>Ga0070762_10000044_pt1 | contig 34227 bp, 30 predicted proteins | sample HubBroMetageREF2_FD_66726 | JGI IMG/M metagenome (GOLD analysis project Ga0070762, IMG submission 66726) | Reference soil microbial communities from the Hubbard Brook experimental Forest, New Hampshire, USA - Hubbard Brook CCASE Soil... | ecosystem: Environmental > Terrestrial > Soil >...
TGCGCGGCCGTCGCGAGCGGCATGGAAGAAATATAGGAATGGCCGAGCGCGAGGACGCGGGGCTGCAGGAAAAAATGGCGATTGTCGTCGGAGCCGGCGAAACCGAGCTTCGCGAGCGTGTAGAGGCAGCGGCGGACGGCGGCGCGGGAGAATCCGGTTTTATTGCTCACTTGCGAAATGGTGAGCTGGCGTTTTTTCTGGGAGAAGGCTTGGATCACAGCGAGGCCGCGAGCGAGCGACGTCATGAAATCGGGATCGCCGGTGAGCGCGTCAATTTGCACGGAAGGAGTGGGCGACGCGGACGGGGAGTCCGCCGGCGATTGCGTTTGCGGCGGCGCGGCGCGATTGGGGCGTTTAGTGGATTTTGCGGATTTGTGACTACTCGGGCGAGGCATCGAAGCTCTCCTGCGCTCTGGCTTGGAAACGGCGCAGGATACACGAATTGGGCGATAGGCGCACGCTAATTCGATAATCGGCCTTGACATGGCCGCGGCCGCCTGCCTAAATTCGCCAAGGGGTTTGCCAGACGGCGGTTGCGTGCGATGTATAGTGAAGATGAGGGAAATTGAATGAGCGAATTACTCGGATATCGGCGCGCACTTGCGGGAACGCAGCCGGATTATTTGCATCCTAGGTATAAGTCGTCGCTGAAGCGCGCGCCTGCGCAGCCGCTGGTTCATTTGCCGCACACGCTTTCGGAAATTACCGGGCCGGTGTTCGCGCCGGAAACGGTGAACGTGAAGGCTTGCGATTTGACGCGGCAGCATTCGGGCGAGCCGCTGGGCGAGCGGATTATCGTCAGCGGACGCGTGATGGATGAAGATGGCAGGCCGGTGCGAAAAACGCTGCTGGAAGTGTGGCAGGCGAATGCGGCGGGGCGTTATCGGCACAAAGTGGATCAGCATCAGGCTCCGCTCGATCCGAATTTCAGCGGGCACGGCTACGCGATGACGGATAGCGAGGGGCGCTATCGTTTCATAACTGTGCGGCCTGGAGAATATCCATGGGGCAATCATCACAATGCGTGGCGGCCGGCGCACGTCCATTTTTCTGTGTTCGGTCCGGCGTTTGCGACGCGTTTGGTGACGCAAATGTATTTTCCGGGTGATCCGCTGCTGCCGTTTGATCCGATTTACAACTGCACGGCGGATGAATCGGCGCGGCAGCGATTGATTTCGGTTTTCGATTGGGAGAGCACGATTCCGGGGCACGCGCTGGGATATAAATTTGACATTATTTTGAACGGCCGCGACGCGACGCCGATGCAGAAATAGGATGACTCTGCGCGCGACTACTTCGCAGACTGTGGGGCCGTTCTTCAGCATCGGAATGGAGCGGCTAAATTGCGCGGAGCTTGCTGCGCCGGGCGTGGCGGGCGAGCGCGTGACGATTGAGGGGCGCGTTCTCGATGCCGATGGCGTGGGCGTGCCGGACGCGATTCTCGAATTGTGGCAGGCGAATTCGCACGGAAAATACGCGCATCCTGAAGATTGGCAGGAGAAACCTGTGGAGGCGGGATTTCAGGGTTACGGGCGAATTCCAACTGATGAGGACGGGAAATTTCGTTTTACGACGATCAAGCCGGGAGCGGTGCCGGGCCCGGACGGAAAATTGCAGGCGCCGCATATTGCGGTTTCTGTTTTTATGCGCGGATTGATGCGGCGGGTGGTGACGCGGATTTATTTTCCGGATGAGGCGGGGAATGCGGGGGATTTTGCTTTGAGTTTGGTGGAGGCGGGGCGGCGCGGGACTTTGATTGCGCGGAAGGTGCCGGGGATGGATGGGTTACTGAAGTGGGATGTGATTATGCAAGGGCCTCAGGAGACGGTGTTTTTTGATTGTTGAGTGCGAGCGAAGCGAAAAGCAACAGTGTCCAAGGTGCCCAACTGAAGCTGGCCGCTACACAGTCAAAACCTTGATCCAGAGCATTTTTCCCCAACGCGCATGGCCGCGCTTAGAATGGATAGTGCCTGCGGCCCATCTGGATTGTTACCCACTTAACTTCGGTCATTTCTTCTACTGACCAGCGGCCACCTTCGCGGCCGCTGCCTGAATCTTTCACGCCACCGAACGGAACTGTGGGCTCGTCGTGCACTGTGGGGCCATTCAGATGCACCATGCCTGCTTCGAGCTCGAGGGCGAAACGCATGGCGAGTTGCAAATCATTGGTGAGCACGGCGGATGAGAGGCCGTAGGAGGAATTGTTGGCGAGGGCGAGGGCGTGATCGGCATTGTCCGCGCGGGTGACGGCGGCGACGGGGCCGAAAAGCTCGTCGCGGAATGCGGCCATGTTCGGAGTGACATCGGCAACGACCGTGGGTTGATAAAAATTGCCTTCGTACGTGCCGCCAGTCAGGAGGCGCGCGCCGGCGGCGACGGCTTCTTTGATTTTGCGATCAATCATTTGGCATTGCGACGAACGGATCAGCGGGCCGATGACGGTGTGTGGGTCGCGCGGGTCGCCTACTTGCAGAGTTTTTGCTTTCGCGGCGAAACGCTCCAAAAAAGCTTCATAGATTGGGGATTCGACGATGATGCGCGAACCGGCCATGCAAATTTGTCCCTGATGAATGAAAATGCCGAAGCAGGCGGTGTCCACGGCGTAATCGACGTCGGCATCTTTCAGGACGATGAGCGGACTTTTGCCGCCCATTTCGAGAACTACGCGCTTGCCTTTCTTGGCGCACTCGACGGCGATTTGGCGGCCGACGGTTGTGGAACCGGTGAACGAAATCAATTTCACGCGGGGATCGTCGAACAGGACGCGCGCGAGCGTGGGGCCGTCTCCGGGAACGACATTCAGGACTCCGGGCGGCAGGCCGGCCTTCTCGAAAATTTCGGCTAGCTTCAGGCCCACGAGCGAAGTTTCTTCGGACGGTTTCAGGACGAAGGTGTTGCCACTGGCGAGAGCGAAGGCGACTTTTTTCAGCGCGAGGACCACCGGAAAATTGAAGGGCGAGATTCCGGCGACGACACCAAGTGGGCGGCGAATCGCGAGCGAGAGCAGTCCGGAAACGTCGGAGGGAAACACGTCGCCTTGCACGCGGCGCGCTTCTCCGGCAATGGAGCGCAGCATATTCGCGGCGAAAGGAATTTCGAAGTGGGCTTTGCCGAATGTGGAGCCGCCCTCGCCGATCAGCAGATCGACCATTTCGTTTGTAGCTGCTTCGAGTTCGTCGGCGGCGCGATGCAGGATTTTTTCACGCAGGGCGGCGGGCGAATTTCCCCAGGCGGTTTTTGCGGCATGGGCAGCTTCAATCGCGGCGCGCATGTGCTGTTCCTGGCCCATGAAGATTTTTGCGAACGGTTTTTGATTGGCTGGGTTGAGGACGTCAGCCATCGCGGAGGGAGAAACTTCGATGGACTTGCCGTCAATGTAGGGAGTGGAGAGCATGGTGTACCTTCCTCGTCGAATCCACCGATCGCATGCAAGCGCGCGAGGCGCGTTTGTCACACGATTGCACGATTTACTTCGTGTGGATTCTTCCCCTGCGGTCTGGGAATGTCAAGCGACGGTGTTTGTCGTCTTAGGAAAAACTTCTAACTCCAGACGCGTCGCGCGACGTCTGCTACCAGGCGCAACTTGGCCCACTGCTCTTCTTCGGTGAGCAGATTTCCCTCCATGGTGGAAGCGAAGCCGCATTGTGGGCTGAGCGCGAGGTTTTCCAGCGGGAAATAGCGCGCGGCTTCGTGGATTCTGCGCGCGATGTCGTCCGCTTTTTCCAGTTGCGGCTTTTTCGAGCTGATCAGGCCGAGGACCACGGTCCTATCGCGCGGGACCAGGCGCAGAGGCTCGAACGTTCCGGAGCGATCGTCGTCATATTCCAGCAGAAAACGATCTACGGCCATGGTCGCGAAAAGCTTTTCAGCTATCGCGTCGTAGCCGCCTTCGGCGTACCAATGGCTGCGATTGTTTCCGCGGCAGAGATGCATGGCGAGGGTGACGCCGGGGCGTTTGGCTGCGGCGAAGCATGCGTTGTCTGCGCGGATGGATTCATCGAGGAGAGCGTCCGGCGCGATATTCATTTCGGTACGGATCCATTCGCGCCATTTGGGATCCATGAAATAGCTGTAGCGCGGCGCGTCAATCTGAATGTACTTCACGCCTGCGGCGGAGAGCCTGGCGAGTTCTGTTTTCATGATGCCGACAATGTCCCAGAGTAGTTCGGAGTGATCTTTGTAAACTTTGTCGGTGACGCCGCGTTTGAAGGCGATGGCGGGAAATTGCGTGGCGCTGGGGAGCGTCATTTTGATGTTGCCGGGGCTGTGTTTTTTGAGGAAGGTGAGCTCGCGTCCGGTGAGCGGCTCGACGGCGCGCAGTTTTCTGGTGACGATGCCGGTGACGCTGCTGACGGGCGCGTCTTTTTCCTGGCCTGCTTTCCAGGAGCGCGCGACGGCGTCTCCCAAATCGAAACCTGCGACGGCATCGGTGAAGTCGCTCATGAAATTGCGGCGGCGAAATTCGCCGTCGGTGAAAATTTCGAAGCCTAGTTCCTTTTGCTTCGCTAGGACGCGCTCGATGTCGCGATCTTCAATCGAGCGCAGGCGTTCGGAATCTTGCGCGGCGGTGCGGCGCGCTTCCAGCAATTCCGGCGGGCGGAGGAAACTGCCGACGTGGTCGGCTCGGTATGGTGCGGACATGTCTGCTTGTCCTCCTCTAGTGGTATTGGAGCGCTTTAATCATGACGCTCGTGACAAGCTGGCCGCGCCGCCGAGGCTGGCGGAAAGTTTCGCAGCGATTTCGCGCACCAGTGCAATTTTCTGCGCGAGTTCTTTTCCGCGAAAGCGCAGGGTGGGGCCAGCGATCCCCACTGCGGCGACCACGCGATTTTCGGCGAGCAGAACTGGGGCCGCGACGCCGCTCAGTCCTCTTTCGAGTTCCTGATTGTCGATGGCGTATCCGCGCTGGCGTATTTGGCGCAAGTTTTCTTTCAGATCGGACGGGCGAGTGGAGGTGGAGGGTGTGTAACGCGGCAGGCCGTTGCGCAGGACAATCGCGTTGAGCTCCTGATCGGTGAGAAACGCGAGGACTGCTTTGCCCACCGCAGTGGCGTGCGCAGGAAAGTGGGCGCCGACGTTGGTGCGCACTGTGATTATGGTGTGCGGCGAGTTTACGCGGTCGAGACAGAGGATGCCGCCTGCGCCGGGGACAGCGAGGCTGACGGTTTCGTGCGAGCGGCGAGACATTTCGAGCAGAAAACGGTGGGCTTCAGTTTGCAGCGTGCGCGATTCGACGGCTTTGTTGCCCAGCTCGTGCAGCTTCAGGCCCAGGCGGTAGCGTTCGTTGTCCGCGTTTCTTTCAATCATTCCGAATTTTTCCATGGCGTTGAGGAGGCGGTGGACCGTGGCTTTATCCAGATTGAGAGCCGCGGCTAGTTGTGTGACGCCGAGTTCGGGGCCGTTCTGCCCGAGGTGCAGGAGAATACGCAGGGCTTTTTGTAGGGATTTGCTGGAGCCGGGGGCGGAGATTTTGCGGACGCTGGCGCGCTGGCTGGCGGATCGTGGATTGGTTGGCACGTAGCCTCCGAAATCAACGGCGACGGCGCCGGTCCCGCTTCGCGAGACGGCTGCCACAAAGGCAGCGCTTTGCTGCTTTGGCCCTCGCGCGTAACTTTTTCTTGACCCTTGCGGCATTGTAGATAGAATTCGGGAAGTGTCAATATGAAAGATATGTTCACAATATGAAACACGCAATGCAGCAAGGATGATGCTGCGAGTTACGCGATCGCGCTGCGCTTATCGCGCGATCAAATCCAGAGTTTTTCGTTGATCTTCAGGCCGTGGGCGCGACAGTGATTCAGGTAATGGTCAATGAACCAGAAAACGTCGAGGGTGTCCAGCAGCACATCGTTGTCATCGTAAAACTCGAGGGAGCCATTCAAGAAGAAAATTGTTTTCATGCCGTTGGGATCGTCGGAAACCAGGGTGTGAATCACGCCGGGATTTTCGCGGACGTAACTGCCGGGGCGCGCGACCCAATCGTATTCCAGATAGCGCCAGCTTCCTTCCAGCGTGCAGGCGGAGATGGGGCCGCGATGGCGGTGGCGGCCCAGCACGCCGCCTTTTTTGACCCAGAGAATGTTGGCGAAAGAATTGGTGCGCACATCGAAAGCGAGGTGGCGGATAAAAACATTTTCCTTGAACGGCACGTAGGGAGATTCGTCTTGGCTTGCGCCGATGTGAATATCGGGGCGGCCGTATTCCTGTATGACTGAGGCGAGGGTGCTTTTTGCATCAACGATAGCCATGTGGACCTCCGGATGCGTGGGGGCGCGGAATGTGAATCGCGCGGAACGCGCAGTTGCGCCGATTGCGGGGCCAGTATACATCCGGGCGCAGGCGCGGCAATCGAGTTGGCCGATGTTCGCCCGATTTTTGCGCGTGGTGCGGGCGGCCCGAAGGCCAAGCGAAGCGTTAAAGGTATCGATGGCGCGAGCGAGCACGCCAGCAGTCGGCGGCGGAGAGGCCGGGACAGCAACAGCGGCGTCATCGGGCGTATCATCGGTTTCTTCGGGCGCAACGTTTGCGCTCGCACCGTCCGGCGGACGGGAGGAGACCGCGTGAATCCGAGGATCAAGACAACGGTAGTGGGCAGTTATCCGGTTCCTTCGTGGCTGGTGGGAAATACTTCGCGGCTGGTGCTGCGCGACGCGGTGATGTCGGTGCTGAAGACACAGGAGCTGGCGGGGCTGGATTTAATTTCTGATGGGGAGCTGATGCGTTTCGATCCCAGTCATCCGGAAACGAACGGGATGATTGATTATTTTGTTTCGCAGATGGAGGGGATTCGCAAACATTTTTCGCTTTCGGATTTTGACAGGTTCCGCGCGGATAGGGCATCGGGATTCCGGCTGCTGACTGCCGGGATGGTGGTAGAGCGAATCGGCGAAGGAACTTTGAATTTGCCCCGCGACTATGAATTTTCGCGCGTGCTGACGAAATCGCCGCTGAAGTTTACGTGCACGGGACCGCACATGCTTGCGCGACTGCTGACGAACTGTTTTTACAAGGAAACGGCCGAGCTGGCGATGGCCATCGCGGAGATTCTGAGGCGGCAGCTGGAATTGATTGAAGCGGACACGGTGCAGCTGGACGAAGCGAGCATCGTGGGGTTTCCGCAGGACGCGCCGTGGGCCGCAGAAGCGATCAATCACGCGTTGGGTGGGATTTTGAACGAAAAAGCGGTGCACATTTGTTTCGGCAATTACGGCGGGCAACCGATGCTGCGGGGGTTCTGGCGCGATTTGATTCCGTTTTTGAATTCGCTTAAGACGGATCACCTCGTTTTGGAATTTGCGCGGCGCGGCTACGAGGAATTGTCCGCGTTCAGCGAGCTGGACCCCAAGATCGGCCTGGGAATCGGCGTGATCGATATTAAGGATAACGAAGTGGAGTCGCGCGAGCTGATCGCTTCGCGGATTGAAAAAATCGCGAAGACAATTGGCGTCGAGAGGTTGCGCTACGTTCATCCGGACTGCGGATTCTGGATGCTGCAGCGCAGCGTGGTGGATCGCAAGATGCGGGCGCTGGTCGAGGGGCGAGATTTGTTCGAGGGACGCGAGTAGGAGATTCCTACTTCAAGAGTTCGGTTACGTTTGCGGGGCTGGAGCGTTGACGGTGGAAGACGAAAAGGCAGCCGTCCGGGCGACTATCTTCAATCATTTGTCGGGAATCGCGTTGGCGCCGACTATCGCGGCACTGGCTGACCGCGGAGTGTTCCGGCTTTTCGATTCTCCGTCGGCAGGGATTAGTCTGGATGAAATCTGCGAGCACACTCATGCGAATCGTGGTTATTTGCGCGTGGCACTGCGCTTGTTGACTTCGTGTGGCTGGCTGCGGCAGCGGAACGAAGCGGGCGAAGCTCCACGGTATGCACTCACGCCGGCAGGCGTGATAGGGGTGCGGCTCGCGGCGCCGCTTTACCGCGAAGTGATTTCGTTTATCCCGAAAGCGCTGTTCCTCGAGGATTTTCTTTACGGTAAGTTCGATGGGCCGGTCCTCCCTTCCCTGCAATCGCTGGTGGTGCGCGCTCGTGAACGATGGCTGGTAACGCCGCAGGATGACGGCGTGGTGGCGGGCGTTGCTGAATGCATTCGCGGGCATCTGGACGGCGTGTTGATCGGCGCGGCGATGGTGGCGCTGGCGCGCGGCGGGGTGCTGGCGCGGCTGCAGCACGGGCCAGTCGAGACGCGTTCGCTAGCGGGAAATCAGGCGAGTTTGAATTGTTTGTTCGAGCTGCTGGGGACACAGGATTGGCTGGTACGCGAAGGAGATCGCGTGCGTCTGACTTCGCGCGGGCTTTATGCGGCGCAGATCGCGACATCGTATGGCGTGACCGTTTCGTATTTGCCGATGTTCAATGCGCTGCCGACTTTGCTATTTGGAAATGCGCGCGGGCCGAGGGTGGACGAGAGCGGCGTGGAACTGCTGGTGAATCGCGGGATGAACGTGTGGGGCAGCGGCGGCGCGCACAAAACCTATTTCAAGAAAGTGGACGAAATTATTATTGAGATTTTCAATCGTCCGCTGGCGCGGCAGCCGCAGGGAATTTGCGACATGGGCTGCGGCGACGGGACTTTTCTGGAGCATTTGTACGAAGTGGTGAAACAGAAAACCGCGCGGGGCAAAGTGTTGGAGCAACATCCGTTGGTGCTGGTGGGCGCTGATTTCAATAAGGTGGCACGGCGCGTGGCGAAACAGCATTTGCGTAAAGCCGAAATTCCGGCGTGCCACGTGATCGCAGGGGACATCAATCGTCCGGCGCAACTAGGCAGCGATCTGGAGGCGTTGGGGCTGGACGTGCACGATTTGCTGCACGTGCGCTCGTTTCTGGATCACAATCGGCCGTATTCGCCGCCGGCGAATTATGTGCGCGGCCGCCGGCGCGGGAAATCCACCGGGGCGTTTGCTTATCTGGGCGAAGAAATTCCTGCAGATGAGCTGGAAGAAAATCTGGTGCGATATTTGCGGCGCTGGGCACCTTACGTGGGGCGGTTCGGGCTGCTGGTGCTGGAGCTGCACACTTTGCCGCCGGAGCTGGCCGCGGCGAATTTGCGATATACGCCGGTAGTGGCTTACGACGGAACGCATGGATTTTCCGATCAGTATTTGGTGGAGCTGCCGATTTTTCTGGAATGCGCGCGGGAGGCGGGGTTGCAGGCGGACGACCGTTACCACGCCAAGTTCCCTGCTTCGGACCTGGCGACGGTGAGCGTGAATTTTTTTACGGCGCTGGCAGGAGCATCGGGGCCGGAATTGGTTGCGAGCACAGCGTTTTCGCGCGCCTGATACCGCGAAACCCACTACGTGAGTTGCGGCGCCGCTTTACAGGGTTTGCAGTAGAGGGATTGCGGGTCGTTAGGACTAAGATGGACGTCTAGAGAAAGCCTTGGATCGCGCGAAACGGAACCGAGTCGAGAGGGATGAATGCGTAAATGGATTGTCACCGGCCTGGCGGTTCTGTTGGTGTTGTTGGTCGCGGGCATTTTGCTGGGACCGACGCTGCACAATTTCATTCGCGCACGGACCCAGAAGGTATTGGAAACACATTTTGCAAGCTCGGTGGAATTCTCGGACTTCGATGTGAGTCTGTTTCCACGGCTGCGCGTGACGATTAGCGGGCTGGTGTTGCGACACAAGGGACGCACCGACATTCCCCCGCTCGTACAAGTGAAGACGGTTTCGATGTTCGCGCAGCTGGCGGAATTGCTGCGTCCCCAGCCGTACATTTCGTTCGTGCAATTGGACGGATTGCAAATTCACACGCCGCCGCGCGTGCCGGGCGGAGAGCCGATGATACATAAAACGGATCAAGACCTGGCGGCGAAATATCCGGTGATGATTGGCGAAATGCGGGCCGATGACGCGAGCATTGAGGTGCTGCGCGCGCAATCCGACAAGCCGCCGCGCGAATTCCCGATCCACCATCTGGATCTGCATGACCTGAGTTTCGATCGCCCGGCACAGTTCCACGCGCTCCTGACCAACGCGATTCCGAAGGGTGAAATTGATGCGACGGGCGCATTCGGACCCTGGCAGGCGGAAGAACCAAGCGCGACTCCGGCCGACGGACACTATGTTTTTCAAAATGCGGATCTGGGAACGCTAAAGGGATTGCGCGGGATTCTTTCGTCGCAAGGAACATTTAGCGGGCCGCTGGATTATTTGGCGGTGGCGGGTCACACGGATACGCCCGACTTCGGCCTGCGCACCGGCGGCAAGCCTATGGCGCTGCACACCGATTTTTCAGCGCTGGTGGACGGAACCAATGGCGACGTGACTTTGAAAAGCGTGGTCGCGAAATTCTTGCACACCACGCTGGCGGTGAACGGAAAGATTGTGGACGTCAGCAAGCAGATAAAAGGGCGCACGATTTTTCTGAATGCGACATCGGACAACGCGCGGATTGAAGACCTGCTGCGCCTGGCCGTCGATTCGGACGAGCCGCTGATGACTGGGTCCGCGAACCTGAAAACCACAATTGATATTCCCGAAGGCGCAGACGATCTGCTGGACCGCATGAAACTCATCGGACAATTTGGAGTGGGCCACGGGCAGTTCACCAGCGCCACCGTGCAGGGGAAGGTGGACACGCTGAGCCGCAAAGGACAGGGAAAGCCGAAGGACACGGATATCAGCGAGGTTGCGTCTGATTTCCGCGGAAATTTCCGATTCGCTGACGGCGTGGTGACATTTTCCAGTTTGAGTTTTGCGGTGCAGGGCGCGTCGGTGCATCTAGACGGGACGTACAATATCGACAGCACGGCGATGGATTTCAACGGCAACCTGCTGATGCAGGCCAAACTTTCACAGACAACCACGGGAGCAAAATCATTTTTTCTGAAGGCTGCGGACCCGTTTTTCAAGGGCAAGAACGGTGGAAGCGACGTGCCCATTAAAATTGGTGGGACGAAAGACCATCCGACGTTCGGCTTGGGTAAACGCAGCGGCAATAAGAAGGACGACGAGCCGGGGAAATAAGCATTGCAGCGCCCCAAGCCAAGCCGGCCGATCGTTTTTCCCTCACGCTAGTTCCCTTTTGTTCCCTTACTCACGACTAAAGAATATGCTGGTATGTGCGCCGCGATGGTATGAGAATGCACAGGCTCTGAATCGCTGACTGATGGGTGTTCGCTGGTCACCACGTGCTTGAGGATTCACTTCTACACGTCCCGTTCGAGCTGACCATTTCATCTTAGGAGAAACTTTTCATGCGTTTGCGCTCGATGTGCTGCTCGCTGCTTACGATTACCGCGTTGCTCTCGGCTGAAATCACGCCGGGGCAGAACACTGACGCACAGACTTCTCCAGTGATTGCCGGATACACGCGGATATCTTCCACGGCGGAAGGCGCACTGGAGAAAAAGTTTCAAGACGGGATCGTGCCCGGAAATATTCGCGAAAACATGCGGCGATTGAGCGCGCGCCCTCATCACGTGGGTTCGCCGTACGATAAGGACAACGCCGAATGGATTCTGGCGCGGATGCAGGAGTGGGGATTGGACGCGCACATCGAAACGTTCAGTGTTTTATTTCCCACTCCCAAGGAACGGCTCGTCGAGCTGCTGGAACCCATGCATTTCCGCGCGAAGTTGCAAGAGCCTGTGCTGCCAATCGATCCCACTAGCAACCAGACCGCGGAACAACTACCGACGTACAACGCGTATTCGGCGGATGGAGACGTGACCGCGCCGCTGGTGTACGTGAACTACGGAATCCGCGAAGATTACGAGCAGCTGGATCGGATGGGAATTTCGGTGAAGGGCGCGATCGTCATAGCGCGTTATGGTTCGGGCTGGCGCGGCACGAAGCCAAAAGTCGCCGCAGAGCACGGCGCAATCGGCTGCATCATTTATTCCGATCCGCGCGGAGACGGATATTTTCAGGGCGATGATTACCCCGCGGGAGGTTGGCGTCCGCGCGAAGGGGTGCAACGCGGCAGCGTGATGGATACGGATTATCCCGGCGATCCGCTGACGCCTGGAGTGGGCGCGACCGCGGATGCAAAACGGCTGGCGATTAAAGATGCCAAGACGATTACGAAAATTCCGGTGCAGCCGATTTCTTATGCTGATGCGCTGCCACTGCTTTCCGCCTTGCAAGGTCCGGTGGCTCCGGAAAAATGGCGCGGCGGGCTGGCCCTCACTTACCACGTTGGGCCGGGGCCGGCGAAAGTACACCTGAAGGTTGCGTCCAACTGGGACATGAAGCCGATTTATGACGTGATTGGTACGCTGCATGGCGCGGGCGATGAGGCTGGGCAGTGGGTGATCCGCGGGAATCATTTTGATGCCTGGGTGAATGGCGCCGACGATCCAATTTCCGGCCAAGCGGAAATGTTGGAGGAGGCGCGGATGCTCGGCGAACTGCACAAGCAGGGCTGGACGCCGAAACGCACGATTATTTATTGCGCGTGGGACGGAGAGGAGCCGGGCCTGCTGGGATCTGTTGAATGGGTGGAAACACATCTGGCGGAATTGCAGCAGCACGCTGTGGCTTATTTGAATTCCGACAGCAATCAACGAGGGCATTTTGGCGCGGGCGGCACGCAGGATTTGCAGCGAGTGGTAAGCAGCGTGGCGCGCGACATCCCGGATCCGGAAACCCATTTGTCCGTTTTTCAGCGCGCGCATCTGGTAGGGATCCGCGAAGCGAAGGATGCGGAGGGGCGCGCGGAAGCCCGCAAGCGCGCAGACCTGGAGGTTTCGGCGCTGGGCGACGGATCGGACTATACGGCATTTCAGGATTTCGCAGGAATATCTACGCTGGACCTGGGATTCGGCGGCGAGGAGGATGGCAATCAGTATCATTCCATCTACGATGATTTTTACTGGTACACACATTTCGTCGATACCGATTTTTCGTATGGGCGCGCGCTGGCGCAAACCGCCGGGACAACGATTTTACGCTTGGCGGGCGCAGATTTAATTCCGGTGGACTATGCGCCGCAAGCGGAAGCCATCGCGAAGTACGAAACGGAATTGGAGAAGTTGCTGAAAGACAAGCAGGAGGAAATCACGGAGCGCAACTTGGAATTGCAGGAAGGCGTGTTCAAGGCAGCAGCCGATCCGCGCAAGACCTTCGTGCCGCCGCCAGTGGAAGCGGTGCCGCCGTACATGAATTTTACGCCGCTGAAAAATTCCATGGAGACGCTGAAGAAAAGTGCGGAGCGATATTCCAAGGTGCTGGCGCAGTGGCAGGCCGCGGGGTCGCCGGCTCTGGCTCCGCAAGCTTTGGAAATGCTCAACGCGGATTTGTTGCGGATTTCACGATTATTCTTGAATGAAAACGGATTGCCGGAACGTCCTTGGTTCAAGAACCAGATTTATGCGCCGGGTGCGTATACCGGTTACGGCGCGAAGACAGTGGCGGCTGTGCATGAATATATGGATGAGAAAAAATGGAAGGAAGCGGAGGCGCAAATTCCGCAGGTAGCGCAGATCATCGAGAATGTGGCTGCTGGAATCGACAAAGCGGCGGTTGATTTTGAAACGGCGCTGCCGCCCAAGCAGTGATTTTTGGGGCGAGCACGACGCGAACGAAGCTTCGATAGAGTGATAGCTTGCGGTTTTGGTCCCTCACGAAGGCTTGGTGATTTTTCACCTTCGCCGCGCTGACTGATGCGCGGCCACGGCGCTACGGCCAGGATCCGTAGCAATCGCAGCCGCGCACCGTGCATCCCACGATGGCGCTCAAGAGCTCCAGCGTTCTAATCGAAACTCCCGGTCACGCCCTGGAAGCGGTTTGCAGCTTGCTTCAGCAACCACTTCATGACGCGTGTGGTGCTGTAGCAGTAGGCGAGGTTATAACCGAGCGTCGAAAAACACTCGAGCTCGCATGATTTTTTCATTTCGTTGAGTTGCGAGAGCTGGAATTTCGGCTTCTCGATAGTGCCCCAGTCGTACGTGGCGTTGTACATCGGAAAGCAAGGCGCCAGCGTGCCGTCGGTGCGAACGATCAGCCAGTTTTGGCCCGCGCGGCAGCCCCAATGTTCACTTTTGCCGCGCATGAAACCCTTCATGTTATTCAAGCGCGGGACCGAGTCCACCATCTTGTAGCCCTGCTGGTTCTTTTCAGCGAGCCAATCCAGCAACTCATCCACCTGGGGATAATCCGGCGGGCGGATGTAGGTGTCATTTTTATGGAGATGCTTGAAGTGGTCCTGCTCCATCATGGGCGTTTCGTTGATGTGATAGGTGGTGGCGATGCCGTGGTCGTGCGCGATTTGCGTTAGCTCGCGTACGTCGTCCAGATTGGTACGGCAGATATTGATATTGAAAAAGACAGTATAGCCGTAACGATACTGGCGCCTCACCAGATAATCAAAATTCGAGGCCACGTGTTCGAATGCTTTCGGCAGTCCGGGTTTTTCCTTCACGGCATCCACGGCAAAATTGATCGTGGCGATGCCTGCGTCGGCGAGTCGGTCAGTCACGTCGGGGCGCAGGAGGCGAGCATTTGTCGCCAAGTAGACCCAAAAATCTTTCTTGGCGGCGTAATAAAGGGCCTTATGAACAAAATCGGGACGCAGCAGCGGTTCGCCACCGGTCGGAGCCAGAACCCGGCAGGGTGTGTCGTGTAGCCAGTCGATTGCGCGACGGGCCACGTCCTCGCTCATCCCTTTCACGCGATTGTCATAGGACCAGCAATAGTGACAATCGAGATTGCATTTCCACTCCGTGAAAAGATACGCGATGATGGGTTGAAAATCTCCGGCACGCACACGCGACTTCAGGTAAGGAAAAAGCCAGCCGCGCATGTTGTCCAGGATCTTGGCGGCGCCCCATTCGCGTTTGCCGGTGCGCAAGACGGTTTGGTGAGCGGCGATGTCGGCTTCGTCAACGTCATGGAGAAGTTCGGGATGCTGCGGAAAAACCGGCTCCGGCAACATCAGGCCTTCCGGCGTACGGTGAACAGTGGGACGTGGTGCGCTCTGGTTGAGAAGGTTGTGGATCGGAACGTCGAGGCGGTGAGAAGGAACAGGTGAGACGAAGCCATCGGGACTGTTGAGTTCAGACATTTATCCTCCGTATCGAAGAGTGGTTGACGTGTCTTGGATTGCGAGCAAGCGGATGGAGTCTCCTTCCATCCATTTGCCGCTGTAAGTTTTTGATTTCCTTGCCGATTCGCGAGAATCGCGGGTATCGGCTATACCAGATCTCCCCGCATCTGGAAATAGATGCGCGAACTGCCCCCAGGTCGCGGTCAACCAACCTAATTTTTGCGTTTTTTTTTCATGATGACTGTCCGGTAGCGTACCGATGGAAAAGGGTTTAGGGGGCGGGAAAATTCCAACGAGACTGCGCTGGCGTGGTATTTTTTATTGATGCGCGCGACGCAGCAGGTGATTGTAATCGGGGCGGGCATCACCGGCCTGACCTGCGCATTTCGCCTGCAGCAATCGGGATTCCGGGTGTTGGTGCTCGAAGCATCTAATTCGCCCGGCGGGTTGATCGCCACGTTCGAGAAAAACGGATTTCTGTTCGAAGCCGGGCCGCAGTGTCCGCGATTTGCTCCGGTTCTGTGGGAACTGGTTCGGGACCTTGGACTAGAAGGCGAATTCGTCCCGGGCGATTCCCGCCTGCCACGCTACCTGCTTAAAAATGGCAAGCTGCACAAGGCGCCGTTTTCGCCGCTTGATTTTCTCGCGACAGGACTCGTGGGCGTCGGATCGAAGTACCGGCTTCTCACGGAGGCACTGCGCGGATCGCGGCCACCGGCTGGCGAGGAGTCTTTAGCCGGATTCGTTCGCCGTAAATTTGACGATGAAGTTCTCGCATACCTGGTTGAGCCTTTTATATCGGCGATTTTCGCCGGAAATACGGAGCAAATCGGCGTAGCGAGCGCATTTCCCTTCCTGGCCCGTTGGGAGCGGGAACACGGGAGCGTGTTACGGGGAGCAATCCATGAGAGGAAACGCAATGCGCCAGTCGACGCACGGCCGACGTCACAGCCGACGTCGCGGCCGGCATCGTCGGCAAATCACACGGGACGGAAACTGGTCGTAACGGACGCGCTCCCTGCCATGGGCTCGTTTCGTCGTGGACTTGGCACGCTTCCAACGGCGCTTGCGCAAAAACTCGGAGACTCGATTCGCTTCGAGGCCAGGGTAGAGAACATCCATAGGGGTGCCGCCGCTGGAAGCGGGGATTCTCCGTGGCGGCTCCGACTCAGCAACGGAGAAGAAATGACCAGCACAGGACTGGTGGTAGCTGCGCCCGCTTACGAGGCTGCGCGCCTGCTGGGGACGGCGGCACCGGCACTCAGCGCCAAGCTTTCAGAGTTATACTATGCACCAATGGTGGTCGTGTCCTCCGGATACGATCGAACGCAAGTGCGCAATCCGCTGCACGGGTTTGGACTAATGATTCCCCGCCGCGAGAAACTCAATACACTTTTCAACGTGTGGAATTCGTCTGTTATCAGCGGTCGCGCGCCCGAAGGAAAAGTGTTGCTGACGAGCTTTGCCGGTGGCGCCACAAATCCCGAGTTTGTGCGGCTGGAGGAAAAGGCGATTGCGCAAATCATCGAAGCAGAGATGGCGGCGTTGTTGGGAATTGACGGACCGCCCATCGAACGGTCGGTATGGAAATTTCCCAAGGCTCTGCCGCAATTCAACGTGGGCCACGCGCAGACCGCAGCGGGTATTCGCGAAGCATTGACGGAATTGCCGGGCCTGTACCTTGCCGGGAATTATCTGGAGGGGCGGTCACTGGGAGATTGCGCAGAAATCGGATCGCGGACGGCCCAGGAACTGATGCATCAGTTTTCCGCATAAAGCATCTAAGTAAAAAGCTGGATGCAAGATAGCCTGCATTTCATGCCGATAAAGGAGAGGCAGTTGCACTCCCTGATTCACTCGCTAATTTTCATTATGACGGCAATAGTTGGTCTGGCGCTGTTGACCGGATGGATTTACCAGCAAGTGGCGACGGCTGGGGATCGCAAGCGGCATCCTGGGCCGGGTGAGATGTTCGACCTGCAAAGCCATCGTTTGCACTTGCTGTCCATGGGTCGGGGCAGCCCGGCTGTGATCCTTGAGTCTGGCTTGATGTCAACCGTGCTGAGCTGGGAAAACGTCCAGGCAGAAATCGCAAAGTCCACCCGCGCCGTGAGCTACGATCGCGCAGGACTTGGCTGGAGCGATCCTGGTCCAGCACCTCGCGATGCCGAGCAAATTGTCAGCGAACTGCACCGACTCCTGGAGCGAGCGCACGTCTCTCCACCATTCATTCTCGTTGGACATTCCTTCGGAGGACTAACAACGCGCCTATTTGCCGAGCGGTATCCGGAGCAAGTAGCGGGGCTGGTGCTGATCGACCCGGTGGTTCCGGGAGAATGGAATCCTGCGAACCAGCACAATGCGAAGCGAATTCGGATGGGTGCGAGAATTTTGCGCCGAGCCACTTTGCTTTCACGTTGCGGCATGATCCGATTTGTTTCTCTGCTTTTCCGAATGGGCGCGAAAACAATTGCCGAGCCGTTGGTCCGAATTATGAGCAAAGGCGCGCCCAAAGGAGACGGCACGGGCCGGAGCCCGCTTTTCTGGAACCTGCCGCCAAGCGAGCGGGCCATGGCGTCCGTTTTCTGGGTGCAGCCGAAGTTCACCGAAACGATCGCGAGCCAGCTGGAAAATCTGCCGAGAAGTGCGGCGCAAGTGGCCGTTGCCGAAGATCTGGAAGGCAAAGCCATTACCATTATTTCGGCTGCGGATACGCCCGCGGATCGAAAGGCGGCACACAACGCCACGGCGCGACTTTCGTCGGGCGGGAAGCATGTAATCGCAGCGCGCAGTAGCCACTGGGTAATGACGGACGAGCCGGAAGTTGTTCTGGGGGAGATTCGGGAAATGATTGCGCGGATGCGCGAGCCTAGCGTGAGAAGCGCCAGCGCGTGATGGCCGCACGGGCGGAGGACGGCGGAAGGTTCAGGACGGAGCGGAGGAAAAAATGAGAACTCTCGGAAAAATCGCGATGATCTTTTTTCTAGCCGCCACGGGTGCGGGATCTTGGGCTGCCGCGCCTGTCATAGCGCAAGTGCCGTCTCAACCAGCCCCAAACCAGTTGCAACCTGCGCAACAGCCGCAACAACCCCAACAACCGCAGTCCTCAGGAGCACCGGCAACAACACCATCAGCGGATGTGAAACAATCCTTGCCGGATAAGCCGCAGCCAGCCACGCCCGCGAAGGACCAGAAAAATGCCCAGCACGAGCAGCAAACCGGTACCTCGAAGGACCGGCTTTTCTGGACCATGCCGAACTTTTTAACGGTGGAGGATGCGGACAACATTCCGCCGCTGAGCAGCGGCCAAAAATTCAAGGTTGTGGGGCGTTCGTTGATTGATCCGTCTGAATTCGTGCTGATTGGCTTCGTCGCAGGGCTGGGACAGGCAAGTAATAGCGACCCATCATACGGCCAGGGCGCGCAGGGTTATGCAAAAAGGTACGGAACCGCGTATGGCGATAATGCCATTGAGAACTTCATGGCGAGTGCAGTACTGCCGTCGCTGCTTCATCAGGATCCTCGTTACTACCAATTGGGCCGCGGAGGTTTTAAGCGCCGCGCCAGTCATGCGATTGAGCGAGTTTTCATCACTCGTTCGGACTCTGGCGAAAAACAGTTCAACTATTCCGAGATTTTCGGCGCTGGAATTGCGGCCAGCATTTCGACTTACAGCTACCACCCGAGTCAGGACAAGAACTTTGGCACCGTAGCCAGTGTGTGGGGCTCGCAACTCGGATGGGACTTTGGCACGTATTTGATCAAGGAGTTCTGGCCGGATCTTCGCCGCAAACATCACAAGGAAACTCAAACCAATCCCTAGGTGACGCGCATTCTGTACTGCTAAGAGCGTCTCCATTGGCGTTCGGCAGGAGTGCGCTTGCGTTTCACACCGAGCGCGCAAGGGTTGCAAAAATAAAATTTTCGTGTTGATTAACTTTGGGCAGACGACGCAGCACGTGTCGGTGCCGGCTGTGCTCGGCGCGATTGTGCTTGAAATCTCAAGGTGCGACGGCGATGAAGCTTTTGGGGATCGATATCGGGACTGGCGGCACGCGGGCGGTGCTGTTGGATGGCGACGGCCGCGTGGTGAGTTCAGCGACCGCGGCGCATCCCCCCTTTGCATCGCCTCACGCGGGCTGGGCCGAGCAAAACCCTGGCGACTGGTGGGCCGCGGTTTGCATCGCGATCCCGGAATGCCTGACGCGCGGCAAGACCTCGGGCGGAGAAATCAGCGGCGTTGCGCTCACCGGGCAGATGCATGGCCTGGTGCTGCTGGACCGCAGCGGCAGCGTTCTGCGCCCATCCATTATATGGTGCGACCAACGCACGGAAGTGGAATGCCACGAGATCACCGAAGCGATGGGCGCAGCGCGACTGATCGAACTTACCGCCAACCCGGCGCTGACCAATTTCACGCTCCCTAAAATTTGGTGGGTGCAGAAGAACGAGCCGGAAATTTGGGCGCGCGCCGGCACGATTCTGCTGCCGAAAGATTACATACGTCTGCGGTTGAGCGGTTCGCGTGCGACCGACGTTGCTGATGCATCGGGGACGCTGCTGTTTGACGTGGCGAATCGGAAATGGTCGCGGGCGATGATGGAAGCGTCACGGCTGAATGCAGACCTGCTGCCCAGTGTTTTCGAATCGTCCGAAGTTTCCGGACACGTTTCGGAGGAAGGCGCGCGCGCCACAGGCCTTCGCGCTGGAATCCCCATCGTTGCCGGAGCCGGGGATCAGGCTGCGGGGGCGGTGGGCGCGGGAATTGTGCGAGCCGGTGCGGTGAGCGCGACGATTGGAACTTCCGGCGTGGTGTTTGCCGCGACCCCTGGGCCAGTGCATGATCCCGCGGGACGCATCCACACATTTTGCCACGCGATGCCGCAACGCTGGCATGTGATGGGAGTGACGCAAGCCGCGGGATATTCGCTGCGTTGGTTTCGCGATCAATTTGGCGCGACCGGCGATCCCGCGCAAGACGCGTACGAGCGAATGATGAAGGAAGCGAGCGCGGCTCCGGCCGGGGCCGATGGGCTGCTGTGGGCGCCGTATCTGATGGGCGAGCGGACTCCGTATTTGGATCCTCATGCACGCGGGGCGCTGGTAGGAATTTCCGCGGCGCATACGCGCGCGCACGTGATTCGCGCGATCTTGGAAGGTGTGGCGTTTAGTCTGCGCGACACTTTGACCATTTTTGCCGAATTAAACATTCCGGTGGAGTCCATTCGGCTCGGTGGAGGAGGTGCGCGCGGAGCTTTGTGGCGGCAGATTCAGGCGGACGTGTATGGAATGCCGGTTGGACTGCTGGAAGTGGAGGAAGGGCCGGCTTACGGCGCGGCTTTGCTGGCAGGAGTGGGTGTGGGGAACTGGACGAGCGTTGAGAACGCTTGCGATGCGACGGTGCGGGTATCGAGACTTATTTCGCCGGAACCGCAACACGTCGCGCTGATGAATCGGCAGTACGGGACTTATCGCAAGTTGTATCCGGCGCTGCGGGACATCTGGCGCGATGGGCGTTCCTAAGTAGCTCGTCCGGAATCAGCGGGAATCATCAGTGACGCGACGGCTGCGCTTGCCACGCATAATGCTGCGCAGATCAACATTACGATTCGGAATCCAAAGACAAACGCATGAGAAATGGAGCTATGGAGTAGCGCGGCCGTCCGGGTATCCAGGCCGGAAGGCAGGTCGAGTCCAGCGAGCTTGATCTCGTTGGACTGAACGTACTGAGGAATCCCCGGTGGCAGTAGCGCGCCCGTGAGACTGCGTTGCAAGCTGATGCTGAATAATTTCACTATGACGATTCCGAGAATTGCGACGGCTAGCACGCTCGCGACCCGCGCGATGGCGTTGTTGATGCCGGAGGCAGCGCCAGCGTGTTCCTGATCCACTGCGCTCATCACCACGGTGGTAAGTGGAGCAACGCTGATGGCCATTCCGAAACCGAGAACAGTGAACGCCGGGAAAAATCCTTGCCAATAGCCCGCTCCAACGCCCGGCAATGTGCAGAGAACGAAACCAATCGCGGCAATGAGCGGCCCGACGATCAACGGAGCTTTCGATCCGTAACGCGCGACCAGCCCGCCGGACCAGCGCGAAAGAAAAAACAGCAGCAGAATCAGCGGGAGCCCAGCCGCGCCAGCAGCAGTTGTGGAATATCCCTGCACTTGAATCAGGTCCATCGGGAACAAGAAAAGGAAAATTCCGAGCGCAGCGTAGAGAAACAGAGTGAGCAGGTTCGCACCAGTAAAACTGCCGGACGAAAACAGCGCGAGTGGAACCATGGGTGAAGCGATTCTGTCCTCGACGAGCGCGAAGGCGATCAGACAGCCGAACCCTAGAATCAGGCTACCGTAAACCAGCGGGTGGCGCCAACCGAGACTGCTGGACTCGATGAAACCGTAGACCACACCGCCTAATCCCACCGTCGCGACCAGCGCGCCGAGCGAATCCACCCGGCCGGCTTTCGGGTTGCGGCTTTCGGGAACGCGCCACAGCGAAATTACGATCACCGCGACCGCGAGCGGAACGTTGATGAAGAATACCCAGCGCCAGGAGGCCTGCTCAATCAGCCAGCCGCCCAGAACTGGGCCCAGCGCCGTGGTGATGGCGGTGAAGCCGGACCAAGTGCCGATCGCTTGTCCGCGGGTTTTTTCCTCGAAGGATGCGCTGATGAGCGATAGGCTGCCGGGTACCAGAAAAGCGGCGCCAACACCTTGCACACTGCGCGCGATCACAAGTTGCTGAATATTCGAGGCAAGACCACAGGCAACGGAAGCCGCTGCGAAAATTCCTACGCCAATCAGAAACACCAAGCGGCGGCCAAATAAATCGCCAAGCGAGCCGCCGACGAGAATCAAAGCGGCAAGGAACAAACCATAAGATTCGACGACCCATTGCACGCCGACGACGCTGGCGTGGAGGCTCGTTTGCAACGCGGGCAGAGCGACGTTGACGACAGTGCCGTCAATAAAAGCCATGCTGGAGCCGAAAATCGTGGCGGCCAGAATCCATCGTCCCGTGCTCGGTGCGGACGGAGGGGCAGCGTTCGGTGACCGGACCACGCCTTCGTCGCAGGGCGGTTTCATGAGGCTATGGATGCATTCTACCGGCGTGAAGCCTGATTCTGCTCAGGCTTTTGGCGTCACTACGATCGTACTGTGACTTCGATCACGCGTCGATCTCGCGGCGGAAGTTCAAGTTCAGTATGGGGACATCTCATTGCACCGCCGCTGGAATCTGCAGGAACGACTTCGACGGAGGCGATTCCAGCTGCGATTGCAGCAGCCGAAATTGCGGAGAGCCCAGCGGCCCCTCAGCGAGCCGCAAAACCTACGGAAGACCGGTGGACGCAGAAGATTTCGATTACTTGAAATGTTCTGAGCGAGTGCAGATATATCGTCAGGCCGGTCCCCGTTCACGCAGAGCTTCGCTGGCACCCGCCAGATTGGTGAGCTTCATCTCCGCGTACTTGCGCGACAGCACCACGCCGGGCGCACCTGCCTTGAACGATGCGATCACGGCTGCCTTCACATCTGCAGGTTGCGTGCGCTTCTCATCCGCTCCCGTAGGAATATCAATGTCGATTCCAGGATAAATCGGAATCGCTCCTTGAACATCCGCGATGGCGCGTCGTGTCTCAGCCGCAACGTACTCAGCCGAGAGCCCGGTGGTCGGCAGTAGGCTGAGATTTGGCTCGCCTTCGAGTCCCATCATTTTGTAATGAAGCTCCAGGACCTGATCAGGCGTCGAGTCGCGGAACACCGTCGTCTGTATGTTTTTTATGTACTGCGCCATACGCGGTCCCGCGCAATTGTTGTATGGGCACGGTTTCAGAAAATCGGAGACGTGCATCAGTCGCGAGTAGGCCTGCTCGGCCCGGTAAAATGGGCTCATCGTAACCAGGTGCATGATGTGCCAGCCGACCTGCACTTTCGGATTCGCTTCCTTCGCGGTGCCGTAGATCAGGCCGTAAACTTCCTCCTGGCTGTTGAACCAAAATTTTTCCCAGGCTAGGATTTCGGGATATTCGAGAAGCAGTCGCCAATATGTGACGAACGCTCCATCGTTTGCTCTCGGCTGGCCATACGTCCGCTTCACCCAAAGGTCGAGCGCCATGTAGCCTTCACGCGCTCGGGCGACGTTGATTCCCCGCTCGGTTGCCTTGCGAACGCAGTGAGTGCAAAAACAGTTGATGAATGAAGTTCCGTCGAATTTGCCGAAGTACGCGCCGATCGTCTCATTCAGCGGTCCCTGCCTTTCGGACTCCCACATGAGCCCGTCGAGGTCGTTGGACTTCACCCAGTCTTCGACCATTGACGTGAGAAAATTTCGCGTGTCGGGATTGTTGAAGCAGGTGTCGCGGCCGACTCGTCCGTAGATGTCCACTTCGGCGATGCGCTCGAAGTTTGTGATTAGCCGCGGATTGTAGGCCTCCTCAAATAATGCATACACTTGCATGCCGCGCTTCTTGGCTGCTGGCGTCACGTCCGCCAGAATATCGAAGTCACCTAATTCCGGCGCTCGAATGTCCTTGACCACCGAGTTCGCATAAAACTCAGGGTGAACTTTCGTGTAGCTGCCTCCGTGAATCTGGTCGTACTCCTGAACTCCATGATCCGGCAGGGGCTGGCCCGGAACTTGTCTTCCGGAGAGACCACGCCCATAGGTGAACACGGTGGGCATCAACACATTGACGCCGCCTTTTTCCTGCAGCGTGTCCAGGCATTTATCAACGCCTTCATCCACAAACGATCGCGCACCGATTTGGAGCGCGACGAAGCGCTTCCCGTCTGAAGCAAAAGGAGCGCGCGGGTAGACTTTCGCAGGCTCGGCTGGCCGATTGGCGTCGACGCTGAAGCTTTTGCCGCTGGCGAGAGCGACCGCGGGAATCGCAGCGAGTTCCCCGAGGAAGGTACGTCGCGAAGCGCATTTTATTTTGTCTACTTTATCCATTTCGCCCCTTTCCATTTAGAGAGAGATCGGAAAATCTCACCATTACTAAGAGAGGGAAACTCGCGTCTGCGCGGCTCCGCGCCTGGGCGGAGGCCGTGGAAATAATCTGGCGTACCAGGGTTGCGATTGTAGGATGAATGGGCAGATTTTGGGACTGGTTTCCTCGAGCCTTGAGCGGACCGCCTAGATGGGTCACGGCTGGCTCGGTTCGCCGCGAGTTTTTTGCATCCTACAACCATGGTAGTCATCCCATGATGAGTATGACGGCGGTCCTATTTATTACCTCTATGGGGAAGGATGTCCGCCGTAAATCCAGCCGAATCAGGCGAATCCATTGCCGATACCAGTTTCTGATTGAATCGCCTCGGTGCGTATGCTGTTATTCACAATACGAGGCGTAGAGTAACAGAATGAGAGTTGAACTCTTCCACCCCGACTCCGACACGCAGCCACGTCATTGGGTGCGCCATGATCAGGCTTTCGCGATGATGTTGCGGCCCGGCTCAATTGAGTGGGGCGACAAGCGTTCCGCGCTGGAAAAGTTCACCTACAAGGCGTCCGACTTAGCACTGTGCCATCGTCATGAAGGAGAGTGGGTCGGACTGATGAACGTACGGCATCTGCAGCTCGGTATTTCCGATGCGGCACTGCTGGCCAGCTCTGATGGAGCTTACGGCGAGGTGGAACTGCGCCATTCACGCAAGTTTGCGGACGCGCGCCTGAGTGCGATGGTTGCGGCCGTTCATGCAGAGATGATTGCCGGCTTTCCGAGCGGGCGGCTGTTTCTGGATTCTGTCGAACAGGCAATGGCCGTAGCGCTGGTCAATGATCATGCAGTCAGGCACCGTCCTGTGCAGATCTCCCGAGGCGGACTGGGCCCAGCGCGCTTGCGAAGGATTCGAGAGTTGGTCCGAGCGAAGATGGAAGACGAGTTGAGTCTTGACGAGATGGCGCAATCGGTGGGGTTGAGCACAGCTCATTTCGCGCGGATGTTTCGCAAGTCAACGGGCCAGACCCCGCATCAATTTGTTCTGCACCACCGGCTCAAGCGTGCTAAGGCGTTGTTGCGTGCTCCCGATGCGCGAGTATTGGATGTGGCCGTGGCCTGTGGCTTCAAGACCCAGCAGCACTTTGCACAGGTCTTTCGTGACGTCTGGGGAATTAGCCCGACGGAGTATCGCCAGGATTTTCTGGGCTACGAAGCGACTTGCGCGTGTGAAACCTGCTCCGAAGATGAAGATGCGCCACGCCTGGTGGTTAGTGGTTCGCAGCCTTAACTTCACTCTCGCGGGTCGCCGTTTCCTTCCTTGCTAACTTCCAGTCCGGTCGGGAATTTGTAACTCTTCGCACTTTGCAGCCGCCTCGGCATTGTGTACTCCGTCAACAATTCTGACTCGTCCATGCTGTAGTTCATTCGAACTCTCGTCGTCGTTCCCTCAAGACCACCCCTAGGTGTAAGTGGTTGGAATTCTCGCTGCTTGCACGAAATTAGCAGGATTCCGACCATGCCAGCAGAAATCCGCACAAGTCCGCATCCGACCTCCAGTCTACTTACAGTTGTGCGCAGAACTCACAGCGTCAACCAGCCGGACAGCGGATCAACTGATCGTTGTTAGCCGGCCGGAATTAATTCAACACCGGAGGAAAAGTCAATGGAAGCAATTGGATTGTTAGTCAGGCTCGAAGCACGTGCGGGCAAGGAAGCCGACGCCGAGGCATTTCTCCGGTCCGCTCAACCACTCGCGCTGGACGAAAAAGGGACTTTGAAATGGTATGCGCTCAAGCTCGGGCCGAGGACGTTCGGCATCTTCGACACCTTTGCAAACGAAGCGGGCCGCAATGACCACTTGACTGGCGAGATCGCGAAGAAGTTGACGGCGAGGGCCGGCGAATTATTTGCGGTTCCGCCTCAGGTGGAAAAGGTGGAGGTCCTTGCAAATACGCCCTTAAAACCCTGAGTGCGAGGTTGCAGGTACAGAACTCTGCGAGCCGCACAGGCTCGCGAAACTGAATCACCAGCAAAAGGAGAATCACATGAGTCAAACGGCCAGCAGCTTTAAGCAACAGAAGTCTGACGCCGGTGCAGCGAGAATCGACATGAAGTTCGAGGTCTCGATCGTCCCCGTCTCCGACGTTGACCGCGCAAAGGAGTTCTACACGAAGCTTGGGTGGCGGCTCGACGACGACATTGTTGATGGCACCGACTTTCGCGTCGTCCAGTTCACGCCACCGGGTTCAGCATCCTCGATCTCCTTCGGCAAGGGAGTCACGCCGGCCGCGCCCGGCTCGTTCCGCGGTGGCCTGATCGTCGCGGACATTGAAGCCGCTCACAATCAGTTCGTGGCCAGGGGCATCAAAGCGACTGAAGTGTTCCACGGCTCGCCGTTCTCTCCAGCAGGACGCATCAGCGGCCCAGACCCCGAACGCAAGAGCTACAGCTCGTATGTCTCGTTCGAAGATCCTGATGGCAACGCGTGGATCGTCCAGGAGGTCACGCGTCGGGCGCCCGGTCGCATCGATCCCGCAAAGACCACCTTCGCGTCGGCAAGCGATCTCGCAAGCGCTATGCGGCGCGCGGAAGCCGCCTTCGGCGAGCACGAAAAGAACAACGGACATCCTAACGCGAAATGGCCGGACTGGTACGCCTCATATATGGCGGCGGAGCAGGCAGGGACCGACTAGCCGAAGTGAACGGCTATCCACTTGTAACTAATGAAAAAAGCAGGAGTTAAGGAAAAAGTGATCACCAAGGAGAAGGCAATGAAAATCTCGCATACGTACCGAACTAATTCCGCGCCGCAGGAGCCCAAGTCAGCACACCGAAGCCTGATGCAATGTGTTGGCTTAACCGTTCTCGCGTGTACGTTCGTCATCGGTTGCACGGTTTCTGCGACTGCCGGCAATCCTCGAAACGGCACCACGCAAGCGGCCCCTCCGATTTCCGGAGTTATTGGAAAAGTCCAGTCGTTCACGGGCAGCTCGCTCGACGTGCAGACACCTGCAGGCGTGGTCCATGTTGATGTCAAGCAGCCCCTCACAACCTATAAGCAGCTACCGTCGGATTTGAGCCATGTAACTCCGGCGTCTTACGTCGGCGTTGCGTCGACTGAGCAGCCGGATGGAAAAGAAGTAGCGAAGCAGATCATCATATTTCCAGCGGAACTGAGTGGAGCTGCAGAAGGTAGTGTTCTGACAGATCCACCGGGTGCAACTACTCACAGCAGAATGACCAATGGCTCCGTCGCGCGCCCTGCCGTATCGCACTCACGCATGACGAACGGCACGGTACAGAATGGCGGCGGCACCACGCTCGTGGTCCAGTATCAGGACGGCTCTAAGACCATCTCCGTGCCTGCAAATGTCCCCGTGACGCTAGTCGCGCCTGCACAAGTCACCTTCGCGACTGGCGATGTCGTCTACGCGCCGACTGAGAAGCTGCCAAACGGAACTCTTGTGACGGACAAGATATTCCTTTTCATTCCAGCTGCGTCCGCCAATTCCAACCAGTAAGCGTTTCGGGCAATGAGCCATTCAATGCCTCCCGCGAAGCAGACGAAGTCCACGAGCACGGTGCCGCAGCGGCAGCACGTGCTCGTGGTCAAGCGGCACCATTTGTTGGTTCGCTGGAGTCACTGGTTGAATGTTCCTATACTCCTCGGACTTGTTCTCAGCGGCATTTCTATTTACTGGTCATCGCCTGTCTATCAACACAAGCCGGATCCGACTACGGGGAATTTCGATGTCGCCGCAGATATTGGAATCTGGCTGTGCGCTCATGTGCCGGGACTGCATCGCTACAGCGATTCACCCGACTGGATTTACAACCACCTGAGTCTCGGGCCGGGCATGTTGGCCTTGGCTCTGCGTCTACATTGGTTGTGCGCGTACTCATTCATGGTGAATGGCATGGTGTACGTGGCGGGTCTGCTCTTGGGAGGAGGCTGGCGGTCGTTGCTGCCTCGCCGGACCGACCTGTTTGACGCGCTGAGAATGTTTCGGTACTACATCGGATTTCCCTTCGCCAAACTGCTGCGCAGAAAATGGCGGCATCCGCGTTTTAACACAAAGTACAACGCACTCCAGCGAGCAGCATATTTTTCTGTTCCGGTCGCGGGCTGCCTTTCGGTCGCCACTGGCTGGGCGATTCACAAGCCGATGCAGCTTCATTGGTTGGCTGCAATCCTTGGCGGGTATAACGCGGCGCGTGTCTGGCATTTCTGGCTGCTTTGGATTTACATCGTTTTCCTTGTCCCGCATCTGATTCTGGTTCTCGCCGACGGGTGGGACACTTTGCGCAGCATGATCGTGGGTTGGTCAACCCGCCTAGAGCCGCCCGCGGTGATCGCACATGAGCAGTAAGCAAAATAGACATCCATTCGTAGTTGCGAAATCTGTGGCGATGAAGAAGCTGGAAAATTTCTTTGCAGAGCAGCCTCCCCGGAAGATTGAGATGGTTCGCGCGCGTTTGCATCAGCTGACCCGGCGCGACGTTTTGTTGTTTGGTGCGGGCGCGGTGGCGGCGCTGGCGGGCGGTGGATTTCTGCTGCCACGAGAGACGCTCAATCGCTTGGGTGTGCGTCGAAGCATGGACTCCCCTGGGAAGGAGTGGTTTCTGAACAGAGCACTGCGTATCGATGATGATGTGGCGGAAGCGCTTTACTCCGCAAATCGTCGTGTGCCCACCTACACCAAATCGCAGATTACTCCGCTCAAGAACAACTACAACGGAGCTACTCCCGATCCTGGCTATATTTCGGGATGGAATCTGATTCTGGATGGGCTCGCTTCAGGCCTAAGCGTTTCTCTTGATATTCGGAATCTCACGAGTCGTTTTTCGCTGCAGGAACAGATTACGCGGCTGGTTTGCGTCGAGGGTTGGAGCGCAGTTGCCTGGTGGGCTGGTCTCAGATTCGATGACCTGATTCGCGCCTACTCACCGGTGTCGCAAGCAAAATGGGCGCTTGTGGAGTCTTCGGTCAATCTCGATGCCTACGGGAATCCTGACCCTTACTTTATGTCGCTCGACCTGGCGACGGCCCGCCATCCACAGACGCTGCTCGCTACGCACTTCAACGGTCAACCACTGACCGTGGATCATGGAGCGCCGCTGCGGCTATTGGTGCCCGTGAAACTTGGTTTGAAGAATGTGAAGGCCATCACCAGGATTTCGTATTTCGCGGAAGAGCCAAGAGACTATTGGGCTGAACGTGGATATTCCCGCTACGACGGAATTTGAAAAGTTCATTTTTCATTTCAACCAACAGCCAAGGAGGCTGATAAATGGCAAGCAAACAGAAAACGGTGATTGTGACGGGTGCTTCGCAAGGCATCGGAGCCGGCGTGGTCCAGTCGTTCCTTGATCGCGGATATAATGTTGTCGCGAACTCGCGCAAGATCAAGAAGTCGGGTGCTTTCAGCGAATCTGATCATTTGGCTCTTGTGGATGGCAGCATCGGCGAGAGTGCTGTCGCTGCGAAAATCGTCGAGACAGCCGTGCAGAAGTTTGGATCCATCAACGCGCTGGTCAACAACGCAGGGATCTTCTTCACAAAACCTTTTACCGACTACACATCTGAAGACTTCCAGGCGCTGTCTTCCACCAACCTCGAAGGCTTCCTCTACGTCACACAGCGGGCGGTCAAGCAGATGCTTGCGCAGAAGTCTGGCGGAAGCATCGTGAGCGTCACGGCCGCGCTGGCGGTCAACCCGATCGCAGGTATTAAGGCGTCGGTCCCGATGCTCACTAAGGGCGGACTTGAAGCCGTCACACTGAGCTTGGCCGCGGAGTATGCGAGAGAGAATATTCGCTTCAACGCGGTCGCGCCTGGCGTCGTGGACACGCCGCTGCACAAGGACAACCCAAAGGACTTCCTGAAGACACTCTCGCCGATGGGTACAATTTCTGACGTCAAGGACATCGTAGACGCGGTGGTTTATCTCACAGAAGCCCGTCACGTGACGGGTGAGGTGCTGCACGTGGACGGTGGCGCGCATTCAGGAAAATGGTGAGCGCGCGGTGGGATCAAGACCTTCAGTTCGCATAACGGAAATGGGGCATAAAAAAAATGATCACGGAAGGCGTGCTAACGAGAATTTGGGATCAGCGATGTCCGCTCATGACTGGCTACCTGTTGAACACAGTGAGCGAGCATTTCTGCGACATAGGAATCACCCCTCTCGGTATTAAACATGGCGTCATATAACTGATGCTCGGGCCAATTCCGCTTAAGGTATCTTTTGACGAACGCGGCGCGGTCTATGTCAATCGTGTCGACTTCCTTTATCGCCTTTTCTTGAGGCGTTCCGGCTGTGATCAATCTGTGGATCTTAGAGGTGCGGGAAGCATAGAGGAACGCCCGAAACACATCCTTGCGATCGCGAAGAAAATATTGCGAGCCCCGGCCAACGATTACGCATGGGCCTCCAGAAAGTGCGTGCTTGACCGCCTGCTCAGAAACAATGGCGATGCGGCGTGCATCGAGCAGTTCTAGCCGATTGGTTGGCGGCAGGCGGCCCTCGAATGCTCCTCTAAGAAAAGACTTAAACACGCGATAAACCGCAGGATCATTTTTCCATTCCCGCTTCTCAACCGCTTGCGGCGTGCTGTTGGTCAGGCGTGCGATTCCCTGAGTGAGTTCGTGGTCCCACAGCTTCCAACCCAGAAGCTCGGCCAGCTTTGCAGCAATCTCCGAGCCGCCGCAGCCGAACTCGCGTTCAATTGTGATTGCTTGAATCATGGCGCGTATCCTTCGTACCGCTCGTATCCTTACCCGGCTGCCACGGCTCCGCCTGCGCCTGGATCATTCTTCTTCAAGAAAAATGCGAGAACGAACATAAGCGAGCAAAGCGCCCAGGATCCAAAATGTGTCCATATAAGACAGCGCGTGTGCTTGTTGATTCACTAAGCCGTAGAACCTGGCGATGGCCTGATTGTGAGCGTCTGTGGAGCGCAGACCGGAATGTGCGATAGCAGAGCTCAGGCCACGCAACGCCGAACGATACGCAGGGGTGTCCGGAGTGATATGGCCGACGAGGATTTGTTCGTGATACTGAGAGCGCCGAACGATCAGAGTGGTCACCAGTGAAGTGCCGATACTGCCGCCGATGTTGCGCATGAAATTGATTATTCCGGAGACGCTGTTGCCTTTCTCTGGAGGGACTCCGATATAACCTGCCGCGGTGATGGGGACGAAAAGAAATCCGACTCCGACGACTTGCGTGATGCGCAGCCACATTGCAAAGCGAAAGCTGACGAATAAATCGAGCTGATGAGCCGAATAGATGAGTCCGACGGCAAGACACAGCCATCCCAGCGCAATCAGGTATCTGGCCTGAATCTTTGACGTAAGCCGGCCAGTGATGGGCATCATTACCAGTAGCACGACTCCTCCTCCGGACAGAACCAGACCTGCGAGTCCGGCCGTGTAACCCATAAGCGTCTGCAGAAATTCGGGAATCAAGACCAAAGTGCTGAAAAGCATGAACCCCATCATGAACATCATCAGGTTCGCCGTGGCGAAGTTAAGCTCTTGAACATACGGACGTCGACGATGGGATCTTTGCGGAACCATTCCCAGATGACCAGCGTGATCAAGCAAACTGCCGCGGTGATCGCGAGGGTGGTGATGAAATGCGAGCCCAACCAATCGTCTTCCTGCCCCTTATCCAGAAGCACCTGCAGAGCTCCAACTCCAAGCGCCAACATGGAAATTCCCATGTAGTCCACGCGGATCCCTCCGCGTTTTATGCGACGGAGGAACGGTGGATCTTCAACCAGTGTATAGGTCAAATAGAGAGCCAGGAGTACCGGAGGCAAGGTAATGAAAAAGATCCAGCGCCACGAATAGTTGTCGGTAATCCAGCCGCCCAGCATCGGCCCGACTGTGGGTGCGAGAACCGCGGAGATGCCGTAAAGAGCAAATGCGACGCCGCGCTTTTCTGGAGGAAAGGAATCGTTGAGAATGGCTTGGGCCATCGGTTGCAAGCCGCCTCCCCCGATACCTTGCAGAGCGCGAAAGAACAGCAATACAGGAAGGCTCGGTGCGAGCCCGCAGAGCAAGGAACTAAACGTGAAAATGGAGAGGGACAGCATGAAGTACTGCTTGCGGCCGATGATTTCGGCGAGCCATCCGCTCATGGGCAAGATGATGGCGTTTGCTGCGAGGTAGGACGTGAGCACCCAGGTGCTGTCGTCGTAACTGGCCCCCAAACCTCCAGCAATGTATGGCAAAGCTACGTTGGCAACGCTCGTGTCCAAAACTACGACGAATGCCGCAATCGAAACGGTGGCGCCGATCAACCAGGGATTTACCTTAGGACGCCAGACAACCTGCTCCAAAGGGAAGGTCGCCGCTGCGGAACTCATCGTAAGTACACTTTCGCTTCTACGTTCATGCCGGGCCGAAGCTGATGGTCACGATTTTCGCCCGGTTCGAGAACGATCTTCACCGGCACGCGCTGCACGATCTTCACGTAATTGCCGGTGGCGTTTTCCGGGGGCAGCAAACTAAACAGAGGTCCAGTGGCTCCCGAGATACTGTCAACATGCCCCTGATAGGAGCGACCGTTGGAGTCGCAGGTGATCTTCACTTTCTGCCCCCGCCGCATGTCCTTGAGTTGCGTTTCTTTGAAGTTCGCGGTAATCCATATTTGATCCAGCGGAACTACCGTTAGCATTTGTTCGCCGGGGTCGACATTCAAACCCACGACCACTTTCTTGGTCACCGCTCCGCTAACGGGCGCTAATATTTTGGTGTATCCGAGGTTGAGCTCGGCCTGGGCGAGTTCGGCCCGCTTCTGCCGTTCGTCGGCAACGGCTGAAAGCGCGCGCGCGCGCGTGGACGCTACCCGTTGCGGTCCGGCCTGGGCCGATTCATTCCGCGCCATCGCTTCGAGGAGGCGGCTTCGCGCTTCCGCGACATTTTGCTCAGCCGTCGCCTCGTCCGCCTTGGCGGCTGTCACTGCGGCAGTGTCCGTTTCTGCTGCGGCTACCGCATGGTCGTAAATCTGTTTAGGTACTTCGTCCTTGGTCAGCAGAAGGTGGTAACGCTCGACGTCGTCCTGGGCCTTCACGTTTTCGGCATTGGCTTCCAGGATGCGAGCCTGTGCGGCAGCTACTTGTTTTTCGCTGGCGGCGATTGCGGCTTTGGCGTTTTCGATGTCTGAAGAAGTGAACTTCAGTTGACTGGTGGTGTCCACCGAGCTGATGGGCACATCGATGTCGAGGGCGCGAGCGGAGGCCTCCGCGGTTTCGAGGTTCGCTTGCGCTTTCGCCTCGGCGACTTGATAGTCTTTTGCGTCGATCTCCACGAGTGTGGCGCCTTCCTCTACATACTGGTTGTCTTCCACGTGCACGGCTTGCACGTAGCCTGAGATCCGTGCGCTCACAGGATAAAGGTGAACATCGACTTGCGCATCGTCGGTGGACTCGAAACCCGAGAGGTACCGCCACAGAAAGGCGCCAGCGACAACAACTGCCACTACGGCGGCGACAATAATCCAGCGCTTTTAAGAACGCCGGCTCGGATAGGCAACGGGTGGCGGCGCGGTGGGGCTTCCCGCCGCAGCGTCGCGCGTTGAGGACGATGGACTCTCTGGATTCTTGGCCATCTCTTGGTCGGGCATCTTATTTTCCTTTTAAATACGGCGCGTAGTTCGCTTCTGCGAAACCGATTGCTCGCGCCAGGGAGATTTTCGCGACGTTATATAGGTAGAGACTGGCGATATAGGCGTCGTTGGCATCCGCGAGGGATTCCTGCGCCTGAACCACTTCGATGTTGTCCGTTACCCCGGCGGCGAAGCGATCACGTGATTGCTGTAGCGTCTCATTGGCAAGTTGTTCGGCACGCCTTTCTACGGACACTTCTTCAGCGGTAGCTTGCAAGTCAAGGAAAGCGTCACGAACCTCCTGATCGATGCTGGCACGGAGGTCTTCAAGTTTTTGCGTGGCCTGTGCCACGACGGAATCCGCGACAAGGTTATCTCCGTGAACCCTGCCTCCCTGAAAAATTGGGATACGCAGCACCGCGGACGCATCAACGGTGCCGTGATTCGACGCAAAATTGGTGCCGATGGTCCCGTAATCTGCAACAGCGGACAGCGTTGGGTAACGCTCCGCTGAAGCGGCCTTCTTTTGCAACTCAGCGGAGCGTACTTGCTCGGTTTGGCTTTTGTAGTCGGCACGAGATGCGTAGGCCTGTTGCAATGCTTCATCGAGGGTAGAAGTCGGGAGCGGCTGATAGGCAACTTGCGTGGTGATGTCGAACGTCTGA
>Ga0070762_10000045_pt1 | contig 33861 bp, 41 predicted proteins | sample HubBroMetageREF2_FD_66726 | JGI IMG/M metagenome (GOLD analysis project Ga0070762, IMG submission 66726) | Reference soil microbial communities from the Hubbard Brook experimental Forest, New Hampshire, USA - Hubbard Brook CCASE Soil... | ecosystem: Environmental > Terrestrial > Soil >...
ACTTTCTGATGCCGCGATCCAGGAGGTCGCAAATGTTCCGTGTACTCTTGCAGGGATTTCCGTATGCAATCTGCTGGGGGGGCGTTCCGATACTCAAAAGTCTATCCACTTCCCCGAGGCTCGCTGCCTCAAAGTTTGCTCCCGATGAGAGCAAAGTTCTTAGAATCTCTACGTCCGGGTTCGCCTTCACTGCATAGTGCATTGGATACTCCGGAAAGTACGACTTCAAGATCCGGAAATTTCTCTCAATCTGACCCAGATCAATGATGTACGCAGGGAGATCGTCATCAGATAGCCTTGCCACTGCTTGCTCTATTTGGCGCGCTTGATTAAGAAGAGCGCCATTCATACCATCTTCTCCGATCACCCGCGTCGCGCTGTTCATCCTTGGAGTTGGACTTCGTGCGATATTGAAGGCAGGCCGTTCGTAGATCTCAGCGATTACGTGTTCAGGCGACTGCATTCGATAACTCATGTTAGCTGGATTCTCCTTTGTGACGTTCAAAACGACTCTCATCGTACATCTCCTACCGCGGGAGGTTATTTTGAACGGAGTCACACGCCGTAAGATGAAGGTAGCCTTTATCGGCCAACTCGCCGCTCACCCTTGTCAGTAGAGTTTCCAGTAGCTGACTGACCTGCCCGAGTTTTTGTACGACGGTGAATGAGAGAGTCTACATCACAGCCATTGACTGCGAAATCGGATTGAGTGGCACCAGGGAGCTACAGGCGGCCGGCGCCAGCGGCCCGCAGCCCAGCGCCGAGTGCGGTCGCAGCGTGTCATAGAACACCCGCCATTTCTCGATTACCACCTATGCCTCCCGCAGCGAATAGAAAATCTCTCCGTTCGGGTATTCGTTTCACAATTTTCCGTTGAAGCTTTCGTGGTAGCCATTCTCCCAGGGGCCCGGCTCGATATACAGCGTCCCCGGTGCCCACCTTCCTCAGCCACTTCCGCAGTTCTTCGTCCGCGAACTCTGGGCCGCTGTCCGAGCGAATGTTCTCCGGGATTCCTCGGTGAAGCATCACGTCCGCCAGCGCTTCGATTACTTCGTACCTTCCTAGCCTCCTCGCCACCCGAATCGCTAAACACTCCCGCGTGTACTCGTCAATCAGCGTTAGCATCCGCAGCGTCCCGCCGTCGTGGGCCATCGCACTCACGAAATCGTAACTCCACACATGGTTCGCTCGTTCCGGCCGCAACCGAAGGCACGATCCGTCGTTCAACCACAACCTGCCTTGCGGGTTTTGTTTCTGGGGGCAGTTTCAACCCTTCGCGTCGCGAGATCCGTTGCACGCGATCCTTGCCCAAATGCCAGCAGCGATCCCGAAGTAAAGTGGTGATCCGCCGATAGCCGTAGCGTCCGTATTTGCTGGCCAATGCCACGATCTCGCGCGCCAAAGCATCTTCGTCGGTTCGGTAGAGTACTTCGTAGCGTTGTGTGTGCCTCCGCTGCTCCAGGCGCCGGCGGGCATGCCGCTTCGATAGCTGGTAGCTCTTCCTTTCGTTGACCGCGCCACGCCGCCGCTCAGGGCTTAGAAGTCTCCCTCTGCCACATCCCTTCAAAATTTGCTTCACCAAAGACAGCTCGGCCAGCAGCCGGTTCAGCTTGGCGCTCTCTGGCTCCAGTTCCTTGAGACATTCGGCCTGATCGATTTTCAATCCGCCAAATTCCTACCCCCAACGGGTAGTACGTCTGTGCGGTGATCTCGGCTTCCTCGCAGACTTGCGGTGTGGTTTTCCCGTTGGCCAGTTCCACTTCAACCTGCCGCAACAAGGTCACAATCTGCTCCAGCTTGTATTTCCTCGTCGGCATACGAGCTTCCCTCCAGAGTGAATTCCCCGTTCACTCCTGCTGGTACAAGAAACCCGGGTCATGTCAGTGTCCTGTAACTGTTCTCGCCACTGCACCGGCCGGGAAGTCACAAACAGGCCGTTTTTATCGGTGTTGGGCGCCAGCGGCCGCCCGTAACGCTGCAGCCAACCGCCCAAATTGCGCAGATTATCCTCGCTGGAATCGTGCAGCGCCAAGCGGCCCCAGACCCGGCTGCTGACGTCATCGATCATGGCAATGAAGTGGCGGGCCGGGCCGCGATCTTCCAGCCAGCGGAACGGCGAGCTGTCCATCATCACCAGTTCACCGAAGGTCCCACGGCGCGGCCGCCACATTTGCACCTGATGTAAGTATCGGCGGCGTGACTGTCGCAGTTCGGCGGGATTCATCCACTTGCGCAGCGTCCCCCGGCTCACTTGCAGCCCGTGCCGCGCCCGATGCTCGGCCGCGAGCGTCCGACCGAAACCTAAATACGCCGGCAGCTGCGGCCGTCGCAGACTGCGCTGCTCGATCTCCGCGGGAATCTTGCGATTCGGGGGACGTCGGCGCAGCCGGCGCACCAGCCCGCGATCCTCGACCTTGCGAAGACGCTCCGGCAATCACCGCACCTGTCGATCGCTCAACCGCAAACGGCGCGATGCAGCGATCTGCAGCAGATGCCCGTGCTCGACTTCGTGCAACACCTTCAATCGCTCCCGCTCTTTCGCGCTCAACTCGATCCGCTCCTCTTCCATCGGGGGCCCCCGGGCCCCTAGAAAAGCGGACATTTCTACTTTGCAGCTAGATATCCGAAGATTACCTTGACTTCGATCATATCTAGAACTAGACTTCGGCTGCCGGCCAAGGCCGAGTACATCCATGGCTTGTCGGTGGAGGTTATATGAAGCTAAAAAAATTTGATGAGATTGAACTTGGAAAAATCGGGCCCCAGTTGCAAAAAAGTGCCATTGCGTTAGAAGACCCGCTTGTTGATGTTTTGAGTCATGCGGATTACCATGACGACTATCACCAAGATAATCATGGAGACCAGGGCAGCTGACACAACCATATTTCAGTCCTGCCGAATCGTGCCTGCACCGTGATTCAGCGTGGCAGTTCGCGAGTGTCCGAAAAGAGCACGGGCTTCGGATACGGGAGCTGCCACGCCGAATCTATACGTTTCGGTGTTCGGTATATGTAGTTCGTTTCGATCGCCTCGATGCTGTTGCCGTCTGTTGTCGGCAAACTGCGCTGTGGGAATTCGTGTGATTCTATGGAATCGGTCAAAAGCGTCGCGCGGATGTCAAACGAAAGGCACGCGACTATCGTAGACCTTGATGACGTTGTGCCGCGAGTGCTCGCATGGCAAGAATCAGATCAAATTCTCACTTCAATTCAGGATTGGTATTTCGAAAGGGTCTGGGACCGAGTAAGTTTGGGATTTTCGGCAATCTGCGCCCAAGATAGGGAAATCGGTTCAGTCTTAATCGACCTTTTTGAAACGTTACCAGAATCCGGAGCGCTCCGATTTCTCGCTGCACCCGAAACACACATGCGTACGAGTATTTGGGGAATCAGCCCAACCCGCCATGTTGAATTCTTTCGCAACGCTCTCGTCGCCGAGCAAATTCGGAGCGGCAATCGGTTGGTGACCGAAGAGTGCTGGTCGGCGCTAGGAGATTATGTATACACGGCTAACGATCCACCCCCTGGCATGGAACAGACTGGGGACACGCCTGGATTTTCCGCACCCTTGATCCAGTCCTGCATACCCGTTGATTTCGCGAGTCCGAGTTGTCGAACGATTCGGCCATCCTTAAAGGCGTTCGAGCCGTACACAAGTATCGAGCTGCTCGAACTGTGCGCCATGTTGAACGAAGCGATGGCCAAGATATCTTCGGTCAGCCACTCCGCGGCTGCTTTAATCCGGGGTTTTGTCAGGGTTCTGGTCGTGCGCAAACAGGCGAACAAACGAACTTCTTGGGGTTCGTCGTCAGAACCTCCATATATAGGACGGGTATTTCTGCGTAACGCAGAAACTGTCAACATCGCCGCGATAGCAAATGGATTGGTACATGAAAGTATTCACCAAATACTAAGTACGATCGAACTCTCGCAAACATTTGTAAAGCCAGGGGCGAAAGAACCCCAGGTTCGCTCTCCTTGGACTGGGCGAGAGTTGGGGCTACGAACTTATCTGCACGCGTGCTTTGTATGGTACGGGTTGGCACGCTTCTGGTGGATGGCAATCAAGGGACAAAGTCCCTTCCCAAGAGAGGATGCTGAAGTTCAACTTAGGCGTGCACTCTCGGGATTCCGTCAAGCGAACCCTGTTGATAACGTCTTGGATCATTCTGCGATTATCCAAGGACAAACAACAAGCGTTATAGCGTCTCTCAGGTCAGAGCTGGAGACCAACGGTCTTCTTGACTAGCTCGCGAGCGTTCTTTGAGCTGTTCCTCTGAGCGGATCGCGTTGACGTCGATCTCGCCGTGATCCTGCCGAAAGTTCGTTGGAGGTTTACATGGAGCTCAGAGCGATGGATGTGATCATTGTTAGTAAAATCGGGCCCCAATTAGAACCGACTTGTCCTGCATTTGACCAGCTGCGGATTAATATTCCTCGTTTCACATTCCTGGTAAGGAGGTTTTCCATGAAGACTGTCATGTAGACGATAGTGGCGATAGAAGGTGACAAATCCGCGATGTGACTGTGCAGGGCCAAGCTATAGACGCGCATTCTTCTGTTGCCATTAGTTAAACGTAACCCGGGCTCGTGAAAGGAGACTCCCGTTGATCCAGACCGTTTTCGGATTGCCGTTTATGATCCATGAGTGTGAGAACCTAGGTCGGCTCAATCAAACGTTGGCAAGAGAAATCTTGGATCGCGAACACACCGAGCCGTCAGTGGGTCAGTCGAATATTGGGGGTTGGCAGTCTCAAAAGACTCTACAACTATGGGACCTCCCTTGTACTCAACAACTTTGTTCACTCATAAACGAGAATATATTTGCGATGATTAGGCAATTAATCGGAGAAGATGAGGGGCGGAAACTTAACGGACATTGGAAATTGTATGCGTGGGCGAATGTTAATCGGGCACACGACTTTAATGGCATGCATAATCACACCGGAGCTTTTTTCTCCGGAGTGTACTATGTCGCTGCGGGAGAAGGCGATTCAAGCATCGGTCCTGGCGCTCGTATTGTGTTTCAAAACCCAAGCCTTGCGCCAACTGTCGTAAGAACAATGCGGGCTCCAAGAAGCCTTCAACGCATTTTCCCCGCCCAGTTAGGATTCTCTCCTCGCGCAGGGTTACTACTAATTTTCCCTGGTTGGCTTGAACATATGGTTCTCCCTCACAAGAGTGATTCTCCCAGAGTATCGGTTGCTTTTGATGCGTCGTTCTTACCCTGCCCTACCTAAAAGCCAATTACTCCGGCCCCCGGGCCGGCCCTACCAGAAGCTAGTCTTTTTTTGAGTTTCCGGGCAGCTACTCCCGACGCAACCGAGTTCTTACACCCGCGCTGCGCTACGTGCCATGAGGGGAGACAAATGAATTGCCTCTGAGCAGATCAGATTTTGAGCCCCGGTAGAAAATCACCAAAGCTTTTGTACAGGCGAGAGGACCCGCGATTATGACAGGCGCCTGCCCCAAGCTTTGCCTGTAGCAAAGAAATCCCGGGTAATTCGGAGAAAGTCATGCCATGAGAATAACATTTTGCCAAACAGCAGAATGAATTTCTGCAGAGTGGGAAGGACCGCGGCCTGCCTCGAATAAGGGAGCATGTCTGTCGGAAGCATATACGAAGGATCAACGACAGCACTGTTCAACGTGCTGATGCGTCTAGTCAGTGCCTCTTTCCAATAGCGAGGCAGGTCGGGATTGTCGACCAGAAATGTTTCATACTCCATGAGAGTCCGAGCGGCACGCGGTAACAGCAGAGAACGAACATATTCAGTAAAGTCGGCACTGGATATTGCCCCGATTTCGCAGAAGTATTTACCTAGAGATATTAGTCCGGTCGGCGCTGATAGTCGAGGTACGCTCCGACGCCATGCCGACAGGCACTCAAAGAGAATGTCAGACACACGCGTCGATGCTTCTGACTCCAGTTTGGCATATCGGCGGATCCCCAATGGGTCGTGGATAATAGCCAACGGAAGGCAACAATAAAATGAATTTCCCGATAGACAGGCTAGTGTTTGTCCAAAAAGGCCATCTTCATTGCGACATACAGGAAAGAATGGCGGCATCCAGTCTCTATTATCCAGCCCGAAAGCTGTCCCCATGAAAGGTCCCGGATCGCAGATTGTCAACGACAAAGGGTGGCGAATGACTTCGCGAGAATCCAAAGCGTTATTGAAATCGTCCTCGGAATGGGCTAGGCGTTCTGAGGTTTCACCTCGACGATAAGTTAGGAATCCGGAACTTGAGTATCGACCGGAATCTCCGATCACGCCGTTACATGAAATCGTCACTGTTCCTTCGCTCCGCCATAGGCTTTGCAACATGTGCGCGCTCACGGCGCTAGAATCGGCGTGTCCTGAGAGTAGCCCTCTGCTGAGCACGTTCGACAAAGGTCGACCCAATACCTTTTCGTGTTCCCCCACGAAGTCCATTTGGTGCCAGTGCACCGCTCTCAGAGCTTCCCGTCGATGCTTAAAGAACCAAAACTCATGCGGGTTACTTGGCGTCGTAAATCGCAATCGTGTGTCGCTGGATGATGCCGTGCATGTTCCGGATCGACATACTGTGTCATCGTCTACACTTAATAGGAGTCCACCCAGAGTATGCAGCAAAAGACAGTTGCGATTAGCGCCGTACGTCGGGTATCCATGCCCGTATCCCAGCAACGCAAACTGGGCAACCTCGCGCTCTATCGAACCAGTGGAAGCGACGTATTCAATATATCGACGCTTCTCTTCCCTACCAATGTAATAACACCGACCCGGAACTTCGCGGGCAAAATGCGTAGCGACCTGCAAATTGGAGTTGGCCCCGGACTCAGTCGTTGAGTCATCCGAAATGACAATTCCGTACTGACGATCGAAGACGCGAGCGTTTGCCAGATAGCTCTTGAGGCTTCGCCGCAACACCGGTGAGCGCTCGTGAGTCGGAATGGTTAACCATTCAATTTTGGTATCCGGATTTGGTCGTTCATTTTGTTCACGGATTTTTTCTAGCACTTGGTCGAGTGAAACCAACCCTCCCTGGGCAACCAGCGTAGGTAGTTGATTTGACCAAGCTTCGATCTCCGATGCGGCCAAGCCGGATTCAGACATTCGCTTCACGTGATCTTCGATAGTTTGAAAGTGTACGCATGATCGAAGTACATTCACGATCTCTACAGGCAAGACCACCACCGCGTTGTGCAAGGGGAAATAGATGAGGTTCGAATTGCCCCCCCACGAAAAACGGGCCATAGGAGCGCATCGGAACCTTCGATCTGGCGCGCACGTTAAAGTCATGGCGCTAGATTACCTTCAGGGTAAACAGTATGTGTCGAGATCATTCCGGTGTGAGGCAAGTTGGTGATTTTAAGATATGAAACATCTTGGGCAGAGAGAATTCAATCGTAGTTTCACTCTAACACCAAGTCGCCGTCATGATGGGCAAGGCGGCGCAGTGATTCAGGCAAACAAACTGAAGAGGGAAGAGTTGGGTCCCAACGACAGCTAATTGCGGTGTCTGCCATAAATTTCTTCCCACTCCTCGCGTAAGATTGACATGAAAACAGAGTCGACATAGTGCCCATCGTTCCATTCGCGTCGACGAAGCCGGCCCTCTTCGGTGAAGCCGCAGGCTTTATAACATCTGATCGCGCGCTCGTTGCCGGAATGCGTTTTCAACCCAACCCTCTGCATGTTCCAATACTGGAAGGCATACTCTAGCAAAAGCTTTACGGCTTCGCGCCCCAAACCGCGTCCCCAATAAGACCTATCGCCAATCGTAATTCCGATATCACAGGAGTGAGCAATTCCTTTTTGCTCTGTCAATCCGTGCAAGCCGCATTGCCCGATCAGCACGCCCTCAGTTTCGATTGCAAACCACGTCCCATCTCGCCCACCCTTTGCAACGCTGCCATTGAACTCCGACTGCATACGCTCCAGGGTTTGTGGCATTGGCGGACTTCCACCAACTGAAAGTTCAACAGCTAAATCATTATTGAATTCACAAAGCCTAGGTAGATCGTCACTTCTCACGGCTCGCAAGAAGACGTTTTTCCCTTTTAGCATCGAAATCACCAAGTTCGACGGGATGTCCCGTGCTGATCTCCATTCCATAAGAATATCGCGGCTTCACACAGATTCTATTCTAAAATTCTCACAGGAAATAATTACATTCGTTGTTTACGGAAGTCCCACACGTCGATACTCCGTGGTTCATTACGAAGCTCGACGCAGAACTCTGTGAACATGCTCAAGCTCATCTTGATACGCCCACTCCACTAGGAGACAAACGGTGATCGGCACGCGGCTTGTGCCAATGGCGCGGACGCCAAGGGCATTATGCTCTCGTTAATGCCGCACAGCGAGCCGCGACACATGACGAACAGCGCATGCGTGGCCGAACCACCATGCCACCAGAGTGCGAGGCCGAGCCGCTATGCCTAGGCCAAAGGCTGTAGGAGGTGCGTGTCTAGTCATTACTCCCGTATGACGGGGCGCGAGTTTTCGCACCAGAACAACCACGCGAGCGCGCGTGACGAGCAAGAAGCCCATGTTTTCAACGGTAGCTTGCGGCCTGCATCTCAAATAGACGTTTATAAGATCCTCCTCGTCTGATCAGCTCATCATGCGCCCCCAGTTCCACGATGCGCCCGCTCTCGAGCACCGCGATCTGGTCTGCCATTCGAACCGTTGAAAATCGGTGCGATATTAACAACACCATCTTTCCAGCAGTGAGTTGGGCGAAACGTTGAAACACCTCGAATTCGCTATGTGGGTCCAGTGATGCCGTGGGCTCATCAAGCACAACCAGCTGGGAGTCTCTAATGTATACTCGCGCCAGAGCCACTCGTTGCCATTCCCCTCCTGAAAGATCTAATCCCTTTTCGAAACGTCGTCCTAGCAACTGTTCATACCCGAGGGGAAGTCGCTTGACGACGGAATCTGCTAAGCTCTTTTGGGCTGCCATCTCAATTGAATCCATATCTAAGGTATCAACCGAACCGTTTTCGTCGACGTTACCGATGGCGATATTTTCTCGCACGGTCATCTCATATCGCATGAAGTCTTGGAAGATAATTGCTGTCTGCCGATGCAAGTCTTCGATCGAATATTCACGCAAATCGATTCCGTCCAAGAGAATTTGCCCTTCCGTTGGATCGTACATGCGAACCATCAGTTTAACGATCGTTGTTTTTCCTTGACCGTTTGCACCGATTAATCCGATACGTTCCCCAGGCCGAAGTGAGAAGTTGAAATTGTGGAGTATGGGACGGTTGTTGCCAGGATACGTAAATGATACGTTATCGAATTTAAAACCACTTTGAACTGGTCGAGGTGTAATTAACGCTCCGACCTTTGAACATAAGAGCGGTTTCATTTCGAAAAACGCGCCCAAGTCCGCCAAGAACAGCGCCTGATCCGCAACGCCTGATGCCGTTGAAAACATCTGTTGCATGTTGGAGTTTGCCTGAATGATGACAGTGGTCAGGAAGATGAAGGTCTTAAGATCATATAATCCCGAGACCGCGCGATAGATTACATATAGGTAAGCGGTATAAAATCCGAGGGTGCCCAGCAGTGACACTAGTGCGCCAACACCCAAGCGTTTGCGCGAGAATTCGATATCTTCACGATAGATTTGCTCGGAAAGCACGCGAAATCGCTGTATGAAGAACTTACCGAGTCCTAATAACTTCGATTCCTTTGCGCCTTCGCGATCTCCCGCAACGTGACAGAGGTAGTCCATGCGACGTTTAATCGGAGTCTGGCGGAAATTCTTGGAATACCCAAGAAACGCCAAGTGGGTTTCACTGAAAAACGAGGGCAACGCTCCGGCAATCAGAATTACTGGCAACCACGCTGAATAGTAAAGTAGCGAAGCCACAAAGGCCGCCGTCGTCATCATTTGCTGCAGGAGGCGGCTGACAGTTTGAATCACCCCCATTCGATCCCTCGCTTGTATTCGAGCGCGCTCCAAGCTGTCATAAAAGATTGGATCTTCGTGGGTCGCGAGGTCTAGCTGAGCTGCCTGTTTCATGACGAGGATACTTAAGTGGTGGGTATACCGATCTGACAAAAGTCCCGCAAGATATTCGAGGAGACGATTAAGCGTTCCCGCCACAATCGCGAGAACTATTTGAAGCGCGACCATCGCCCAAAAGTGCTGGGGCAAACCCTGAGCTTGCAGATCGCGCGCCACACCACTTATGATCCAAGCTGCGACTTTAGCAATCGGAATTGGTATACAAGCGAGTATGAATCGAACGAGTAGCGCGCTCGTGACAATCCACGGGGCAGACTTCCAGAGAATGTGAAGTACCGGTGCCAGCTTTCGCACGGCCCGTACACGATCTCGCCAGACGCCGCCGAAATCTGCAGTAGGTTCTGACATCTAATTAACGGCAGTCAACTGTCGCATTGTTGGATTGGGCGACCATCCCGTGCGCGACGCGTCGTATTTTCACAATGTTAAAGATACTGTTTTGAGACCAGCCCTGCTAGAGAATTAACCAGGCGAGGTCCGCGACACCACCCACATTATCGTACAAGAGTGTCGAGGAGAGCAAACTACTTGCCTAACATGCTAAGGTGCTCAATAGCTGAAATTCCGGCTCATGCCCAAGTTAATTCATAGATTTATTAGCAGCACAATGAATAGTTTTGACAGTTCTAGTCGAGAACTCAAAGTGAGAAGAAAGTCAGTGTAATGGGGGCGGCGACATGATTCGAATCGACCATAGCCGTCAGAAAGTATTCCTTTTGAAATTCGTAGGTTAGGCGCGACACCGACCGTTCGATTAGTTATCGTGCCGATGTTCGTTGAAAAAGTGACCGCGCGGTAGAATGAACTCCTATAGTTCTTCGCACCGACAATTCGCTATTCAGCATCACTACACACGCCCAAAACAGATTGTGAGCGACAATCCATATTGTCTTGTAGACTCGGGGTCGTTTATGAACGTTTTAACAATGCCAGCCGAATCCACGGAGATACTATGGCAACTCTGCGTAATGATTTCCGTTTTGCGGTGCGACGCTTCCTCGGCGCGCCTGCTTTTTCCGTCACGGTGGTCTTAATTTTGGCGATCGGAATTGGCGTGAATATCGCGGTATTTAGCCTGTTTGATCGAGTCGTGCTTAAGAAACTACCGGTGAGCAAACCTGAACAACTTGTACTACTAAGCGAAAGGTCGATTTTAGAACGAGGTTCCCTCAATGCCTGGGGTGACCCCCGGTTCTATTTTTCATATTTAGCCTACCGATCGATGCAGGATGGAAATCATACGTTCGAGGGATTAGCTGCAATGGCTGTTATTCCCGTGACCCTTGCCAATAGGGAAACTGCGGAGAAGGTTTTTGCCGAATCGGTTACAGGGAATTATTTTGAACTGCTTGGCATACATGCGATAGCGGGGCGACTAATCTCGCCGGCAGACGACGTTGTGCACAATGGCAATCGGGTGGCTGTTTTAAGCGGTTCTTACTGGAGGGCTCGTTTCGGGGCCGATCCCTCCTTGATCAATCACTCGGTTTTGGTGAACGGCCAGCCCTTTGAAATTGTCGGAGTTGTCGACTATGAGGGATTCAGTAACGAATACGTGCCCGCACTCTTCATTCCACTCGCATCAGAATCCGTGCTTACGCCAGGTTCTCAAGATAAACCATCCAGTCCGCTTTATCGCTGGATAGTAGTGTTTGGCAGGCTAAAGCCCGGAGTCGCTCAAAGTCAGGCACAGGCAGAGCTAGGTGGAATATGGTGGAATTGGCGAAAGGATGCTTTAGCGAAACTGTTCACAGACGAAGAATCTGATCGTCGTTGGTTACAAACGCAACTTGTGCTTGAAGACGGCTCGCAGGGGCTACCATTCTTGAAAAGTGTGCTAGGCGGCCCAGTGAAGGGGCTGCTGTGTTTGGTGTTCTTGGTATTAATTGTCGGTTGCTCTAACGTCGCGACTCTTTTCCTCGTCAGAGCGGCCCGGAAGCGAAACGAATTGAATCTACTCGCAGCCATTGGAGCAAGTCCGATTGAAATTTTCCGCCACGTACTGGCTGAGGGATTTCTCGTGGGGACCGCGGGATCTTTCACAGGAATTGCACTTGGGATCGCAATCCTCCACATGTCACGAAAATGGGTCCCAGTGCCTGGCGGACCCCGAGAGTCCCTCATACTTCCATTAGACGTGTGGGTTTGGGTAGCGGCAGTCGTTCTCGGAATCGCAACGTGTGTTATTGTCAGTATTGCCCCTGCGATCCTTTGCCTGCGCCTAAATCCCGCAGATTCGCTGCGCAGTGGTTCGCCTAGGCTTACAGCCGCAGGCTCACGTACCCGAAATGTGCTGGTCGTAAGTGAAATTGCTTTGAGCTTGGTGCTTCTGCTAAGCGCCAGCTTGTTTGCTTGGACGCTGTACGACCTGCGATCGATCCATCCAGGTTACTCGACCGATCGATTGATTACATTTGCGGTGGACGCGCCTAGTCTTGGCAAGGACAGCGCACAGACGCGCAACGAATATGAAGCCATAAAAGCAAACCTTACTAGGCTGGGAGGAGTGGGCAGCGTTAGTTACACATCCATGACTCTCCTTTCTGGCGACCAATCAGGCGGAACCATTACCGTGCCCGGATTTGAGGACAAGTACAGTAACCGCACGACAGATGAAATGTGGGTCACTCCTGAATTCATGCATACGGTGAGGATTCCGTTGATCGCCGGGCGTGACTTCAGTGTACAAGATTCGGAAACATCCGAGAAGGTCGCGATCGCAGACACAGCCTTTATCGATCGCTACTTCGGTGGAAATATCCAGGGAGCGCTAGGTCGACGACTCGGATTGGGTTCGGGAGATGACGTCAAATTGGACGTGCAAATTGTCGGCGTCGTTCCAGTGATTCGCGCGGTGACGCTAAGGAGCGCTCCAGGGTTACCATTTCTCTATTTTCCCTATGACCAAATTTGGAGCGAGAGGCCTAGTTATCCGGCGTCGTTCTATTTGCGAACCAACGTTGATCCCACTAACGTGGTCGGTATGGTCCGTGCGTCTATCCGAGCCGTAGATCGTGACTTGCCAATCTTGGGTCTGCAAACGATGCAGCAGGAGGTAGATGACGCAATATTCGAGCAGCGGCTGATGGCGCTGCTTGCAGTGGCGCTGGCTGGATTGGCGCTGCTGCTAGCTGCCATAGGCGAGTATGGGGTGTTAATGTTCACGATCGTGCAGAGAACCCAGGAGATCGGAATACGAATTGCCTTAGGGGCAAGCAGGGCGAATGTGATTTTACTCATACTCAGACAGCTTTTGACGCTTACAGCAATTGGTATCGCCGTGGGCGTTCCTCTCTCCTGGATCGGCCTGCGATTCTTGAGAGGTTCACTCCAAGATTTGACTGGAAGTGCGCAGTTAGCGTTCGCTGCGAGTTCCCTAATATTGCTTGCCGTAAGCGGTTTGGCCGGGCTCTTGCCGGTCCTCCGGGCTGCGAATGTTGACCCTATTGAGGCGCTGAGAATGGAATAACCTGCGCGTCTGATCCGGCCGTGATCATCTTGCGGCGACCTAGGCACGCGCTACTGAATACCAAATGAGTACATTATTAAAAGTAAAGCGGCTGGGGTAGGTTCGCGAGAATGATGTTTGTCGGAGATTCTGCTGACCTTTTCCCTTTTTGTCTGTGGTGACGCAGACGCTGTTGGGATCCGAAATCGAGGAGTCCAGGCAGCAGCGAATGCCGAGGCTCATGCTGAAGCGAAATCCGTAATGGCGGTGGTTTATTAACCAGCTCGATTGCACTGCCGGAAGCCGGATCAAGTGGTTCAATGTCGACAGCGAATACGCTTCGCCGTTGCGCCAGCCAGCGCGATAAGGTATAAGGAGCGAATTCGTTCCGATCTGGGAGAAAGCATGGACGAGGACTTTCGCGATGAAATGCACAAGGAGTTGGCACGGATCCCCCTGGGGATAGCGCCTCGTTTTGATTTAGCTTGCGTGGGAACAAGCTTGACTGGCTTAGGAGCTTTCAGCTTCGATGCTCTCGCATGTTTGCTAAGTGCGGAGGTCGTATATTGCTATCCACCGACGCCCAAACATTTCGAGTTAATGCAGCAAATAAATAAGAATGCAATCAATGTACATGAAACTCTATATGTCAGGGGCAGCGACTTTGATCCAACTTACAATGCGATAGTCGACGAAGTCATGAGGACCGTCAGGAACGGCAAGAAGGTGGCATACGCAGTCCAGGGAAGTCCCGCGTTCCACTGTGGAACGGCAATCCGATTACATCGCATAGCCAAACGCGAAGGATTTTCTTCTGTTCTTATTTCCGGCATTTCATCGTTCGAGTTGTTGAGTGCCGAGTTGTCGGTGCGGTACGATATAGGTAGCATCCAACTATATAGCATTGTTAAATTAATGAAAGGTACACTTGCGATAGACGTCCGCGTGCCGTGCTTATTGTTTGACGTGGGAAGGTACGCGCTGCCGGCTGTGCGGGAAACGGCAAACGCATTTCTGCCTTCGAATCTCGCTGCATTAGCCGAACGATTGAGCTCCATCTATTCACCAGACCACGAAATCTTTCTTATGTTTGTGCACTACGACGGATGTCGCACGTTCAAGACAAACCCCGCCGACCTCGCTAATGCGCTGACGAATTTCACACCGGGTGTCACGATTTTTCTTCCCCCGATGCAGCCCCGTGCGAGCGAATGATGCGCTGAGGTTGGTCTCCCTGGGCTGCTCGCGTGTCCAGCGTTCCAATAACCTCACGTCCCAACCGCACCACAGTCGTTCGTTCAGAATCGTAATCGGTTGTAGTTCTGATTCGACCAATTGGGCTTTCGACCTCTGCAACTCCTTCGCAAGCAGACCACTGCACTCGCAAAGATAGCAAATTTCGGATCGTATTAACCTGATCCGAACAACCAATCTCATGGCCTAATTTGAGGAAGTTGGATCCCAAATCTCGCGCGTACTTGCAATCGAAACTGCAAGGCCAATGCGGGACCGCTCGAATACCGAACCATCTAAATAGAATATTGGTCTCATCAAATCCTCTGACTTGTATCAAATGGTGGGACGTAGTATTTGACGATCGAACTGCCATGGCCCGAGTCGGATCAATTTTCTGTTGGTTTTTCCAAATCTCGATGAAAGACTCAATGCAACAAGAGGGAAACCCCAAGAGTTCGCCGAGAGCTTTGTCATCTCGAGCATGCCGCGATTTGGCAAACTGCTCTGCCAATGGTCCGGGCGCAACTACACATTGGTATCTTGAATTCGGGCTTTCTGAGCGCCCGACACGCAGGGGCGCCCTGTATTCCCCCCCCCGGCATTTGACTTCGCCAGAGGCACTACAGCATGTCTCAAAGCTGCCATTTCAGTGGTCCGCGAAAGCAGATCGTTCTGGGAACACATGATTAACGCGCTCGCTCGCAGCCTTTTGACAACTGATGCAATTTCAAGTTCTCTCCATGCACGAGAGGCAGCCTTCACATCTTTACGGAGTCTTTCGCTCATTCCTTAAAGGGCCGTGCCGACATCGGTGAACTCCTCTGGTCTAAAGGTATTCATGGACGATGGCCCTAGCGCTGTAGCGCCGGTCGCATGGCACCAGCATGGCTCGCGGAACTCCGAGCCCATAGGTCGATAGCTTCGTCAAGGGAAGAAGCCGCGAGCACAAGCCCACAGTACTTTGTCCAGGTTTCTACAAAGTTGTTTAATTTACAATACGAATTATCTATCACGATGTGCGGAATACCGAGCAAGACGCAAAGAATATGACAATGTAGGTGGTCTGTTATAACGAATTGCGTTGATGACAACAAATCGATTCCACGACTGACCCTCGAGCGCGCAAGGCTTCGAAATAACAATTCTTTGCGTCTGGGTTCGGAGAGGGCATTGAATCCAAGCTTAAATGGACTGAGCAGGCGTGTCCACAGCTTCATTTTATCGACGAGATCAGGATCTTCCGCCCGCCAATTTCCGATCATGGCGCCTTCAGGCACATCCGCCCGGACAGGCGCTCGTTTTAGAGTGCTCTCCTTATCACACCTCATAAGCAGGGACAGTTTATACGTTGCACGTGACCTGCGGGCAATCTTCAGATAGAAAACCATATCCGGTGCAAGATGAACGGGGCAATCAAACACTAATCGCGCCTTCTCCAAGCTTCGCTCGTCACGCACGAACAGAACGAAATTGGAGTGTCGTTTTATTATCTGTGCGGTCCTTTCAAGGCGAGTAGGGTCGGTGAAGTGAATTGTCTGTGGGAATTGTACGATGAGTCTGTCTGGAAATTTCTGCAGGACAGATTCCCTGAAGCGTTGATGTTGGGGCCATACGTCACCAAAGTTTCCACCGCCATGCAGGAAAATAGGACCGTGCGGTAGAGCTTTTCTGAGAGCATCAGCATCAAGGTCAGTGCGCTCGCACACGAAAGTTGGTGCAGCACCTAGAACGTCTTTCAAATAGGATAGTTCAGCAAGCCAGATCGCACTGTCACCAACATTTGGGTGATTAGGAAAGTCGAGCAAGGCGTAAGGTTGCGGACGAATGTCGCAAGACCGCAACTGCTCGATGAGAGTTTTTCGCATGCCATCGATCAAGCTTCTTGAGGGAGTTTCGCGTGCTCTGTTCGGAAATTGCACCATATAAACGAGTCTTTCCAGGCGACAAGATAACATAGCAACTGACTTTGGCTCAAATATGATTGTGATTCGCGTCCTCATCAAGCTTGGAACCTGGAAGCGCTAACTTCAGGGACTCCACGACGCGTGCCTCAGTTAAAATCCTTTTGTGGCATCTAAATGGTTATAGAACATCGGGTATAAAGCATTGATAAACACAAACGGGGAATTCTTACGGGTAACGTTGAGGAACCTCAATTCCGTATTGTGTTGGCCGATGACAACCGATTCCGGTTTGGAACCAATCGGACTATCTGCCAAGGAATCTTGGGGAATCCCAGCCAAAAAGTGAGACAAAGGAATGAACCTTTTGAGTTCCAAACCCGAATAACAGTATGGAGACCAGAATTGGTTGAGGACCGTGAACTTTGGGAACGGATCCGCCGGAGAGATGCGCGGGCGTTCGACACGCTTTACCGGACGTATGGAACCAGCCTGGAGTTGTTTCTCAGATGGTCTCTGGGTAACCGCCACGCGGCGGAGGACGTGATGCAAGAGACGTTTACAAGGATTTGGCAACATCCGAATGGATTCGAACCGGAACGAGGAACGCTTCGCGCATATCTATTCGGAATCGGGAGAAAACGTGCCGCGGAATGGTGGCGTAAACTCGGAGCGCGAAGCGAGGTGACTCAGATTGAACCTACTGAATGCAAGACAGAGGCGGCCTCCCTTGTGGCCGATGCGCTGGCGCGGTTGCCCGAGGAGGAACGAACGCTAATCTGGTTACGAGAAGTGGAGGGTCATTCTTATGCTGAATTGGCTGAGATTTTGGAGATACCTCTGGGAACGGTGAAATCCCGCTTGTTTGGAGCACGGGAAGAGCTGAGAAGAGTGTGGCAGGCTACACCGCCACCTAAGAAGGGGGATTCATGAACTGCGAAGAAGCAGCAGAATTTGCCTCCGCCTTGTGTGATGGACAGACAATTCCTCCAGAGGCGGCTCATCACATCGGTGCATGTGCGACCTGCCGCGAACGACTAAATGCCTATGCGGCTACCGGAGCTGAGTTGAGGCGAGTAGCAAGTGTTGAGCGTCCGGTAGCCTCGAACCCAGGCTTATGGGCGAGGGAAGAAAAAAGAATTGGATTGAACTGGTGGAGGGAGGGAAAGATGACGATGAGAATTCCGAGATTTGCATTTGTATTGATGCTCGTGCTCATCTTGTTTTTGTCCAGTAGTCTATTTTTGGTGCGCGCTCGGACAGATGCCGACGAGGGCGTGCTGGTGCTGACTTACAGAATCCTGCCCAATGGAAGCAACGAGGAATGTGTTGTTACGACGGATGCTAATTCCGGCGCCAATCATTGCGTTGGTAAGAATTCGGGTGCTTGGGGCGCTCTCACCTCGAGCTTCCGTTTCGTAGGCAAAGAGGGGAATCGGAGTGAGTTGGGAATTAAAACAAAATACGAAAGCCAGGTTCGTCAGCCAGCATCAGAAAGTACCGATGATTTAAAGGACGTCCCTGAACAGACAGTTTGGATCGAACCTGGGGAAAAACAGCGGATTTCCGTTTCGGGCCTGGGCGAGATCGAACTAGCCGGAGAATACCTGGATCATATGCCGGCACTTCGCCATGCACCCGACGAAACTCTTGATCCGCGAAAGAATGAGTTCCGAATCGTTTCGCCTGTACTCGTCCGAGGGAACGAGGTCCTGTTCAATTTCGCCGGATCCGACTCTACAGATCTAGGCGATCCGGATGCAGCTCTAATGATCTACTTGCCCGGTAAGGGACGTTATCTAGTTTCGACGGTACCCTTCGACGGCGCCATTGAAGGCAGCGTGGCGTCCGGGCAGATAAAATTCACGTTGGAAGATCAGGATTACGTGCTACTGACGGCTATGCCTGCGACCCGGTCAGACCATGTATGGGTCACGCATGACCCGCAGTACAAACTGTCTGAACATATGCAGGGCGCGTCGGACAGCAAGGCGTGGTTTATAACGCGAAGCCTTAGCAATTTGCTGCAACAACGAATCCAGCACGTCATGTGATTGGCGAATTAGAGACCGGACGGTTCAAAGCCGTCAGAAAGCTTAGAAAGCGCTCACGCGCTTCCGTCGACTTCAGATCGGAGATGCGCGCAATAAGCTCGAGCTTGTGGAAACAAGGTATCGATCATGAATGACGGAAGAACGAACTGGGGAAAGCATCCTGAGCTGTTGTCTCGACACATTAGATGTAAATAAAGGCTGACAGATTCGACGGCTTCGAGACTATCGTCGTCTATGAGCCACTCGAAATTAGGCCACTTTTGGGAGTTCACGCAGGAGTAGATCGATGAGAGAAATTTCTCTCGTTTGCAAGTTGGAGTAGCCATGTAGTGGTCTTTCGATGTCCATCCGCAAGGTGGCCGCCTCACCTGACATTGTGAGATCTGCTGTAATTGCTGTGAGAGTTGTGTCCCCCTCCGCCTTGCAACTAGACGCTCTACCACCTCGACGACCCGCTCCCCTCTTTCCGCACAAACCTGGGTATGATTTCACACTTCGGAAAGGCGGAGGGATATGTCGTAGAACCATAAGCGCGTGCATCGTGTGTACACCGGAGGCAGGCTTGAGTCTTCGGCGGCGGAAGTGTAAACACTGTGTGCGGGTGGGACAGCCGCTACGCGTGTGGACAGAGGCGAACCAGGCGTGGGCGTTGGATTTCGTGCACGATGCGGTGGAGAGCGGGCAGGCGATCCGCGTGCTGAACGTGATGGACGCGCACACGCAAGAGTGCCTGCCTGTCGTCAGCCGCTCAGATGTCGTAGCATAACGCGAGCGAAGGCAGGGGCAGGTCACCGATCAGCCTTCTTGGAAAGCCAGCGGCTTGTGGCTTCGAGGTCGAATCAGGTCGGCGCGTCTACCACTCACACCCCGCGCTTTACGCGAACTCCCAGTTGTACTATAGTCGCATACTCTTGGGCAATTTTCGTTCAACGACAATATTGAGTTCGTTATGATACATCTGAACACTCTAGTCGGGGGTCGGAATGTCTCTACGCTACGACCGATGCTTGCACATTACCAGAAACTCGGGGTTCAATCATTCTTGATTAACGTTCACCTGTCTCGCAAAGGCGATCCGATCCTAGACGAAGTTCGTGAAATTACAAAAGATTTCGGAGTTCCGATTGCGGCGGTTATGGTAGGCAACTGGCTTCGAATCCTGCGTAGAACCTATAGAGAGAGTCGCGAGGCCTACCCGAAGGACTGGCACATCCTCGCAGACCAGGATGAGCTTCAAATTTATCCCTTTGAATTGACACAAATCGAAAGGATGTGTGAGCAAAGGGAATTCGACTATGTTTGCGGATGTTGGGTAGATCGTCTCACCGCTGATGGTAGCTTCCCCCGAGTTGATCCGACTTTGTCAATATGGGAGCAGTTCCCGATGGGCGCGTTTTTATCCTACCCGATTGCCGCCGCAGATCCGAGGAAGGTGGTCCTTGCGAAAAGTAACGTCGATGTCTGCGTCGGTCAGCATCTTGCCTTGAACGGAAAAGGGTGCTCCATTAGAGACATGTTGGTTCAAGTTCACCACTTCAAATGGACGGACGGGATAGTTCAAGAACTTGAGGTGCGTGCTGAACTACTAAAGGAGCATGGTTACGAATTTCACGTCGAATCGGCTCGTTTTGCCAAGTATCTTCGGGACAATGAGGGGCACGTAGCGTTGGATGATCCCCGAATTCTTGCGGCAAGATGCCTCGAAGACTACCCTTATTGGACCGTTATCCAGGAATGGCTCGTTCTAATCAACAATTATGTGAACCTTGGTAAGTCCATCATTCCTGGACCCTACAGTTTGACCGCGAACTCCGACAGGATCGCTCGCATTGGTAAGGAAATGTTCCCCAATGCCTCTCATGACGGACTCTCCCAAGCGGTACTGGATGACCCCAGATTTGGCCTTGAGTCTCTGAGACAGATTTGGATAAATAGCGCACACTGAATTCCGTAAAGTGCAGAGTGAACACGACGTTAGAGATCCTCAAACGGCCTCCGATGTTCGATGCCTTCGTGGTTGGTTCTGGAGCTACTGGAGGATTAGCGGCAAACAAACTTACTGAGGCCGGTATGCAGGTTGTTTTGGTATTAGCGGGCAATGAGACTACGGAGGCGGATTTCTGTGACTACAGCAGTCCACCGAGAGAGTCATTTTCGCGACCGCCTCCGGATATTTCGATAGACAGGCCTATTCAGGTGAGTTCTTATGCGTGCCGAGAACCGAAGCATGAATGATTTGTGAACGATATCGAGAGTCCGATGTAGAAGCAAAACCTGGTCGTTGGAATCGGATGCGGGTATCAGCGGGTCGCTTACTGGGATGGGAGCGACAATGTTATCGCATGAGCGACCTCGACTTCAAAGAAACCAGCCATGATGGGTATGGCAACGATTGGCCGATTTCGTATAGAGATATGGCTCCATATTAAAGCAGAAGTTGGACGACATGTGGAAATTAGGGGCGACTCGGAAAATCTTTCTCGTCTTGCGGAGGCATATTCGTTGCCAGCTCCAACTCTCGAAATAACATCACGAATATAATGAAGCAGATGAGATAAATGGCTTCTGTTTTACCTCAGTTTTTGCGCGAACGATGATCTTGCAATGATATGAGACGAATTATTTTTTACGAACCTAAGAGCGCCGTTGTAGAACAATGCGATCCGCCAGTGGTGACGGGTGCAAACGTCATGATCCGTTCTGAATACTCACTCGTTAGCAATGGTACAGAGCGCACCATATTTCAACGACACTTTGATTTGGGAACGCATTGGGACCGGTGGGTGCGCTACCCGTTTTTCCCAGGCTATGCAACTGTGGGGCGGATTTTAGAGATTGGACCTGATGTTTCGCCCGCTGAGGTAGGGCGGCGGGTGGCGGTTAGAGCCCCTCATGCATCTCATCACGTAGTGGGATTGCGCCAGTGTATTCCGATTCCGGATACCGTCGGTTTTGAAGATGCAGTCTGGTTTGCACTCGCAAAAATAGGATTTCTTGCTACCTGGGCCACCAAGATAAGCCTTGGAACGGCCGTCCTAGTGATAGGAGGAGGCCCCGTCGCTCAAATGTTGATCCGCTGGTTGGCACTTGGAAGCGCGCGCGCAGTGGGCGTTCTGACCAACGATCCCATGCGCTTAGACGCGGCGCGAGCTGGAGGCGCCAAAGTTATTTTGAAAGGCTATACCCATGAACATTCCAACAGTGATATTGAGAAAAGTTTCGGGACGCGTCCGCACATAGTTTTTGACTGCACTGACAGCCCGGATGTCTTTGGCTGGGCTCTAGGCGTCGTCGCGAACTATGGCCGAGTCGTGGTGATTGGAGATCCGGGATCTCCTGACCGTCGGCGGCTCACTTCAGATGTCCTTTTGCGCGCTGTGACAGTGACCGGGATACATGATCACAGTACTTATGGTCGGTGGACGGAGCACGATATATCAAAGATCTTTTTCGAGAAAATATCCAGGGGTCTGTTTGACCTCCGGGGGCTCTGCGCTCATACTTTTTTGCCCGATCACGCGCCCGCAGCATACACCCTTCTGGATCAAAGGCTAAATGGCGTTTTGGGAATCCGTTTCGACTGGCGCCAATGATCATAGACTTGTGAGGGTGAGGTACACGCCAATGAAGCTTACCCATCATCAGGACGAGGTAGTAGGATTATGATTCGGTTCAGGGTCGGTAAGGAATCGGGCTACGTGACAAGATCATTTTCTATCGCTGAACCTGAGCTTATTTATGTACGTTCAAGTATCTCTGCCATACACTTCACGTACAGTCCACCGGGAGTTGCAGAATCAAATCCTATGGGATATGTGGCGAGCGTGTATCTCGACTTGATACAAGGTTCCCGGGCTTAAGCCATCTGGAATATCACGAGTTCCGGGTTGCTGGCTTTTCGATAGTTTTGGCTTCGCGAGTCCACTGAGCGTCGAGTTACGGCGCTGAGCAGCCAAATTAGTAAGAGCAAAGAAATTGTAAATTAAGCCGGCTGAAAGCGTGGCTACCTGTGTGCCTCAGACAACCGTCAGCAACCCTAGATTGGAGGGCAGACAATGGACATCGGTCTACGCAATCTACGCTGCTTGGTACTGGGCGGCAATGGATTCATTGGAGCGAATTTGTGCCGCGCTCTCGCGGCTAGTGGGCTGAGGGTGCGCTCGTTAAGCCGTAATTTACCTCCTGCCTGCAACAGCACCTTATATGGGTGGCACAACCACATCGAATGGATGCAAGGAAGCTTTTCCGATGTAATGTTGCTCCGTAAGTCTTTGAGAGACGTTGATGTAGTTTTTCACCTAATCAGTTCCACTCTACCAAGCACATCTAATGATGACGTGCGATTCGATTTGACCTCCAATGTCCTGCCCACCTTGCAATTGTTAGAGGCAGCCTGTCATAGCGGAATCCGAAAGGTGATCTTCCTTTCGTCCGGAGGAACTGTTTACGGACAATCGGCATACATGCCGCTTGCAGAAGACGATCCAACCAATCCGATCTGCGCTTACGGGATTCATAAATTGCTGATCGAGAAATACCTTGACCTGTTTCATAGACTCAGGAACATCGATCATCGGGTGCTTAGAGTATCAAACGCGTACGGAATAGGACAGTCTCTTGCACGATCCCAAGGAGTGGTAGCGCATTTTGTTCATAAAGCCGTGCTACGAGAGCCCTTAGAGGTATGGGGGGACGGAACTGTAATTCGCGATTTCATCCACATAACCGACATAATTAGCGCGTTTCTCTTGGTTGTGCATTACGAAGGATCCTTCCGAGTTTTCAACATCGGCAGCGGCACGGGCCATAGCCTATTGCAGTTGATTTCAGTGATTGAAGCAATGCACGGCAAAAGTGTAGAAATTCGTTTCCGACGGGCGCGGACCGTTGACGTGTCGGCGAACGTACTCGACATAAGACGCGCGAAATCGGAACTGAACTGGCATCCGACCGTGAGCCTCGCGGATGGCGTGCGGGAATTGGTACGCGCCGAGCAGACGCGGAGTAGATCCAATGGTGTGGTTTAATCTCTCGCGGATCCGACATCGCCAAACAAAGTACCGCTATCCAACTCCGCTAAAGCCGAACAAGTAGCGATGAATAGCAGACCGCTTTCGAAGCCCAAGGTGGCGCTCTCTGGGACAATGCGATCTGGGAGGCCCGAGTGGCGGGAATAGCGCAATCTTGCGCGATCGTTTTCCTCTCGTTCCATTTATAATAACTCTTCGTCGAGATCCTATCGATTCCTGAATGAAAAGCGTCAAGAGGAAACACCGTTGCCGCGACTCATATTTGAACATCACTCCGATGCGCTCAGGACGCGCCGTTCTTGCGTTCTTGAGAGACTTCCTGGCGATCACTTCACGGCGACTGAACCGATATGGATCGAGGTAGTGGGCCTCAGTATTTCCGAGCCTGTCGTTTGGGATGGGTTTCTGTTCGCGCTCCTGCTGAGACTTATGCAGGTAGGAACAAAAGTCCGCATTGATGGAGCTATCAGCCGTCAAGCACTGCGGAATGCGATCGAACTGCAGGATGTATGGTCGCTATGGTGTCCTGATCGGTATCGGCGTGTTGCACTTGAACCGGCGTCCGTGGTTGACGTTTGTCCTGATTCCGGCAAGCCGATCATCTGCGCCTTTTCAGGCGGTGTCGATGGTATGTTCTCTCTACTACGGCACGGTCTCGGGTCACTCGGAGAAGCCTCATTACGGGTGCGGTCCGCACTAATGGTTCACGGTTTTGACGTGCCTCTGTCACAGACTCGTTCCTTCGACCTGCTTGTGAGGCGATGCGGGCCTCTTTTCAGTCAAATAGGTATCCCGCTGCACGTGGCCCGAACGAATCTGAGATCCTCTAGTCGCCAACATTGGGGTCACAGTTTTGGAGCCCAACTGGCCGGCTGCCTGCACCAGTTCGGAAGCGTTTTCTCCGGGGGTATCATAGGAAGCAGCGAACCTTATGACGATCAGTTTTTCCCCTGGGGCTCGAACCCTATTACGGATCGGCTGCTATCAGGAGACGACTTTGATATTTTCCACGACGGTGCGGGTTTTTCACGCACGTCAAAATTGGAGTGTCTCAAGGATGACGAGACGGTTCTGCGCACCCTTAAAGTTTGCTGGGCGGGACCACATCCCGAAGAAAACTGTGGCATATGCGAGAAGTGCGTTCGCACTAGATTAAATCTGTTGGCCGTGGGGGTGTCAAACCCTCCGTGTTTTTCAGGAACCTTTACCTTGGACATGATCGGCAAAATCTGTATCTCGCACCCACTCCACTACAATGAGCTCTTATCTATTTTCAACTATTCCTGTCGCCACGGGATTAAAGCGCAGTGGTTGGACGTGTTGGGAGCCCGCCTCGCTCGCTATCGGCGAAACATTCGGATTAGGCGATTCGGCGCCGGGCTGCGGCGATGTGTTGAGGAGACAAATTCGATCCGGAGAGTTAGGCGCTGGCTGAAACGCAAATTCCAAGGATTGCATCCGTCAACGTAAGTTGGCGCACCGGAAATCCCGGCACCGAGAGCCTGTAGGAACTCTAGCGGGCAAGACTCGATTGGGAGATTCGGGGATCAGGTAATCGAGGCAATCGAAAAACATATAATCCTCGCCCGAGGGTCCATCTATAATGACGGCCTGCACGGAGAAGCTAAACTGGAGAACAACTCCCATGATCTAAAATCCTACCGCTAACCAATCAGCATCAAACACGAAACGAGTAAATACAAAAGGCTAGGTCCGTCATTGAGAAGCGCAATGCGCGAGTAGTAGAATGGTGGAAGGTTTCGCCGCGACAGTGCTTCTCCCCTAAGCGGTACCTTAGCTACCTGCTGTGTTTCATCCTTCCGGCGGCAGTACAAATTGGGAGCGATCTCTCGATGCCGACACGTCTCCGAGATGTTTCCGCTCTTCATTCCTGTACAATCTGCCACTTCTTCTCGAGGATTCGGTCTCTGTTCTGAAATGAACCTTCAGACACAACGAGCAATGCGAGGCTCCTGCGTGGTTTCCGCGCGCCGATAACCATATCGATTCGGGGCACTCAAGGTGAAAATCAATTCACAAGGCCATTTAGCAGCGCGGAAATCAGGCGTTAGAAAGCCACCACCCATTGCCTGCGCACCAGCAGCTGTCGTCTGGTTGTGAATTACGCCGGAGCGACCGCACATTTCGGAAATCGCCACGCTTGAACGCAACTGACAGTTTCTGTGCAGTCTCCTCATCGCGTGCTCCCACGCAGGAGACAAACCTCGTGGGGCAGACGAACCGCGCATCAAAGCTGTCGCTGTCATTGCGCGTTACAAGCAGCATGCCCCCCGTACCGGGCATCCCTCCGGGGCCGTCGGCCGGTGTCAGGGGAAATAACAGTCGACCGTTCAATTGCAGAGCGTCTAGCCAAACGTTCAACGGCGCTGTCGCAGCCGCATTCACATAAATTGCATCACACATGGGCAGAGGTGCTTCCGAACCCGAGCGTTCCTGCACGGTAACATTTGACAAATCGCTAAGATTTTGGATGGCGCTCTGCGCTAGATGATGTTCAATCTCAAAGGCCACAATCGTCCCCAGCGCGCCTGTGAGCCTCGCCAGGACCGCCGTGTAGTAGCCGGTTCCGGAACCAATGTGCAGAACCTTTTCCCCTTGCTTCACATTGAGCGCAGCAAGATTAATTGCATGAACGACAGGCGGGCCGTTGTGGATTCGGCGTTCGGGTGCAAGAGCGACGAGGACGTCTTGATACAGAAACGCAGGGTCGTCGGAGGGAGTCTCAACGTAATCGCCCCCGGCATATACTTTCCACGGACCGGCACCGACAAAGCGCTCCCTTGGCGTTGATGCAAACGCGTCTCTGAGCCGTTCATTCTTCGCTGCCCTTGCGCTCGTGGTGACGAAGTCTGCGTAGAAGTGTCGATGTGCTTCCAATCGGTCCACGTATCACCCCCCAAGCCGATTAAAGATTGTTTGGCCTAACTCACTAAACATGAAAGTTTTAAAACATGTCAACATAAAAAAGTTACTGGCATACGAGATGCTTGAACCCGTGTGTGATCTTTTCAAGATTTATCGACCACTTGAGGGGGTAGCCTCCCGCATCGAGGCGGCGGCTCGTCGAGTTGATCCTCGCCCGCATATTCTACCTCGGTGACGTGCGCACGAGTCCTCTGGTCACCGCACCGCCGCCTGTGCTTGTTGTCAATAGCGGAACGAACCGCAATAGATCGTAGCTGAAGACAATCCTGAGCGCCATCGGGTAGGAACTTGCAGAAGAACAGTCAAGTTCCAATCTGGTGATCGCTAAACTCGTCGATCCGCTCTTTATGCAGGCTCTGCGAGCGTAGTCGAGGGCGCAGATGCGACTTATCACTTCTCTCGCAGCGGACAAGTTGGAGGACAGCCGCAAGCATTGCCTCGCGCTCCATGCGATATGTTGGCAGACTGGAAGCTGATGTCTTGCCGTTCGAGTCTTAAGCGTAGCACCGCCGCGATGGTTCGAATCGAGATCTTCACGGATTACTAGCTTACGGTCGGATTGATCTGGGAGACCGATTCAGCCATTAATGTCGTCTGATAGAATCACGTGAAGTGATTTGAGGGCACTATCAACCGGCGACGCCGAATGGAATGACAACAATCTTCACAGGTCTGCCGCCGTGCATTGACCGCTGACTAGTCGCCATTCTTGAGCGGTGCCTTGGCGCCTGCTCTTGCAGCAAGGACGTTTGCTAGCAGTAACGAATCGAACGTCCCGGCATCTACCCACCATCCATCTAAAAACTCGTGACTCAGGGCGTTTTCCTCAGCGTACGAGTTGTTCACATCTGTTATTTGCGATTCGCCGCTGTCTGACGGCTTCAATCGGCGAATCCTATCGAAAACCGTCGAATCGTAAAGGTAGATTCCCACGACAGCGTGACAAGTCTTGGGATGACGTGGTTTTTCTTCGATATGTATCACACGCCCGTCCTGCAACTCCGCTATTCCGAATCGATGGCCATCAGGCACGTCCTTCAGAAATACTTTTGCGCCACAATCTTGGCTTTCGAATTTTTGAACGACCGCAGAAATGTTTGCTTCCCAAAGGTTATCGCCCAGAATCACACAAATAGGACCTCCCTTCGCAAAAGGCTCGGCCAAGCTGAGTGCATCGGGCACGCCAGCGTCGCTCTCCTGGCGGACATAGCTTAGACTGGTCAATCCGAGTTGCTGACCGTTACCGAGGAGTTCCGAGAAGTCTCGGTGTCTTTTTCCGCCAGTTACCAGAAGCACTTCTCGTAGTCCGGCATTCACCAGCGCTTGAATCGGATAATAGATCATCGGCTTATCGTAAACGTGAAGGAGATGCTTGTTTGTCAGCTGTGTCAGCGGACTCAGCCGGCTTCCCGACCCCCCTGCAAGAATGACGGCCTTCATTTGGGACTCCAAGAGTCTGATGTTTAACAGCACGTTTTAATGAAGAGGTTTTTAATAGAGCCCGGCTTGAGAGATCCGCTTACTTGGCAAGCGCGGACTGTACCCTACCGCTCTATCGCCTACCGGACGTTCGGCTGGCTTGTGCCTGTAACTTGACGCTAGCCATTCACGAACCTCAAAGCGAACTATCTCCTCGCCGGTGATTCTGTAAGTGACTTCCCCGGATGGTGACCCCCGCGATTTCTTCGTCCTCAGTTTCTCAGATTGATGTTTGGCCTCATTATTGTTTCGTCAAAGTACTATTTGAAAGAAAGGCTGGCCACCCTTAAATGCCCCCATGTCTCAAACGGAAGTGGTAACTATATTGCAATAAACCCCAAAATTCTCTCCGAATTGCGGCGCCGATTTGATATTGACGTTATTAAGTTCGTGGCTCGGCGCGTTGGAGTTTTCATCGGCCTCAGAAAGCTGATTGCGATCAACATTAAGAGAACGCCAATCACGTTTTTACAGGTGGTCGGTGCTGTCGGCTGCGCAAAACTCGGCGGGAACACGAGAAATAGAACGCCAGCACATGCAGTCTTGCATAGCATGACTTCCGCAGGGCGAGTACGGACCATATCAAAATCACGTTGTGCACCAATCAAGATTCCGCCCGACTCGCGTTTGTTGCAGCTGAACCAACGTCCTTGCTTTGAAAGACTCGAACTCTTGCTCGGATGACAAATGAATCTGATCGTACCTGACAAAGTCGGTGTCGATCTGAATCGCTACCTACGACGGTAACGACCAAGTTCGAGATTATCTCTGTTCATCGGATCAAACAGTATAAAGGCACGCGGTATACCTATTACCGCGATCCTGATAACTCGGAGGTCCAAGAAGAGATTTGGATTTTTTCGATATTGGGAAGTGTAACGGTCTCTCGAATTGGGAAGAGTACGTTTAACGGAGAGTTGAACACAAGCACGTCTCAATCTGTCTGTGAACGCCAGCAGCCTGCCGACGACGACGAATCTCTACTTTGCCGACTGAGCGCCGGTGACAGCGAGGCGTGCTCCATTCTATTCGGACGTTTCGCGCGGACAGTAAGGAGCGTAGGGCAACGAATTCTTCGGGACAACGCTGAAGCAGATGACTTAGTGCAGGAAGTTTTCTTGTATATTCATAGAAGAGCCGCACTTTTTGACCGTTCCAAGAGCAGTGCGCGTTCGTGGATTTTCCAGGTCGCGTACACGCAGGCTCTGATCCACCGCCGACAATTGAAATGCAGCGGCTTCTACGCACCAAGAATTTCAGACATGTCGCGCTCGGAAGAACTACCCCACGACGATCCGGTTGAAGAGCTGTTCGGCACAAACGCATGGAAAAAAGTCTGGAATGGTCTGACCGAGTGCCAGAGAGAGACCTTAACACTGCACTTCTATGAGGGTTGTACGTTCACGGAGATCGCTAAGAAGTTAGGCCAATCCTACGTCAACATTCGCCATCACTACCATCGTGCTTTGGAGAAACTCCGAAAGCACGCGAATGAGAACGGCCTGAATTGGCCGCAGATCATGAGTCGCCACCGAACACAAGTTCGTAACGCCGAGGCGTTGTGACGAAATGGATAAGCATGAAGAATACCTAGAATTGTGCGCTGCTGCGACCGCGGGAGAGCTGAGCGCCGATGAAGATGAGAAGCTGAAGCAGCACCTTGCGGTTTGCGCGTCCTGCCGCCGGGCAAGACGCGAGTACGAGGTGGCAGTCCAGAAAGCCGTTCCAGCCTTAGCCGATGATGTAGCTTCGAACCCAGAACAATCCGACTCGGCGTGGTCCATCGAGCAGGCCAAGGCGGCTTTCTTTGAGCGACTGGGCTCCGATCAAAACACCTATCCAGCCGACCAGTGCACAGTCGAAGGGCCAGAGACTGGGCCGACGGGGCACCGGTTTACCTATCGTCCGTCTCGAATTCCCTGGGCCACGCTTTGGATGCCGGTTGCGGCGTGCGCATTACTCGCGATTGCATTGGGCATCGTCGCCTAACCGATCTCAAACAGCCGAAGATGGGCTGCCACGCATTTCGTCGTTACCGCATCACGTGGCTTCGCAAGAACATGGTCCCCGAGGATCTCATTACGTTCTGGCTCGGCCACGCGGGAAAGACGGTGACGGATACCTATTCGAAGCTCAGGGACGACGCGGATTTTCGCAAGCAAGTAGCCGAGAAAGTTGGGTTGGGCTTCGAACTTCCGTCCGAAAATGCCGTTGTTGGACCGAATGGACCGAAAATCGAAGTTGGACCAGTTGAAGAACTGGCTGTAAACTATTGAGAGTATATTGGTTGCACCGCTTGGGCGTGTAGCTCAGCTGAGAGAGCACCTGCTTTGCAAGGAAGGAGTCATGGGTTCGTTCCGGTTAACCTTGAATTGTGCGATCGGACGAACAGGTGGCCGAGCATTCGGTCGCTAGCCGAATGCTCGACTGTCACGAAAATGTCACCGTAGTCGCGGCAAATGGTGAGGAATTGCGAATAAAATGTGAATAAAGGAGAGAAGTTGACTCGTCCCGTTTCATCGCAACTCGCTGATCCTCCTCGGAAAACTCCCGCTCCGGCAAATCGTGATTAAGTTACTCAAGTGGCTGTTAACCGAAGGACTGCACGCGGTCCTCCGAGTCGCGATCCGAGGGCATCACAGCTTTGCGAACGAAACTCGTCACCAATTCGTCACCAAAACTTGGTCATTTAGGGGTATTTTTGCGATGGTCAGAAACGGAAAAGCAAGACAGGCAAAGGGATTTAGCTTTCTGACCACACAATTGACACGGTGGAGGTCTGCGGTTCGAGCCCGCACGGGCCTACCTGGCCCAATCGTTTCTTCTTGCTCGCAGGATTCGCCCCCAAGTGGTAGTTCCATTTCCTGGCCATCTCGAAGACCCGTGAGGTGAGATTGCGAAGAACTAAAAGTGTGTTCATAGCTATCTATATGAGGATAAAGCACCTCAAAGCAGGTTATATACAAGCCGGCATTCAGCAGGTTCTCGTCAAGAAACGAAGTGCCGTCAGAATGCACGAAAGCCCATCACTCCAGTGCACCGGCACGGGCCGCGTGGATTTTCTGCCGAACACTCTCGATGTAGAGTCGGGCGTCGTTTCGAGTTTGAACGGACTGCACACGCGCGAGAATGGCTGGGCGTTCATCGGGTGGCGACAAGTCCAAATCGCTTCGCATCGCGACGTAAAGAAAGCCGGGCATGTTCCGATCGGAATTGGCTGCTTCCGCCGGTCTGGTGGCGGGCGGTGCGGGCAATCCCATCGCGGCCGAACGCAACACGCGATCAACCAAGGTCGGCTTTGCTGGAGCCGGCAGCGACGTCGGGGCATCAGCGCGAGCTGATTTGAGTGCTGCGAGGGACACTAAATCATTCGCTTTGGCGTCCCGCTGGGTCATTGAAAACAGATTAAAAATCTTCACGAGTGTGGCTGGAACTGAGGAGTGATCGTAAAGGCGGTGATCGATTGTGTTGGCGGGTATCAACGGTGAGACAAGGATAGCCGGTACTCGAGGCCCGTATTGTTCGAACGTGAATTGGTATTCGTTCGCAGAAGCAAATTGGGGAGTGTCTCCGGGTGCAATTGCAGCGGGCGGAGCCACGTGGTCGTAGAACCCGCCGTGTTCGTCCCATGTGACGATCAACATACTGGTATTCCAGATGGGCGAGTTGCGAATCGCTTCATAGACGGCTTTGATCAACCCTTCTCCGCTTGTAACGTCATCCAAGGGGTGTTGTGAAGTACCGCCGGTATAGTCGCTGGCGACGTGCCCGTAGTTAGGTTCGATCAATGTGAATTGAACTGCATAGTTTGAATCGTTCACGTCCCGCGCGAATCTCGAATACGGAGTAATGTCGGCGAAGGTTATCCCCTTCAATGCTTGTGCAAGGCAAAGGTCCCCACCCGCATAAATGCGCCACCATAGTTTCTGATCAAAAATACTGCCGTTCTGGAACCTGAAACCGTTGATTCCTTCCCACTCGATCATTTCGAGCGTGGTCGGACTATGGTCCAGACCACCGGAAGATCCTGCGAGCAAGAAGAAACGATTGGGCCAGGTCGGCCCGGGCAAGGATGAGAACCAGTTATCGCAGACTGCGAAGTTATTTGCCAAAGCGGTCAGGACAGGCAACTGTCCGGCCGCAAAACATTTCATCGCTTCTCCTGGGTTCTGCTGTCCGCCGGAGGCGACGAAGTTTTCGACAAATCCACCATTGGCGATGGGAGGATATTTACCGCGAGGCGGATACTGTGCCCCAGGTCCCGAAAGCTGTTGTAAGACGTCGGGGAATTCGTGACCCGGGCCCACAATCATCGAAAAATCCGCAGGTGTGATCACACGATAGGAGGTGCCCTGGTAGGTGTTCGCTTCGGTCCCCTGAAGCGCAGCAATTTGTGTTGGTTGTCCGGAGACTGCATCGCTGCCCCGCAGATTAGAAAAACCGAGCATATGGTCGAACGAGCGGTTCTCTAGCATCAGGACAAACACATGGTTGATCGCGCTCATGACGAGTGCTCCTGAAATCAAAACATGTTTCAGACTATTGGAGCAGCCAACCCGTCCCGAACCGCCAGTCGGTTGGAAGCCCGAATCCCGGACTGAAGCGCGCCTTCCATATATCCGATATATGCATAGCAGGTGTGTTCCCCGGCGAAATGGATGTTACCGACACCTTTTTGGAAGATGGGTCCCCATCTGCTAGCTTCACTGCTCCTTGGAAACGCGTAGGACGCGCGCACAAACGGATCTTCAGGCCAATTTTTGAAGCGAGCGTCGATGAGCTCCTTCTTTGTTCTGGGATATGCTCGAGCGAGTTCCTTGATGTAGCGGGCTGTTCGGTCAACAGGTTTCCATCGGATACACTCTTCCGCTTGGTCGGCGCCCGAGAATCCGACCAGAGCGTGTCCGGGCCCTTCCTGTTCCTCGGTTGCGTACCAAGTGAGTTCCAGCGGGTAATCGGAGGTTAGACTTGGAGAAAGCTTCGATTTCTTCCAGTACTCAGTCTTGAATGACATAAGGCACTTCACATTCTTTCCCATTTGAGGGAACGGTTTTGGGGGGAAGTCGTCGTCAAATTTTATCGTTGACCAGACGCTCGGCGGAACGGCGAGGACGACGTCTTTCGCTGTGAAGGTGGAGTGTTCTTGTTCGTGCTTGGCCCACTTCACTCCATCTACCACTAAGTCCGTGTTCGACTTGCGTATACTCTTGACCAGAAACCCAAGATGCAAAGAGTCGGCGAGCGGCTCCGCCAATTTAGCCGCCAGTTGTTGGTTCCCACCATCGCAGCGATGGCGTTCGGTTTCCGTAAAATATGCCATGCCTCCACCGCCCTTAATCATGGCGAGAATACCCAGCATGCTTTGTTGGTCGGCTGAAACACCGTTGTCGGTGCAAAATTGAAGATCTACGGCGTACTTACAGAGGGGCGTGGCATCGCGTGCGCGAATCCATGACCGCAATGAGATTTTGTCAAAGTCAGGACCCGAGCTGCGCAACCAGGGTCGGTAAGGGTCTTCGATTTTGTCGGCAAGTTTTACTAAGTCAAGAAAAACCTCTCCCATCTGTTCGCCCAATTCTGCCGCCGCTCTCTTTTTTAGTTTGATGCCGCGAAGGATGATGGGTGAATCCTCTCCGTCGTGTACTTCGGTAAATGCGAGCCCATATTTTGCTCGGTAGGAAAGCCAAGCGGGGTGATTATTTCCAATCAGTTCTCCACCGCCCTCGACAACCTTGC
>Ga0070762_10000046_pt1 | contig 33706 bp, 36 predicted proteins | sample HubBroMetageREF2_FD_66726 | JGI IMG/M metagenome (GOLD analysis project Ga0070762, IMG submission 66726) | Reference soil microbial communities from the Hubbard Brook experimental Forest, New Hampshire, USA - Hubbard Brook CCASE Soil... | ecosystem: Environmental > Terrestrial > Soil >...
CGCGCGCAGCATACTTGCTGTTGCCGCCGATTACCTCCCGGGAAGACCAAGAGCGAGAGAGCGATGCGATAGCGAAGGCCGTGACGGAGTCCGGCCTGCGTTACGCAGTGTACTTGAGCAGCTACGGCGCTCATGTCCCGGAAGGCACCGGGCCAGTCACGGGGCTGCACTCTTCGGAGCAAAAACTCAATGCTGTCGGCGGTTTGAACGTTCTGCACCTGCGCGCCGCGTATTTCATGGAGAACAATCTGGCGGCGATCAGCATGATTCAGGAGATGGGAATCTTCGGACATGCACTGCTACCCGACCTTAAGCTGCCCATGATAGCGACGCGGGATGTTGGCGACTACGCCGCTCAGCGCCTCCTGGACCTGGATTTTTCCGGCAAACAAACTCGCGAACTGCTTGGCGAGCGCGACCTGTCGATGGCAGAAGCCACTGCGATCATTGCGCGCGGCATTGGCAAACCGGATCTGCGTTACGAGCAATTTCCGTACGACCAGGTGCAGCAGGTGTTAGAGCAAATGGGCATGACGCCAAAGAAAGCCGCGGTGTACATCGAGATGTTCAAGGCCATCAACACCGGAGTTCTCGCTGCGCAGGAGCCGCGTTCGCGGGAGAACACCACAACGACTTCGTTCGAAAAATTTGTGCAGGACGTCTTTGCGCCTGCATATCACGGGAACCAGAGCCGGCGCAGTGCGTCGTGAATTTGCAGAGGGAGAGGTCTAGGGCGCGGGGCGCACGGGCTGCAGTTGATTCCAGTTTCCGGAGAGTTGGCCGTTCGGGTTGAAGTTCGGATCATCACTCATGATGTATTCGTTTGATCCGTTCAACCAGGCGTGATCATACAGGTTGCTCAGTTCCGCAGTTCTTCCTGTCGTGGGATCTCGGAAGGTCTGCACACCGCGTATGTTTTGGTCCGCTCCGAAAGCGCTGTTTTGGGCACCCCGTTCTGCGTTGGCGGTGACGCCCATGATGGTCTCGGCTACATGCTTTTGAAATTCGGCGACCATGGTGTCAATGGTGGCTTCCTTTTGTGCCTCTGCCTGGTAAAGCTTGGCAATGTTGCCGTTCGAATAAGCCTGCCATTTCGGCTCGGGTCGAACGGAACTGGTCATCACTTTGAAGAGCTTGTCGTTGGCATCGAGTTGGCCTTTCGGGGCGCGCAATGCCATCACGTCGATGGCGTGGCAATCGTAAAATGCACCGCGACCCTGGCGAAAAATATGTGTGACGACGACCAGCGCAACCCAGTCTTCCAAGGTCTTGCCATCTTTTTGGAATTCGACGCGGGCTCGAATGGCGTCGGTTCGGGTGTTACCGCCGTTGCTCGCATCATCTGGCGGCAGTCGCAATTGCTTGCGAGCCATCTGGTTGAGTTCGGGGAACGGCTCAACTGAAACAACCGTGCTGCCGCCAGGGAACACGCTGAAGACGTTTTGGCGAAAATAATCTTCAGCTTTCATGGGTTTCTTCAACGGGCAAGGCTTGCCTTGCAGGCCGAGTGCGCGTCGATGGGGATCGGTCAGCTTGCGCAACTCTGCTGGATCATCGGTATATTGCCAGCTGTCGTTGGGGGCACCTTGAAAAGCGACGGAGCCGTCGGCACTGGTGGCCTCCCACGACACGGCAAAAAGATCTGAAAAGCATCCCTCGGTGGTATTGCCGGCCACGCTACCTTTGAAGTCCCAGGTGGAAGGAATCAAGAGATCCATTGCGGGTACGGCGACTGCCACTGCCCAATGCCGGATCGACGACATTCGCCATGACTTGGACTTGTTTCATGCGCAGGTAGGAGTCGGAGGCAGTGCCGCGCGCTGCGACTTTCGGCGCAGCATCGGCATCGTGGGACGACTTTGTGGCGGGAGTGTCTGCGGCGTTGGGGGCGCGGGGCGAGTCGGTGGGGGCGGCCGGGGCGGCAGAAGCCGGGGTCTCGGAAGCGGGCGATACAGTCGAAGAGCTGTGCGGCGCAGAACTACGGCTCGGGTTCGCAGTCAGCCCCGCGGCTTGTTTGCAGCGATCGGACAGCGAGTCCTTGTGATCCTTGAGGCAGGCGATGATTCGGCCCCCACCGGGTGGCACTGTCGCGCAGAGCTTCTGTGCATCCTCGGCGCAGGCGGCGCGAATCGCAGCAAGTGACTGCTGATCACCCGGCTGTGCATATTGCGCTGCTCTAGCAATGGAAACGGAGGAAATAGCCAGCGACAACAGCACGCAAGACGCATTGGCGATTCGTCTCACTTTCATGTCGGCCTCTCTTGATGGAAGTGCTCGTGAAAATTGGGGGACTTAGAGTTGCGAGCATAACATGCCCAATTCAGCTGTTCAGAGTGAATTGTCGGCAATCCGCAAGTAATGATTCTTCTGGTGCTAACTTTCGGGTGGCGCGTCATTGATCCACAAGACTCATCGGGAAAGGACTGGCTGATATTCGAGGTTTCTCGGCGGGACTTCATCAGGACCCTTAGTTTGCCGCATAATGAAGCGATGTCCTCACACGACGGCGAAATTACACACGTTAGTGACACGGCGCTGATGGTGGCCGCGTCCGTATCCGCCGGGCGACCCGACCGGCGTGCACCGCTTCGCACGCGGCTAATCGCAAGCGCCGATTCCAAGATCTGGGTGCATCCCAGTTCGGCCCGTGCGTTCAACTTTCGGATCGTCGGTCAAGTCGGAAGTAATGGTGCGGCCGGGTTTACTGGGATAACTTCTGCATAGCCGTGATTCTTTCCCGAACGTGGACTCTTGCACCGGAGCCTGGAATTGAAGGCAGTGCGCTGTTAGTGCTAATCTCCGCCCAGCGAAAGTACTGCGCGAGGTCCGGTTACAAAATACAAGGTCAGAACTTGAAGTACGGAGGAAATGAAGCCATGACGAAACAACGAATTGGTGTGCTGGCTGTGTGCTTGCTGCTGGCAGCTGCGGGAATGGGGCAGACGCCGCCCGCGAAGCAGATGGCCGTTGAAAAAAAGAGTGGGGGCGCGGCTCGCAGCGCGCTGGTGATGCCGGGGTCGGAGCAATGGATGGACATTCCCGCGGCAGCGCTGGTAGGGACGCCGTCGGTGGAGATGGGCGGAACGGTAAAGATTGCGGTCCTACAGGGCGATCCGATGACGGCTGGGCGTCCGTACACGCTTCGTCTTTCCTGCACGGACGGGACAAAGATTGCGCCGCACTGGCATCCGACGACGGAAAATGTGACGGTGATTAAAGGCACGTTTCTGCTGGGAATGGGCGCGAAGTGGGACGACGCTGCGATGAAAGAAATCCCCGTGGGAGGCTTCGCGTCCGCGCCTGCGCAAATGCGGCACCATGCTCAGTGCAAGGGTGACGGCGTATTGCAGGTGAATGGAATTGCGCCTTTTGTGGTGAATTTTGTTGGGCCAGACGACCCGGGTCCTACCAAGAAGATGAATTAGATCTTCTCTCGGCGAGCCTGCTGAAACAGTCCAAGCAACCGGCGTGGCTGGCGCAGACGGCAGCGATGCTCGCCTTGATATGGGCGGGTCGCGAGGGCGGCAGTGGAAGCGTACGCACAGGGCCCGGTCCGGCTTGCGCGATTTAACGGACTGACATCTGCCAAATGTTCCCAGCGCGTTCGGGCTAAAAAGGTCGGTGTTAAACGCCAGGGGACTGTTGCAGCGAGTATCGTTATCGTTCAAATGCTTTCCGATTCCTGCCGTCCCTTCTTATTCGTGCTCACCGACGATTTCCCAGCTCGCTCCCGTCACTCCAGCCTCGAGGCTCAACCGGCTCACCAGCTGTTCGAGCAACAAGTTCTTTCGGCCGGTGCTCATCAGAGTCGCGCGCACTTCAACCTTGTCCGTATGCTCCACATCCTCGCTCTCCAGCGAACGCAGCTCCAAAGGTTGCCCGCCGATCGACTGCAACAAAAGTGCCCTCATGTGGCTTTCTTGGTCAGCGCGGGTGATGATACGGAAGAGGTAACTAATCTCCGCATCGGTGACGGTCGTGTCCCTATTAATCACTTTTCCTACCGGTCGCAGCAGGATGTTGGCGCCGATCACTCCGAGGGTCCCAATCAGGCTGAACCTTGCTGCTCCCAGGCCGGACAACGTTCCAATCGCGGCCGTGCACCAAGGCGTTTGTGCGCAACCCCGCCATCCGCTGTCGCCATTGGCGTTCAGCACCGATCAATGCTCCAAACAAGACTGCGATAATCAGGCGAATAGCAAATACGTGCCAGGCCATCGTGTTCCTCTCGTTCCCTTCCGCTCGCTATTAGCGAGGGGAAGAACTGAGATTCAGCTTATCTGCTTCACGCTTGTCAACACCATCTTCTTCACGCTTCGGAATCGGCCGAAGAAGCAGAGGTTCGGATATGGGAGGTGACTGTGGTGACGGAATTGTTGCTGGCAGAGTTTGCGAATAACAAAACGGCGCGGGAGGCATCCTACGAAGGGAGCGCTCAAAGAGATATTCACAGCAAACCTGCGAGATCTTTCGCAAACAGAGGAGAAGCGAGGCCATGTCGACAGTTTTGATTACCGGAGCCAATCGCGGGCTGGGGTTGGAATTTGTCCGACAATATTCCGCGGAGGGATGGGAGGTAATCGCGACCGCGCGAAATCCGAAACAAAGCGAAGAATTAGATCGGTTAGCAAAAGGTAAAAGCGCGTCCCTGCAAGCACTGGACGTGACCAGCGATGACTCCGTAAAGCATTTGGCGGAAGTGCTGAAAGGCAAGCCCGTGGATTTGCTGATTTTAAATTCGGCCATCTTTACGCGCGACGGAAATAAACTTGGTGAGTTGAATTTTGCCGGCTGGCGCGAATCGTTTGAAACAAACGTTCTGGGAGCAGTGCGCGTTGCGGAGGCGCTGATCGAAAATGTAGCGGCAAGCAAACGAAAACAGATCGTGGCAATCAGCACGGGGATGGGCTCACTGCAGACCTTGGGCGCTACGATCGGATTTGGATCGGCATACCAGTACAGGTCAAGCAAGGCGGCGTTGAACATGGCGATGTCGATTCTGGCAAAGGACGTCGAGCCGCAAGGAATCAGTGTACTGATATTCAGCCCGGGGTGGGTGCAGACAGATATGGGGGGCCCCAACGCAGTGCTGACGCCAGAACAGAGCATTGCAGGAATCCGCAAAGTTCTCGAGGGCAATTCGCCGATGGAATTGACGGGGAAATTTCTAAGCTACGATGGCAGTACCTGGCCTTGGTAGCTAGATTCGCAGCGTTTTTCCGGAAGGGGACGAAAAAGGCCCAGTCCCAGCATGAGTGGACAAAGATTTCCTCGCCCGAGCTAACTTCTCTAGAGCGAAGGATCTAAAATTGTCTATGACTTCCGTTCGAAATCGTTTACTGACAGCGATACCAATTTCAGACATCGGTATCCGGTCTAAAATCTCACAGGTGGTTACCGAAGCGACGCTATGTTTGACTGCTGATGCGGGCAAAATGGCGACGTCCATGTGCGCAACGACTAGCGAGATCACCGTTGAGATTTCCGCGGCGGTCTGCGAAACATTGGGAACAATCCTGGCATCGCAAATCGTGGAACCCCGGAGCAGAGGTCCGCTCATACATCACGAAGTCCTGACCCGACACATCGCACGAGGGCCGAGTGCTCACCAATCGCACCGGCCGCGGTGAGCGTTGACGACGGGAAGCGCTTCCCAAGTGACCTCAGCAAGTCGGGAGCAATAAAAAAGACGGCAGACGGTTTCACTTACCTAGATCCCGCGCAGTTTCATGAGTACTTCGCAGCCGACCTGTCTGCGGAGCAGGCTGCTTTCATGGCCCGCTCACAGGTGCCCAATTTCGCCGAGAACCTCAAGGCAGTTATCACCATGGCTGCATGGAAAAGCAAACCAACCTGGATGCTGGTAGCGGGAGCAGACAGAACCATCAACCCCGACCTTGAACGCTGGTATGCCGCACGAGCCAATAGCCACAAGGTCGAAGTCGCAGGCGCCAGTCACGCGGTGTACGTATCCAGGGCAAAGGAGGTTGCAGCTCTGATCGAGGAAGCCGCATCGCGATAACCCAACACGCGTGGGAATCAGCTACTTGACTTGCGAGATGCCATCAACTGGCAGAGATTAACCGGGAATGTCGATTATTCGTCCACGCTCGACGGTGTCAGACAAGCTTTCACTGACAGTGCATTGCATTCTTGTCACGGTGGGAGACCGACGCGATGTAGCAGGTCGGCGAAGCGCGGGTCGGAGCGAAGCGGGTCAAGCACTGACCAGAATTTCAGCGAAGTCATAAACGAAGAGTTTTCTCCATAGGCCTTCTCTAACCAGAGGAACGCGTCATCTTTGTCACCGAGAGCCGCATAGGTAAGCGCTACCGCACCAGAGCTGACCGGTTTGCCACGGGAAAGTTGGAGCGCCCTCGCCAGCTCCGCTTCTGCTTGCGCCCTCTTTCCCATGCGTGCGTGCAGATAAGCTGTTTGCCGTATGTACACACGTTCTTCCCGCGACGCCTTGGTCTTTTCCAACTCAGCAATCGCCGCAGGGTACTCTCCCTTTTCCAGAAAACTATCCGAAATCCAATTGTGCGCGCTTGTGAAATTTGGATCGAGCTCGAGAGCACGACGAAGTTCGAGGATGGCTTCGTCATATCTCCGGGCGAAATACAATTCCTTTCCCATGTCGGTCGCGATCACCGCAGACAGCGGATCCAATTCCTGGGCCTTGCGGATTTGGACAAGGGCGTCATCGACTCGTCCCATGGGGATTAAGTAACCCTCCGCGTACCAATGATGGGCAGTTGCGTAGTTTGGATTCAGTTCAATGGCGCGTTCATAGTGTTCCTTGGCCTCCGTCCAATTCCAATTGATGAAGGGAGCGATGAGCCCCAGGGAAGCGTGGGCTTCGGCAAGATTAGGATCGAGCTGCAACGCTCGTTCGGCGGCAGCTTTGGCCCGAGGCATGGCTTCAGCAATCGGAACCAGGTTGAAACCGCCGGACAATGCGTAGGCGTCTGCCAAACCTGCATAGGCTGGTGCGTAATTCGGATCTTTGGCAATCGCCTGCTGAAAATAATCGACCGCCTTGGCGAATCCTTGCGGGTCGCGTTTGTTCCAGAAGAAGCGTCCTTTCAAATACAGCTCATGAGCTTCAGGATCGACGGGGCGATCAGCGATTAATGTAGCCTTTTCCACCGTCGTCAACTTGATTTGAATTTCATGGGCGATGTCTTGAGCCAGGTTGGCCTGCAGCGTCAGGACATCTTTCAAATCGCGCTCGTAAGCTTGCGCCCAAATGTGCCGGTCCTCCGGTGCATAGATAAGCTGCGTGCGAATGCGAACGCGATCGCCGTCACGCAACACCGTGCCTTCGACGATGCCATCGACATTCAGCTCGCGAGCAATTTGCGGCAGGGTTTTGTGAGTGCCTTTGTACTGCATAGCGGATGTTCGAGAGATCACGCGAATCCCCGGAAGCTTGGTCAGGTCGGTGATGATTTCATCGGTCATGCCCTCCACAAAATATTCCTGCGCGGGATCATTCGAGAGGTTTTCAAGCGGGAGTACTGCTATCGAAGAGATGCGGGGCACTGCCGGAGTGGTCGCGACCGGTCGACGCCAGTGGCGGAGAGCCAAGAAGGTGACAACCAGCAACAGCGCGAGCGCAGAAGATGACCAGGCGACGAATGACCTCCTGGATCTTCGTGCCGGCAGCGCAGGCGGTGGCTCCGGGACGGCGAGCGGTTGCCGCTCCTCATCGGAAGGTGTGATCGGCTCCACTGGGACCATTAACCGGTAACCGCGGCGGCCGACGGTCTCCACAAATGTCGGATTCTCCGCGGAATCGTTTAGAGCGTCACGTAGTTTGCTGATCGCTGAGGCCAAGCGGTGGTCAAAATCCACGAAAGTGTCCGCTGGCCAAAGGCGCGTTCGCAATTCCTCCCGCGTAACCACCTCTCCCGGGGATTCCAGCAGCGCTGTGAGCACGCGAAAAGGCTGTTCCTGGAGGCGAACTCGCGTTCCTGATTTCCGCAGTCGCCCGGCGCGCAAGTCCACTTCAAAGTCCGCGAAGCGAAGAACGGATGGCCGCGTTTCTTGCATGGCAAAAAAATCCGCCATGCAGTCTACCATCCCGTTCGCCCATGAAACATTGCTCGTATCTGATTGACGCACGAATACTTACGAGGAGACCAAGAGAGTATCAACAGGGGAGCGGCCGAGCATTGACGGTGCGAGGCGTCTGCTGCAAAACGCCTGAATCGGAGGAGGACCCGGCCCTCCCCCTGCAAAGCAAGCTACTGACTGAGGAAGGAACTTCAAGAAAACATGATTGTGATGAACATGCCGTCATTGCTTCGTCGATTTGCAGGCACCGTAGGGATCGTTGTGCTTGCCAGTCTGGGCGTCTATGCCCGATCGGAGGTCGATCCGGACCACCTCGACTCGCCAACCACGGAACCGATCCCTCAACCGAAACTGCCTCCCACTCCTCCATCTAGTGAGACCCGCTATAACGGGAAATTCACTCTGCCTTATGCGGTGCAGTGCAACGGGAGGAGTTTGCTTCCTGGAAGATATTCCTTTTCCTTCCGTTCGGACGAAACGCTCGGCCCAGGCGCACTGAAATGGAAGGACCGGACGCTTGAAATTGCGGGCATCGTGCGCCAGAAGGCACGCAAGACCGGACACGATGCGCTAATCGTCGAAAACAGACGCAGCGCCCGAACGCTTTCCCTTGATCCAACTGGCGGATTTTGAATTTGTCCCGGATGCGAAACGCGAAATGAACAACGCGCCGAGCCGAATCGAGAGGCTGCCGGTGACAGCAGTCCGCAAAAGTTCGCCAATAGTACGAGATCCGTAAGCTCCGCAGTGCAGGCGCCTTTGTTCCGCCCTTCGCTGTTCTATGGATGACACGATTTTTTTCAGGAGATTGGGAGGATTGTTATGAGCACAGCTCACCTGGAGCTGCAAAAAGGACAATCCGCAACTCAGGGTTTTCCGGCTGCCACATCCATCCGATACCACCAAGATCACCAACGATATTCACGGCGATTTTTGCGGCAAAGCTCGACCTGCCGCGGCAAGTGCGGGCGCTATCGAGCGGATAAGTGTTGAGCAACTTCAAGGAGAATTTTAGATGTCGCATGAACATGGAGTGTCTCACGGCGTGATGGAAGGAAAAGGAGCGTACAACCGGCATGCGAAACTGCAGGCGGACGGAGCTGCGCTGACGTTGCCGCTGCTGGAAAAGGCGATTCGAGAACTGAACGTCGAGACGGGCGATGGGCCTGTCGTCATCGCGGATTACGGATCGTCGCAGGGAAAAAACTCGCTTGCCCCGATGCGGATGGCGATCAAGGAGTTGCGGAAGCGTGTCGGGCGGAAGCGCCCCATCTGCGTGTTTCACATTGACCAACCATCAAACGACTTCAACTCACTGTTCGAAGTGCTGGATGCGGATCCGGACAGATATGTAGTGGATGAGCCGGAAATTTATCCCGCGGCGATTGGAAAATCGTTCTACGAGGAGGTGCTGCCGGCCGGTTCCGTCCATCTCGGGTGGAGCTCCTATGCAGCAATATGGCTGAGTCGGAGCCCTGCAGCAATTCCCGGGCACTTCATCGCTTTTCGCAGCACGGAAACAGTGCGGGCCGAATTCGATCATCAAGCCCGACGTGATTGGGAGGCGTTCCTCGTGTTGCGCGCGCGCGAACTTCGCCCTGGCGGGCGCTTGGTCGTGGTGCTCCCTGGGATCACCGATGATGGTTGGGGGGGCCTTGAGCGCTTATTCGACCACGCGAACGCGGTGCTGGAGGAGATGGTTGTCGACGGCGTGATCAGTTCGGAGGAACGTTCACGAATGGCGCTACGAGTTCATCCTCGCCGAAAACAAGATCTTCTCGCCCCCTTCGGAGACGCCGGAAACCTCTCACAACTGACCTTGAAAGATTTCCAGATGCGCGAGGCTCCCGACCTGGCGTGGGCGCAATACGAGCGAGATCAAAACGAAGAAGAACTGGCGACCAAGCGTGCCCTGTTCTTCCGATCGGCTTTTCTGCCGTCGCTGGCTTGCGCGCTAAATACCGGACGGGCAACGAACCGCGACGCATTCGCTAATTTCGGAGACCAAGTCGAGCAACGCTTGAAACGAAGACTGGCGAGCGAAACGAAGCCAATGAACTCGTATGTGCAGGCGCTGCTTATCGCCAAGAAGGATTGATCCCTGGAGGAGAGATGCAGGCAGAGGCCTCCATGGCAACCGCGTTATCGGCGGCGCGGCTTCGTCTCCGGATGGGATGGCTTTGCGGCGTGGTGTTGTTTCTCGAAGGTTATGACATCGCCTCCGTTGGCTACGCAATTCCATTGCTGGCTGATGCGTGGAAATTCACCCTTCGGCGTTCACTCAGGTGCTGACCGCAGGCAACGTCGGGCTGATGATTGGATCGCTTTGCGCAGGATTGCTAGGTGATCGCTTGGGGCGCAAACCGGTTTTGATTGGTTGTGTCACGGCGTTCGGTCTCTTCTCTCTGTTAACCGCACGCGTCCATACAACGTCGCAACTGGAGATCCTGCGGTTTCTGCCCGCGTTGGGCCTGGGCGGTGGCTTGCCAATCGCACTCGCGTTCGCTTCGGATTTTGCGCCCCGCATGGTTGAAAAGCGGTTCGTGACCCTGATGACTACGGCTGTTCCCATTGGTTTTACCGCGGGAGGATTGCTTGCAAGTCAGCTTGTCAGCAAGTTCGGCTGGCCCGCGATTTTTGTTGCTGGTGGTCTGCTGCCGCTCGCTGCGGTGCCGTTGCTAATCCTGTGGATGTCAGAGTCAATTGCGCTGCGCGAAGAGCCGGTACGTGACAAGTTGGCGGCACTGTTTGGGAACCGGCTCGCTACCACCACCGTGCTGCTCTGGGCAATCAACATGCTCAGTTATCTCGGAATTTACTTTATCCTGCTGTGGACACCTGCGATCTTGCATATCGCCAGAGTGAGCTCTTCCCAGGCAGTATTAAGCACGACCGCCTACGGACTTGGCGTTATTGCGAGTCCTCTGTTCGCCACATTAATTCTCGGCCATATCCGCATCGAGCGTGTGCTGGTCTCTGGGTTGGCCTTCGGCGCCATTTGCATACTTGCACTCGGGTTGTTTGATCTGCAGTTCTGGTTACTTTTACTGCTGCTAGCCGGAGTCGGGATCGGAGGTGGCTGCCAGGCGGGAATCATCGCACTATCGGCTCTGGCTTATCCGCCTGCCATTCGTTCAACGGGTACGGGCTGGGCGTTGGGTGTGGGGCGTGTCGGCACTATTGCCGGACCGCTTCTGGGCGGCTTGCTTCTGGGGCTTGGTGTTCCAACGCAGCGGATATTCGCAATGGCCTCCATCCCTGCGTTCGGCGCGACGTTGCTGATGGCGATTTTCGCGCGATTGCGACGCGGGATGTGACGCCGGCCCTTGCACATGTGACATCGTGATCCGAAGTATGTCCTTCCGACTGCACGCTTTTCGGGCAGTTCAACGCCATTTCGCTGACTGACAAGTCAATTAAGCGCATTCGCGCGGGCATGCTCTCGTACTCGCTGCGCACGTGGCCAATCAGATGACTACTCGTAGTGTTTTGCAGCTTGCTTGTCAGAGAACCGTTGCGAGCGCACAATGACTCGGGATTTTGTCATGAGTGCGATGCCAGATAAGTCGCGAGAACTAAGAGCGTTCGCGCCAGCGCTTATCTTGCTGGCCATTTGTGCTCTCATCAACTACGTTGACCGCGGCAACCTCTCGATTGCTGCACCTCTGCTGAAAGACGAGTTGCGCATTTCTGTCACACAACTTGGCATTCTGCTCTCTGCATTTTTTTGGACCTACACCGCGATGCAGTTCGTCAGCGGATGGCTCGTCGACAGGTTTGAAGTCAACTGGGTCATGGCAGCCGGGTTCCTGGTCTGGTCGCTTGCCACGTCTGCAACCGGCCTCGTAAGAGGATTCACGATGCTGCTAGCAATGCGGCTGATGCTCGGCGTGGGCGAGTCTGTAATGGTTCCCGCCTGCTCGAAAATCTTCAGCTTCCATTTGCCGGAGCACTGGCGGGGCTTCGCCAATGGCGTACTTCAAGGGGCAGTGAGGTTCGGGCCGGCAGTAGGCACTTTGGGAGCCGGCCTCCTAATGGCGAAATATGGCTGGCGACCGGTATTCATCGGCATCGGCCTGACAAGCCTGGCGTGGCTTCCCGCCTGGATGAGATGGAGGCCACCAAGCGGAACGATAAATCGCTCCCTCCCTGCCTCCCCCGGCTTTGCAGAAATTGTGCGGCAGAGGTCATTTTGGGGCGTTTGCGCGGGCCACTTTTCTACCGTCTATTTGCTCTATTTCATGTTGACCTTGCTTCCGTTTTATCTCGTGCGCGAACGACACCTGACCATGGCATCCATGGTCAAGATCGCCAGCGCGTACTACACGGTTGAAGCTCTATTGGCAATCACGACCGGATGGCTCTCAGATTTCTTCATCCGCCGGGGCTCTACGCCCACTCGGGTGCGTAAGTCCGCGATGGCCATCGGACACACGCTCGCGGCGGTAGCGCTCATGGGTTGCGCGCTGGCGGCCTCTCAGTGGTACTTGGTATATCTGATTTCGGTCGGTATTGGTTCCGGAATTGCCGGCATGGGTACATTTGCATTTTCTCAGACGCTTGCCGGCCCCCACGCCACGGGAAAATGGACGGGATTGCAAAACGGCTGCGCAAACCTCGCGGGTGTAGTGGCCCCGGCGCTTACCGGATTTCTAGTGGACCGGACCGGAAACTTTCTAGTGCCGCTCGCGATTACAGCGGCAGTACTGGTGGCTGGCGGCCTCTCGTGGGTTTTTGTGGTTGGCCCCGTCGAACAAGTTAGTTGGGAATCAGAGTCAGGCAGAGCAGCCGTGGGGGCCGCCAGTATCTAGCGATCGGCCCTGAATGCCTCACCTAATTTTCGCCGTTCACCGCTTGCAGCGAATGCGTCGATTGCTGACGAGTAGTCGGCCGGTCGTTTCCGGATGGCCCGTCAATCAGGACTACTCTGGATTGCGGGCAGGAGACCGGGGCGAACGGACCTGCGGCGACACTCCTTCTCCTTCAGAAGAATACTGGTAGAATCCGCCGATGCTAAGAAGAAGGCTCATTGTTGCCGCATTGTCCTTGTGCAGTCTTGTGGCTGCTGCTTTGAAAATTTCAGCCCAAAGCAATGTCGTGGGAAATGCCAGCCCTGCAACTCCCGTGACGCCAGCACCGCTTCTTCCGCCGGAAGGGTTAACCGGCGAGAACGGATGGAGCTGGCCTGGCACGGAATGGAAGCAGGCTTCACCAGAGTCTGAAGGCTTCTCTGCGGAACGGCTCGATGCGTTGCGAAATTTTTTGAAGACGCATCAGACCGACGGGATGATGGTCATCTCTCGCGGGCACGTGGTGTTCGAGTACGGCGACACGAAGCTGATCAGCAAGGTGGCCTCCGTCCGCAAGAGCGTGCTCAGTCTTCTTTACGCGGTCGAGATGCAGAAGGGCGTGAAATTCGATCTGGACCAAACAGTAGTGCAGCTTGGGCTCGAGGACAAGACGCCGTTCATCGAATCGGAACGACACGCGACGCTGCAGCAGCTGCTGATGTCGCGCTCCGGGATTTACATCCGCAGCGGCAACGACCAACAAGACAAACTTTCGCCGAAGCGCGGCTCTTCTTATCCGGGGGTGCGCTGGTTCTACAACAACTGGGACTTTGACGCGGCCGGGATTGCGTTTGAGAAGATTGCGCAGAAGGACATCTTTGATGCATTACGCGACGACCTCGCGGTCCCGCTGCGCTTCCAGGATTTTGACCGTTCGAAACAGCGGAAGAATTACGTCGAGAACTCGACCCATTTCGAGTACGCCACTTACTTGTCAACGCGCGACATGGCTCGCCTCGGCTTGCTGGCCATTTCTCGCGGCATGTGGGGGAAGACATTGTGGGCTGAGCCCGGATTCCTCGATTTCAGCGTTTATCCAAGCACCAGCTTTGCGGGACGGAACGAATTCAAGGCGGAGGGTTGGACCGGGCGCTGGGGCTACGGAATGCTTTGGTGGGCGTGGGAGGTACCAGAGTATTCGGGGAATGTCTGGACCGGTCCGTATCAGGGAGCGTTCTCGGCGATGGGCTCAGGCGGACAGTACATCACGTCGTTTCCTGCCTATAACCTGGTGGTCGTACACAAGGTGAACATCGATCAGGATCCGCGCCGGAATGTGTCGGAGCCAACGTACATGACCATCCTCGACATGGTGCTTGATGCGAAGTGCGACAAGAACTGCAAGTAGAGAGGCTTGCACGTCGAGCGGCGCCATGGGAAAGGACAGCGGGAACTTGGGTCACTTCCCGACAGGTCGCATGGTCTAGGAAACTTGCGGGCTTTCCGGATCATGGTCGTATGTCGACAATCCGGAAGTAATGCGGTTGTTTCCGGATGGCCCGTTACTCGGGAGGAATCTCCTCAACGAGCCGCGTTGAAACTCTACGATAGCTTTGCGGTTTGCCTCAGGCCGACCACCACGTCGTCTTGCTCGAAGGTCATTTCTGCGGAATTCGCGAACGACACTGCTATTAGCCGTTTCCAACGGGAGCTTAACTTTTTCGTAGTTTTGGTTGACTCGCCGACTATAATAGCTCCCCAGTGGTTTCCCCCTCGACGGATCCTGCTTGCGACTCGTGGAGGTAAGTGAAGTGACTACGACCCGCCGCGACTTCCTGACCGCTGCAGTGACGGCTGCCGGAGCTGCCGTAACACCAGATCTCGCCCGCGTGCAGGAACACGATCATGACCATGATCACCAGGCTGTTCCTTCGGACCCAGCCCTGCGCGTCAAAGCGCTCGAATCTCTTCTCGTTGAAAAAGGGCTGGTCGACCGCTCGGCGCTTGATGCGCTGATCGACACCTACGAGCACAAAGTTGGGCCTCGCAATGGTGCCCGAGTGGTGGCGCGCGCCTGGACGGATCCTGCTTACAAACAGCGACTCCTCACCAATTCGGACGCTGCGATCGCCGAGTTGGGTTATGGAGGATTGCAGGGCGAGCACATGGTTGTGGTTGAAAACACTCCCAAAATACACAATCTCGTCGTCTGCACGCTGTGCTCGTGTTATCCGTGGCCGGTTCTGGGCCTACCCCCGGTTTGGTACAAGTCCGCGCCGTACCGTTCCCGTGCGGTGATTGATCCGCGCGGCGTGTTGCGCGAGTTTGGTTTGGAGCTAGGCGACGATGTCGAGGTGCGTGTCTGGGACAGTACCGCAGAGTTGCGGTACCTCGTGCTTCCGGAACGGCCGGCTGGCACCGAGAAAATGAGCGAAGAGGAACTGGCAGCGCTGGTGACTCGGGATTCCATGGTGGGTGTAGGTAAGGTCACCACAGAAACAGAAAAAGTGCGTGCATGAACGGCGTACATGATCTGGGCGGGATGCAGGACATGGGCCCAGTTCAGGCCGAGAAGAACGAGCCCGTGTTTCATGAACCGTGGCAAGGTCGAGCCTTTGCCTTTACGCGTGCCATGGGCGCGTGGGGCAAGTGGAATCTTGACGCAGTTCGGTTTCAGCGCGAGCAGATCGCTCCGGTAGATTATTTTCGAATGAGCTACTACGAGCGCTGGGTTGTGGCGCTGGTCGAATTGATGCTCAAGAACCGCATGGTTACCCATGCGGAGTTAGAGAGCGGGAAACCCGGCCCAGGCTCAGCGAAACTGACTCCGCCGCTCACAGCCGAAAAAGCGCAAATCCTGGCTGCGAAAGGGGTACCGGCCAGTCGGGATGTAGCGGTGGCGGCGCGCTTTCACGCTGGTGAGCGCGTCCGCGCGCGCAATATAAATCCCGTGGGGCACACCCGCTTGGTGCGCTACGCGCGAGGCAAAATCGGCACGATTCATATGGATCATGGAGTTTTTCTGTTTCCCGATACGAATGCGCTGTTTCTCGGAGAGAAGCCCCAGCATGTTTACTCGGTGCGCTTTACCGCACGTGAACTATGGGGCGAGCAAGCCGCGCCACAGGATTCTGTCTACATTGATATGTGGGATGACTACCTTGAAGAAGCTTGATTCAATTTCCCAGCCTGCGGATCTGGTGGCGCTGCCTCATCTCCCTCGCGATGAGGGCGGACCCGTCTTTGCCGAACCTTGGCAGGCGCAAGCCTTCGCGCTCGCCGTCCGCCTTTCCGAGCAAGGGCATTTCACCTGGAAAGAGTGGGCCGCCGCGCTCGCGGATGAACTGAAGGCCGCCGCGGATCGCGGTGAGCCCGATGATGGCTCGCGCTACTACCACCATTGGCTCGCAGCTTTGGAGCGTCTGGCAGCGGCGAAACACCTCTCTAACCCGGCGGCAATGCTGGCGCGCAAAGAAGCGTGGGCTGAAGCCTATCGGCGCACGCCCCACGGCAAGCCCGTCGAGTTGGGCACCTCCACCACTGATCCTCAACATCAAAGCCAGTAACCAGCAAATCAAAACCGGATCGTGAGCGTTATGGCCTGATAGCCAGCAGTGAATCTGCCCGAGTCGCCACATCTGGTGCGGGTGCGCTCGAAAACAAGAGAAACGGTGGGACATTATTGCTTCATCACTTCGTGACATTCCGTTCGGACAGCCGCCATTTTCTCTGGCGCGGGCATTGTGAAAGTTTCGCCCGGTCGTGAGGACATGGCTCGCAGGCATTTCTCAAATGCGGGTTTGTTAAAGAAAAACAGAATCATGGCAGGTTCACTGGAAACGTTTGCCACGCCGATCCAGTTTCCGTGCGGGATGAAAACTGTCGCCCCCGTTCCTGCGTCGTATTCACGTCCAGCCAGCGTGACGCGCACCGTACCCTTGTGGACGAAGATGACTTCATCTTCGTGCAGATGCTTGTGGGTCGGAATTTTGTTTCCCGGTGGCATCTCCTCTGTCCCGACGATGAGTGCGTCCGAGCCGGTACTGAGGGGATCAACCTTGAAGATGAGCGGCTTGTCCCCAAGCAACATCCAACGGTCACCTTCGTCAGCTTGAAAGACTGTCGGCGTCGGCTGCTTTGGCACGACCTTCGAATCTGTGGTCGGTGCCTGGGCCTTAGTGGCACTTGGTGCAGGCGCAGGGTTGGTCTGAGCAGATAATGGGACTGTCGCCAGAAACAACAACGACACAAGATGAACGTGAATCGCCATACGCTCTCCGATGTGATCGCCATGATAATGCGTGTTGATGATGAAGCGTACCGGCTTGTCGGCTATTCCCAGAAGTGCTGCCTGAACCTTCGCAGCGAGGGGAGCAGACTCGTCATCGATCAAAACAATGCCATCTATCCGGGAACTATCTCTCGTGGCAGCTCAAACCGAGCCACCCGCGTTTTCCGCTAGAATACTGTCCCGAATGTTCGCCTTACTGAGGAGATCAGTCGGGAGAGTTTGAAGGGATTGCTAGGAGATGCGGGCTTTTGCTCCGCTGAGGATTAGAACTTCAGCGGGAAGACGAATTTCGCCGCCCGTGGAGTATTGGCTAATAGCTTCGAGCGCTTCGCCCTTCAGTTCAATCTTTTGCTGTGGGGAAAGCATGCTGAATTTGTCGCGAAGCTTCTCGGACACTTCGAGGCGCAGCGCGAAAAAATCTTCGAGGGAAGTGGACGCGTGTATTGTGAATTGGAACAGGCGCTCGGTGGGGGCGCTCACTCCGGCCTCGTTCAATATTTGTAGCAATTTGCCTGGAGTGGCAAACCGGAACGCATCGCGCGCATCCGGTTCAAGCGGTGTCGGCGCGACATACCGATCGACAACACGAGACAGCAAATAGTGAAACGGATTTCTTTCGGCGAAATGCCAAACTGCCAGCGCCATTTTGTGGCCAGGCTTGAGGACGCGCAGCATGTCGCGAATGGCCTCGACGGGCGAAGGAAAAAACATCACGCCGAAGCGACTGATCACTGCGTCGAAAATATCGTTGGGAAACGGCAGATGGTCTGCGAAGGTAACGTCAAACTGAACATTTTTGATTTCAAGACGATTTGCTTCGCGACGAGCCGCTGCGACCATCTCGTCGATCGGATCAACCCCAACAATTTTTCCTTGAGGGCCGACCAGGGAGGCAATGGTTAACGCTGGCTCTCCGGGTCCAGTGGCAACATCCAGGACCGATTGGCGACTCGCAATTTGCGCGTCGGCGACCAGCGCATCGGTAACCGGGGCGAACATCTGCCGGATTATTTCGCGGTGCTTCTCCCAGAAGGGAGCAGAACCGGTCCATCGATTAATGACCTGTTGGTCGGGTTGCATGCGCAAAAGTATAGCGTTCGGAAGCAAGTCTGGGCTAAGTTTGCACGCAATTGGAATTGAGACTCAGACGCAAACTGTGATGAGGCGGAGCGGTGATAGATTAGGGCGATGAGAACGGTGAGAGAAGCGAAGGTTGAGGATGGGGACGGGATTTGGCAAATCTTGGAACCCATGGTGCGCGCGGGAGAAACTTACCCGCTGCCACGGGAAATGAAGAGAGAAGACGCGCTGGCCTTTTGGATGGGAACCGAGCATGAAGTGTTCGTCGCGGAAGAGGACGGAGAACTTGTCGGCACCTATTTTCTGAAGGCGAATCAGAAGGCCGGCGGGTCGCACGTGGCGAATTGCGGTTATGTGACGGCCGCAGCGGCTCAGGGACGAGGGATCGCGCGGATGATGTGTCAGCATTCGCTGGAACACGCGAAAGTACGTGGGTTTCGTGGGATGCAATTTAATTTTGTGGTGTCGAGCAACGCGAACGCGGTGGGGCTGTGGCAAAGCTGCGGCTTTCAGATCGTGGGGCGGTTGCCGGAAGTATTTTTGCATCCCAGGCTGGGATACGTGGATGCGTTGGTGATGTATCGCGCGCTGTAAGACGCGACGTGGCAATAGAGCCGAGGCCCTGAAAACAGATCCTGTCGTTTTCCCCGGAATACTCGGAACGTGAGACGGCGGTTCGAGGTTGGAGCTTTGGTTGGAGTTTTGATTTGGCTTACACTCCGGCGATGCGAAAAACTATCAGAATTGCTATGTGGGTACTGTTTGTGGTGTTCGCTGCGGGCAGTTGTGTGTTGGCGCAGGACAATGCCGACTGGACTGAACCTTTTCCACCGTTTCACATCGCCGGCAATTTGTATTACGTGGGGAGTAAGGGGCTGGCGAATTATCTGATCACCACGCCGCAAGGGAACATCTTGATCAATAGCGATCTGGAAGCCAACGTCCCGCTGATCAAGGCGAGTATCGAGAAACTTGGATTCAAGTTTGGGGACACCAAGATTTTGCTGATTAGTCACGCGCACTGGGATCACGACGCCGGGAGCGCAACGATTAAGGAGATGACCGGCGCGAAGTACATGGTGATGGACGCGGATGTGCCGGTAGTGGAATCCGGCGGCAAAAGCGATTTTCAGTACGGCAATCGCGCAGAATTTTTGTATCGGCCGACCAAGGTAGACCGGGTGTTGCACGACGGCGATGAAGTGAAACTTGGTGGCACAGTGCTAGTCGCGCATCTCACTCCCGGTCACACCAAAGGATGCACCACCTGGACGATGCAGGTCACTGAGCAGGGTAAAACCTACAACGTCTTGATCCTTGGCAGTCCGAATGTGAATCCTGGCTACAAATTCGTCGACAACGCGGCTTATCCGCAGATCGCCGAAGATTACGAGCGCATGTGGAGCGTTCTGAAATCATTGAAGTGCGATATTTTTCTCGGTGCCCATGGCGGCTACTTCGACATGGAAGAAAAGTACGCTCGCCTGAAAGCGGATGGCGAGAACCCTTTTGTAGATCCAAGTGGCTACCAAAAATACATTGCGGAGAAGGAGCAGGAGTTCCGCACCGAATTGGCCAAGCAAAAACTCGCCCTCAAATGAGGAGCGAATTTCTAAGTTTGAATACTAAAACGACTGGCGAGAGCGGATTTGCGAAAGCGGAAAAGGGAGCCAACAGTGAGAATTCTGGAAACTGCCAAGCCTGTAATCATTTTGCACTCGAGACCGCGCACGCGCCACTGCGTTCTATCGCGACACACTGGGACTGGCAATGGCTTATGAAGACGGCTTCGCCGCAGTTCTCAACACCGGTGGAGTCACTCTACGTATTTCTGTCGTAGCCGATTTCACTCCGCATGAGCACACCATACTCGGCTTTCACGTATCGGATGTAGCAGCAACAGTGAAAGGTCTGCGCGAAAAGGGCGTGGCGTTCAATATCTATCAAAAATTTAATCAGGATGAACTTGGGATCTGGACTGCTCCGGGAGGAACGGTGCGCGTGGCTTGGTTTAAAGATGCTGATGGCAATGTGTTAAGCGTGACGAATGCTTGAAACGAGAGCTGGTGATCGGAGTAGCTTGGCGTTTGGCGTGCGAGAGGACAGAACGTAGAGTCACTCCCCCTGTGAGTTCGAACCGCAACTCGGCTTACGGCTGCTTGCGCTCAGGGCGGTAGAGCCAGGTATCGGTGGTGCCCTGATCGTTGTTGGGATATCCACCGGCGAGCAGGACGGTGCCGTCTTGTAGCTTGGTTTCGGTCATAAAGTGGCGCGCGTCGGTGGTTTGCCCGGTTGCGATCAGGAATTTTCCACTCGGCGGATCGTACACTTCGACCTGTTTGCTTCCTCCTGCAACGAGAATTCGACCGGAGCTAAGTTGAATCGCTTCGGAGGGGAGTTTGAAGCGACTATCGTTTAGAGGAGACGTGGCGCTGAATTTTCCTGTTCGAGGATCATAGATTTCCGCGCTGTTCATTTTCCCCTGCCAATCCCGATCATCGGAGCCACCAGCGATGAGCACCCGGCCATCGGGAAGCAGGCCGGCAGAATGTTTGTAGCGCGCGGTCTGAAGGTTGCCGGTGGCGAGGAATTGTTTTGTGGTGGGATCGTAGAGCTCGGCACTGGTGGTAACCGTATCGCCGCGGCCGCCGGCAATCAGGACGCGGCCGTCGTTGAGCAGGGTGGAAGTTTGCGAAATGCGAGCAGCGTGCATCTGGCCGACAACTTCGAATTTGGAAAGTTCGATGCGAAAGATTTCCGCTGATGCGACGCCGCCCGGGGTATCACGGTCCGCACCGCCAGTGATGAGGACGTCGCCATTGCGGAGCAGCGTGGCACTGGGCTGTCCGCGTTTGCCATTCATTTTCGAGATTATGGTGAATTTTCCGGTGGCCGGATCGTAGAGTTCGGCGGAATCGGTGCAATCGTGGCCGGTCCATCCGCCCACAATCAGTACGTCACCGGAGTTGAGCAAGACTGCGGCGTGTCCAACGCGGGGGAAAGTCATCGCACCCGTTGCTTGAAATTTTCCGGTGGCGGGATCGAACAGTTCGGCGGAACGGTAGAAATCCTGATTGCGACGCATGCCTCCGGCAATAAGAACTTCTCCGCTTGGCAAGAGAGTCGCGGTGTGGCCGGAACGCGGCTCAAGCATGGGCGATGCAGGAGTGACGAAACCTGCGGGCGATGCACTGGCGAGAACGGCTGGGCGGCGGGAGTCGGATATTGATTCGAGAGCGGCAAGGATGAAGGCGAGAACTGTGAGGACTCCGAACAATCGGCGCATGGAACCTCCTAGAGCGTAAGACGTGTTGGCTAAGGAAAAGTTGTAAGTCGCGCGAAGCTCAAGTTTTGTTCATCCAGATTCTCCAGGTGATTGGGCTTGCTTGTTCATCGGTGATGGGATGGTCGGCGATTTTGAGGGCCAGCTTGATTTGACCGTGATGATAGCCCTCGTGCCAGATCATGTGCTGGAGAAAGAGGATGGGGTGATCGTAGTGAAGTTGCATGTCTTGGACTTTTTCTACCTTGCTCTTAATCGCCTTGCGCACCGCTTTGGCGCTCTCATTCAGCATTCTCGCGATGCGATTGGGATCACGCTCGGCGAGCCACTCGGCCTCGGGCAGAGTTCCAGCAAATTCCGGTGCGTCTTCGGAGAGAAACACGAGTCGCACGTAGTGGATGTGGGTGAACATTTCCGCGACGGATGGACTGTCCCGCAGCGCTCTGGTTTGCAGTCCGCCTTCGGGAAGAGCGCGGAGCAAGTTGACAAGGATAGCGTTGTTGCGATCCCAAGAGTCGAGCAGAACCTCAAGCAGGCTTTGATTTGTAACTTGCGACATGGTCCTCACCGATTCGATTTGATGACCAGCTAGGTCTAAGACTTGAGCCAGGCCACCGACAGAAATTCTACATTAATTGTGGGGAAGAGCCTGGCACCGCACTCTCCAGTCTGCGCGCGTTTGGCGCGCGAAGAGGACAGAGCGTAGAATCACTCCACCTGTGAGTTCAAACCGCAACGATAATCCTTCAAAAAGCGCCGCAGACCGGGGCATGAGATCTACGATCCTGGGCATCATCGTGAATTTGGCGTTGGCGGTGATCAAGTGCTCCGCTGGTTTGCTGGGGAATTCGTTTGCGCTGGTTGCGGACGGTCTGGAATCCGTCACCGACGTGTTCAGCGGACTGGTGGTTTACTTTGGCCTGAGAATCGCGGTCAAGCCGCCGGATGCGGACCATCCATATGGTCACGGAAAAGCTGAACCGATTGCCGCAGTGGTTGTGAGTCTGGCGTTGATGGCGGCTGCGTTTGGGATTATTTACGAAGGCATTCGCGAGATAACCGTGCCCAGCGGAACTCCCGCGCCTTTCACTCTGGTAGTGCTGGCGGGTGTGCTGCTCATCAAGGAGCTGTTGTTTCGGCACGTTGGTTCCGTGGGCGAATCGATTGACAGTATCGCGGTGAAGAGCGACGCGTGGCACCACAGAAGCGACGCGCTCACATCGGCATTCGCGTTCGTCGGCATTTCCATCGCGTTGCTTGGAGGTGCGGCGTGGGAAGCGGCGGATGGGTGGGCAGCCCTTTGTGCTGCGCTGGTGATTCTCTATAACGCTTGGAAGCAACTGCGACCAGCGATTCTCGAACTTGCGGATGTCGCGCCAAACGTGAGTCTGGAGGCGCAAGTCAGAACAATTGCCATGGGCGTGCCGGGTATCCTTGGCTTGGACAAATGTTATATTCGCAAAATGGGATTCAGTTTCTACGTGGATCTACACACCGTGGTGAGCGGAGAGATGACGGTGCGCGAAGGACACCGTCTATCGCATAAAGTTGAAGACGAAATTCGTGGAGCGTTGCCGCAAATTGCGGAGGTCCTGGTTCACGTGGAACCAGAAGAAGAATTGGCTAAAGCGAAGGATCAGAAAGAGCGCGTCGCACCTCAGTGAGGATGGGCAGCGGCTCATCTCTCAAAGATCCTGATGATTGCGCATATGAGCGTCCTGGAGAGACGCGTTAATTGTTAATTAAGGAACGGCGCGCCGCCGCTGAAACTTTGTGTGTCGGCAGTCGTATGAGTGGGTAGCAGGGAATTCGCGGAAACGAGCACGTCGAGGACACTTCCATGACCTTCAGCCCTAAATCCATCTTTCAAGGGGACGCGCGACACCAAGGCGTTCCCCGCATCAATATCTACCTGTTGCGGCTGCTTTATATCTTGATGTTTTTCGTGCTGGGCAAAGAGACCTGGACGCACATCTTGACCCACCAGGGACCATGGGACCCGACCGCGGCGGTGGCATGGTGCGTGTGGACGGCGTTCGCGACGTTGGCGGGCATAGGAATTGTCCATCCGGTGAAAATGCTGCCGCTTGTGCTGCTGGAAATTTTCTACAAAGTGCTGTGGCTCATTATTGTGGCGTATCCACTATGGGCCAAGGGTACGTTAGCGAGGTCGCCGGCGGAAGGCATCACCTCGGGGTTTTTGTGGGTGCCGTTGCCGATCGTTGCTGTGCCCTGGGCCTATGCATTTAGGAACTACATTTACAAACCAAAGAAAGTAGCGAGCTTGGTTTGAAATGGACTGGCGGAAACCCAAGAGCACAGCCAGGAATGGCTGTGCCACAGTACTCTTTTGTGCGGTCTCGGCTTCGTAATGAAATCCATCTGAACTAATTTTCCCCACTAGCCTATTCTGCCGCGACAAACAGGAAAACGGTTATTCCGGGATGAGTTTTGCGTGTTTGTGTCCTTCCTGTACCTTTATAGGCGCATGATGGCGGGGAAATTGGATGCTGCCAATCAGGGCGGGAGGAAAACATGGCTTCGAGCGAGAATCAGCCGGACCGGCTGGCGCTGGCGCGGGAACTCAGAGAACGCGGAGAGTCGGAGCGCCGCCGGGATGGCGCGATGGCCCGGCTGTGTTACGAGGAAGCGGTGGTGTTGCTTCGCGAGTTTGACGAACCGTTGGTGCTGGCGCACACCATCCGGCATCTGGGTGATGTCTACCTGGAGCAGGGACGCCCGGATTTGGCGGAGCCGTGTTACCTGGAGGCGCTTGGACTCTATCGGAATCACGCCGATGATTCGTCGCTGGATTTGGCAAACGCGATTCGAAGTCTCGCGGTGCTGCGATGGGAGCAGGCCAGAGCGCTGTGGGAAGAGGCGCGCGAGCTTTACACGAATTTGAGCGTCGAGGCAGGGATCAAGGAAAGCACAGCTCGGGCCGCGGCGCTTGCCATTTAGAATCAGGGCTTCTGATTCGCGACGTCGTGTGACTCAGTTAGCCGTAGCAGCAGATTGGTCGGAGTGGCCGGAACCAACCTGAGTTCTCTAGCGTCCAAAGCAGGAGCGCGTGGAACGGAGGAGTCGCGATGGCTAGCGTGAAAGATATTGTGAGTATGCGGTTGGTGCCGGAGAGTACGCAGGCCGGACTGGCGGTGTTGCGGGTGTGGACCGGCGCGACATTATTCCTGCGGCACGGGTGGGAGAAGCAGCCGGCGCACTGGGCACAATTCATGGCGCACTTTCCTGATCCCATCGGGATTGGGCCGCATGCCTCATTCCTGTTCGCGTTTTTTTCTGATTTCGTTTGCTCGCTTTTGATCATCATCGGGCTGGGGACGAGATGGGCGGCGCTGTACTGCTTCGCGAATATCTTCGTGGCGTGGACCTTCGTGCATCACTACGTGTTCTTTGGCAAAGGACCCGGCACCGATCACGGGGAATTGATTGTGCTGTATCTGGGCGCGATGCTGACATTAGTTATTGCTGGCCCCGGCGTAGCATCGTTGGATCGAGCCCTGGCGCGGAAGTAGTCACTTCGAGTGAAATTAGGGAACAGCGGCAAATTCACTGAGCAGAATAGTTCGCCACGACGCGGGTCACTTTTCCGCTCGGCGATAGCTCCATGAATTCTGCGGTGCGTGTGCCTTTTTGATTTTTGTAGATCAACACCACGCTGTTTAAGCCCGAGAACACATCCTCGAGAACGAAACGGAGTTCCGGATAGGCTTCCAGTCCTCGTTGGAAATACCCTCTAATGTCAGCCATTCCAACCACCTTGCCATCAGGAGTCCCGAGTAGTTGCGCGGCAACTGGCGAAGTCAACTCGATTGCATGGTCATAGTGGGACATGATCGAGTCGAGGTCGTGCGCGTTCCAGGCTGCAATCCAATGGTTGGCCAGTTTCCAAGCGTCGTCTTTGGTCACTGCGGTTCCTCCGGTGCTGTCAGCACGACTGGCATAGTCAGCGAGTTTATCACCGGACTAAGGCGGAATCGGCTTATCGGCTGCTTCAGTCTTGCAAGGGGACAACCAGCACTGGTAGCGACATGGTGTGCGCGCGGCGGCGGCCGCACAACGCGGGGGCGGAACTGATCCTTATCTAGAAAACTCGTTTTGCGCAGAGTATATTGCGGCATCGGGGGTGCACATGCTGACCGGCGCGCACGTTGTGGTCTACTCAAAAGATGCAGACGCGGACCGTCGATTCTTCAAAGACATTCTTGGTTTTCAATTTGTGGACGCGGGCCACGGCTGGCTGATTTTTGCGCTTCCGGCAGCGGAAGTGGCGTTTCACCCGCACGACAAAAACAACCAGCATGAGATGTATTTCGTGTGCGACAACCTAAAAGCGCAGATGGATGCTCTGAAAAAGAAGGGCGTGCATTTTGGCGAAATAGCGGAAGAACGGTGGGGAACTCGCACGACGATTTCGCTTCCGGGCGGTGGCGTGATCGGATTGTATGAGCCGAAGCATCCCGTGGCGTTTCATAAGGCAAGCCGAGCGCGGAAACAAAACAAGGCAAGAAAGCCAAAGAAACGCTAGTGCTGTTTTCGCTCGGCCGAGTGCAGAGGCGCTAGAAATTACGCCACGGCCTCCAAACCGGAACGCTGGTGTAATGGACATCTGTGGGTGTGTTGAACAGTTCTCTGACTATCCTGAGTATGCGTTTTAAAAGAGCGACTTTGCTACGGCAAGGATCCATGGCCGGAGACTAGTCCTGCGTGCTGCAGACGTCAACAGGAAGTCTGGCAACACGAAAAGGAGTACATGAATCGAAGGGAATTGATACCGGCGGAAAAAAAGAGAAGGCGCTCGGGAAAGTCACAAGCGCCTTGCTCTACAACATCAACGTAAACCGTACCTCACTGGATCACCTCCTTCTCGGCCAAAAAGGCCGATGTCGACGAGAGTGTCGAGTGCGTCCGAGTATATCGCGGGTCGGGAAAAGTGGAAACTGGAAAAGTGCGTTAAGTGGAGTTTGTTTTTTTGATTGTCAATGAATTCTTGGTGGCAAGCTCCGACTTCGTTGAGTGCGTTTCTGGGCCATGATGTATCGTGCCCCTATGGTTTTACTTTTCTGTGGCTTGGCTGCCAACTAGTTTTTCGACTTCGGGAAGCTCTTTGGGGATGGAGAAACTTAGAATTTCTGGTTCGGCATCGGTGATCAGAATGGTGTCTTCCACGCGGATGTGCATTTGTTTGTCGGGAAATTCCACGATGGGCTCGACGGTTACAACTTGCCCTGCTTTAATCGGCCCGCTGGGACGAAATACGTCGTGGGTGGCCAGCCCTACAAAGTGGCCGGGGAATCCGTACCATTGCTGAGCGATCCCGGCTTTTTCGAAGACCGCCTTGCCCGCGGCCTCGGCCTCTTCGTAAGTGTGACCAGGCTTCAGCAAGGCAATCGTAGCCTTTTGCGATTCGAGATCGACGGCGTACCACTTAGCTTGATCGGGCGTGAATTTTCCGCTGATGTTGAAGGTGCGCGTGATATCCATGGTGAGATGGTCCAGCGATGCGCCAAAATCAAACACCACCAGTTGATTCGGCTCGATCACTTCGCGATTCGAAAAGTAATGCCAGGTGTTGATGTCTTTGCCGGAGCCGACGATGGCCAGATACGCCACGCTTTGCGCTCCGTGACTGTAATAATATTCGTAAGCGCGCGCTTCGATTTCGTACTGATGCATGCCGGGGCGGGCGTGAGCGATGGCTTCGCGATTTCCCTCTGCGCTGATCTTTCCATTGCGGCGGAGAACTTCAATTTCCTTGGGCCGCTTGATATTGCGCATGGCGTCGATCATCGGCGTCAGATCGCAAAGCTTGGCCATGGAATAGCGTTGCGCCAGGAGTTTTGCGGGAGCCAAATCGGCTGGCATATCTTCGTGATAAGGATGCGCGAATTTCCAGGCATGGTCGCGGCCCACTTCCGGGCGCGCTCCATCCGCCTTGTCGGGAAAGCCGAGGCGCACCCACAGATTGACTTGCGGATGCGCGCTGAGAACGTTAGAGAGCCAAATATCGAGGTTGCCGACCGGTTGCACGGCGGCGAAGCCCAGGCGCTTGGCTTCATCCGGCTGCGACAATAAATTCGGGCCATAAACCTGCGCGGTGCGGCCGACCTGCTGCGGCTCAAAGAGAATGATGTGCCCGTTGGAATTATCCATGGCCAGCACGGCGCCGGGATCCTGCACCCCGGTGTAGTAGTAAAAGTCGTTGTCCTCGCGATAGTGCGCGGCCTCGGGAATGTCGTTGCGGGCGAAGAGTAACGTGTAGCCGGTCTTCGCCTGGGCCATCAATTCGGTGCGGCGTTGCGCAAATTCCTGCGGACCACCTAAATCTTCGATGGCTTGACGATCGGTGTATTGCGCGAACGCGGCGGAGACAAGACAGAGCAGAGTTGCGCTGGTGAATGCGGCGGCACGAACGGAAAGGCGAAACAGGCTGATCATCAAGATGCTCCTCGGATGCGATTCGATTTGGCGGTAGACAGCTTATATGAAACTTGTCGCGGCGGAAGGCCAAACTTTTGCGCGCGAACGGCGGGCTGGACGTATCATGGACCGGCTAGGAGCAGGGAACTGTGACGGTGACGACGTGGCAAAAAGATGTTCAAACGGAGCTCGACCGCACTGCGGCACAGATTTTCGCGGCGAATGAGCGCATGAATCAGATGCTCATCGGGCAGCTTGACCCTGCGGCATGGAGAGCGAAGCCGCCCGGCAAGGTCCGGCCTATCGTGGCGATTTTCACGCATGTGCACAACGTGCGTTGTAAATGGATCCGGCTTTCCGCTCCACATCTGAAGGTGCCGCGACAACTCCAGCGCGCGTACTGCACGCCGCGGCAGGCCCGTGCAGGATTGGCGGAGAGTGCTACGCGCTGCGAGGAAATGTTGGCTGAAGCGCTGCGCAATGGCGGCGGTCGCATCAAGAAGTTTCGCCGAGACGGCTGGGCGCCATCGTGGCCGGTCGGCGTGGAAATGCTGTGCTACATGCTTACTCACGAAGCGCATCATCGCGGCCAAGTGTGCATGCTCGCGCATCAACTGGGATTCCCGCTCCCGAACAAAGTGGCCTACGGAATCTGGAACTGGGAAAAACTGTGGAAGGACCACGGCTTCCGCTTGCAGGTCTAGTCTGAATAGCGGAATCGTGCGCGTCTAAATTATTCCTTCCAGGCGGACGTAGCTGGCTTCCATGCCGTGCTCCATTCCTGTTTTGAGCATGGCGGCGCGGGTGGCCGCGTCGGGCAGGGTCATGCGCATGGTCATCAAGGTGCCAGTGCCGTCTGGCTCAAATTTAGTTTCAACATGATTTTCTGGCGTCGGATCCGGGAGATGCATGCGTTCGACGTGGACGATGCGGCTGTACGGCGTGAGTTCCAAGAATTCGCCGGTGATATGGAATCCTTGACCTTTTGCGTTCGTCCATTCGTAACGGAACTTGCCGCCGGCCTTTGCTTCGTTGATGCAGACCGGCATGGTCCAACCTTCGGGGCCAAGCATCCATTTCTGAATAAGTTTGGGATCGGTGTGCGCGCGATACACCGCCTCTGGAGGCGCCGCGAAACGCCGCGTCACAATGATATGCGTGTCACCTTCCGTCTTCAGTGTCAATCTGCTCATCGTTTTGCTCCTTTCTTGTGTTGCTCCATATTGGCCAAAACTTCATCCAGGCGGTCGTAGTTTTTCTCCAACGCTTTGCGCAGCATGCCGAGCCACTGATCCATCGCGTCGATGCCGGCTTTGGCGAGCCGACGTGGGCGCTTGGTACCGTCGACCCGTTGCGCAATCAGGCCGGCGTCTTCGAGCACCTTGAGGTGCTGAGAGATGGCTGGCTGGGTCATCTCGAAAGGCTTGGTCAATTGCGTGACGGTGGCCTCGCCCTTGGCCAGACGTGCAAGAATCGCGCGGCGCGTAGGATCGGCCATGGCCGTAAACGCAGCGTCGAGATTGAATGATTCATGCATAAGACATACCTTATATAAGTGTACGTTTATTGTCAAGGAGAGATTTGCAGCAGAAATGTGGAACTCTAGACAGCGCGGTCAGGCGCAGCAAATGATTTCGACAGTTGGCCGGGAACGAACGCAGCTAGATACCGACAACCCGTTGCGTCATCGACTTGCTATTTCTTTGCCGGCAGGGCGCGGCGTTTGAGTTCTTCCGACCAGTTGAGAATGACGTTCAACTCTTTGGGACTGGCGGCTGACTCCTCCTGTTTGATCATCAGGAAATGCTGGCCGTCGGGCGCCACATCGTAATTTCCCGCGCCCACCAGGTAGCCGCTGGTAGAGAACAGCGGATGCGGCGTTCCGACCTTAAAGGCGGGTTGAGTTTCCACGTCGACGCTCATCAGCTTGTCTCCACTGACAAAGAAAATTTCGCGTCCATTGCGCGACCAGCGAGGATATTGCCCTTCCTCCGCGGAGATCAGCCATTTGCCACCGGGTCCTGGAAATGGTTGTACATAAATCTGCCTACGCCCCGTTTCATCGGTCATATAAACGACCCAGCGGCCATCCGGTGAAAAGTGTGCGGAGCTAAAATTGAACGAACTTTGCAAAAACGGCCGGATGCTATTAGTTCCATCCAAAGAGAGTGCGTAGATCGCCTGTCGTCCGGCAGGAGTAGCGCCGAACAACAGGGTCTTGCTGTCGGGCGACGCAGATTGCGGCGCGGCTCCCGGATCGGTGAATTCTTTACCCGAGAGTATTTCTTCCTCGCCGCTGCCGTCGGCCAGCTTGGAACGAAAAGAAGCAGTTGCTAAGCGCACGCCATAAATGACTCTGCGACCGTCGCCAGACCACATCGGAGCAGTGCGACTGTCCGGACCAAAGGTAAGCCGGGTCAGAGTGTTTCGCGCAAATTCGTAAATCCAAATTGCGGCGACACCATCATCGTTAATCTGCATGGCTGCCTGTTTTCCATCCCTAGAAAAACTGGGCGAGGAGTAGACACGGGCCGGCGCGGGAAGCGTTTTGGCAACACCGGCGCGGTCAACCCACTGCAGCGAACGCACTGGAGGTTTCAGGTTTCCAGGAACGTAGACGAGCAGACCTGATTCCGTTACGTCATACTCGGCGCCGCCGCTGGTTAACGTGCTGGTCACCACACCTTCCTGCAGCGGCACGGGTGATCCAGCGACTTCCATGCGCGACGAATCAATGGCCACACCCATCAACGCTCCGCCACGCACATAGACGATGTGGCCGGAAGGCAGGTAGCGCGCGTACGAGCCGCCCTCGATAACCGTGCGCCACTTGCCGGTTGGCACCGAAAGCACTGCGATGCGCGCGGAGTCATAAGAAGCTTCAGTGCCCATTTGAATGGTAAACAAAACGAACTTTCCGCCAGGCAAGACCTGTGGCCAGCGATGACTGATTTCCTGATCCTTGGTATTCGGCGTGGTTAATACTTGCGGCGTGCCGCCGGCTGCAGAGATGCGCATCAGTCCGGAACCAAAATTTGGCGCGTAGATAATTACGTCGTCCGCGGCCCAACTTGCTCCGTGGGGGACTGGCGCGTCGCAGAGGGCTGCAACCGGGCCGCCACGCAACGACACCTTGCGCATTTTGCCAAGAGAGAAAAATCCGATCCATTGTCCATCGGGCGAGAAAAAAGGTTCCGAGGCATTCTCGGTGCCGGCGATCGGTGTGCCGCTTTGTTGGTCGAGCGGGCGCAGATAAAGTTGCTGCGGCTTGCCGGCGAGCGAAGCGACAAAAACAATTTGCGAGCCGTCGGGAGAAATCGCGAATGGCGAGCCGGGATTGGGGTCGAACACGCCGGCTAGCGGTTCGGGAAGCGCGAGAGACAATTGCATTACCTGGCGTGGCTCGGTTTCCGTTTGACGCGCGCGCCAGTACACGGAGCTGAGTGTGGTGGCGAGCAAAATCGCAATTGCGGCGAGGGCCCAGGGTAACGCGCGGCGCCAACTCGGCGGCCGCTGTTGTTGGATGGTCGCTGCCTGAGGCGCATAAGTTTCTTCTGGAGTTGCGGAGAGGGCGCTATCGATCGCGATGCGCGCTTCGCCAATATCGCGCAGGCGCTGGTTGGGATCTTTGGTCAGGCAGCGATGCAGCAGGCGATTGATCGAGGGCGGCAGGTCGTTTGGTAATGTGCTCCACTCGGGATCGGCGCGAATGACCGCGGCCAGCGTGTCGGAAATTGTTTCGCCAGCGAAGGCCGGCTTGCCGGTAAGCATTTCGAAAAGCACCACGCCGAAAGCCCAGATGTCCGCACGGCGGTCGACTTTTTTGCCGCGGGCTTGTTCCGGACTCATGTATGCGGCTGTGCCCAGCAGCATCCCTGCCTGTGTTGCGGCGTGGCTCAGCGTGGGAGAAGTGGAAATGTCGGTGACGCTCGCATCGGCTTCGAGTGCTTTCGCGAGTCCGAAGTCCAGCACTTTTGCGGCGCCATTCGGCGTTATTTTCACATTGGCGGGTTTCAAGTCGCGATGAATGATGCTGCGCTCGTGGGCATATTCCAGCGCTTCGGCAATTTGCTTGGCGATGGGCAGCGCATCCTCGCGAGGCAGCGCGCCTTGTTTGATGCGGTCGGCAAGCGTAGGCCCATCGACCAACTCCATGACCAGCGCAGGGACGTGGTTGGATTCTTCGAGGCCGTAGATCGCGGCAATATTCGGATGATTGAGCGACGCGAAAACTTTTGCTTCGCGCTCGAAACGCGCCATGCGTTGGCTGTCGCTGGAAAACTGATCCGGGAGAATTTTAATGGCCACGTAACGGTCGAGACGCGCATCGTGCGCGAGATAAACTTCGCCCATTCCTCCAGCGCCGAGCAGCGAAGTTATCTCGTAGGGCCCCAGTCTTGTACCCGCGGCCAAACGCATAAGTGCGCAGGATTATAACCTCGCCACGCCCGCCACGGTACCTTCGTTCAACGTCTTCTGTTATCTCGCAGTTACGCGGTCGTCTAAGCTTTTGCCACTTGGGTCATTGACAGCGGGGAAACGGCAAGAATAGATTGGCGGTGATGAAGACCTGCCCGGCCTGCCAGCAATCCAGCGCTTTGACCGTGCGTGCCTGCCCGTATTGCGGACATAAATTTATCTCCCCGCTCGTCTGGGTGGTAGTCATCGCGTTGGTGTTTGTGGTAATGGCGGGAGTTTTGCTGATTCAAACCAGTAGTAGATAAAAACGAAGCTTCGACATATTTAACCTCGATAGGCGGAAGTGTGAGGAGATAAGCAGATGAGGACGTACATGATCGTTAACGTGGATGTGAGAGACCCTGTTGCTTACGAGGAATACAAAAACAAAGTTCCCGCCCTGATTCGCAAGCATGGTGGCGAGTACGTGGTGCGCGGCGGAAAGTTCGTTGTAATGGAAGGCGAATGGAAACCGGCGCGCCTGGTTCTATTAAAATTCCCAGACTTGGCTTCTGCGCAAGCCTTCTTTCTTGATCCTGAGTACCAGCCGCTGAAAGCGCTGCGCCAGCAAGTGTCGAGCGCGGACATTGTGGCCGTCGAGGGCGTGTTTTGAAATCAGCCGCTACATCGGGATAGAGGCGGAGTTCTACGATTCGAGGTGCGGCGTGGGCGTGATCAAATTCGAGTATGACGTTGCGCTTGAGGAGACCATGGCGTTTGAGGCGGTCTATCCCGCAGCTTTGCAACTCGATCTTTGTGAAAAGAAGAAAATGTTCGACGAAACTGGATCGATCTTTGTGTGGATGTTTGTGGATCGGCAACTTGCCGGCGAGTCATATGGAATTCCACTTTCCAGCTCCGACGAATTACTAATAGAAGAGTTTCCAGATCTGGCCGACTGTGAAAAGGAGAATGCCATCGATTGCTACTCGAACACCATCCTGCCCGCTTTTCAGAACCAGGGACTCGGAACAATTCTGAAGGCGCATTGGCTCGGACTAGCTGCGGCTAAGGGCTACAAAGTTGTCTACGGGTTTGCGCGTCCGGGAGCAAGCCAATCCTTAAACGCTAAGTTTGGCGCGGTTTTCCTGCAAGATTTTCCCAACTGGTATGGCACCACCGAAACCTATAAGCGCTACCGTCTCGCGCTTAATTAAAGTGTCGCTGTGATATAAGGTACTTCTCAACAAGCTCCAGGAGACGCCATGCCCATCCGCAGAGTTTTCTTGACCGGGCTGAAAATCTTGGCGGTGTCCATTCTGTTCGCGGTCTGCGTGATCGTTGGCG
>Ga0070762_10000048_pt1 | contig 33496 bp, 21 predicted proteins | sample HubBroMetageREF2_FD_66726 | JGI IMG/M metagenome (GOLD analysis project Ga0070762, IMG submission 66726) | Reference soil microbial communities from the Hubbard Brook experimental Forest, New Hampshire, USA - Hubbard Brook CCASE Soil... | ecosystem: Environmental > Terrestrial > Soil >...
CCACCGAGAAATCCTGCTCGCCTACGCCCAGCTTGCGCGCCTCCTCCATGGCGTAGCTGAGGCGATACTTCAACGGCCACTGCGGCCACGGAGTGCGGTCGTCTGGCCGATGCGCGGGCGGCTCGGACAGAAGCTCCAGCTGGACCACCGAGCGGGCACCCTCGCGCAACGAGTTGCCCACGCAGTCTGCCCCCGTATCACCGCCGCCGATTACCACCACGTCCTTGCCCGCGGCGCTGATCTCCCGCTCGATCGGCGGCTGCGCGACGGGCGACTCCGGAGGGGTGGCCGGGGATTCAAGTTGACGCGCAACCCAGCGGTTGCGCTGGTAGAGGTACTCCATCGCGAAATGCACACCAGTGAGCTCCCTGCCGGCTACGGGCAGATCGCGCGGCACGCGCGATCCTGTGGCCAGCACGACCGCATCGAAGCTCTCGCTCAGCTCCTGCGCACTGAGATCGCTGCCGACGTCCACCCCGCAGCGGATGTCAACGCCCTCGGCGATCAGCTGGTCCACGCGCCTCTGCACAACTGTCTTCTCGATCTTGAAATCGGGCACGCCGAAGCGCACCAGCCCGCCAATGGCCTCGTCTCGCTCGAACAGCGTCACGCGGTGACCGACCCGGCGCAACTGCTGAGCGGCGGCCATGCCCGCCGGCCCAGAGCCGACGACAGCCACCGATTGACCCGTTTCACGATCCCTGCGAGGTGGCTGTGGAGCGATCCAGCCCTCCTCCCAAGCACGGTTGACGATTGCGTTCTCGATCTGTTTGATCGTGACCGCATCGCCCTCGCGGATCTCCAGCACACACGCCGCCTCGCACGGGGCCGGGCACAGCCGACCGGTGAACTCGGGGAAGTTGTTGGTCGCGTGCAGCTGCGCGATCGCATCCTGGAAGCGGTCGTGGTAGACGAGGTCATTCCAATCCGGAATCAGGTTCCCAAGGGGGCAGCCGTTGTGGCAGAACGGCACCCCGCAGTCCATGCAGCGCGCGCCCTGCTCGCGTAGCTCCTGTACCGGCCGCGGGAGCAGGAACTCTCGAAAGTCATGCGTCCGTTCTGTCGGATCACGCTGGGGAATACCGTGGCGTTCGATCTGAAGAAAGGCCCCCAACTTGCCCATCAGCTACCGGTCCCCCCTACCGCGTCCAAAGGCCTCGACGGCGTCGCGCGACCGTTGCTGGCGGCGTTCGCCGCCAGCGCCTCTTCCTCGGCCAGCTCACGTAGTACGCGCTTATAGTCGTGGGGCATCACCTTCACGAACGCGCCCCCAGCGAGTAGCTCATCCCACTCCTGGAGCACGCGTCCTGCCACCCGCGAGTCGGTGCGTCGCAGATGCTCTTCGAGCATCGCGCGCAGCTCGATCGCATCGGCCGCGGAGGGCTCTTCAAAGCCGACCATGCCCATGTTGCAACGCGTATGGAACGTGCCGTCCTCGTCCAGCACATAGGCCACGCCACCGCTCATGCCCGCGGCGAAGTTGCGCCCGGTCGGCCCCAGCACGACCACCCGTCCGCCGGTCATGTACTCGCAGCCGTGGTCGCCGATCCCCTCTACGACCGTCGAGGCGCCGGAGTTACGCACCGCGAAGCGCTCGCCTGCCAGGCCCCGGAAGAAGGCCCGACCGGCGGTGGCACCGTAGAGCACCGTGTTGCCCACGATCACGTTCTCCTCGGCCTTGAAGTGCGCACCCATGCCCTCGCGCGGGCGAATCGCAAAGACTCCGCCGGAAAGACCCTTGCCAGCGTAGTCCTGCGCGTCGCCGTGCAGCGTGAACGTCACGCCGGGAGCCAGCCAGCCGGCGAAGCTCTGACCCGCCGAGCCCTCGAAGTCCACGACTATCGAGTCCTCGCTCAGTCCCTCGGCGCCATGCTGCTGGGCAATGTGACTGGAGAGGATGCCGCCAACGCAGCGGTTGCGGTTGCGGATCGGCAGCTCGAGCTTGACGCGACCGCCGGTGACCGATGGCCCGCTGCGCTCTTTGAGTGCCGACTGCGAGCGCTCGACAAGCTCCCAGTCGAGCGCGTCCTTGAGTACCTCCGGCGGCGACTCAACCTGCCGCCGTGGCGATCCGTCGGGCAACTCGACGTGGGTGAGCAGATGCGTGAGGTCAACACCGCGCGCCTTCCAATGCTCGATAGCTGCACTCGCGCCCAGCAGATCGACCCGGCCGATCGCCTCATCCAACGAGCGCAGACCCAGCGAGGCGAGGATCTCGCGCACCTCCTCAGCGACGAAGAAGAAGAAGTTGACTACGTGCTCAGGCGTGCCTTTGAAGCGTTTGCGTAGCTCCGGGTCCTGTGTAGCGATTCCCACAGGGCACGTGTTCAGGTGACAGGCGCGCATCATGATGCAACCAGTGGCGATCAGCGGTGCTGTCGAGAAGCCCATCTCATCCGCGCCCAGCATCGCCGCGATAACGACGTCGCGACCGGTCTTCAGCTGGCCGTCGGTCTGCACCACGATGCGCGAGCGCAGGTTGTTGAGCAGCAGCGTCTGCTGGGTCTCGGCCAGACCGATCTCCCAAGGTATGCCAGCCGCCTGGATCGACGACAAGGGCGATGCGCCCGTGCCACCGTCGTGACCGGCGATCAGCACGCGGTCCGCGTTTGCCTTTGACACGCCCGCCGCCACCGTGCCGACGCCCACCTCGGAGACGAGCTTGACCGACACCTGTGCCCGCGGGTTGGCGCAGCGCAAGTCGTAGATCAGTTGCTTGAGGTCCTCGATCGAATAGATGTCGTGGTGTGGGGGCGGCGAGATCAAGCCGACACCTGGCGTCGTGTGGCGGATCGAGCCGATGTAAGCATCGACCTTGTGCCCCGGCAGCTGGCCGCCCTCCCCCGGCTTGGCGCCCTGGGCCATCTTGATCTGCAGCTCGTCCGCGTTGACCAGATAGTGGATCGTCACGCCGAAGCGCCCAGAGGCGACCTGCTTGATCGCCGAGCGCCGGCGGTCCCCGTTCTTGTCTGGCTGGAAGCGCGATGGGTCCTCGCCGCCCTCGCCCGTGTTCGAGCGCCCGCCCAGGCGGTTCATCGCAATCGCGAGCGTCTCATGCGCCTCGCGCGAGATCGACCCGAGGCTCATCGCGCCGGTGCAAAAGCGCTTGACGATCTCGCTCGCCGGCTCGACCTCCTCGATTGGGATCGCGGCGCCATTGCTCGCCCCGCTGCCCTGCGCATCCGCCTCGGTCTCACTGCCGATCCGCAGCAGGCCACGCAGTGTCGCTCTACGGGCAGCATCCTCGTTGATCGCCTGCGCATATTCCCTATAGGTCTCATACGCCGGGCTCTCACGCACAGCCGCGTAGGCATCGCGGTCGCCCTTGAGGGCAGCTCCGACGTCGCCGTTGGCAGCGCGTACGGCCTGCTGGACGAGCGCGATCGTCTCGGGGTTCCACATGTGGTGCTCGCCGTCGCGCCGCCACGCGTACACGCCACCTACCGGCAGCAGCTCATTGGCTGGAGCTGGATATGCGCGCGCGTGGCGCTCCAGCGCCTCGTCTGCCAGCACTTCCAGGCCGATCCCGCCGATGCGCGAGGCCGTGTGCGTGAAGTGCGTGTCGATCAGCTCCTTCTCCAGGCCCACCGCCTCGAAGATCTGCGCGCCGCGGTAGGACTGAATCGTTGAGATCCCCATCTTGGAGATCGTCTTCAGCAATCCTTTGCCGATCGCTTTGACGACGTTTTGGGCAGCCTCCTCCGCGCCGAGAAGCACCGTCGTGCCGTCCGCTGCGGTGCGCGCGATGCGCTCTTCCAGGACCAGCGTGTCGAGCGTCTCCAGCAACAGATAGGGGTTGATCGCGCTCGCGCCGTAGCCGATCAGCGTGGCAAAGTGGTGCACCTCGCGCGGCTCGCCGGACTCGACGATGATCCCGGCCCGCAGGCGCGTGCCCTCCAGTACCAGGTGGTGGTGGACGGCCGCGACCGCGAGCAGCGACGGGATCGGCGCGCGGCGAGGCCCGAGCTGGCGGTCGGACAGGATGATGATGTTCACCCCTTCAGCGATCGCCTCTCGTGCCTGGCGGCAGATGCGCTCGATCGCCGCGCTCATGCCTTCGCGGCCCTCAGCGGCCGGCCAGGTGATGTCGATCGTCCGCGCCGCGTACACGTCGTGGTCGACGTGGCGCAGCGTCTCGAGCTCGCGGTTGAGCAAGATCGGCTGCTCCAGCAATAGCTTGTGCGCGTGCTCGGGGGTCTCGTCGAACAGGTTGCGCTCATTACCCAGGCTGGTCGCCAGGCTCATCACGATTTCCTCGCGGATCGGGTCGATCGGCGGGTTTGTGACCTGCGCGAACAGCTGCTTGAAGTAGGAGAACAGCGGCGGCGCCTGGTCGGAGAGCACCGCAAGCGAGACGTCGTTGCCCATCGAGCCGATCGGCTCGGCACCGTCGATCGCCATCGGCGCCAGCAGCACCCGCAGGTCCTCCTGGGAGTAACCAAACGCGCGCTGGCGTAGCTGCAGCGGCTGGTTGGACAGCGTTACCTGCTCTGACGGTGGCAGCTCAGCGAACGGGACGGCGTTGCGCGCGAACCACTCGCCGTATGGCTTGCTCGTGGCGACCTCGCGCTTGACCTCCTCGTCCTCGACGATCCTGCCCCGCTCGAGGTCGACGAGGAACAGCTTGCCCGGCTGCAAGCGCCCGAGGCGCCGGATCTGCTCGGGCGCGACGTCCAGCAATCCGGACTCAGAGCCAAGCACCACGTGCCCATCGGTCGTCTCCACCCAGCGCCCCGGACGCAGGCCGTTGCGGTCGAGCGTCGCGCCGACCACGCGGCCGTCGGTGAACGCCACCGACGCCGGCCCGTCCCACGGCTCCATCAAGCAGGAGTGAAAGGCATAGAAGCCCTTCAGGTAGTCCGGCAGGTCCTCGCGGTTGCGGTAGGCCTCCGGGATCATCATCATCGCCGCGTGGGGCAGCGAGCGCCCGCCCAGCATCAGCAGCTCGAGCACGTTGTCGAATGTCGCCGAGTCGGAGTTGCCGGCGGTGACGACTGGCAGGATCTTCTCCAGGTCATCGCCGAACAGCTCGCTGCGCAGCTCCGACTCGCGCGCGCGCATCCAGTTGACGTTGCCCATCACCGTGTTGATCTCGCCGTTGTGGCAGATCACCCGGTAGGGGTGCGCGAGCTCCCAGCTCGGGAACGTGTTCGTCGAAAAACGCGAATGCACCAGCGCCAGCGCACTCTTGGTGCGCTCGTCGCTGAGGTCCTTGTAGAACTGCCCCAGCTGATAGCTGATCAGCATGCCCTTGTAGTTGATCGTGCGCGAGGAGCTCGACGTCACGTACAGCCCCGGCTCGGTCGCCGTCAGATCGCTGATCCGGCGAATCACGTAGAGCTTGCGCTCGAACGCGTCCTGACCACCGCCTGCGGCGGCGGTGCCCGTGCCCTCTGGGTCCTCGCCCTCCTGCACCGCACCGGCCCCCACGAACAGCTGGCGGATCACTGGCCGACACGCGGCCGCCACCTCGCCCATGTGCCGCTCGTCGATCGGCACGTCGCGCCAGCCGAGCAGCCGCTGGCCCTCGTCGCGCACGATTTTCTCCAGCAGCGCTTCCAGCGATTGGCGTGCGGCCGTCTCCGTAGGCAGGAAGCACATCAGTACGCCGTACTGGCCTGCTGGTGGGAGCTCGAAGTCGACCACCGCGCGCATCAGCTCGTCCGGCATCTGCATCAGAATTCCCGCGCCGTCGCCCGTGCACGGGTCCGCGCCAGTGGCGCCACGATGCTCGAGGTTCTCGAGCGCTGTCAGCGCGCGCGTGACCACCTCGTGGGTTGGCTGGTTGTCCAGACGCACAACCATGCCCACGCCGCACGCGTCATGCTCGAAGCGGGGGTCGTAGAGACCGACGGCCTTTGGCGGCTGCTTGTTGTGCGAATTCATGGAAGTGCTCCCTTGGGGCGGTGCATCCCACGCAGATGGTAGGCAAGACCACATTGCGGGCATGCCCACCGTGGCGCAGGCAGGCGGGCACCTGAGGCGGAGCCCAAAAGCGTAGCAGCGCTGGGAAGCCGCGAACCAGTCGCCTACGCTAATTCTTCAGCGACGAAATCAGGCTGGGCGGCCTGACTCACGCGCGTTTGGGAACTCGCTGGCACTGCACGGATCGGGTGCGCGGTCGAGCTCGGGGGCATCGCGTAGCGTCTCACGCTCGCCCCACGAGCAAAGGCCGCTTCTGCCGGGACACGTGAGGCACAGGCCGCGGTGCGGCTTGGAGCTGACCATGAAGCCCCGCGCGCGTGCACCCGCGACGTGCGCCACCAGACGCTCTTCGAGCGCGCCCCGCTCGCCGGCGTCAAAGCTCGCTACCGCTGGTTCCCCTGGACGCTCCAGGAACCAGTGGACGATCTCGACCTTGGGCGCACCGTCGCGCAGCACGGCAAGCGCGTACAGCAGACGCTGGATTCCGTACTCGCGTTGCACCAGCGCCTCCAGGTCCACCGTCGGGCCCACCCTGTCGCTCTTGTAGTCGAGCACCATGAAGCCATCATCGCTCTCCTGTGCCAGCAGGTCGATCACGCCGCTGATCAGCGGCTGTCCCGGCGCCAGCGCGAATGCAAACGGATGCTCGCGCCGCACCCGTCGGGCACACGCAACGCGCGTCGCCGGCGCAGCTCTGATCGCCGCGGCCATCAAAGCCACAATTTCTTCGCGCTCGCCGCTGCCTACGCGCACGCCAAGCTCACGCGCCAGCTTCGCCACCTGCTGAGGCGACTGAGGGCTCGGCCGGGCGAAGTCGACTCGCTCCATCAGTCGGTGGATCAGCGTCCCCCGCGCACGCGCCTCCAGACCTCGATGCCCCGGATCCACGCGCGCCACGGAGCGATCCTCACCCAAGCCGAGCACACGTTCCAGGTAGTACCGGTAGCCACAACGCTCCAACTCGCTGAGAGACGTGTAGCTAAGCGTCGCCAAGCCCGGAGCCGGGACCGAAGCGGGGGCCAGGGCCGGGCCCGGGGGCGGAGCCGGAGCCGGGACCGAAGCGGGGGCCAGGACCGGGCCCGGGGGCGGAGCCGGAGCCGGGACCGAAGCGGGGGCCAGGGCCGGGCCCGGGGGCGGAGCCGGAGCCGGGACCGAAGCGAGAGCAGGGGCGGGGGGCCCAGCGGGAGCCGGGGCCGGCGATGACGCGTCGTCGGCAACACCCCGCGGCGATTGTTGCCCTTTCAAGACTCTGGTAGCCATAGTCTCTACATCGGGGTGTGCCGGTATAGACGATGGCGCACCTTCCGCAAGAAGGGAGAGTTGCTCCCCAGCGACTCGCGCCCCCGCAACCGCCTCCACTGGAGAGGGAGGAGTCCAGCTTCCGGCGCTGTCCGCCTTGGCAAAGCTCTCAGGGCGTAGCACCGTGCCGACAGACGCTGGAGAGCTGAGCTTGCAGCGCACCGTCACCACACCACCGGGACCGACCGGTAGATCGTGCATTGCCGCCTCGCCTGCTTGCACCCGCGCCGGGAGATCTGCGGCCAGCGCCGGCCCCAGCCATGAGATCGCCGTCGGCGCCTGGCGCGATCCCGGCCAGCGCTCGAAGTCCACTGCTCCACTCAACAGCAGGCGCTCGCGAGCACGGGTCATCGCCACGTACAGGATCCTGTCCTCCTCCTGCGCTTCGCGCTCACGGCGCTCACGGCAGAGCTGCTCGTAGTCGAGTGCAGGTTTCGATCCCTCCCCATCCAGGCGCACGAGCCGCAGGCCCACGCGCTCGCCGTCCACGAGCAGATCCGGCGTCTGCGTGTTGGGCTGGCGCCCCAGGTCAGCCAGACACACAACCGGGAACTCCAGGCCCTTGGCCGCGTGAATCGTCATCAGGCGCACGGCGTCAGGCTCCACCCCTTCCACAGGCGCCTCCGGCTCCGCCTTGATCGCATCCTGCAGATAGGCCACATGGTCAAGGAATGCCCGCAGGTCACGCCCTTCGCTCGCTTCAAAGCGGCGTGCCAGACGCAGCAGCTTGTGGACGTTCGCCAACCGCCGCTCGCCCCAATCGAGCGCGAGCACGTGCTCGCGATAGCCAGCAGCGTCGATTGCCCGCTCGATCAGCTCGGAGAGTGTCCGCCGCGATGCGCCCTGACGTTCTGCCTGCAAACGCACACAGAAGCCCACCAGCGCCACACGATCCTCAGGCGCGAGCCCCAGCGACAGCTCAGCTCCAGCCTCACTCTCAGCCGCCGCCAGCGCCGTCTCCCACACCCCGGCGCGAGCACTCCGAGCGGCTTGTGCCAGCAGCGCCAAACAATCCCTCGAACATCCCGCAAGTGGCGAGGCCAGCGCGGCGTAGAGTGCCTCCTCGTCCAGCGGGTTCGCCAGTGCCCGCAGATAGGAGATCAGATCGCCGATCTGCTGATGCCCCCAAAAGGCCCCCACCGCTGCCAGCGTACGCAGCCCGCAGAGCTGTAGCGCCCGCTCGAACACCTCCAGGTCTCCCGACGCGCGCAGCAGCACAACCACCTCCCCCGCCCGTGCCTGCCCACCCTCCACAAGCTCTGCGACCCGCTGGGCCAACAGTCGCGCCTCCGCCTGGCGCCAGAGTTGAGCGTCGGGCAGTCCGGCTGCGATCGCCTGCGCGAGCTCCTCTCGCTCCTCCCAGCCACGCACGCTCGTCAGCAGCAGCTCCACCGCCGTCTCGCCATCCTCGGGCGTATCCGCACCCCCACCGCCGGTCACCTCCACGCCACGATCGCCTCGAATCTCGGCATCGACCCGGCCGGCGACGAGCGGCGTGTAAGCGGCGAAGCGCTCGGTGAATACCGCATTGACCACGTCCAGCAGCGGCTCACGACTACGGAAGTTCCGTGTGAGTAGCAAGCTCCCGCCCCGTTCCTCGAGCTTTGCACGCCGCGCCCTGAACAAGCTCACGTCCGCGTGCCTGAACCCATAGATCGACTGCAGCTCGTCCCCCACCGTGAACAGGTTCCCGCGGTCAAGCGACTCCAGGATGCCGAGCTGGCGAGCATTGGTGTCCTGGAACTCGTCAACCATCAGCAGCTCAAAACGATCCGACCAGGCGTCGCGCACGCGCTCGTGCCCGGCGAGCAACTCGCGCGTGAGTAGCTCCAGATCGTCAAAGTCAACCGCTCTCCGTCCCTGCTTGAGCTGCTCGTAGGCCAGGCCATAGCCCCTCAGCAACTCGTCCAGCAGCCCACACGCCGCGATCGCGTCCGGCTCGGGCGCAGTCGGCGTGGGCAGGCTCGGCTCGGGGACGACCCGCTCAGGGACGCTCGGCAGGAGCAGGCTGGGCAGGGGCAGGCTCGGCAGGGGCAGGCTCGGCAGGCGCTGTCCCCGGCTGCGCAGCTCCGTGTACACGCGCTCGACCATCGAGCACACACGATCGACGCCATAAGCAGCGAGCAAATCCACCGCGTCTGGGCGCTCACCGGCGAGAAACTCACGCAGCGCCGCTTTGAACGCCAGCTCGCGCAAGCGCCCCGCAAGACCCTCGTCGATGATCGAGAACTCTGGGTCAAGCCCTGCCGCCAGCGGATGAGCGCGCAACACGCGCGCGCAGAAACCATGGAAGGTGCCAACGAACGCAGCCTCCGTGTCGCGCGCCGCCTCGCGATCGCCCAGCTCCAGCAGACGCGCGCGAACCCGCGAGCGCAGCTCGCCGGCAGCACGCTCGGTGAACGTAATCGCAAGGATCTTCCCTGGGGCGATCCCGTCCTCGCGAACAGCCGCCACGAAGCGCTCCACCAACACCGACGTCTTGCCGCTACCCGCCGCGGCAGACAGCAGCAGCGGCTCGGATCTGCGCACAACGGCATGTGTCTGCTCATCCGTCAGCACGACGGTCATCGCTCGCACCTACAGATGGTTGGGTACATGCAGCCGCCGCGAAACGCACAGCTCTGCGGTCGTGCCTGCAACTCGCCGCGCCCCGCCTCCTCCGCGACCGTGCGCGCAGCCGCCATCGCTTCATCCATTAGCTCGCGTAGCTCCGTGTGCTCGTACACATCCGGCGCCACACAGTCCAGCTCGAGTCCTGCGTCGCCGTCGAGCGCGCCGCGCGCGCGCAGGTCCTGCCCGGTGAGCGGCTGGTAGAGCCCACCCACGACCCGCAGGCTCAGCAGATCCTCGACCGCGTGCATGTACAGCGCGACCTGCAGGCTGCCGTCCTTGATCCAGCGCGCGCCAGCCGGCGCGCGGCTGCCCTTGTAGTCATAGACGACCGCGTCGCCACCCGCGCTCACATCCACACGGTCGATCCGACCTCGCAGCTTCATCCCCCCACCTAGGTCAAGCGCCGGCAAATCGCCCACCTCGCCGTGCTCGTCGCCCTCCTGGAAGCCAAACCCGAGCTCCAAAGCCACCGGCTCGAGCGGACTTTCCGCCGTAGCCGCGTGCTCCAGGTAGCGCTCCAGATCGGACTGCAGGCGCCGGCGCACAGCCACACGCCGCTCGGGCGTCACCGACAGCGGGAACTCAGCTTCGTGGTCCACCAACGCCCCAGCCAAGAGCACGCGCGCGCGAGGCAGGTTGGCGGGTGTCAGCCGGGCGCTAGCACCCTCGCGCCGTAGAGCTTCCAGTGTGTCCCGCAACGCCGCGTGCGCCAGGCCACCCCGAGCCAGCGGCTCCGGGTCGGGCTCGAGCACGCCGGGGCTCAACATCCGCTCCACGAACCAGCTCATCGGGCAGCCAATCCACTTCTCGAGCGACGACGCCGACCACATGCGTCCGCGCAAATGCGCCAGCAAGCGCTCGTCGTGCAGCGAGCGGTCCAGGACGGCAGACGCTCGCGGTGCAGCCGCTTCGGGGATACCGTCCACCGCCCCCAGCGACCTGCGGACACGCATCCACGACAGGCTTTCCCCAAACAGGTCGCACACGTCGTCCACGAACAGCGATCGCGACGTCGCCTGGCCATCGTCATCCGCCACATGCCAGCTGAGAAACAGCTGCTCCTGTGGTCGTGACACGGCCGCATACAGCAGATATCGCTCAGCCGCCAGCCCATCGACCTGCTCCCCCAGCAGCAAGCCGGAGACCTCCGCCAGTCGCCGTCGCTCCTCCTCTGCCAGGAACGGCTGTGGCCGGGTGCGCGCCGGGAACGCCCCCTCCTGTAGACCACATACGAATACCGCCTTCACCCGCCGTGCCCGTAGTGCCAGCGGGTCGAGCACAGCCACTGCACCGGTGACCGCGCCCTCGCCGCTGAACAGCTCGATCCCCGCCAGCGCGCTCGCCAGCTCGCCAGCCACGGAGGGTGCCAGCTCCGGCGCAATCCGCGCCAGCTCCCGCAGCTCTGAAAGCGCGCGCCGGCCCGCCGCCAGCGCAGCCGCATCCTCGAGCTCCTCCGCTCCGAGCACACGCGCGTCCGCGCGTCGCGGAGCGCAGAACAGCCAGTACAGCTCGCGTGCCGCGCGGTCGAGCAGCGCAAGCGCTCCGCGCCCCTGGGCATCCGCCAGCCGGTCGATCGCCTCCAAGCGCCAGTGGCGCTCCTCCCACAAGCGTCTCGCCCTGGCTGCGCTCACAGCGCCGCTGCGACGCGCGGTGAGCTCCAGCCAGTCCGCCAGCGACGGTTTCTCGAGCAGCCCGGGCGCGCGCAACCACGCCAGTAGATCCCCGAGCTCGCCCGCCTGGCTACTCCCATCAGGGTCTCCTCCGCCCGCAGCGGGAATACAGCGCAGTAGGCCGACTAGCGCCGCTCCGATCGCAGTGTCCCCAAACGGCCTGCGCCGCTGGAGCGCAAACGGGATCTCCGCCGCCGAGAAGACCTCTTCGAGCAGGTCTAGCGCGACCCCCGGGGTACGCACCAGCACAGCCACCTCCTCCGCGGCCATCCCCTCGCTCAGCAGCACAGCGATCTCGCTCGCCACCAGCTCGAGCTCCGCGCGTTCGCCGCCACCCTCCAACAGGCGCACCGCCGTCCCAGCCTCGATCCGCGGCGCATCCAGCTCCTCGAACAGCGAACGCTCCAGATGACTGAGCGCAGCGCGCGCCTGCGGCGCGTAGTACTCAGCGCGCGCCGCCAGCGCACGGTGCTCCATCGCCAGCGGAGCCAGTGCGTGGAAGCTCGCTGCCCGTCCCGCGAACGCAGTGCGCCCAGGCTCATACGACAGCGACACCGTCACCTCCGCGTCAACCACCCTGCCCAGCGTCTCGATTGCGTCCAGCTGCAGCCGCGTCAGGTCGTCGAACCCATACACCAGCACGGGCGTGCCGCCCCACAGCGCTGGCCGCCGCCGTAGCGCGTCCAGCGCGTGCACCGCGCGCTGCTCCACGTCCGTGCGCCCCAACCGCTCGAGCGTTGCCCGGTACTCAGCGAACAGCTGCCCCAGCTCAGCCCGTGAGGCGCCCGCGCCATCCGCTAAGGCCCAGCTCGACAGGGCATCTGCGAGCGCCGCGGGGGTCACCCTCCGGACCTGTAGCTCCGCCAGCACATCCGTCAGCGCGCGCACGAAGCCCGCTGTCGCAGGAACGCCGGCGCGTGCCGCGAGCACTCCCAGCACGCGCTCGCGCGCGACACCGCCAAGAAGCGGCGAGCCAACACCAGCGCGGCTGACCACGTCGCCGAGCAAGCCGGCGAAACGCTCCACGCGCACGCCCATCGCCGCACCCTCGCCCGCCAGCTCACGCAGGTAGTGATCCGCATCCGCACGCGTCGGCACGACCAGCAGCGGCTCCTCGCCATGCGCCAGATGACGACGCACCGCGTCCATCACCAGCTCCGCCTTGCCCGCGTTCGCAGGGCCTGTGATCAGCGTGATCGGCAAAACGCCCTACGCGGCGCTGCGGGCCTCGACCGTCTCGCCCGTCGCCTCAGCGCCCGCCTCGGCGTCTCCCTCAGCCTCCGGGGGTTTAGCGCCCTCCTTGGCCCACAGCTCGTCGAACTCCACGCGCCATTTGCCCTCCTCGGTCTGCGCCAACGCCAGGTGCGCGCGGAAGCTGCGCCCGCTGCGGCCGCGGAAGCCCGTCACCGCCTGCACGGTGAACCCCGTCCTGATCAGCTCCTTGGCGATCGCCAGCGGCAACGTCTTGCCCGCTTTCGCCTTCCAGATCACAAAGCCACAGCCCGGATCCTCGCGCGCCCAGCACGAATAGCCCTTGCGGTTCTCCACGATCTCATGGCCGCACACGGGGCACGGACCCAGCCGAGCACGCGGGATCCGCACGTCTTTGAGCGTCTCGTCGAGCTCCTTCACCGTCTCCTGCGCAAAGCCGGCGATGTCGCCCATGAACTTCTTGCGCGACTCCTCGCCCCGCTCGATCTTGCCCAGCCGCTGCTCCCAGCTGCCGGTCAGCCCCGGCGAGGTCAGCGCATGCTCGTTCAGCAGCCTGATCACGTTCAGTCCCTTCTCTGTAGCCACCAGCGCACGCCCGTCGCGCTCGATGTAGCCCACCGTGATCAGCCGCTCGATGATCGCCGCACGCGTCGCCGGCGTGCCGATGCCCGAGTCCTTCATCGCCTCGCGCAGCTCGTCGTCATCCACCAGCTTGCCCGCCGTCTCCATTGCCCCGAGTAGCGACGCGTCGCTGTAGCGCCGCGGCGGTTTCGTTTGCTTGCGCAAGCTCTCGACCTTGCGCGTCTGCACCTGCTCGTCCTCGATCAGCCGCGGCAGCTGCTGATCGGCTGCCTCGTCCTCATCGCCATCGGCTTTCGTGTCTGCGCCCTTCGCGTCCGCCGAGACCTCGTCATACACGCCGCGCCAGCCCGGCACCAGCAGCAGCTTGCCGCGCGTGCGGAACACGTGACCCTTACCGTCGTCGCCGTCCGCAGGCGTCACAGTCGTCTCCACGCGCGTGTTCTCAAACACCGCCTCCGGGTGGAACACCGCCAAGAAGCGGCGCACCGCCATGTCGTAGACGCGCCTGTCGTCCGAGCCCATTTTCTCCAGGTTGTGCTCTGAGCGGGTGGGAATGATCGCGTGATGGTCTGTGACCTTCTCGTCGTTGACCACCCGCCCCAGCGGCAGCACGTCCAGGCCCGTCACATACTCAGCGCCCTTGCGATACTCCTCGTGGCTACCCACCAGCTCCGCGATCGGCTTGATCTCATCGACCATGTCCGTCGTCAGGTAACGCGAGTTCGTCCTCGGATAGGTAAGCGCCTTGTGCTCCTCATACAGCCGCTGTGCCGCCGACAGCGTTCTGCGCGCCGAGAAGCCGTAGCGGTTGTTTGCCTCGCGCTGCAGCGTCGTCAGGTCATAAAGCATCGGTGCTTTCTCGCGCTGCTCTTTCTTCTCGAGCTTCGTGATCGTCCCCGGCCTGCCTTCGCACGCGCCAACGATCGCCTGCGCCTCCTCCTGTGTGCCGATGCGCGGACCCTTCGTGTTGCCCGGGCTGCCCACCGGTGCTTGGAAGTGACCCAGGTAGGTGCGCTCACCGCCCGTCTCGCCACCGAGGGGATCGCCGACGAACGTCGCGTCCACCAGCCAGTACGGCTCCGGCACGAACGCCTTGATCTCCTCCTCGCGGCGCGCCACGATCGCCAGCGTCGGCGTTTGTACGCGTCCTAGCGACACCGCCCCATCGAAGGAGCTGCGCAGCCGGATCGTCGCCGCGCGCGTCGCGTTCATACCCACGATCCAGTCAGCCTCCGAGCGCGAGCGCGCCGCCTCCTCGAGGCGCTCGAACTCCTCCGCCGGACGCAACGACGCCAGCGCTTTCTTCATCGCAGCGCTCGTCATCGAGTTCAGCCACAGGCGTTTGACCGGCTTCTTCGCTTTCGCCTTCTCATACAGGTACGCAAAGATCAGCTCGCCCTCGCGGCCCGCGTCACACGCGTTGACCACCTCCTCGACATCATCTCTGCCGAGTTGTTTGGTGACCACCGTCATCTGCTTGCGCGAGCGCTCGTCGCGCACCTCCAGTTTGAAGCGATCCGGCACGATCGGCAGATCTGCCATCCGCCAGCTCTTGTACTTCGCGTCATACGCTTCCGGTTCCGCCAGCTGCACCAGATGCCCCACCGCCCAGGTGATCACATGCTCTGGGCCCTCCAAGAAACCCTCGCCCTTCTTGAACGGACCCGGCAACACGCGCGCCAAGTCCTGCCCCACGGAGGGCTTCTCAGCGACAAGCAGCGTCTTGGACATGGCGGTCAGCGTAGCGGGCGATCCAACAGCCGACGTTTCCGCGGTCATCCACTGGTGCACTGCCCGGTGCCCACCTGCGCGCCTTCGCGCTCGTGCGCAGTCGCTTCGCGCAGCACCGTCGCCACCGTTTCGTTGGCCACTCCATAGCCGCCGCGCGGCCCTCCACCGATGGTCGCCGCGAACACCGTCGTCAGGACCTGTCCATCGACGCCCACCAGCGGACCACCCGAATTTCCCGGCCGCACCAGACCACGCAGCGGCGTCAGCAGCCGCGTGACCGGGCCTTCGCCATACGCGTTCTGGGTGACCACATCCTGTGTGCGCCCGATCCTCCCCGGCTGCACATCGAACGGGCCGTTCTCCGGATAACCGAGGATCGCGCCCGCTGTGCCCGATTCGGGATTGCTCGCAAGGCTCAGCGACGGCAGGTTCAGCCCCGGCACGTGCAGCACTGCCAGATCGTCCGTCGGGTCGAACTCCAGCGGCTGCGCCGGCAGGCTCGGTGGCTGGCCATCTACCTCCACGGTCGTGTCCTGCTCGCCCGCCACCACATGCGCGTTCGTCACCACCGTGTCCGCTTCCGCTACCCAACCCGAGCCCTCGATCGCCAGACCGCAAGCGGTGCCGTCCACCCGTACCACGCTACGCGAGGCGTCCTGCACGCCCGCCGCATGCGCGATCGCCGGCTCCGGCGCGGCCACGTCCGGTGAGGGGCCCGTAATCGATGGAATCGGATCCAGCCGCGCCAGTGCGTTGAGGATCGCCCCCGACGGTGGCAACACATCGTTGAGCTTGCGTAGGATCGCCGATCGCTGAATGTCAGCACGCAGCTGGTCCTGCCCTGGCGTCTGACCCGCCACTGCCGCCACGATCCACACGATCCCCAGAGCCAGCGCCACACCGAGCACCGCGCCCAGCATCCCGTCCAGCAGGCCCATACCGGGGATGATCATGAAGCGACGCAAGCGAAAGCCAACACCCTCGAGACCGCTCGCCAGGATCGCGCCGCCCAAGAGCGCACCCAGTAGACCGAATGCCGGGGCATACGGTGAGGCGGAGCCTTTTGGCAACAACAGCGGACCAAGGCGCGTCCCCAGGAACGCGCCCAGCGCAAAGCCGCCGAACGACAGCACCCCCACGACAAAGCCCTGCCGAAATCCGAAGAACGCCAGGATCAGCGCGAACGCGACGATTATCCAGTCCAGCTGAGTCACCTGTCATGTTCTACATGCTCTGTGACTGAAAGCCGCAACCAGCGCCTGCAACGCGTGCGCCCCGTTCTCGTGCTAGCCACGGTGGCCTTTGCAATCGGCGCGATCCTCGGCGCGCGGCACTCAACGCCCCCCTCATACGCGCTCGCCGACCAGTTCGTCAGCGCCTGGGCGCACGGCGAGTACGTGAAGATGTACTCCGACATCTCGCCCTCCGCACAGCACACCACCTCCGTCAGCGACTTCGCTGCCGCCTACAAGGAAGCACTCAGCACCGCAACCGCCACCCATGCGCGGATAACCGGCAAGGTGCGTGGCATCGCCGGCGACAGCGTCGTCGTACCAGTGCAGGTGGACACGCGCCTGTTCGGCAAGCTGTCACTCGACTTCACGCTCAAAACCGTGCAAGGCACCGCTACCGGCACACGCATCCTGTGGTCGCGCTCGCTCGCGTTCCCCGGCCTGCGTCCCGGCGAGGTGCTCAGCCGCCACACCAGCCTGCCGCGACGAGCGACGCTGCTGGCCCGCGATGGCAGTGTGCTCGCCGAAAGCCCGCCCGGCGCCGATCCCGTGGGCGCGGCCGAAGCCACCCGCAACTCCCCCCTAGGCGTCCTCGCCGAAGCCGTCGTCGGCACCGTCGGGCCCGTGCCTGCTGGCCAGGCGTCGATCGATCGCCGCCACGAACTCGAAGCACAGGGCGTTCCGTCCGAAGCGAGCGTCGGGCTCAGCGGACTGGAGCTCGCCTACGACGCGCGCCTGCGGGGCACGCCCGGCGGCGAGCTGCTTGCCGGGGACCGCCTGCTGGCCTATGCCGCCCCGCACGCCGCCCCGCCCCTACGCACGACCGTCTCGCCCGCTATCCAGCGCGCCGCCGTCAGCGCGCTCGGCGGCCAGCTCGGCGGGATCATCGCCATGAAGCCCTCTACAGGGGAGCTGCTGGCCGTGGCCGGGATCGGCCTCGACGGGCTGCAGCCTCCAGGCTCCACGTTCAAGATGGTCACCACCACGGGCGTCCTCAGCGCGAAACTCGCCACCCCGCACACCGTCTTCCCATACGCCACGTTCGCCACGCTCGACGGCGTCAAGCTCAGCAACGCCAACGGTGAGGAATGCGGCGGCACGCTCGAGCTCGCGTTCGCCGTCTCCTGCAACTCCGTCTTCTCGCCGCTCGGCGTCAAGCTCGGCGCCGCGCGGCTCGTCGCCACCGCCGAACGCTTCGGTTTCAACCACGAACCCGGGATCCCCGGCGCAGACGAGAGCACGCTGCCGGCCGCCAGCGAAATTCAGGGCGAACTCGACGTCGGGTCGACCGCCATCGGCCAGGGACAGGTACTGGCCACACCGCTGCAGATGGGCACCGTCGCCGCCACCATCGCCGACGGCGGCAAAAGGCCTAGCCTCAGCTTCCTGCCCAACCAAGCCACGGTGGGCACGTCAGTCATGAGCGAATCGGTCGCACACACCATGCGCCGGCTGATGATTGGCGTCGTGCGCGAAGGCACGGGAACTGCAGCCGCGATCCCTGGAGTAACGGTCGCCGGCAAGACCGGCACCGCCGAACTCAAGAGCACCGCCGAACTCAAGAGCAGTTGCCCGTCAGCCGCCTCCGAATCGAACTCGACCGGTACCTCGAGTCCAGGCAAGGAAGGCTGTCAGGGCACCGAAAACGAAGAGGCCAACACCGACGCCTGGTTCGCGGCGTTCGCCCCTGCCCTACACCCACGGATCGTCGTCTGCGTAATGCTCGTCAAAGACGGCGCCGGCGGCGCCACCGCCGCGCCCGTCGCCCGAGAAGTCATCGAAGCCGCGCTGCGGAGCGAACACTAGCCATGGATCTGACGGATGGATCGCCGTTGCTGGCACGGACGCAGGGAGCATGGCGTGCCACGCACGCGAGCGACCGAGGACACAGCCAGGGACGGCGAGGCGCCGTCAGATCACACGTCGAGGATTGCTGAGGCCGATTCCGCTGGATTTTCCGGGTTGGTGATCTTCACTTCCATCGGCCGGTTGTCCAGCGAGACGACCTGGATCTTGAATAGCAGCAGCGCTCCCTGGGGGCCAAAGTCGGCCGGGACCGTACCGAGCTTTGGCACCTGACCTTTCGCGGCGACCAGACCCGGGCGGTAGGCGTACTGGTTGGCTTCGCCAAGCGCCAGCGGGACGTACGTGTTGTTCTGTGTGTCCGTGATCGTGAAGCTATTGGCGTCGACATGTGCCTGGCTGGTGTTGTTGAGCACGAGGATGAACATCGCGAACCACTCCTGGCCCGGTTCGAGCTTGCGCTCGCTGGCGCTCAGCCCCTGCAGGTAGCTCGCGTCTTCGGAGTTGGCCGGGTTCAGCTGGCGCGAGACCTGAACCTGGTAGAGCAGCGGGCCGACGTTCAGATACGGCGCTGCCTTGCCCGCTTCGCCCGCGTAGGTGCCTGTGGTGACCTTCGTGTGCGAGTCACCGCACGCGCTTACGCCGAGAACGGCGAGCACAGTGAGCAGGACGGGCGGGAGCTTGCGCAGGCGGCTGAACATGCGACGCGGCAGTCTATCCGCCAGCGACCGTGACGCGCCGGCCAACGCCCTTTGCACCTTCAACAGTGTCCTCCCCGCCCTCCAAGATCCCCCGCAGACGGTGCATCGCCTTCTGGTTCTTGCGCCGCAACCAGCCACGTCCGCCGAGTCCCTCCATCAGCTTGTCTGACATCGTCACCGGCACCGTCTCGAGCGTGAAACGCACGCGCGTCGAGCCCGCCGCCGCCGGGTCCAGCTCGTAGACGCCCAGCGTGCGGATGCGGTTGTTCTTGCCCGTGCGCCCCACCTCCACGATCCTGTGCGGGCGCTCGACCTGCGCGAACGTCACGTCCCCCCAGCCGAAGCGGTTGCGCGGCGCATTGACGCGAAAGCGCGCCCCTGCGCCCCTGCCCACCGAGTCGAGTCTCGTCAGATGCCAGTCGACCAGGTAGTGGTCGGTGAACTGCGGGTGGTTGGCTATGTCCTGGAGGTAGTCGAACACGCGCTCACGCGGAGCCGACACGACGATCGATACGGTCACTGGGTCCATGGCGAGCCGGAAGTCTATTGGCACGCCGGGCAGCGCGACGCTACGCCGCGCGAGCGGTGAGACGCACGGCGTGACCGCGCTCGAAGTGCCTGACGAGCTCGCTCGCCAGCGGCGACTCGCGGCGTGCCGGGCGGCATAGCTCGCACACGATCCGCTGCTCACCGCCGGCGTAAACGTGGATCTGCTCGCCGGTCAGCGGCGTACGCCCGCAGTCGGCACAGCAATCCCGAGCTGCCTCCAGCGCGCCTAGGCCGCGCCGCAGTAGAACGCGCTCGAGCAGTTGCACATGAGTCGCGGGCGCAGACACGATGGTCTCGAATTCGTCGTCCCACCGCCGGCTCCTGCCACTACAAGATCCGTCCCAGCAGTCACGCGATCGGCACGCGCGACGGTTTGGGGGGCGGTCCTCGTGGGTAGTTCTCAGAGCGCCAGAGCCTCCCCCGAATGTGCCCTGGATCTTGGCGGAGTAGGACCGGCCTACATACCATTATTCAGAATATAGGCAGGCTTGACACTCTTGTTATGATCGCCACTAACCACCCCCGATCCAAACTTTCCCCCCGACCCGAGGGACCGCGCCCCCGGCAGCGATACCCAGTAGCAACACAGAGGGAGGAGCACATGATGACCTCAGTCACTTCGGGCACAGACGTCGGCGCAGGCTCTTTCAGTTGCGAGCACTGCGGCTACACGCTCACGCTCGTCGGCTCAGACACACTCACCGCATGCCCCGGCTGTGGGGGCCAGGATTTCGTTCGCGCGTCGATGTTCAGCGCCGAGCACGTCGACGCCGATGTCGGCGAGACCGTGGTGCAGAGCAACGAGGGGGAGCTGGCGCAGCCGCCGGCCCCCGATCGGGACGAGCGGCTGGCGCTCGCGCGCGAGCGCATCGAGCAGCCTGGCGAGTACCTCTGCTACGAAGAAAGCGGCGAGCAGCGCACGATCGCGCTCACCCGCGAGTGGACACGGGTGGGACGCAGCCTGGCTGCCGACGTGCGCTTCGACGACCCCACCGTCTCGCGTCGGCACGCCCTGATCGTGCGCCATCCCGACGGCGTGCGCCTACTCGACGACCGCAGCCTCAATGGCGTGTTCGTCAACGGCGCACGAGTCGATGGCAAGGTCTTGCAGGATGGCGATGAGATCATCGTCGGGCGCTATCGCCTCGCCTATGTGAGCGTCCCAGCGTCCGCTCAGCAGACCAGAGCCGACGCCGAGCAGACGTCCCTACACAGCATCGGCTGATTCCACCGACACTCGACGCCGCGACGGCGCGCAGCGGCTCGCCGTCGTAGTATCGGCTGGACAATGGCTCACACGATCGCTGTGCTCTCGCAGAAGGGAGGCACCGGTAAGACGACCGCGGTGCGCTCCCTGACGGACGTCCTGCGGCGTAGCGGCGTGCGCACGCTGGCGGTCGATCTGGACCCGCAGGGCAACCTGTCCGACTACTTCGATCTCCCACCGGACGTCGAGCCGACGATTGCCGACGTGCTCGCCGGACGCTGCTTGGCGGCCGAGGCGATCCACCAGGACATGATCCCCGCCAACTTGAGCCTCGCCGAGGCGGAGCTGATGCTGGGCGGCAAGATAGGCCGCGAGCTGACGCTCAGACGAGCGCTGGCGAAGGTGGGCGAGGACTACGAGGTGATCCTGATCGACTGCCCGCCCTCGCTGGGGCTGCTCACGGTCAACGCGCTGGTGGCCGCTGACCGGGCGCTGATCACCGCCGAGGCACAGTATTTCGCGCTGCAGGGAGTCGAGCAGGCGATGGAGGTGGTGGAGTTGGCACGGGACAGTCTCAACCCGCAGCTGTCGCTGCTCGGCGTGCTGCTCAACCTCGCCGACATGCGCACCGTCCACTCCCGTGAGGCGCTCGCGTCGCTGAAGGAGCGCTTCGGCGAGCAGGTGTTCGACTCGGTGATCCGCGCCTCGATCGCCTACGCCGAATCCGCTGAGCGGGCACGATCGATCCTCGACCACCGTCCCGATCTCGGCGCCGACTACCTGGCGCTTGCCCAAGAATTGCTGGAGCGCCTGCAGGGCTTCGACAGCGCCGGCAAGCGGGTCGCCAAGCTCGCTCAGAGCGCCGCTACATAAGCCCCCTGCGGCTCAAACGGCGCGCGCAGCAGCGTCGCCCAGCCGTCGATCTCAGCGCGCAGGGCATCCGCGACCGCGCCGGTCTGCTCATAGAAGCACCACACCAGCACCGTTGGCCCCGCGCCAGAGATCGTCGCGCCCAGCGCCCCCAGCTCGCGCGCACGATGCGCCAGCTCGATCGAACGCGGAAACAGGCTGGCGCGTTGCTGCTGGTGCAGCCGATCGTGCAAGCCGCGCGCGAGCAGATCCCAGTCCGCCCTGACTAGACCGAGCGTCAGCAACGCCGCGTGAGCCACGTTGAACACGGCATCCTGCATCGGCACCTGCGCCGACAGCGCCGCCCGCGCCGCCCGCGTGTGCACCGCCTGCTCGGGCACGACCGCCAGCGCCTCCAGGCCCGTGGGCGGATCGAAGCGCGTAGCCTGGCCATCGGCGCACACGACGAAGCCTCCGTACAGCGCCGCGGCGGCGTTGTCTGGATGCCCCTCCACTCCGCTGGCGAGCGCCAGCAGATCAGCGTCCAGCTCGAACAGGTGGTCGGCCGCCATCAGTCCCGCTACGGTCGCCGCAGCACTGGAGCCCAAACCGCCTGATAGCGGTATCTGCGAGCTGATCCTGAAGGTGAAGCCATCAGCCGGGTGCAGCCGCTCGAACGCGCGCACGCACAGGTTCTCTCGCCCCCTCGCCACCGACAGGTCGGTCTCGACGGCGAACTCGCCCGTCTCCTCCACTTCGACCTCCAGCATCAGCGCCAGCGCAGCGGCCATGCAATCGAACCCAGGGCCCAAGTTGGCCGAGGACGCGGGCACGCGCACCACGCGCCGACGTCTGAGAAAAGCAGGGCCCGACCGAAGCCGGGAGACACTCGCCTCCGGCTCGCATCCCCGTTTCGGCCGGCCGGCCTGCCGTCGAGCGCGCGGCTCGCTAGGGGTCACCCAGCACCGCTTCCTCGATCGCTGCGGCCTCAGCCGCACAGGTGATGATCCTGCCGTCGTTGTTGGCGATCGCGGTCTCTGGGTCCTTCAGGCCGCGACCTGTAAGCACGCACGCAACCGACTCAGCCCCGTCAGCGCCGTACTTGAGCAGCCCAGCGACGGATGCCGCTGATGCCGGCTCGCAGAACATGCCTTCTCTAGAGGCAAGCAGCCTGTAGGCGTGCAGGATCTCCGCGTCGCTGACCACACGGATCGCGCCTCGCGAGTCGGTCGCGGCGGCCATCGCGTCCTCCCAGCGCACTGGGTTACCGATCCTGATCGCGCTCGCCACCGTTTCCGGGGACTCGACCTGGTGCCCGAGCACCAGCGGCGCGGCCCCCTCCGCCTGAAAGCCGAACAGTTTCGGAGCGGCGCCCATCTCGCGAAAGCCACGCCAGTAGGAGGTGATGTTGCCGGCGTTGCCTACTGGGATGCACAGTGCTTCCAGGCCGCCTTCCAGGCCCTCGTGGATCTCGAACGCAGCGGTCTTCTGACCTTCGATGCGAAACTCGTTGACGGAGTTGACGAGCACGATCGCGTGCGCATCGGTGAGCTCGCGCACGAGCGTCAACGCCTGGTCGAAGTTGCCCTTCAACGAGATCACGCGCGCGCCGTGCACGAGCGTCTGGGCCATCTTGCCCTGAGCGATCTTGCCCTCGGGCACGATCACCGCACAGGTGATGCCTGCCCGTGCCGCATACGCGGCGGCGCTCGCCGCCGTGTTGCCGGTGGAGGCGCAGATCACCGCCTTGGCACCATCGCGCACGGCGGCCGAGACCGCGCACGTCATCCCACGGTCCTTGAACGAGCCCGTCGGGTTGGCGCCCTCGAGCTTCAAGCGTACGGTCGCGCCGACCAGCTCCGAGAGCACCGGTGCGCGCAGCAGCGGCGTCGAGCCCTCCTGCAGGCTGACCAGCGGGTCGCCGAGATCGAACGGCAGCCGCTCGCGATAGCGCTCGATCAGCGGCACATGAGCGCCCGTCGGGGGAATTCCCTCCACCGTCGGTACCTTGACGCTCGCCTCGCTCATACAAACTCCTCTTCGATCACACGGATTGTCCGGGGGGTCGAACGCATGAACTCGAAGTCGCCGAGTCGCTCGATCGCCTCGCCCAGTCCTGACTCGAGCACCGGATGGGTAATCATCACCAGACGCGCGCGCTCACCCATGCCACGCTGCACGACGGACTTGATCGATACTCCGTGCTCGCCCAGAACCTTAGTTACCGACGCCAGCACACCCGGACGATCGGCCACATCCAGGTGCAGGTAGAAGGCGCTCTCGACATCCTCGATCAACGGCAGCGCCAGCGGCGGAGCAGGTGGCCGCGCGCCGCCGGTCATCACGCTGACGACATCGCCCAGTACAGCGCTGGCCGTCTGGCGACCGCCCGCGCCCGGCCCCGAAAGTGTGATCTCGGTGATCGCCTCGGACTCCAGCGTGACCGCGTTGAACGGCCCGGCAACGCCCGCAAGCGGGTGCCCCGCATATAGGAATGCCGGATGAACGCGCACGGACAGGCCTCCGTGCCGGCGCTCGGCGGTTCCGATCAGCTTCAGGCCCAGGCCGAGCTCGCGCGCGAACTCGAGGTCATCGCCATGCAGGTGCTCGATGCCCTCGTAGTGCACGTCGTTCAAATGCACCGGCGTGCCGAACGCCAGCCGCGCGAGGATCGCCATCTTTGCCGCCGCGTCGCGGCCACTGACATCGTCGCTGGGGTCTGCCTCCGCATAGCCGATACGTTGCGCCTCTGCTAGTGCCTCAGCGTAGGTCGAGCCCGCGGTCATCTCCGTGAGGATGAAGTTGGTCGTGCCGTTGACGATCCCGTGGATGCGCTCGATCGGCGTCGCCGACAGCGACTCCTCGAGCACGCGCACGACCGGCACGACTCCCGCCACTGCCGCCTCGAAACGCAGGCGCACGCCATATTCGCGTGCAGTCTCAAACAGCTCCTCGCCGTGCTGGGAGAGCAATTGCTTGTTGGCGCTGACAACGTCCATGCCTGCGCGCATCGCCGTCAACAGGTACTCCCGCGCCGGCTCGATCCCGCCCATCACCTCGACCAGCAGGTCGGCACCCGCCATGATCTGCTCGAAGTCGCCCTGCGTGCGCGTCAACACGTCGCTGATCACTGGCCTGCGGCCGTTGAAGCGCTCGATCTCATCCGCGCGTTCCGCCAGCAACACGGCGAACGCGGAGCCGACCGTGCCATGGCCGAGCAGACCGACGCGAAACGGCGCCCGGCCATCGCCGCCGCTTGCGGTCCCGGCGCTAGCGGACATCGCGTGCGGTCAAGTCCTCGTAGCGCTCGCGCCTGACTACCACGCGAGCGTCACCGTCGCTGCAGAAGACCACCGGCGCCCGCGGCACGCCGTTGTAGTTGTTGGCCATCGCGTAGCCGTACGCGCCGGTCGCAGGCGTCACGATCACGTCGCCGGGCCTGGGATCCGCCAGCAGCGCCTCGCGCAAGATCACATCGCCGGACTCGCAGTGCTTGCCCGCGAGTATGCACTCCGTGCTACCGCCAAGACGATCAGCCACATGCGCCTCGTATGGCGCGCCATAGAGCATCGGGCGCATGTTGTCGGACATACCCCCATCGACGGCCACCCAACGCGAGACGTTCTGCTTGACGCTCTCCACCGTGTACAGCGTCACGCCTGCGTTCGCGCACAGCGCGCGACCTGGCTCGATCAGCAGACGCGTGTCCGCGCCCATGCCGTTGGCGTGCGCGGCGTCGACGATCGCTGCGACGTACTCCTCGATCGATGGCGGCGAGAGCTGATCCTCGCGGTACTGGACGCCAAGCCCACCGCCAAGGTCCCACACTGGGAAATCACCCAGCTTCGCGAGCTCGCTCGCCTCCCGACGGAACGGCTCCAGGCCGAGCAGCTGCGAGCCGATGTGCGCGTGTACGCCGCGCAGCGACAGCCCCGTCACGGCCTGCAGACGCGCAATTGCGTCACCCACCTGCGCCATACCGAATCCGAACTTCGAGTCGGCCTGGCCGGTGGAGATCTTCTCGTGTGTATCCCCCCTGACGTCCGGCGTCACGCGCACGAGCACGGGCTGACCGTGACTGCGATCGGCGAGCTCGCCCTCGGCCACGAGCCGCTCCAGCCGATCGATCTCATCGAGGTTGTCGATCACGATTGCCCCCACGCGGTGGCGCAGCGCCATGCGTAGCTCCGCCTCGGACTTCGCGTTTCCGTGAAGCACGATCCGCTCCGCGGGAAAACCAGCCTGCAGAGCCAGATGCAACTCGCCGCCCGAGGCCACGTCACACCACAGCCCCTCGCTAGCAAACAGCGCGAGCACGGCCGTGCAGGGACACGCCTTGGAGGCGAACACAACCTGAAAATCGTTGTGTCCGGAGTCGCGCCCGGCCTGCACGAACGCCCGCGCACGCGTGCGCAGATCGTCTTCTGCAACTACATAGCAGGGCGTGCCGAACTCGGCGGCCAGCTCGATTGTGTCGCAGCCACCCACCTCGAGACGGCCTCGCTCGTTGACACGACTGCCGATGGGGAACACTGCGGAGAGACTCGTCCCGGTGACCATGGCCGCTGATTATCGCGTGCCGGGAGGGAAATCTACGTAGCGAGTCCATCCGGCCACGCGGGCGCCGGTATCTCCGGCTCAGTGATCGCCGCCTGCGCCCGTGACTGACGAGGCAGCGACGAACGCATATACGGCGCCCTGCCCAAGGTCCTTGGCGACCTCGTGGTCAGGCGCGCCGACGACGATCGTGTTGCCCGAGATTGCCACTGAGCGTCCGAAGTCGTCTCCCGCCGCACCGTTGGAGGCAAGGAGCTCATCGGTCTGGGTGGCGTTTGCCCAGCCCGATGGGGGCCTCGAGAACACGTACGCCGCGCCCTGTTCAGCGTTCTTGTCGACTTCCCTGAAGTCCGCACCCGCCACAATCGCCGTACCCCAGATCGCGAGTGTGCGACCGAGCGCTTCGTGCTCTGAGCCGTCGGCGGCGGTTAGCTCGGTGGCGTGAGTCAGCGCGCCGGCCCAGCCGGTGGCGGGCCTCGTAAAGACATCCACCATGCCCTGCATCGGGTTCTTGCCTACCGTTCGGTAAGGCGCGCCGGCGACGATCGTCCCGCCAGAGATTGCGACCGAATGGCCGAGCAGTTCACCAGCTTCGCCTTGTTCGTCGGTCAGCGTCGCTGTCTGGCTAGCCGCCTTCCAACCGGAGGCGGGCTTCACGAACACATATGCCGCACCCTGGCCGACGCTTTTGCCGACTGTGTGTAGGTCCGCACCCGAGACGATCGTGTCGCCCGAGATCGCCACCGCGATACCGAAGGCTTCGTGCGCGTCGCCGTCCGATGCCGTCAGCCGCAGCTTCGGTGTCAGCGCGCCGGCCCAGCCTGAGGCTGGCCTGGAAAAGACATAGACCGCGCCCTGCATCGCGTTGCTGCCGACCTTGCGACCGGGAGCGCCGGAGATAACCGTGTTGCCCGATACAGCGACGGCTTCGCCGAAGAATTCATGAGGCGCTCCGCGCGCCGCGGTTAGTTTGGCCGTCTGGATCGCGTTCCTCCAGCCCGAGCGTGGCTTTACAAACACGTACGCCGCACCCTGACCTGTGTGCTTGCCAAGTTCGCGGAACGGTGCACCAACTACGATCGTGTTACCCGAGATCGCGACCGAGTGGCCGAAGAGTTCTTCCGATTGACCGTCGCTCGCCCTCAGCACAGCGGCCTGGACCGCGTTGGCCCAGCCCGAGGGAGGCATCCTGAAGACATACGCCGCCCCCTGTTCCCTGTTGGTCGAGGCAACTACATAGTTGGGCGTGCCAACGACGATCGTGTTGCCCGAGATCGCCACCGATTCGCCGAATTCTTCTCCGCTGGCGCCCCGCCTGGCAGTCAACTCGCCCTGCTGGATGAACGGGTCGATCCGCACTGGATATGCAGCACCGCGATCATCGACGCGAATCAGAACGCGATCTCCAAGCAGCTGAAACCAGGAAGGCAAAGCACGGCCGCGCGCGTCGGTGGCGAGGAGGCTGCCATAGCGGAGCGACACGCCGGCATCGGCGAACAACAGCGACCCATGCTGGAGCCGCGGGTGGAGGTCGCCGGAAAGCATCAGCGCAAGCGTTAGCGGCCCACTCCCAACGCTCGGGCGCGCGGCGAGGTCGAAGCCCTGCTCGAGCCCCAACGGCCCGTTGGCAAACCACTCCGTGAGCGATCCGTACGGGTATCCGACACGGTTGCCGCGCACGCGCGGGAGCACCGCTCCCAGCGGCTGCAGCAGATCTCCGTGGCCGTACGCCAACAGCGCCATGGTGACCCGCGCCCCACCGGATGTGACCGTCACACCGCGACGCGCGAACACCACATGCAGATGCTGCGCCGGGTTTGCCGCATGCAACCCGCGCACACGATAGGCCGGCCGATCGCGGCCCAGCGCCGCCGAAACCGGCCCCTGCGCAGCCACCGGCAGATTTTGCAGGCGAACTTCGTGCGCCCTCGAGGTAGGCGCCGCGGTTGAGCCGGGCAGCACTGGCCGGGCAACCCAGACGAACGCCGTGACTACACCCACCAGTGCGCCAATCAGCGCGAGGCTGAGCCAGCTGCCGCGCCTTGGCGGGGATGCCCGACGGAACGGATTCCCAACCGGCATGGGCTCTCGCTGCGGAATGGGTGTCGTGCCAAGAACGCCGTGACGCACACTATTAGTGTACTAGTAAAATGGAACACTGTCCCCTGCGCCGATCCAGTCAAGCACGGGCCGCGGTGGAACGCAATGCGGCTACGCCGCCGCGACGAAGCAAGGCCCCCAGCCACAGCAACCCGATTGCCAGCAGCACGAGGCTCTCTAGCTGCGGCGCGGTCAGCCCCACCAGCACCTCCTTGTTGCGGCGGATGAACTCCACTAGAAAGCGCTCCAGCCCACTGCCGACGAGGTACAGCGCAAACACCACGCCCGGACGAACGCGGTCACGCAGATGCCAAAGCAGATACGCGAGCAGGCACATCGCGACCGTCTCATAGATCGGAGTCGGCTGCACACGCACGCCCGGCGGCGTCGGCAGCGTGCCGTGCGGATAGCCCATCGCCCACGGCAAGCTCGATCGAATCCCGTAGTCGCCGTCGCCGGAGACCTGGCAGCCGATGCGTCCGATCGCGTAGCCCAACGCCAGCCCGGTGGCACACATGTCGAACATCCTCAACTGCAGTGCGTCGCGCCAGCGCATCCATACCAGCACCGCGATCGCGCCGCCGATCGCGCCGCCATACCAAACCAGACCAGACCCGGAGAAGATGCTCCCCAGGAGGTGGTGCTTGACTTCGCCGAAGTTCTGGATCACGTAGTAGGCGCGCGCGCCTACTACGCCGCCGAACAGCGCAGCGAACACGATCTCATACGACCAGTCGACCGGCTCGTCCAGCTCGCGCAGCCGACGCGCGAGGAGCATTCCGCACGCGAGGAAGGCCAGCGCGAACATCACACCAAACGTCTTGATCGAGATGCCCAGAACTTCGATTTCTGGCTTCATAGGGTGCTTGCGTGGCGCATCGCTCGCTGCCGAACTTTAGGCCACCGCGATCTACGTCTGCGACAATCGGATACATGGCCAACAGGCACTCCAACTTCGGCAAGGACACCGGCCTTCAGGCACGGATGCTGTTGACGATGTTCCTGCTGGGGCTGGTGTATGTGGTGTTCATCGGCGTGCTGTTCGCAGCCGGAGCGGGCGCTGGGTTGATCGTAGTCATCGCGCTGGCGTTGTTGCTGCTGCAGCTGTTCGGTTCGGACAAGATCGCGATGGCGACCATGGGTGTGAAAGAGGTCTCCCCCGCTGAGGAGCCCGAGCTGCACGGAATCGTCGAACGGCTGTGCGTTCAGGCCAATCTGCCCAAGCCGAAAGTTGCCGTGATCGAGACCTCGATGCCCAATGCCTGCGCAATGGGCAAATCCAAGAAGGCAACAACCGTCTGTGCCACCCGCGGAATCCTCGCACTGCTCACGCCGGCGGAGCTCGAAGGCGTGATGGCGCACGAGCTCACCCACGTGATCAACCGCGACGTGATGGTCATGACGCTCGCGAGCTTTTTCGCCACGCTGGCGTCGATGATCGCTCAGTTCGCGCTGTTCTTCGGCGGCGGCTTCGGTGGCGGCTATGGACGCAACCGCAACGAGGAGGAGGACATCATGATCGTCCTGCTCGTGTCGGCGATCGTGTACGCGATCTCCTTCCTGCTGCTGCGCGCGCTCTCGCGCTACCGCGAGTTCGCGGCCGACCGTGGCTCGGCAGTGCTCACGGGCCGCCCCAGCGCGCTCGCATCGGCGCTGCTGAAGATCAGCGGCACGATGGAGCGGGTGCCCACGCAGGATCTGCGCAAGGCCGAGGGAATGAGCGCGTTCTTCATCCTCCCCGCGAGAACGAAGAAGTCGCTGATGAACATCTTTGCCGACCATCCGCCGCTCGAGCAGCGTCTGGCAGCCCTCGAGCGTCTGGAGTCCCAACTCCAGAGCGCCGCCTGAGCAGTGGGCCTGCGCGATATCCTGACTGGCCGCCACACGGTCCAGGGGCCCGCCCCGGACCGCCTGTTCGCGATCTCCACCGCCTACATCACGCTGCAGGCCGAGCACCAGATCGACCCTGCCGGCAAGGCCGCGATCGTCTTCCAGGCGCTCGCCACCAGCGAGTTCGAATCAACGCTGCGAGAGATGGAAGAAGTGGTCACCGCCACCGGTGGCGAGAGCGGCACGAAGGTCGCAAGCCAGGACGACAGCTACGGCTACCGCTGGATGGTGCTGCGCAACCCCGACGGCACGCCCAGTGTGGAAGACCTGGCGGTGGGCATCAACGCTGTCTCCAGCTCGATCGAGACCGCCGGCTACGGCGAGCGGCTGTTGTGCGCTGTGTTCGCATTCGAAGACGCGCACAAGCAGCGCGTGTACTTCATCTACAACTACAAGCGCGGCTACTGGTACCCGTTCGTCCCGCTCGGCGTCAGCACCGGCGACGCCGATCACCCCGGCGAGCGCTCCACCGAGCGAGAGCTGCAGCTCAAGGCGCAGATGGCATCCGAACTGCCGATCGAGCCGGAACTGGAGCGCTGGTTCCCGCTGTGGGGCATACCGATCTAGTCCGGGATCAAGCCCTCGCCCGTAAACTCCTTGCCAGCCTCCTCGAAGGTGAGGTCGGCGGGAGGCAGGATCACGTCGGAGTTCTCCAGCTCGTCGTCGCCGATCAGCTCGCCGTTGGCGCGTACGTACTCCAACAGCGCATTGAACTTCTCCGCGAAACCGTCCTCACTGCCACCGTCCACGACGGCGACCACCTCATTCTCCAGCTCGTTGAGGCGACCGGTGTCGCTGTCGGCAAGCCGGTATTGATCCTCGCCAGAGATGCGGACGATCATCCAGCCTCACCGCTCTCGCTCGGCTGAGCCTCCTCGGCCGCCCCAGGCGCTGAGATTTGTGGTGCCGCGGGTGCTGGCGCATCTCCCTGGCCGAGTTCGGCCTTCATCTTCGCCAGCTCGTTGTCGACCGCGGGCTGACTGGAGAGCTGCTTGAGCTGGCGGTCGATGTCGTCTTCGCCGCCCCCAAGCTGCGTGACGTCATCGAACGTGCCGGCAGCTTCCAGCTCGGACACGGCATCGGCACGCGCTTTCATGTTTTCGGTCTTGTCGACCGCGCGCTGCATTGCCAACCCTACGTCGGCCATCTGCTCGCCGACGCCGGTGGCTGCCTCGGAGATCCGCACCTGGGCCTCGGCGGCTGAGTATTGAGCCTTGATGACCTCCTTCTTGGTGCGGAACGATTCGATCTTTGCGCGCAGTTTCTGCTCGGAGCCGGTCAGCTTCTGCTGCTGATCTTCGAGTTCGGCAACTTGCGTGTCCAGCCCCTGCAGCTCAGTCTGGGCCACGTTCTTGCGTTCGAGGGCCGTCCTGGCGAGGTCCTCCTGGCCGGCGGCGACCGCTTGGCGGGCCTGCGTGTCGAGCTTGACGACGCTCTGCTGCAGTGAGCTCTCCTGCATCTGCAGGCGCTTCTTGGCCGTCACCACGTCAGCGATGCCCTTCTTGACGTTCTGCAGCTGTTCGACCTGCTTCTGGTAGCTGTAGTCGAGAGTCTCGGCTGGATCTTCGGCACGATCCAGCAGTTTTGAGACCTTCGCCTTCACCACGGTAGACATGCGCCCGGTCAAGCCGGCCATCTGATCCTCCTATTGCAGTTCTGAGAGGCGACCGGCCTGAGCTCGGCCAACAACCTCAAGCGTAGCCGACCGCGAGCCGCGAGCGGTGCAGACGGCGCGCGTCAGAGCCCGACGGGGTGGCGGACCACGAAGCCCGCGTTCGTCTGGCGCAGAGGGCGCCAGCGCGGGCCCTCCAGGTTGGCCGGGTCTTCCGCGGGGCTCGTATCCAGACGCAGCCCCGCTACGGTCATGTAGGCGTGGCCGCCGTTGGCGAAGATCGTCACCCAGCGTCCGTCTCCCTTAGATCCCCAGCCCTCGAATTCGGAGGAGTCCGCCGGAGACGCCAGCAGATCGCCACCATGAAGCGCAAAGGACACGGTGCCCGAACAGTCATAGCCGGGGGAGACGAACGAGCCGTGGCCGCCTCCGTAGATGTAGGGCAATCCGATCAGTTCGTTCCCCGCCCAGATGATCTCCTGGATGGCCGCTGGGGCACCCTCCGGGGCGGCAGCGAGGCCGTCGACGAAGCGCGCGGTCGTGCCGGGGACCAGCAGCTCCGGACGCAGCGTTGGGCCGGTCGCGGTGCTCATGCCGTCACCGACCGTCAGTTCGCTCGGGATCGTCGCCAGGGGGACTTCGCTGGAGATTGCACCGCTACCGCCAGTGCTGCTGGCGGCCGTACCGGTCGTGGTACTAACAGGCGTGGGCGCTACAAAGGGGACGATTTCGCCCGTCGCCGTCTTCTCGTAGACAGGGCCCTTGTAGGTGATCTTCGGAGTCTTGGCGGTCACGGGCGCGTGCACCGTCGGAACGGACGTAGTCGAGCTGCTGCTGGACGGTTCTGCCGCCGGTACCCCACCGGTGCCATTGGCCAGAGCGGCTGCTGCGCTCACCATGGACACGATCAGGCTGCACAACAACACAGCAAAGCTACGAACCCGCACAACCACAACCTCTTTCGTCGGCCTGCGGGGTTAGCTGACGGGCTAGCGCTGAAAGAGCCTGCGCTTCTCACGGTCTACCGTGGGATTCGCCCCAACAACTTGGGTCCCCCGTTCCTTGACACCTGGTCAAGGACTCGGCATTTCGCGCCGCAGGCTAGCAGAGTGCAATGACGCTTGCAGGAGATGCATGCCTTTTCGCAGGTTTTCCCGCAAATGCCGGGGTTTGTGCGTTGCCATCGGCCACCGCTTAGGGAACGCGCGGGACGGCACGTCACACCAGGTCGAGCGCCCGACGGCGCCGCGCCGTGGCGAATCGCGCTCCGACCCGCGCAGTAGTGTGCGCCCATGCGCACCGTCTCACGGAGACCGCTCGTCGTCCTGCTGACACTCGCCGTCGTGGGGCTGTGCGGATGCGGCAAGGGGGGAGCCGACCAGCTCTCCGGTGGCAGTTCCACCAGCAAGCTCGCTCCGGTTGCCGCCCAGGGAGCGGTGAGCGTGGCCACGCGCAACACCACCCGCCTGGGAGGTGTCGATACCGCCGCCGACGCCGCGGCTGTCGCCCGAGCCGCCTACCCGGGCCTCACGCCGGCCACACGCCCGCAGGCGGTCGTGCTCGTCGACGACCACGACTGGCTACCCGCGCTCGCAGCTTCGGTCCTCTCGAGCGCACCCACGAGTGCCCCCATCCTCTACAGCGAAGGCGCAACCCTCCCGGAGGTCACCCGCCAAACACTGGAAGCGATGCACCCACTTGGCGCACCAGCGCTCGGCGGCGTACAGGTGATCGAGATCGGCACCTCAGCGCCAGTGCCCGACAGTTATCTGACGCGGACCGTCAGCGTCGGTGTGCCATCGAGCACCGCGACTAGCGTAGAGCGGCTGCTGAGCATCCTCGACCACAGTAGCGTCCCGCACCAGGCGATCGTGCTCGCCGCCGACACGCCTCCGGCGCTGGCGATGCCGGCCGCGGGCCTGGCCGCCGAGAGCGGCGCGCCGATCCTGTTCGTGACCGCTGCG
>Ga0070762_10000049_pt1 | contig 33342 bp, 23 predicted proteins | sample HubBroMetageREF2_FD_66726 | JGI IMG/M metagenome (GOLD analysis project Ga0070762, IMG submission 66726) | Reference soil microbial communities from the Hubbard Brook experimental Forest, New Hampshire, USA - Hubbard Brook CCASE Soil... | ecosystem: Environmental > Terrestrial > Soil >...
CTGACGGGGGTACGCCGTCCGCTCTACCGGCTTTGCAAGAGTGACGTGGTGGCAATCTCTTTCACGTTCTCGCCGGAGTTCGACCAAACCGTGAGCGTACAGCCGGACGGATACGTTACCTTGAAAGGCGCGAAACAGCTGGTTGCCGAAGGCGCAACCGTTCCCGAGTTGCAGTCAGCCATTAGCCGAGCCTACGCCGGCGTGTTGCGTGATCCCGAGGTTGTGATCGTGCTTCAGGATTTCGACAAACCGTATTACATCGTGGGCGGGGAGGTGAATCATCCTGCGAAATACGAATTGCGTTCCGATATCAGCGTGACCGAAGCGGTGGCCATCGCGGGGGGGCTCACCCAGCGGGCTAAACACTCCCAAATCGTGCTGTTTCGACGGGTTTCGGACGACTTGGTCGAGTCCCACTTGTTGGATGTGAAGGAGATTATGAAATCGCGGACTTTGGCGGAGGACATTCGCCTCAAGCCCGGCGATTTCTTATTTGTACCGCAAAATCTAATTTCCAAAATCAAACAGTACTTACCCACTTCCAGCTTGAGTATGTACGCGAGTCCGACACAGTTTTAGTAGGGGCAGTTCAGGAGGATCAGTTCGTAACCATCGGGCGTTGCCCCCGACGACAAAGCAACAGAATCAGACATGACCATTTGGACTTTCATATGCCGGAGGAACTTAGAATCATCCCAAGATCTGCGCGCGTGCCTTCCCCCACCTTGCGCGACCTGCTGTCCGTGGTATTCCGACAACGCCGATTGGCACTGATGTCGTTTCTCGGAATCTTTTTCACAATATTTGTTTACGGGTTGATCGCGCCCCCTTACAAGTCAGAAATGAAAGTGCTAGTCCGGCGGGGGCGCGTCGATCCTGTGGTCACGTCGACGCCGAGCCAGGCAGAGTTCGAACGCGAGAATGTGACTGAGGAAGAATTGAACTCAGAAGTGGAACTCTTGCACGACGACGAGATCCTGAGGACGGTGGTGCGGCGTTCCGGCCTAGTTTCTGAAGGGCATTCGTGGTTTTGGGGCCTAGCCGGCGACACCCAGGAAAGACAACTGGCGCGGGCGGTTCGCCGGATTGATAAGCGGTTAACGGTCGAACCAGTGAAAAAATCAACTTTAATCACCGTGAGTTACAAATACTCCGATCCGGTTCAGGCTGCCAAAGTGCTTCACACCCTGGCTTCCGCATATCTTGAGCGCCACGAACAATTGCACCGTCCTTCGGGAGAGTTCAAGTTCTTCGATCAGCAAGTCGTTCAGTCACGTAGCGCACTGGAGGAATCGGAGCTGCAACTTATGAGGTTCGGGGCCGATCAGGGAGTGACCTCAGCCGCTGTTGAGCGCGATTTAGCGATTCAAAAACTGAGTGAAGCCGATGCGGATGCTCGCCAGACGCAGGTATCAATCGCAGAGTCTACGGAACGCGCTCGCGTCCTGGAAAAGAAACTGGGGGCGTTGCCCCCGCGGATCACGACGGTGATGCGGGATTCCGACAATCCCCAACTGATGCAAAAAATGAAGGCTCAGCTGCTCGAGCTGCAGCTGACTCGCACCGAATTACTGGCCAAATATGAACCTTCTTATCGGCCGATTCAGGAGATCGACCAGGAGATCGCGGAAACCAAGGCTTCCATCGTGGCGGAGGATAACGCCCCCATTCGGGAGAGAACAAGCGACCAGCATCCAGATCACGAATGGGCAAGGGGGGAATTGCTAAAGACCCAGGTCGAACTCACTGCGATGAGTGCACATGCCATCGCCGAGAACACCCTACTCATTTACTACCGGGAAGCAGCGGGCAAACTTGGCGACCGCGCCATCGAGCAGGAACAGTTGATGCACGATTTGAAGGCGAGCGAAGAAAAATATCTCCTTTACCTCAGCAAACGTGAGGAGGCAAGGATTGGAGATGCGCTCGATCAAGGAGGCATACTCAATGTAACCATCGCCGAGCAGCCCGCAGTACCGGCTCTGCCGGAGCTTTCCGCAGTGGGCTTCGCATTCCTAGGCCTGGCAGGCGCCAGCACGTTAAGCGTCACCGTGGTTTTTGTAGCCGACTATCTGAATCCAGCATTTCGAACTCCTGATGAGATCGTTTCCTATTTGGGGAGTCCGGTGCTTGCCTCACTTCCGCGAAGCAATGTGTAAACAAATGCGCTCTTACATCGAAGCAAATCGAGCAAGCTGGAGTTTTGCATGACCCATCGGGAGATGGGACGGGAAATCGCAGGAACAGTTGCTAGAGGAAAGGGACGATGAGCACATTTGTCGATCTATTGCCGCAGACGCTGGATGAGGTCTACGAGCCGGCCATCGAAGTCGAACGCGAAGAATACCGCCAGCCGAGACCCGGGGATTGGAATTCCGCGTCCTTCGCCGAGGAGCAGATCCGCGGCTTAGTACGACAGGTATTTCTTCCGGGATGGCCAAAGCCCGCACATCAAGTCGTTCTAAGCCCCGTTGATTCGGAAACTGACATCAGCTCGATCTGCATGCAAGTGGGCCTGGCGCTATCCGCCCAGGTCCGGGGAACTACATGCCTCGTAGAGGCAAATCTCAACAGTCCTGGATTGGAGCCGGTTGTTGAGAAAAACGGCCACGATTTAATTGCGACTGAGAAGACGTCCTCCTTCGGAAACCCGGCCCGCCAGCTCTCCAGCGAACTGTGGCTCATTCCGCGCAATGTTTTTATTGGCGAAAACGAAAACGGCTTGTCGGGCGCGTGGCTACGCGAACGACTTACCGAACTGCGCCGCACCTTCGACTACACAATTCTCTACGGACCGCCTGCGGGGGTTGGCAGCGAAGCCGCATTACTGGCCAGTCTTTGTGACGGGATGATTCTGGTTGTCGAGGCAAACTCTACGCGACGAGTGGCTGCCCAAAAGGTCAAGGAAAAACTGCATGCAGCCAATGCGCGCCTGCTGGGAGCAGTGCTCAGCGAGCGAACCTTCCCGATCCCTCAGACGATTTATAAGAACTTGTAGGGCGTTCTGCAAGGAGCCCTCGGAGTTTAAGGCAAAAGCGTGAAACAAGAATTCTGGTCGGAGGGAAACTTAGAAACTTCGTGAAAAATAGAGCAAAAAACCGCAGGGACTCAATTAGCGGAGCCGCGCTCAAAGAATCGTCTTGATGACAGCTGTACACAACCTTTCCATACCATTCATTTCACCAGGTGCACAGTGGTATTCGATTCAAACCAGGTACCGTTTTGAAAGAAAAGTAACGGCTCAACTTCAACTCAAAGGCCTGCAAACATTCCTTCCATTGCTCGAAGAATTCCATCGCTGGAGCGATCGCCGTCAACCGGTCTACGTTCCGCTGTTCTCCGGCTACACCTTCGCGCATTTTGATTTGTCCGCGGGACTTCGATTGGAACTCCTCCACACTGAGGGGGTTATTGGCCTTCTCAGCATCAAAGGAGTGGCGATTCCGATTCCGGTCAAGCAAATTGACGATCTGCAAAGGCTCCTATCCAAGAAGGTCCCCTGCGCCCTTCACGCTTTTTTGACGACTGGACAAAAGGTGAGGATCCGAGGTGGCTGCCTGGATGGCTTGGAAGGAATTCTGGAACAGCGCGGGGAAAAGAGCTTGGTGATCTCTATCGAATCTATCCAGCGCGCCGTTGCTATCACGGTAGAAGGATACGAACTAGAACTGATCTGAAGTGGCTTCCCGTCTGCCAATTAAGCCCGTTACCCCGATCCGCAAACTTGCGTCTCCTTCCCGGCTGATTCCTGGAGCGCAAGCGTCGTCCAGCGCAGCTCAGCGGAAGAAATCCTCGGTCACCGTCGATGGGCGATTCTGGGATTGGCAAGGCCAAGGTGGTCTCGGGAAACCGAGGAAGCGCAACTTCCCCGAAGTCATCGCGGAAGCTTTGTTTCCAAGGCTCTCCGTTCACGGGCAACGATGGAATCTCGCGCGGCAAGTGAGTGCGGACTTTTTCCTGATCATCTTTAGCTTTGCCGCGGTTGGTCATCTAACACTGCTTTTGGAGTTCGTCGTTTACCACGACCCGACGCCCCTGCTCCGCCCCGAACCCTTTCCCACCGCCCGGCCGGGATTACTGCTACTCTACGGAGCCCTGTTCGCCCTCCTGGGTTTGTCGGAACGGCTCTATCACCCCGAAACCGTTCAATTACCGCGACGGGAACAATTGGTCCTGGCTAAAGTCGTCTTCTGGTCCGCGGCGCTGGTGGTCGTAGCCGTAGGATGGTCGGGACCTCACTTGATTTCGCTTACAACGCTGGCCGCAAGCGCCCCCCTTAATTTCCTGATCATGCTGGCCTGGCGAAAGCACTGGCGACGCATGCCTGCGCAACAGGCGAATAGCGGACGTGATGTACGGAACGTGCTGATTGTTGGAGCGGGAAAGATGGGCCGAGAACTCGCCTTTCATATCGGAGAGGACCTTTCTTACCGGCGCGTGGTCGTCGGCTTTCTCGACCAGCATGAACCAATCGGCGGTGACGTTCACGGGCGGTTGGAAGATCTGGCACGCATCGCCTACACCGATTTCGTGGATGAGATTATCCTCACCGCCCCCCACCAGGCGGATTTGGCGCGGCAAGTCATCCGAGAGGCGCGGCGCAACCAGATCGACGTTAAAGTCGTTCCCGATCTGTTCGGATTTGAGCCGGACGATCCCCTGGCGTTCGAGAGGTTCGGCAACATTCCAGTCTTGACCTTGCGCGAAGAACGCATGCCCAAGTTCAGTTTCTTTATCAAGCGGGTGGTTGACACAGTGACTGCCGCGGCGATCCTCGCATTCACCGCGCCATTGCTAGCGATGATAGCGCTGGTCATTAAGGTTGAGTCACCGGGAGCAGTGCTCTATCAAGCACAACGAGTAGGCCTGAAGGGAAGGCGATTCCGATGCTACAAGTTCCGCTCCATGGACGCTGGCGCAGACAAACTGAGAGAAGGACTGCGAGCCAGCAACGAGCGCCAAGGGCCATTTTTCAAAATGGTCGACGATCCTAGAATTACGCGCGTCGGCCGATTTCTACGTCGCTACAGCCTGGACGAACTGCCCCAACTCTGGAACGTCGTGCGCGGTGAAATGAGCCTGGTGGGGCCACGGCCCCATCCGATCGACGACTTCGAGCGCTATGACCTTGGAGATCTGCAACGGCTGGGCGTACCACCAGGGCTCACCGGTTTGTGGCAAGTGACGGCGCGTCGCGATCCATCGTTTGAGCGCGGCTTGGCTCTTGATCTGGAATACATCAGAAGCTGGACCCTGTGGAGAGACTTCCAGATTTTGTACAAAACGGTTTCGGTAGTTCTGCGAGGAAGCGGGGTATAGCCATGTCGTCCATAACATATCCGACAACTCGAATTCGTGCTGGCAGCTTCCTCGCATGGACAGTCAGCTTTCCTTTCCGGCTGCTCCACCCGTTGATGGTAGCGCCATCGCTGCTCTTCTTGGGGACGTTGGTGCTGATGCTTTTCCATCCCCCAGACTTCAATTTTCACTCGATTGATCGATTCGCTTTTGGATTGCTGATTCTGGTCGTGCTGCTGCGCGCATGCGTTTTGAGGCAATCGCTCCGATTTAGCCGCCCGGTTGCCTGGCCAATGCTGGCAATGCTCGCGCTAGCATTCTATGGGGTTGTTTCGCAACCCAATAATGCTGAGACCTGGAGTTTGTTTGCCGCCAAATGGCTGGTGCCCTTCACTTTGTTTCAGCTTTCTGCCTACATTTTCGATGACGCACAATCGCTGCGAAGGTTCGAGACGTTCTCATTGATCGTGTTGGGATACCTCACTCTTACCGCCATTTTCTTCATGATCGATGCCAAGGAACTGATCTTTCCCCGCTACATTCTCGATGAAAGTCTCGGCTATCACGCTGACCGCGCGCGCGGGCCGTTTCTGCAGGCCGTGGCCAACGGCGTAGCACTGAATTTGCTCGGTTTGCTTGCCCTCAATTCGTTCCGCCGCAAACGCCTGCGGGCAGTGCCGGCGCTCCTCTTTCTCGCAGCGTTGCCGCTGGCCATCGTAGCGACCAAGACTCGTGCCGTCTGGCTTTCTTTTTCCTTGTCGGTCCTGGGGTTGCTTTTTTTCTCGTCAAGCACCCGGCTTCGGCGCGCCTGCCTGTGCTTAGTCCTCGCTGGCGCAATAGGGCTTGCCGCCACCGTCATCTTTGCGGATCGCAATACGTCGCTAGCCGATCGACTGGAAGAACGAGGGCCAGTTATTTTCCGAATGGAGATCTATCAAGCCGGTTGGGAGATGTTTTCGCAGAAACCTCTGGCCGGATGGGGAGCGACTGCGATGCAAACGGAGCTCTCCAAGAGAATCAGTGACTTTCACCAGGAGCAGTTCTTTTTTCACAATACCTATCTTGAAATCGTCGTCCAATACGGGCTCGTGGGCTTGCTCCTATATCTCTGGATCGTGGTTGATCTGTTTAGGGTCGGTCGAGGCTTGAATCGGTCCAAGGCGCTTCTAGACAACGGTTTCCTCGATTCGGAGTTCCGCACGGCATTATGGCCGTTGCTGTTGGGCGCGTACCTGCTAAACGCGTGCTTTGTGGTTATGAATTACCAATTCGTGAATGGATTCCTGTTCACTTTGGCCGGCCTCTTGGTCGCACAAAACCGCCGCCACGCGCCAAGCCGGGTCACTTCAACGGCACGTTGATGCCGACCGTGGTCTACCTCGCGAATCTATTTCCCACTGCGGTTGAGCCCTATGTAACTGACCAAATTCAGGAGCTACGCAACCGCGGAGTCACTGTGATCCCATGCAGCGCACGGCATGCCTCAATTGCCCTCGATTCCGACTTGAGAACCTTCGCGGCCGAAACGCTGTATCTACAACCGCTCCGGCTCAAGCTGGCGATCTGCGCCTCTTTCGTGTGCGTTCTCAAATTTTCCCTGCTCAAGAATTTCTTTTATCGCGCGCTGTTTCAAGGCAGGGAACCGCTTCGGCGGCGGTTGCGTGCTCTCCTGCATACCTGGCTTGGACTCTACTTCGCGCTCCTGATCAAGCAATCTCGACCCACCCACATCCATGTGCACCACGGATATTTCTCATCATGGATCGCAATGGTCGCCGCGCAGCTTTTGGGAATCGACTTCAGCATGACTCTCCACGGATCGGATTTGCTCCTGCAAGCTGCATATCTCGATACGAAGCTAATCCACTGTAGTTTTTGTGTAACCATCTCTGAATTCAACCGGCAACATATTCTCGAGCGTTATCCCGAGGTTCGACCAGCCAAAATCATCGTGCGACGAATGGGGGTTGACCCCGGCGACAGCCACGTTAAGGTGACTCGCAATGGCCCTCTCACCATGCTTGCCGTCGGACGCTTGCATCCGGTAAAAGACCACGCTTTCCTGGTTCGAGCGTGTCGCGTGCTCAAGGATCGTGGCGTCTCCTTCGTGTGTCTGATTGCAGGCGACGGCCCGGAGCGCGCATCCATTGAAGTGCTGATTCGCGAATTGCAGCTCCAAAGCGAGATCAACCTTTTAGGCCATTTGTCGCGTCAACAAATCGATGCCCAATACGTCTCCGCTGACCTAGTCGTGCTCACCAGCCGCAGCGAGGGTATTCCGCTGGTGCTAATGGAAGCAATGGCGCGCGGTAAACCAGTGCTCGCGCCCGCGATCACTGGTATCCCGGAACTGGTGCTGGACGGCACGAACGGTTTTCTTTATCGCCCAGGTTCGCTGGAAGGCTTTGTTGCAGGAGTTGAGTTGTTCCAGCATCTCGAGTCCGTGCTCGGCGCACTTGGCCGCGCGGCCCGCCAGCATGTCCTCGACCATTTCGACCGCGGAAAAAATCTCGAAGCTTTCTGCAACCTTATTCTGGCCCATATCAGCCTTCCTCACAGTGAAATCACGGAGCACCCTGCATATGAGAATTCTCTACTGCAATAAATACAATTTTCCCTTCAGTGGCACTGAGGTTTACATGTTCGAGCTCATGGACTTGATGCGAGGTCAAGGCCACAAAGTCGCGCTGTTTTCCATGGCGGATCCTCGTGGCCAGCCCACGCCATACGACGAGTATTTCTTGCCGCACATCGATTTCAAAAGCCCTCCCCCGGGATGGATAGCGCGGGCGAAACTCGCAGCCCATGCCATCTATTCCACTGAGGCTCGGCAACGGCTGCGAAAGGTCATTGCCGCTTTTCGGCCTGACGTCGCCCATGTGCGTAATATCTATCACCACTTGTCCCCTTCCATTCTTTGGGAGCTGAAGGCACAGGGTGTGCCTGTGCTTTATCACTTGAACGATTTCAAGCTGCTCTGCCCCACCTACAACATGGTGGCAAAGGGACGAGCCTGTGAGCGATGTCGGGGCGGACAGTTCAGGCACGTTCTTACCGAAAGCTGTTACGCGGGGCCGCCGGGTTCTGCCCTATTGCTGATGGCTGAAGCCTATTTCCATCGTTGGTTGGGAACGTACCGGAAATGCATCGATCAATTCCTGACTCCCAGCCGTTTCGCGAAGGAAAAGCTTGTGCAAAATGGGTTCAACGCACAAAAAATTAGCGTGCTTCCTCATTTCCAGAAATTGCCGGCGCAAGCGCCGCCAAACGCGGCATCGAACGCGCCCATTCTCTACTTTGGCCGGCTGTCGCCCGAGAAAGGAGTCGCCGATCTCTTGCGGGCTATGAAGCATCTGCCGGGGGTGCAACTGCAGATTGCCGGGGACGGACCGCAGCGACCTGAACTCGAAAGCCTGGCTCGCGAGCTGTGTCTGACCAACGTCAAGTTTGCCGGCCACGTCGGCGGCAAAGTCTTGGACTTTATGATCGCCTCGTCCCGTTTCACCGTTCTGCCCTCGCGAGCTTACGAAACCCTCGGCAAGACCATTCTCGAATCCTACGCATGGGGACGACCCGTGGTAGCGTCGGACCTCGGTTCACGGCGGGAACTAGTCGACCAGGGTGAGACCGGACTCCTATATCCGGCGGGCAACGTGGAGCAACTCGCGAAGGCCATGTCGTTTCTTGTACAGCGCCCGGAGTTGACCGCTCAAATGGGCGCGACGGCGCGAAGATTCGTGCAAACTCAACACGCCCCGGAAGCTCACTATCGCGCGCTGATGCGGCTCTATACCCAGATGAGGCCTTGGCCTCCGAAGGCCAGCAAAGCAGCCGCTCAACCAATCGCCGCGCCGCCACTGCGTGTCGCTTTCATCGGAGGACGCGGTGCAATGTCCAAGTACAGCGGGATCGAAACCTATTACGAGGAAGTCGGCAAGCGGCTCGTCGAAATGGGCCACAATGTCACAGTATATTGCCGTAGTTACTTTACCCCGGCGCAGCCAAAGTATGAAGGTATGCGGTTGGTCCGCCTGCCTACATTTCGCTCCAAGCACCTTGAGACCTTCGTGCACACCTGGCTGAGTACGGTCCACGTAATGTTCAGTGGTTGCGATATCGTGCACTACCATGCGCAGGGTCCAGCGTTGTTTTCGTTCTTCCCACGCCTGGTTGGAAAAAAAACGATCGTCACCGTTCAGGGGCAAGATTGGCAACGAAAAAAGTGGGGACGCTTTGCCTCGTTCACGCTTCGCCTGGGAGAAGTCGCTTCGGCGCGGCTGCCTAACCGCACTATGGTCGTCTCGCGGACTCTGCAGCGGCACTACCAGACAACCTACGGGGTCGAAACTACGTATGTGCCCAACGGCTCTGTGGTTCGGGAACGAGTTGCTCCCTCACAAATGCCCGAGTGGCGGCTCGAACCAGACAATTACATTCTGTTTCTAGGCAGATTTTCGCCGGAGAAGAATTGCCATCTGCTGATTGAAGCATACGAAAGGCTCGACACTGGCGCGAAGCTCGTGCTGGCCGGCGGATCGAGTTACACGAATGCCTACGTCGATGAGTTGCGCAAGCATCAGAGCGACCAAATACTCTTCCTGGACTGGGTTCACGGCCCGGCGCTGGATGAATTGCTGACCAATGCTGCGCTCTTCGTTTTGCCTTCCGACCTCGAAGGCCTATCGCTGGCTCTCTTGGACGCCATGGGAGCCGCAGTCTGCGTGCTGACCAGCGACATTCCCGAGAACCGTGAAGTAATCGAGGGCGCAGGCTTCACGTTCCAACCTGGAGACGCAACCGATTTAGCGCGAATGTTACGCTTTTTGCTGTCCGACGCACGAGTCAGAGCGGTCGCTGGGCGAAAGGCGCAGGCACGAGTTCGGGAGCGTTATCTATGGCCACGGATCGCAGCCGAGATTGGGCAGTCGTATGTGGAATTGGCTGATCGAGCAAGTGTACTTGAGACGTTTCCGACTGCTGAAGCTCCAGCGGGAGCACCTTCGGAACAAGTCGGTTAGTTACCCCCAATCAGTCAGGGTTAGCTCGAGCGGCGTCCGGCCCGAAACGGGACAGCTCGGCGGAAATGGGGCATCGTCGTCGCCCTTTCACGAAATTCTTGTCAAGCCCCCTGGACCAGCCAAATCCTCTCAACCTGCTGCATGCAAAGCAAATATATTTTTGCAAATTTTGGGTATTTACCCTATGCGAACAGCTATCATAGAAATAGACAAGAAAATTTGACCACACTGAATCGGCCCGACGGCTTTCAGAGTGATCTTCAACAGATAGCTTCTATAAGAGAAATAGCTTAGAGCATCTCACTACTCGTCTTTCTGGGTGGTCTTGGGCTTTACAGGAACCGCTTGTTCGGATGCCAGAAGCATTCGAACAAGCGGTTTTTCTTCAGCTGGGTATCTGATTTTTCGACCCTATCAATTCAGGTACTTGTACGGAAAAAGCATTTCCGGAGGACACACCCCTGCGCGTCCGGAGAACAAAAACTGGGAATCCAGATAGGAAAAGGACAACTAATATGCCGCAACTTCAGTTTCAAGGAATTGGCCAACCACTATCCGCAGACGGGTTCGCTGCGGTCAGCCGTAAGCTGGGCGTACACGCGCCTGAAATTTGGACTGTGTTGGCGGTCGAGACATCGGGTTGTGGATACCTGCCCGACCAACGGCCGAAGATGCTCTATGAGCGCCACATCTTCCACCGCCTGACTCACGGCAAGCACGACGATGGCGACATCAGCGATGCTACACCAGGCGGATATGGGCGACCTGGGGCGCATCAATACGACCGCCTGGCACAAGCCATTTCGAAGAACCGGGCTGCCGCGTTGCAGAGTTGCTCTTGGGGCATAGGCCAGATCATGGGCGAGAATTATGCCTTGGCAGGACTCGCAGATGTCGAATCCATGGTCGCGGCGATGGCGGAGTCCGAAGACCAGCAACTCGCCGCCATGGCTAATTTTCTGATTGCGTCTCGGCTCGACATCCCTCTACAGACGCACGATTGGGCCTCGTTCGCTCGCGGATACAATGGCCCGAATTACGCCCTCAACCGCTATGACATTCGCCTGAACTCTGAATTCCAAAAGTGTTCCGCCGGAGGTCTTCCTGACCTGAATGTGCGTGCCGCGCAGCTCTACCTCACGTATCTTCATTTTTGTCCAGGTGCAGTGGATGGCATCGCAGGAAGCCGCACTTTGTCAGCCCTCGCCGATTTTCAGACGCAGAACAAACTGCCGAAAAGAAGTCCGATCAACGCGGAGACAGTAGCACAATTGTCTACCGCGTTCTCAGGTCCCGCGAGCGCGGAGAAACAACGCCAACTCCAAGCCTGAAAATACGCCGCGAAGTAGGACAGGGGAAAGTTGTTAGGGTGCGGTGAAACTAAACCGCGAGAACGGTCTTGGCTTTGTAGACCTTATAACCGCGAGGCGTCAGTCGTATCACGCCCCGCACTTGCTCTTCGACATAACCCTGATTCCTGAGTTCTGCAATCGCAACCCGCGCTGCGGAGGAATCCACCGTCTGCTGCGGCAAAGTTACAAACTGCCCAGGATCTAGCTCGTAGCACTGCGCCAGGGTGAGAAGCAAGTCAGACTCGACCGATTCCAGCAACATAAGACTTATCTCGCTACTATGAGGCTACGGAAGAAAGCGGCCGGCAGGAATGGCCCGTGAGTGCTATGGTTCCGCACGGTGGTCACTTCTGCGCTACACCTGAGAACTGGCAACTAACGACTGATTTCGTTGTCCAGTTCGCTTAAGCTTCGGTCCAGGAAAACGTCTTCTGATTGCGACCTGCGGGTAGCTTTTGCGAATGAGCGACCACTGGTACGACACACCAGACTTGCAAAGTATAGAATGTTGGCTCGAAGAGGAAGAATATGCATTTGCCCCGTTTACTTCTCTCGGTAGCATGCCTGGCCGGATGCGCGCTTGCACAGTCGCAGAATGTCGAAGCAAGGATCGGTTCGTCAGCTGTTTGGCAGATACCATCGCAGTTCCTCGCCACCGCTCACGCTGCCTGCGACAACGCGTCCCCGGCCGCGGGATGCATGATCGACCAGATGGCGAAAGCCGGCGCCCCGGCCGAAGCAGTTGGCTTCACACGTGAACTCTACAAACAAAGCCACGGGGAGTTCGGTGTTATGACGGGTTTCCAGAATCAACCTCCAGTCGCTTTCGCATGGATCACGTATCCCCTGCGCGCCAACACGAACTACGGCCTCTTGTTCGTGAATGGTCAACCCTCCATTATCAACATCGAGGATCTAAAATTGCTCGATACCAAAACCATGGAACGCAGCTTTCAGTTTCAGGATCTCAAAAATCAATTTCCCCAGGCCGATTTGTGGCCGGGCGACCGTGACGGAAAGACTTGGCCCAATTCACAAGCCGGGCCAAACGGCGGAATCCAGTTTGTGGTGAGCTATCCGTTGCGTAACGGATGCCACGCCTGCGCCAGCGCTGGATCTGCTCTATTCAACTGGAACTTCGATGCTCAGGGAAAATTTCTTGGGACAACATTCCTGGGCCTACTCGCGCCGCCGCTCAAATAGTGTTTGCTTTGTGACATCCGGGAAAGCGAGAACAGCTTGAGCCGACGTGACCTTCTCCACGTTGCCAAAGCCTGGCCGTGGCCCGATTCGTTGGACGCGCTGGTCGCCGCGCCTCCATTGTTCCCAAAAGTGGACAGGCTCACTCGCGGTGACAACAGCAATGCCTAAGCTGGCCAGATGCTTAGCGCTGTTTTGCTGAGAATCTGCTGCTTGATTTCTTCTTTCAGCGGCAGCGCACGAAAATCATCGAGATTCTTTTTGATGTCAGGGACCCCGGGTCCGGGCCAGTCCGTGCCGAACACGGTTTTGTGCGCGATTTCTTCGAGACGCGGGAAATACTTCAGCAGGGTCTTGGGAGGGATGCCGCTGATGTCGAGATAGACATTGGGGTGTCGGCGGAGCAGAAAGAAAGCAGTGTGCATCCAGAGCGGACGGCCACCGTGTGCGAGCAGAATTTTCATCTTGGGGAAATCCACGGCGACATCGTCTACGAAAATAGGATCGCCATAGCGGTTGCGCGCACCATGAAAAATCGACGTGCCAGTATGGAACATGACCGGGATTCCGTTGGCCTCGGCAGCGCGATAAATCACTTCCAGTTCGGTCACGCCATTCTGATAATCATTGGGAAACAGAAGCTGGTGCGGAGGATGGATTTTGATCATCCGGATGTTGAGACGCAGAAGCTGCTCGACGTCCGCAAGAATATTCTGGCTGTGACGTGGATGCAGACCTCCGCAAGAGATCAACCGCTTGGGGTTTTCCTTGACGTAATCGGCGATCCACTGATTGACCCCGGAGGTAAAGCCGATGACTTCGGGCGCCACGTAGTTGATAAGCACACCCCGGTCGATGCCGACGGCGTCCATATGTTTGAGAAACAATTTTGGCGAGCGGCAGAATTCGGCAATCTGCTCGTAATTGTGCCGCTTGCGCCGGATCAATTCCAAAGCATCAGGATGAAACATTTCCAGCGGCGCGATGTGGATGTGGCAGTCGGTGATCACGTTCGTTGTCAGCCCGAGCAGTGAGTTTAGAAGCAGTGCCAGTTCGAACGCAACGCGTAAAATTACAATCACCGCGAAATAGTGCTTTTGAATCAGGTGAAGTAACTCTTCCTTGGATTCGAAGTAGTAGTTAAGGCCGGCTAGCGAGAGGTCGGTAACTCGGGACAAGTCACGCATCGCGATGGGCCTTCCTAACCCTTCTCGTATAAAACGGCGGTGCGGATTATCGAGGATTCTTGACAGGTGACGGTCGAAGCGCGTAGCGGGACGCGACTTGGGATGTTGGAGATTTGAACCGCTCTCGAATGGCGCCCAAGCCAAATGCGGAATATCCACGGTCGCCGAGATTTTCTTCGGTCGAAGTCAAAACCGGGATTGGCAATCGTTGAAGCCGTGCCCTCGCGCGGCCTGCCTCGGAAGCGTGCGCTTCCCCACGGCTGGGATCAATATGCCGAAGCGATCCGAAAGCCCTGCTAGAAGTTGTATTTCAATCCGAATTGCATGGTGCGGGGGCGATGCGCATCCACGGGATGCAGGAAGGAACTGCCCTCGAGGCAACTCGGGTCGCCGGCAGAATTATTCAGGCCGCCGTAGCAGGTAATGGTGTTGCTGCCGGTGTTGCCTTTGTCGGGATCGTAGATGCGGAACTGGGTGTGATTGAAAACGTTGAACGCTTCCGCGCGAAACTCGAGATTGCTGCCCTCGGTGATTTTGAAGTGCTTCAAGAGAGCGACATCAAAGTTCAAACGACTGGGATTGTTCATGAAATTGCGGCCGGCGTCCCCGAAAGTTAAGCCCACGGGAGCGCCGAATGCGGCGGGATTGGCCAGGATTGGACCGATGCTCTCGGGATTATTCGCGCCCAATGGCGCTGTTCTATGCGGGTCTCCAATCACATCGGGATAAGATCCGGCGCCCGTCCCGTTGGCTACGCCGGCGTTGTCTAGCACGGAAATGCCGGTGCTGCTACCACCGTTAATGATGCTGAAAGGTGTCCCGGTCTGAAAAACCGTGATGCCGGATAGCTCCCATCCATTCTCCATAGCGTGGACCCAACCGGATGAGCTTTCTGGCATTGCCTTGCCTTGCGTAGAGGCGGATTCGTCGTAGCCGATATCCGAGAACCAATAGCGAAGCTTGTTGACCAGGCTGTCGAGCTTGTACACGTAGCTGATATTGAGCAAGTGGCGCTGATCAAAATTTGAGCTGGCCTTGTTGGAGCTTAGATTAAAAGAATTGACGAGAGTAGTGTCGGACCTGTCGGAGGAGTCGTCGATGGAGTGGCTGTAGGTGTAGGAAACACCGAGAGTCAGAGGGCCGGTCGCGCGGCGGAGCGTGAATTGAAGTCCGTTGTAGTCGGAATCAGCTACGTTCTGCAGCGAGAAGATTTGGCCAAAACCGGGAGCAAACGTACGCAGGCTGTTGGGATCGGGGAAGTTCTTGCCGGGCGTACCAAAACACGCGGCCTGCAGATTAACGAAGTTTACATTCGTGTTGTCCCAGACGGCTCCGTTGGGATTGTTTGGCGTAACAAATGTAAAGCTCGTGCCGTTGTAAGAGTTGCATATGGTGCTCGTAACCGGCTGCCCGGGCGCAAGACCGTTCGGTCCAAATGGATTGTCCGTCGAGACAGCTGGCACCAGTTGGTTGACTTGAAGCTCGGTGGTAAGATGGGTTCCCTTGCTGCCGACGTAGCCGAGGGTCATGACGGTATTCTTGGTTAGCTCGCGCTGGACGCCGAAGCTCCACTGCTGGACGTAGGGCCAAATCGCTTGCGTGGGGATCGCTGTGACATTGAGTGGAAAAGCTCCGGACGCTCCGCAACCCTGGGCCACGCCGCCGATGCACTCGTAGCTGGTGGGATGGTTCTGCGTCATGTCCAGTACGAGAGGCGCACTGCCTTCGAGCGAGCCGGTGTTGGCTTCGTTGCCAATTCCGTGGTGGAAAAATACTCCATAGCCGGCGCGGATGGATGTTTTGCCATCGCCAAAGGGATCCCAGGCAAAGCCGATGCGCGGAGCCGGATTAAAGACATGGCTGGTCATGCAGCCATCTGGAACGCCGTTCACTCCGCATCGCTGCAGGCCGTTGGTGATTCGCGGGTCCAGGCTAGCTAGGTTCAGCGGGATCGGAGAACAGGGGCTCGAAATGGAACCCGGAGGGGGATCGCAAGTCGAGGGCGGGCCGTTCAGCAGAACGCCGGTGAAAGGATCGATGGTTGTCTGGGCAGCGAGGGATTTGCTGTAGACCGAGGGCACCCAGTTGTAGACATTGTTGTATTTCTCGTGCCAATTGCCGTAGAGGCTGACTCGCAAACCCAAGTTAAGAGTGAGGTGGGAACTTACTCGCCAGTCATCCTGAAAATAAGGTTCGGCGATTTGATAGCGATTGTAGTAATTCCCCTGGGTACTGTCTTGCTGAAAGGTTTTGATTCCGCCCTCGAGAATTCCGGGTGTGCCGGTGGGCTGCCCAAGCAAGAAATCCGCAAAAGCATTTCCTTTGCTGTTGAAGCTGCTCACGTTGCTGAAGGTCAAGATCCCTTGCTGGTCGCCGGTATTCGCTCCCACCGCCTGGTTTAATTCGTTTCGTTGGGCGATGACAAATTGAACTCCGAATTGGAGGGTGTGCTTGCCCACAACTTTGCTTAGGTCATCGCGAAAGCTGTAAGTCGGATTGGAATGATGCCAGGGCAAATACCCGGGATCAATGCCAAATCCGAATCCGCCGTACGCCGCATTGGTGCCGCCGATCACGATTCCAGGAACTTTACCGCCGAAACCGTTATTGAACAGGTAGCCTGAGGTCAAACCAGCCGGTCGCTGCCAGGTGACGCCATTGGCATCTATGTTTTGGAGCTTGATGTGGTCGGTTGTGTAACTGAAGATGAACTCGTTCAGCAACGAAGGTGAAATCGTATTGGTGAGGTGAGCCAGCATGCTGAGACCCGGCCCGGTGAATGTACTTTGAATCGTGGGGAAGGTGTTCTGCACGGCACCCCATTGTGGAGAGAGGATGGTCGTATCCCACGAATCGTGAATGTAACGAAAGGTCGCCCGCATGTTCGGGGTGATGTTGTGATCGATGCGAAAGAGTTCCTCGCGCCAGTAAGTGCTCGGAGAAACTGCAGCGTTGAAGCACGACCCCTCGGTGGTGGTGCATCCTCCGGTCGCATCGGGCGGAGGAATAATACCGGTGCCGAGAATGGCCTGGGCGTTGGGATCAATGGGCACCTGATTTCCCGGGAAGGTTTCCGGCTTGCCGGTATTCTGATCAATGCCAAACGCGGGACAATCGGGATAAGCGGTACGGGTGAAATCAGACTGGAGTCCCGGCAATACGAATGGGCAAAGGTCGCTGAAGTTTCCGCCGCGCTCGGCTAGGGACGGAACCGCCTGATTGAAATCGGTCGGGGTACGCTCGAAGCGAAATTCTTCGGAGAAGAAGAAATAGGTTTTGTCCTTATTTGTGTTGAACAACCCTGGGATGTAGAGCGGCCCGCCGAGGGCTGCGCCAAAGTCGTTTCTGCGGTACAGGGGCGCTTTCGTGGTCTCATCGAAGTAATTCCGAGCGTTGAAGAATTCATTGCGGATAAACTCATAGCCCACGCCATGGAACTGATTCGTTCCGGACTTGGTCGTGGCTATCACTGTGCCGGACGCGCTCTGCCCGTACATCGCACCGTAGTTCGAAGTCAGTACTTGCACTTCATTGAGGCCATCCAGGCTGGGATAGACGATTAAGGTGCTTTGATTCCCGTTGAGCCCGGCGTTCAAGACATCACCGCCGTCCACGTTGAAAGAGTTGTACTCGACCCGACCGCCATTCACGCTGTAGCGCACGCTACCTAAGATTCCGACCTTCGCTTCATCCTGCCCAGTCTGGTTGCTGACACCAGGCGTCAGAGCGATCAACTGGGTAAAGTTCCGACCGTTCAATCCCAGACTAACCAGTTCTTTCTGCGTGATGGTGCCGACAATCTGAGAAGTTTCCGTTTCCACCTGCGAGACTTTTTGTCCCTCCACATTGACCGAGGTAGTGGTGCCGGCAGGTTCAAGGACAGCGTCGATCGCAATGCTCTGGCCGGTGCTCAAAGACAACCCGTCGCTGCGGAACTCTTTGAACGCGGGAGCGGAAACAGTAAGGGTATAAGTTCCAGTCGGCAACCCTTCGATAGAGTACTCGCCTCGATCGTTGGTCGTGGCCGTCTGGGTGAGACCGGCCTGGCTGGTGATGGTCGCAGTCGCCCCGGGAAGGACTGCGCCCGTCTGATCCGTCACCGTCCCTGTAACAGCCGCTTTGCCTTTTGCGGAACTAGCTTTCGCGCTTTGCGCCAGCGCCAGCGATGAGATAGCTAGAACGACGGCAAAACCGCACAAGGAGATTTTCAGAAACCTCAAAGAGTTCACCCGTCCTCGTTAGGGAGTAAAAGGAGCCACATGGTTACAGAGAAGGTGTGACGACATTGTGACGGATAGATTAATTTCAGATGAAAAATATTGCACTCGGCTCTGCGAAAGGGCGTTCGGGGTGAGAGTGTGGCATGGGGGCTTCGCCCCGCATGGAATCTTGGTTTACGCCCGCGGCGTGGCCGTTGATTTCCTCAGGATTGTCTTCATGCAGTCTCAGTCCCATCCTGACAAATTCACGCGATTTTAATCCTCGGGTATTTTTCCTGCAACAAACTTCGACGATATTCAGCCCGACTCGATCTACAGGATTTCTTGTAGTTCGTTTACCGGGCTGTCCTAATTCGGAGCCTTTGTAGCGAGTCAAGTGGGCGGTTGCTGGGCCGCCTTGGGGATAGTCAGGGCGTGCAGTCTCGACGATCGGCTGCACTGCCTCTCTTAAAACGGGGGATGCGTTCCCCATAACCGCGCACAATTGCGCCGAGAGGACTACTGAAATGACAAAGAGAGCCACAAAAATGGCAGCGGCCATGTCGCTAGCCTTGATGATGTTTATTGGAGCAAGCGCCTTTGCCGCCGTTTTGCCATACTTCAATGCCGCCGGCTCGAGCGGCGCGTTCAATTCCTTTGCATTGGCCGCAGGCCCAGCTGAGGGCGGAGGGTTATGCGGAGGCTTCATCTGGACTAAGAAGAACGGGGCCCAGGGAGTGGACAATCGCGGTACCGGTCTTCTGGAGACGGGGAATGTCTGGATCGCCTGGGATAACTCTACTGCGCCGAAACACGTGTGCAGCTACATTGCCGTCGACAGCATTATCGGACAACAACTGTTCTTTGCCGAGCCCGCGTCGACTTTTAACATTCTGTTCCCAGCCGGCACGGCGGGAGACAACCTGATCCCGACGCTTACCGACACCCCGATTCCGCAGTCCGTAATCAACGTTCTGCAAAACCAGCCGTTCAATGCCGCGCCGACGGATATTCGCCCCGAAGATGCGTTGTTTGAGGAAACCCGCGTTTTGGCTCCGTTGAATACCAGCAACTACACCGGCCTCGGCTACGGTCCGGGCCCGGTTGGAATTGCCATCAAGAGCACTTTCAGCACCAAGACGTCCACCCCCGCTCTTTACGCCCTCAGCGGTAAGGACCCAATCACGGGTCAAGCGATTCCGGCAACCAAGACCACCAACGTTGGAGTTCAAGTGGTGATGGCGATCGTCAACGCTCAACAAGGCAGCCAACAGAACTCGGGTCATTTTGGCGACTCCACATCCTTCTTTAACATCAACCGCCGCGATTGGACTTTGGCTCTCAACGGCGGCTATGCCTACACGAAGGACCTGACGTCGGTACCAGGGCAAGGCACGGTGCCGCTGAATGTCGTATTGCGCGAACCTCTTTCTGGAACCTTTACGGCGCTGGAATTCAATATTCCACGCAACCTCGAGACCAACTCCACACAGGAACTAAGTGTGAACCCAGCGACCGGCCAGGGCACAACCTGCCCCGGACAACCCTGCGGGAACCCGCTGTTCCTTTCAAACGGCGGTGGATGGCGCAAGCGAGCCATTGGCAACGGTGAAATGATTTCCGAAATCGGCACCTCAGCCAACGGGGATTCTCTTGGCTATGCTTTCTGGAGCGTCGGCAACCTGGGTGGCCAGTCGCCGAACATCCGCTATCTTGCGGTCGATGGAGTTGACCCGATCAACCTCAATTACGTTGACGGCACTCTTCCCACGTGTACCGCTCCCTGCCCCGGCATCGTGAGTTTCGCTAACGTGATCTCGGGCGACTATCCGGTATGGAACACTCTGCGCCTGGTCGCGCACACACCGATCCCAACCGGAGTTAAGGCTCTGATCACGGGTGTGCAAAGTCAGGTTGTGAACATCTACCCGGACTTCCTTCCACTCGGCGCCATGGGGGTGTTGCGCTCCCACTACAAGCAGTCGGGAGTCGACGGCGTGAACGGCGCTGGAGGTTCATGCAATCCGGCTGATGCGGGCGGCGATGTGGGTGGGGCCGTCCTCACCATCCAGGGCGATCAGGATTATTGCGCCGCTACTGGACTCAAGTTCGGACGCATTGGGTTGAAACAGTAGGTAGTCGCCTGATGTAGACCGAGAAAGTAAACCTGTACGGAGGCAGACTGCATATTTCGCAGCCTGCCTCCAGTTTCTGAAAGCATGCGCTTTCCAGTAGGGAAGTATGAAGTTCATCGTTGAGATTCCGGACGGCGAAGTGTTCGAGGCTGCTGAGCAACCCGAGGATCTGGCTTGCGAGATCGCTGAAGTGATTACCAGCGAGATTTTCGAGTTCAGCTCTCTGAGCGTAATTCCTCAACAACGGTCCATCGGTCTGTTCAGTAATTCAGTCTTGAGTTGGGAATCCCGGCATCATTGACCTGGGACATCGGTTGATGTGTACGTCAACAGCCGAAAAAAGAACATCTTGCGAAAAGAGGTTGGAATGCGGCACGGGTGTAATAGAAGTCGCCACGGCGAGTTCCTCGCGGTTTTGTGTTTCCTGTGGTTGGTAAACTCCAGCGTCGGGTGGACTCAACAAGTCGAGCCGAACCCGGCAGCGCCGAAACCATCCGGCATGCTAAAGGCACGTCCCGTGGGCAACCTCGAGAACTGGAGTTCGCCGTCGTTGGCCAACAGCGAATTGGTCCCCGAACCGCCGTTGCTCGCAGAAACGGATGACAATCCGCAGTTCACCCGCGAATTACTGCAGGTGAAGTGGCGACAAGGCGATCCCATCGATCTGTACGTCATTCGTCCGAAGGGCGTGGCTAAACCTCCTGCCGTACTGTATCTCTACAGCTACCCTTCTGAGGCCGACGTGTTTCGCAGCGATGCTTATTGCGTAAACGTCACCAAGAACGGATTCGCTGCGGTCGGCTTCGTGTCTGCTCTCACTGGCCATCGCTATACCAACCGGCCAATGAAGCAGTGGTTCGTGAGCGAACTGCAGGAGGCGCTCGGAAGTTCCGCTCATGATGTTCAGATGATTTTGAACTATCTCGCCACACGCGACGATCTGGATATGAGCCGGATTGGCATGTTTGGAGTGGGCTCGGGCGGGACAATCACGATCCTGGCAGCTGCGGCCGACCCGCGCATCAAGACTATCGACGTGATCGATCCCTGGGGAGATTGGCCGGACTGGATTGCCAAGTCTTCACTGATTCCAGAGGTGGAGCGGGCAAATTATCTGAAACCTGACTTCCTGAAAAAAGTCGCACCTCTGGACCCGGTCGCGTGGCTGCCGCAATTGACCTCGCAGCACGTTCGCCTGCAACAAGTGCTCGATGATTCGGTCACGCCGAAGGTGGTGCAACAACGTATAAAAGCGGCCGCTCCGCGGACGGCTCAGAGGGTGAGTTTCCACACCACGCGGCAGTTCACCGATGCCGAGTCCGGAGACCGGCTACTGCGATGGCTAAAAGACCAGGTCCAGCCTGGTTCTCCGCTACAGCCCGCCGCTCATAATCCGCAGAATTCTGGCGTGGGAGGGGAAGTCACTCAGTCGGACCGTATCGATTCAGACCATATCAGTTCGAACCATATCGATTCAAACCATGATGAAAAGAGCGACAACGATTAATTTTTCTGGCGCAGTGGCTCAATCCACTTGGGAGTGCCGCATGTTGAAGAATACTCAGCTGGGTCTTTTGATTGCCATGGCGTTCAGCGCAATGTTTGCCCTGGTTAGTTGCGGTGGAGTTGGTTCGGCTCCGCTTAATGAGGGGAATCTTTCTCGAGTCGCGGTTAGTGTGGCTCCTCAGACCATGACTGTAGCCACCGGAACCACTCAACCGTTCACCGCAACCGTGACGAACACAGGTGAGACCAGCGTGTCTTGGCTGGTCAACGGGTTCCCCGGCGGCGTAAATCCTGCCGATAACACGTCGTCCTTCGGAACTATCGATAAGAACGGAAATTACACTGCACCTCCGTTCATCCCGATCCCGTCGACGGTCACCGTGACCGCAGTCGCCAACGCCGACAACAGCGCCACCGCTAATGCCGCAGTCTCAATCAACGGGACACCGTCGCCGGTTTCCATCTCACCCACTTCCGCCAGCCTGCCAGTGGGGGGCGTTGCTCTCTTCACTGGCATGGTAAAAACGTCCGATCCAGCGGCCGAATGGCTTGTGGAAGATGTACTAAACGGGAATGCTGTTGTTGGCACAATCTCCCCGGTGCCTGGGGCTCCGGACCAAATACTTTACACCGCTCCATTGGTCGTGCCAGGCGGGGGTCAGACTGCGCAGGTACACGTTACGGTTCAATCCCTTGCCAATCCCGGAGAAACTGCCTCGGCGGTGGTAACCATATCTGCAGCGACGGTGGGCGGTGCGGTGGTCACGATCACCAGCCCCGTGGGAACACCCACCGTTCAGGCCGGAGAGAATTTGCAATTCCAGGCCAGCGTGACCGGTGTCAGCGATACAACGGTGTCGTGGGATGTCGATGCCATCCCCGGAGGCAACTCCAATGTGGGCACAATCGCAACTGGGCCACACGACACAGCACTCTATACCGCTCCCGCTCAGGTGCCTACCCCTCCCACGGTCACAGTCACCGCTGTTTCCAACGCTCAGCCATCTGCTCGCGCATCGATTCAAGTCAGCTTGATCGCAGCGCAGCCGACGACGGTCACCCTAACTCCCGACGTATGCATTAACACTAGTGCGGTACCGATTAGTACCCAAGTGAACTTTGCCGCAGTGGTTAAGGGGCCGCAGAATGAAGATGTGACCTGGCAGGTGAATAAGATCCCCGGCGGCAGCGCCGCAGTGGGCACGATAGTTCAAGTTGGAACGACCCAGACCGCAGTTTACACTGCACCGGCCAATGTACCCACGCCGCCGATTGTGACCGTCGGCGCGGTTTCCGTCGCGGATCCCTCCGCTTCCGCGACGGTACCACTTACGATTACCACGACGGCTGTGCCTAAGGTAGTGATCAGTCCAACCTCTGCGAGCGTTACAGCCGGGACGGGGGCCGTACCCTTTACGTCCACCGTTGAAGGTGCTGCAATTACGGGCAACGATTACGTTACTGCTCAGGTTTGGGCGGTGAATGGTGAGGTCGGAGGGGATAGCACTATCGGGACCGTCGAGGAGGACAACAATCAACCACCTGTTCGGTGCCAAGCCTTCGGGAACTACGACCCTCCTGGGTCCGTCCCAGGCACCAACCCTGTCTCTGTCACCGCTGCTACCGACGACGGTCTCACGTCCCCCGGAGCTCTAGTGACTATACTTCCACCCCCAGTGTTCACCGTGACATTGATGCCAGGAAGCAGTGATCCGCAGACCGTCCAGGTGCAACCACCCAACAATAAAATCCTGTACACTGCGACTCAGACCAAGAACGGGGTTGTTGATACAACCGACCCACTCAGTTGGACGCTGACTAGCACAAACCAAGATTGTAGCGTGAGTAACGGATCCATATGCGGTACGATCACACCCACAGGGGTCAATAACAGCGATCAATTCACTGCAACGTACACTGCCCCTATCTCGATCCCTCCGAACAACCAAGTGACCTTGACAGTCGCCTCGGAAGTGGCGCCCAGCGCGTCGGACTACAACGTGATTGGAATTGGCGTGCCGACAATCGCTATCAATGGCCCAGCGTCCGTCCAAGCAGGTACAGGTCCGTTTTCTTACACCGTGATCATCACCCCCCCGTCGGATCAGAGCCTCGACGTGGTCTGGCAACTGGGGTGCATCTCTGATTGGGACGGCGTGTCACCCGATGGCAATTGCCAGCCGACGAGCAAGGATGACTTTAAGGACGGTCCCGGCTGTATCCAATATGGCAGGGCAAGAGTCTGCGGAGCAGCAGGGGATCTCACTGTGCCCGGAGAAAACGCTCTTTCTTACACTCCGCCGCTTACAGTCTCGACAACAGACTACGAGCAGAACAGTTGTACGCCAAATGGTGATCCGCATGCCTCGATCGTGCCTATTAATGCCTCGATACAAGCCACGGGCTGCCCTCAAGGAGTATGCACGGCGATTGCGTGCGTAACGGTGACGCCGCCGTAGCGGCGATTGACCGGCTCTATTGTCGGGCACTCAGATCGGCAGATGCTGCGCAACTAGTCTGGGCGAGTTTTCCCGGACCGGAGCTTCCACACGATCTGGCGGAGAATTCCGAGCCAGACTACGGCGTCGCGGGCGGGCAAATTGAGGCGGCGGACCAGGCGGCGCATTCTTTCTTCAACGTCCGCGATGGGGCGCCGGTCCAGGTAGCCGCTGATGCGCATCGCTTCTAGCAGCGCCGCAGTGACGCGCTCAAGGTCTTCCGCAGTTGCTCGTTTTACCTTCTCTGCTTGCCGCGCGATCTTGGCCTCGCGAATGAGTTCGTAGAGGCAGACAGCCACCGCCTGCCCCAGGTTCATCGAAATGTTTTCTTCGCACGTGGGAATGCGAATCAGCCAATGGCAGTGACTGAGGGCGGCATTTGAAAGACCAAACTTCTCCGATCCGAAGAGCAGAGCCACCTGGCTTGAAGGCAACTGCCTGCGGATTAGGCGCGCGCCATATTCCAGGCGGCGGAGCGGATGCTGCAACTCCCGATGACGGACCGCCGTGGTTCCGACTACGAGAGAACAGTCAGCCACGGCTTCTGCGACCGTCTTATACTCTTCCGCATTTGCCAACAGCTCTGACGCGCCGACCGCAGAGCGGGCCTCACGAAATCCCGCCTCGTAGGGATTCACTACGCGCAGACGGTGAAATCCAAAGTTGCTCATGGCACGAGCGGCTGCGCCGATATTCAGAGGATTGCGCGCTGCCACCAACACCACGCACAGACTGTCGAGTTCGTTTGGAGGGGGAGACAATTCTTTTGTCTGGTTTGACAAACGTCGCACCACATTCTGGTAGGCAGCGCGGCCCAACTAGATCGTCATACCGGAAGCTGCTTCGCGCTTCACCGGCTGTATTGATTCTTCTTCTTTTCTTCGTACCGTTCCAGTCCCAAATGAATCAACCGCCCAATTAGATCGGAATACGATACACCCGAAGCCGCCCACAACTTGGGATACATACTGATGGCCGTGAACCCTGGCATGGTATTGATCTCGTTTAAATAAAGTTTCCCGGACTTCGGCTCTATCAAAAAATCGACTCGCGCCAGTCCCGAGCAGTCCACGGCTTTGAACGCGCCGATCGCCAATCGCTGTACTTCTTTCGTTTCGGCTTTGCTGAGCTTGGCGGGGATGATCAACTGCGACCCTTCATCGAGATACTTGGCCTTGTAATCATAGAATTCGGTGCTGGGCACGATCTCTCCCGGAAGCGACGCTTCTGGTTTGTCGTTGCCAAGGACCGAACACTCGATCTCGCGCGCTTTTTGTTTGCGCCCGCCCACTCCTTGTTCGATCACAATTTTGCGATCGAACTTCGCGGCTTCCTCAATCGCGGGGCCGAGTTCCTTGCTGTCCCGCGCCTTGGAAATGCCCACTGACGAGCCCAGATTCGCCGGCTTCACAAACACCGGATATTTCAGCTTGCTCTCAACCAGTTTCTGAACCTTGTTCGGGTTTGCTTCCCAATCCCTGCGGAGAAACGTGACGTGTTTCACAATCGGCAGCCCCGCGGCGCGAAAGAGCGCCTTCATAATGTCCTTGTCCATACCCGCTGCCGAACCGAGTACGCCCGCACCCACGTAAGGCATGTCCGCCAATTCCAGCAAACCTTGGATGGTTCCGTCCTCGCCGAAAGTGCCATGCAGCACGGGAAAGATGACGTCAACATTGATGGCACGATCGGCGGCGCGACGAGTGAGCGCATGAGAAGATGCGTCAGTCTCAAACGGCGTCATTACACCGTGTCTTTGCGGCTCAGGCGGCACGACGACCGCTTCGCCCTTGGCCAGAACGGCGGCACCGGGAGTCGCTTCGGGATCGCCGGCACGCAGATGTTTATGATCCTCAAATTTCCCCTGCAGCAATCGTTCAGCCTGGCCGGCGGTTACCCATCGGCCTTCTTTGGTGATGCCGATCGGCACAACTTCGTATTTATCTTTGTCAATGGCGTTGAATACCGAAGCGGCAGAGAGCAGAGAGATCTCATGCTCTCCGCTACGCCCGCCAAACAGAATGCCGACTCGAATCTTTTTCATGGCTCAAATGGGACTACAGAATCTTTTTGCCGAAGGCCGACAATGCCAACTCGACAGCTAAATCTGCGGTCTGGTTGTGCTCATCGATTACGGGATTCACTTCAACGATTTCAAAGCTGAGCATGCGGCCGTGGTCGGCGATGATTTCCATCGCCAGGTGAGCTTCGCGATAGGTTGCACCACCGCGAACTGGCGTACCCACGCCCGGTGCGTCTTCGGGATCGACCCAATCCATGTCGAGCGAAACGTGGTAGCCCGCGGTGCCTCGTCCGGCGGCTCGCAGAGCTTCTTCCATTACGGTACGCATGCCGCGTTCGTCGATATCGCGCATGGTGAAGACGTGAATTCCGGTTCTGCGCACATTTTCTTTTTCGATGTTGTCGATGTCACGTACCCCAACCAGCACACAATTCTCTGGCTTCACCTTGGGAGAAAAGTCGAAAATGTTGGACAGTTCAGGAGGGCCCAATCCCATGATCGCGGCCAGCGGCATGCCATGCACGTTTCCGCTGGGAGAGCTGTCGGGCGTGTTGACGTCAGTGTGCGCGTCAATCCAGATCAGGCCAATTTTCTGATTCTGTCGACGATAAAATTCCGCAACCCCGGCAACTGTTCCCGCTGCGATGGAGTGATCGCCGCCTAGAGTAATGGGCACCTTGCCGGCCTCGAGCGTCTTGACCACTAGTTCGGCGTGCTTGGTGCACGTTGCTGTGATCTCCTTCAGGTACTTCGCGCGTGGATCGCCTTCCTTCTTCTGTTCGGCAATGGCAACAGAAACGTTCCCAGCGTCTTCGACGACGTGGCCGAGCGCCTCCAATCGCGCCTCGAGGCCAGCGACGCGAACCGCGGAAGGACCCATATCCACGCCGCGGCGGGATTGGCCGAGATCTAACGGAACGCCAATGACACGAATCTTTCGAGGCGTGATGCTGGAGAAGGATGGGGTGATGTCCGTCATAAGTTTGAGCTAGGGTACCGCTCGACCGTGAAACATCATTATGGATACAACCGGTGTAGCATTCTCGGGAACGGAATCGTCTCGCGCACATGTTCCAGCCCGCAGATCCATGCGACGGCTCGCTCGATCCCCATGCCAAACCCGGCGTGGGGCACGCTTCCGTATTTCCGCAAGTCGAGATACCACTTGAATGCCTCTTCCGGCAGGCCATGTTCATGAATGCGCTTGAGCAGCAAGTCGTAGGACGCCATGCGCTGCGAGCCTCCGATAATCTCGCCGTAACCTTCGGGCGCAAGCACATCCACGCATAGCGCCAGATCCGGCCGCTGCGGATCGGGCTCCATGTAGAACGCTTTTATTTTTGCAGGATAGCGATGCACCATCACAGGCCGGTCAAACTGTGACGAGATGTAAGTTTCGTCGGGCGAGCCCAGATCCCCGCCCCACTCGAAGTTGTTTTCGAGCGCGCCCTTGGCATGCGCTTCTTGTAGCATCTTCACCGCATCGTCGTAGGTGATGCGCGGAAACGGAGCCTCAACATTCTCTAACTTTGAAACATCGCGGCCGATGGTCTGCAAATCTGAGCGCCGGCGTTCGAGGCAACGCTTTACCAAAAAGCTGAGCAGCCCTTCGGCCAAATCCATGATGTCTTCGAGTTGAGCATAAGCCACTTCCGGCTCGACCATCCAAAACTCGGTCAAATGGCGGCGGGTCTTACTTTTCTCGGCCCGGAACGTGGGCCCGAACGAATACACCTTGCCCAGCGCCATTGCAGTTGCTTCGATGTAAAGCTGTCCAGACTGCGTGAGGTACGCCTGCTCGTCGAAGTAATCGACCGGAAACAGCGTTGTCGTGCCTTCACACGCCGCGGGCGTAAGAATTGGAGGATCGGTGAGAGTGAAACCGCTCTCATCAAAGAAATCACGCGCAGCTTTGATGATCTCAGCGCGAACGCGTAGAATTGCGGCTTGGCGCGGCGTTCGCACCCACAAATGCCGGTGCTCCATCAGGAAATCGACGCCGTGTTCTTTTAGCGAGATGGGATACGGATCGCTCTCTGCGACCTTCTGGACTACCTGCACATTCGAGATGTCCAACTCGTAACCACCGGGTGCACGCTTGTCGGCACGGACTTTGCCTTCGACGATTACGCTCGACTCCTGAGTCAAGCCCTTCACCGCTTCAAAAACTTCGGGCGCAACTGCATTCTTTGGCACAACGCCTTGAATGACACCGGAGCCATCGCGCAGTTGCGGAAACAGCAGCTTCCCGCTCTCGCGCAGGTTATAGAGCCAGCCGCGAATGGTGACGCTCTGGCCTTCGTGTTTGCCAACATCGACGATCGTGGTCACAGGGGATGACATAGCGTTTTAGGTTTGGTAGTTGTGCAATTGAGTAATTTAATAATTGAAACCAACGCGGTTCAATTTCCCGATTACTCAGTTACTCGATTGCTCAAAGTCTTATGCTGCTTCCAGTTTGTCGAATACCTCGCCCATCTTTTCGGTCGGGTTGATCTTTTCGTCACCTTCGACCTCAAGCAGCAGTGCCGGCGTCTGCGGCGCCGATCGCAGCAACTCCATAGCCTGTTTCCAATCGATCGATCCACTACCGGGCCAAAGGTGGGAGTCACTAATCTTTGCGTTATCGTGAACATGGGTGGAATGGATGTAGCTCTTCAAAGTTTCGAAGGCCTGCGGTACATCACTCATCATGTGCGCATGACCAAAATCGAAGCATACGCCGACATCATCGAAATGCGCGGCGCGGATAAACTCCACCAGCCGTTCGGGAACGGACAATTCGTTGGGAATGTTCTCCAACAGAATGCGCACGCCGAGCGGCTTGGCAAAGGCCCGAAGATGCTCGACCGACGTCATCGCCGCTTCGAACTTGCGGTCATCGAACGATTCCCCGGTTGTCCCGATATGCTGCACCAGAAACCGAAAAGGAATGTGCTCAGCCAATTCCAGCGCGCGCTTAATTTCATCCATGGCTTCGATCCGGCTCGCCCGGTCGGTCGAAGCAATGTTCATTTGCGGCGCACCGGCCCGGCCCCATTCGTAATCTGCGTAGAGAGGCGCATGAACCGAATTCAGAATAACTCCGCTGGTGCGAAACCAGTCCGCGATTTCCCGGACATGCTGCTTGCGGTTGGCATAGTCCAGGTGCTGTCGCGCGGCAAAGATTTCAATCGCCTGCGCCCCACCCCGCACCAGTCCTTCCAGCAGGCCCGGGTGCAACCGTTCCTTCACATAGACGAGCGTCGATATTGCTTTCAGCATCAGTAGCCAACTGCCTTTCCGTTATTTCTGACGTCGCTTGCGCCCAAACGTTCGCCGGTTTTCAAATCGACGGCAATACACTCACCATCGCTCCAATAAGGAGCCCAGTCTCCACCTGCAGTTTCTCCGCTCTCGACCTTGTGTCCGATTTGCCCGAGCACCCTTATCGCGTCGGGAGAAAACCACTGCTCGACATTGACGGCATCGGGCAGCCATTGATGGTGGAATCGCGGCGCGTTCACAGCTTCCTGAATATTCATTCCATAGTCCACCACGCCCATCAGGATATTGGCCACCGTCGTGATAATCCTCGGTCCGCCCGGCGAACCCAGAACCAGAAAGAGCTTCCCGTCTTTCAAAACCATGGTCGGCGTCATGGCGGAGAGCGGCCTCTTGCCTGGCCCGATGACATTGGCAGGCCCTTGAATCAAGCCAAAGAGGTTGGGCACACCTGGCTTCGCCGCGAAGTCGTCCATCTCATCGTTCATTAGAAAACCCAAGCCCTCTGCCGTGACCCGCGAGCCGAAACTGTCGTTCAACGTCGTTGTCACTGCGACCGCGTTACCTTCTGAGTCGACGACCGAATAATGCGTCGTGTGTGCGGGCTCAGGCACGACCAGGGGCTGCGGATGCTGCGACGCGTATTGTTCAAGTTCGCTGAAGATCGCGGGCCGCTTCAGACCCTTGCTGATGCTGGCGTGCGCCGGATCAATCGATTCCCGCCAGGCCGCGCCGTATTTCTTATCGATGAGTTGCGCGACCGGAATCTTGGAAAAATCCGGATCCCCTAGGAACTCGGCTCGATCATAAAACGCCCGGCGAAACGCCTCAACCGTCAAATGAATCGACGCCGCGGAACCGTCGCCTGCTTTGGCGAGATCGTATCCCTCGAGAATATTTAATATTTCGATAAGCGCAATCCCTCCCGATGACGGAGGAGGCGCGCTGATAATTTCGTAACCACGATAGGTTCCCCGGACCGGTTCGCGCTCTTTTACTTCATAGTGCGCAAGATCTTCGGCGGTGATCAGACCTCCGCCCTTCTGCATCGACGCCGCTAACTCGCGCGCCATGGCGCCGCGATAAAAGTCATCGGGATTTTGGGCAATCCGCTTCAGGGTGCGCGCCAACTCCGGCTGCCTGAAGACTTCGCCCTGCTTGTAGTAATTTCCATCTCGCTGAAAGATGCGACGTGACTCGGAAAACTTCGCCAAATCCTTGTCCTGAAAATCGCGCGCATCCTGCCAGGCCAGCAGATAACCGTCCCGCGCTAGCTTTATCGCCGGGGCCATCACCTGACCGAGAGTCAGCTTACCGTAAGCCTTTTCGGCGTAAACCATTCCCGCCACCGAACCCGGCACTCCGACGGCTTTATACCCAACCAGGCCGGCATTTTCGATGACGTTGCCTTGAGCGTCGAGATACATATTGGCCGTCGCTGCTGCGGGAGCCTTTTCGCGATAGTCAACGAAATGCGTCCGGCCGTCAGCCAGGCGGACGAGCATGAACCCGCCGCCGCCCAGATTTCCCGCTTGCGGGTAGACGACGGCCAAGGCAAATCCCGTAGCCACAGCGGCATCCACGGCGTTGCCGCCGGCGCGTAGAATGTCGGCTCCGGCACGCGATCCCAGTTCGTGAACGCTGACCACAATGGCATGAGACGCATGAACGGGCTGCACCCCCGCCGAGGCGGGAGTGGCCAGAGCCGCCAGCACTGCCAGCAGCAGCACGATCAGTCGCTCGCACTTGAATCGCATGGAATCTAAAACTGTGGGCGGACCTTTGAGGCTAGCGTAGGGAGCGAGTGGGAGTCAAATTGGGGAGCTATCAGGCCACGGCTGTCAGCTCTCAGCCCTTCGGCGAGACGGTGATAGCGAGCCCCGCCTCTTGTTCCTTTTCCCGGTTTTGACGCTGGACTTGATTTTGGTTTTCGCGGCCACCATCTTATACGACTGTTGAATCAAGTCTTTTAATTCCACACTACTCAACACGTCCAATCGTTGTAGTAAAACCCATTTGTAGCGGCCTACGTACGGTGCTGGCTTGATCCCTTCCTGTTCGCACAACTCCGCAAACTTGTCCGGTGAGCACTTCAAGCACAGGCTTGGCGGAACCGAGTCCAGGCTTAACATGGCAAAGATCTTCCCGGACACCTTGAAGCAGACAGTCTCGCCCCACTGCAAGTTTTCTCTTGCTTGCTGAAAAGAAAGACAATAGCCTCGAACGGAATCAACGTTCATAGTAGAGCCATCATCTAAAATATAAGGACAAACCTGCGAAGCACGCACAGGAGATTGAAAATGGAAACCCGGCAACTTGGCAAGTCCGACTTGAATATCACTCCTGTTGGCTACGGAGCCTGGGCCATCGGGGGCGGCGGCTGGCAGTTTGGCTGGGGCGCGCAAGACGACAATGACTCAATCGCCGCTATTCACCGCGCGCTCGAATTGGGAGTCAACTGGATTGACACGGCCGCGGTTTACGGGCTCGGGCATTCTGAAGAAGTCGTCGCTCGGGCGCTCAAAGAGTGGCCGGGCGCCAAGCCCTACTTGTTCACCAAATGTGGATTGCGCTGGGATGAGCAAGGCAACATCCAAAAGAACCTGCACGCCGATTCAATTTGCCGCGAGGTCGAAGACAGCCTGCGCCGCCTCGGTGTAGAGACGATCGATCTTTATCAGATCCACTGGCCACCCGAGGATCCAGAGTCGCCGGACCTTGAAGAGGGGTGGTCCATTCTTTCAGCCCTACAACGGCAGGGCAAAGTGCGCTCGATTGGCGTTTCTAATTTTGATGTCAAACAAATGCGCCGGGTGCAAAGCATCGCTCCTATTACTTCTCTGCAGCCGCCTTACTCGCTGATCAATCGCGGCATTGAGGAGGACATTCTGCCTTACTGCTTGCGTGAGGAAATCGGCGTGATTGTCTATTCACCCATGGCGTCCGGGCTTTTGACGGGTGCGATGACTCGCGAGCGGGCCATCAGGCTGCCCAAGGATGACTGGCGCAGCAGCGATCCTGAGTTCAAAGAGCCCAGGTTATCGCGGAATCTTGCTCTGGTCGAGCAGTTACGCGAGATCGGAAAGCGTCATGGGCGTTCGCCCGGTGAAGTGGCGATTGCCTGGACGCTGCGGAATCCCGCCGTCACCGGCGCTATTGTGGGTGCTCGCAATGCCCGGCAAGCGAACGGCGTGATGCGCGCGGGAGAATTCCAACTTACGGACAAAGAAGTGAACGAAATCGAAGACTTTTTCGAACAAACCGCCGCCTAGAAGATCTGCGGAGAGCTTGCCCACGGCTGACAACTGAAAGCTCTGCCTACACTTCCTGCCTGGCTTCACCGAGCACTACGTTCACATCCATCTTTTTCTTTCCGCGGTAGATGGTGACGCGGACGGTATCGCCAGCGCGATGGTTATTCATGATCTGCGCCAATTCCTGCTGATCCTCGACTTGTTTTCCATCGACAGCCACGATCAGGTCACCGCCTACCATGATCGGAATGTTGCCGAGAAATGCACGCTCACTTCCACCTCGCAAGCCCGCGTTGTCCGCAGCTCCTCCGGGCACGACCTGGACGATCAGCAGTCCGTAATCAGAAGCAAGCCCCATCTGACTGGCTAATTCAGAATCGATGGGAATCGTACGCACGCCTAGCGCCG
>Ga0070762_10000051_pt1 | contig 33129 bp, 30 predicted proteins | sample HubBroMetageREF2_FD_66726 | JGI IMG/M metagenome (GOLD analysis project Ga0070762, IMG submission 66726) | Reference soil microbial communities from the Hubbard Brook experimental Forest, New Hampshire, USA - Hubbard Brook CCASE Soil... | ecosystem: Environmental > Terrestrial > Soil >...
TAGAGCGCCCCGCCTACTGCGTTAAGGCTTGCATAGGGAACCCGACCGCCGGTTCCACGGGCGAAAGGATGCAGCACGGTCTCTGAGCCCGACGGCGTTATAGAGAAAAGCGTGCCTTGTTTTCCCGGGCCGCCATAACCCGTCGTACCGTAGAGTTGGCCGTTCACGACCGTTAGGCCGGCATAAGGTTTGGTGCCGTCCTTTGGGCCGCCGAAGGAGTGGATCACGCTCTCCGAGCCCGAAGTCGTGATGGCAAAAACCGTTCCGGTTTTGTGTGCGCCGCCTTGCTGCGTGGTTCCGTAGAGCGTACCGTTCAATTCCGTTAGCCCGACAAAGGGGTGCGCGCCGTCCTTCCCGCCTTTAAAGCTGTAGAGAACGCTGTAGTTCGAACCTGTCGGACTGATTGCAAAGACGGTTCCGTCATTGCTCGCACCGCCAGAGGAAGTCGTGCCGTAGAGCATGCTGTTTACTTCAATCGGAATGCCAAGCGGCAACGCGCCGTCCGCGCCGCCGGTAAAACTGTGGAGCACTTGCTCGGTGCCGGAAGTGGTGGTTGTGAAGATCGTCCCAGTTCCCGCCGTACCACCATAATAGGTGGTGCCGTAGAGCGCGCCGTTAACGCTCGTCAAACCCGCGCGTGGATCATCGCCGTCTTTTTTGCTGCCAAAGCCGTAGACCACGCTCTCCGAACCCGCGGTCGTGATCGCGAAAACCGTTCCGCCTTTGTACTTGCCGCCTTGCTGCGTGGTTCCATAAAGCGTGCCGTTGACGTTGATCAGTCCGGCATACGGGTGGAAACCGGTCGAGTTGCCCGTAAAGCGGTAGAAAACGCTCTCCGCACCAGACGAGTTGATTTCGAAAATCGTTCCGCAGCCATTCCCCGGGACGCATTGCTTGGAGGAGACGCCGCCGAAGTTCGTCGTGCCGTAGAGCGCGCCGTTTAGACCGAGCATCACGCCAACTGGGACTATTCCATCTTTTCCGAGCTTGAATATATGGAGCGTCTGGAACTTCGAGCTGGTCGCCTTGCTTGCCGCCGACTGAATCGTCGTGGACTGGACCGTCGCGGGAAGTGACGAAGCAGCCGGCGTGCGCGAGCAGCCGACCAAAATGATGATACACAAAGCCGAACCAACTCTTCGCATGACAGTTGTCTCCTGATCGTCCTGACTGGCGTTATATTTCAGCCTTCTCCGGTAAGGTTCTGAGTCCTTGCCACAAGGTGTTCGGCACGCTTGGTAGCGGCCGAGGCAGCAAGGTGCGTCCTACGTCGTCGGAGAAGGTCGGCGCCGGTCCAGGTGCCCGGTCCTTATCGAAGAAGGCTACAATACTACGCCAATCAGTACGATCAGGAGACAACCGTCATGCGGAAATTTAGTTCGGATTTGTGTATCATCGTTAATCGCTTCCAACGGAGTTGTAGCATGGCGCTTCGCTCTCATCGATCGGTAATGCCGGCAGTGGTGGTACTCCTGGCAACGTCGGCCTGCGGGGCACACGCCGTCCCAACAAGCAACGGAGCTAACCCAGCACCGCTAATCGCGAGAGCCGCCGCAACTGTCGGCCGGCCGGCCGACACGACATCGATTCTGAAGAAGCTGACGAAGGACGTCGTTATTGGATCGACCGTCGATGCCCAAAATGGCGACGAGGGGCCGCGTGCTCTCACCATCGCTCTCTGCCGCAACTGCCACGGTTTGTTGACCAAGGGACAACTCGTCGTCTGTAACTTTGAGAACTCGGCCGGCGTCGCCGGTCAAGGGACTACGATCGAAGCCCTCGACCCGAAGCCAGGCTCCAGCCCGGTACGCTTTTTCCAGGGCGATTCGATTAAGGGCTGCGACGGAGACGCGCTCAACCCCCATGACGGTGCCGCGTACGGCGCAGGACTTACGAGCGGCGACATTGTCGAGATTACCAAGGAAGGAAAGGCGACGAAAACCTACAGCGGTAAGACGATCAACGCGCCATTCGCAGACGCCGCCGCCGATCCCACGCAGAACTTCTCTCCGTTATACATCTACGCCGGCGATACGGCGTCTGGCGGGATCATTAGCCTCAGCATCGGCTTCTACGGTAACGGGAAGGCAATCCAAGTGGCGAAAGGCTTTGGCGTCTCTTCTGGGAGCGCGCAAAGTGAGCTGGCGCCCTCGGGGCTGCAGTACAATCGGAAGCTCGATACCCTCTACATCGTTGACGGTGTAACCAATACGATCGTGGCCTTTTCCAACTCAAGCCAGCTTCTGGATAAAGATGAAATCGTCGTCAAGCCCGGCGGAAAGACGTTCTCGTGCAAGTATCCGAAGACAACGTGCGCGAGCCTCGTTTACAGTGGGTCGCCGCTGAACGCACCGATGGCATCCGCGTTGCTTCCCAACGGCAATCTCGTCGTCGCCAATACACAAGGGACGGCCAATACGCTCGTCGAGTTGACTCCCGCGGGTCAGGTGCTCGACACGAAAGTGATCGACACGAGCTCGACGCAAGGCGTCTTCGGGCTCGCCGCCAGTGGGACGAACGATTCCAACACCGTTATCTATTTCACCGATACGAATTCGAACAACGTTCAAGAGCTCGAGCAGTAAGACGCTCTAAGGCGCGCTTACGGTAGAAGCGTTTCGCGGTGCACGACCGTGCGCGAAACCGCGGCATCGCTAAAGGGTAGCGGCCACAACCGCCCGTCGATCCACGCGGTGGCTTGATCGGTGTAGTGTCCCGAACCGGGCTCGCCGGATTCGCCTTGCGGCAGCGTGATGCCGCCGGCATCCCAGTTGCCGACCTCCCAGACCGCTCGGAAACTCTGTGAGTAGCCGGGAGACTGCATGTGCAGCGTGAAAGCGTCGCCGTTTCCGGGCAGTGTAACGCCGTCGAGAAAATCGATGCCAAGCGACGCGAGGGCGTGCGGTACCGGCTCGGCGCCGGCAAAACGCCAGGGCGACGCTGGTGGCGGCGTAACGTCGCTCCGATAGGCCGTCGTGCGATCCATCATCGCAAGCACCGTGGGCATCCGGCCGGTATGCCGTCTCGTTAACTGCACGCGCAAGCCTTCAACGACCGTCGCCGTCGACGAAGCGCCGTCCATTTGGCCGTCCCACGCGGCGAGTTGCGCGGCTAACGGCGCGTCGCGATCGCCGAGCGCCTTCGAAACGTCATGCGCGAGATCGCGTTCCGGAAGCGATAGAACGTCGAGTTGCATTTGCGTGAAATACTCCACGTCGTACAGCCGTCGCGCCCGAAGGAGCTGCGCTATCCGATACGCACGATAGGGCGTCGCGAACTGGGGACTCAGCGCGAGCCGATACCTGGGGCCGTACATCCTGTTGTTGGCCGTCCACACCACTGCGTCGCGTGACGGCGCGACCTTCGGCAGGCGCGCGAATGGGATCGCGGGATACCGCTTGGCAAGATCGCTTGCCGGATGAAACCATCGCCCGCGAACGGGATCGTTCGGAATGCTGCCGGCGAGGACATAGGCCGCGCGTCCGCTCGAGTCCGCGAGGACGAAGTTCTGCGTAGGGCCTGGATAGGTCGCAAGCGCGGCCGTCGCGGCTTCAATCGTCGCCGCGCGATTCAACGCGATGAACGTTAGTGCCGGTGAGACGGGGTCGTCATACGCGTTCCAACGCACGAGAACGGCGCCATGGCTACGGGGCGTGGCGCCGAAGGTGTCGCGCGTTCGATAGTATCGCTCGCGCGAGCGCGGGCGAAAACGCACCGCAAACTCCTCGGTCTGCCAGCCCGCCGGATCGAGGTGCGCGGGCTCTAAGAACGCGGAGAGCGAGGTGACGGTGCCGTTCGTGGCGCCCCATGCGAGACTCTCGTTATGGCCGAGAACGACGCCCGGGCAGCCCGGCAGCGACGCGCCGGCGACGTGAAAGTGCGGAGCTCGAAGATCGATCAGATACCACACGCCGGGCATGTGCAGTGCCAGGTGGGGATCGTTGGCGAGCAACGCGTGCCCGTGAAGCGCGCGACTTGCACCGGCGGCCCACTCGTTGCTGCCGACCGGTGCGCGCGAGTCCGAAAGTTCGCTCACCAACGTTGCAAGGTGACGGTTGCACGCGGCGCCGGGTCCGATCCCGGATAATCCGGCCATGACCGGCGCGTCGTAACACGGATCCGTCAGCGGAAAGAGTGCCTTCAATAGGCGCACGCCGCCGGTGCGATACGCCGCATCGCGCGGTTCGATTGCATTCCAGTCGTCGGTGAGATCGAGCACGGTCGCCATCGCAACGGCCAGCGAATCTTGCGGCGTCCATGGCCGGGGCCGATAGGCCAGCAGCCGAAACTCAACGGGCAGCGGCTCGCGTTCCATGGCCGCATTGACACCCTCGCTGAACGCACCGAAGATTTCGCGCGACCGAAGGTCGAGCCGCTGCCACTGCACCTCCGCGATCGCGCGCACCGGCACTTCGCGTTCGAGCCGATCGTGTTTGAGCGCCGCTTGGCCGAAAACTTCCGCCAGCTCACCGAGCACGAAGCGCCGCAGCAAATCCATTTGGAAGAGCCGGTCGGCGCCTTCGACATACCCCTGCGCAAAGAAGAGATCGTGCTCGTTGCGTGCCAGGACGTGAGGAACGCCGCGATCGTCGCGCAGGACCGCAACCGGTCCGCGCAACCGCAAGCCGGTTATCGTTCCGGCATCGCTCGCGTGTACTCGCATGCCGATGACGGCGTTGATGATGAATCCGAGAGCCAGGAGTACGCCAAGCGCAGCTACGATGAGAATCAGCCGAAGAAGAAGTCGCCCCAAAACGCTCAGACCTCGACGAGGACGTCGTCACCTTGGACGCTCACCGGGAACGTCATCAGCGGCATCACGGCCGGAAGCGTAAGCGCATCGCCGGTGAGTACGTCGAAGGTCGCGCCGTGGCGCGGGCAGACGATGCACTCACCTTCGAGCGTCCCCTGATCGAGCGGGCCGCCATCGTGCGTACAGACGTCCTCGATGCCGTAAATCGTCCCGCCGACGTTACAAAGCAGAATCTCGCATGAGTTTGCGACGACGCGTCGGGTGGTGCCGGGCGCAATCTCGGAAACCTTTGCAACGCGATGCTTAGCCATACGCCGGGTACCTTCTCCCAGCGCCATCCCGAGTCATCCGGTGCCAAAAGTCGAAGGAATCCCAAACGTCCCGTCGACGACTTCCACGAAATTTCGCTCTTCGCGGAGAATCAAGCGTTGAGCTTGCGCGCGATTGAAGTTCTCGCGAGCTTCCGGATCGTTCTTGAGGCGAGCGCGGTACTGTTCGTAGGATGCAAGGCTGTCGAACGCGATCAAACCCCACGCGACGTCGTTGGTTCCTTCGTATGGAAGGAAGTAACCAACGAGATGCCCTCCGCACCTGGGAATAATACGACCCCAATCCTCCGCATATTTCGCAAACTCGCTCCGCTGGAATGGGTCGATCTGATAGCGGATAACGCACACGAGTGTCATCGATCGTCCCCTACTGCTGCGGAGGCGGAATTCGTACCGTTATGGGCGGCTCTCTAAAAGTGAACGCGCACGACTGGCTGACGTTGGCATCGACGACGGTGCACCGCCATTCGTAACGGCCGGGCTTGAGCGGAAGCGGACCAATGTTTATTGCAAAAGGCGAGTCGAGCGGAGTGCCGGGAGAAAGGCCCGTCGGGCGACCTACCTCGAGGTCGGCTTGAATCAGCATCGGCTGCGGCGATTCCGGGCCCGGCACGAGCACCGGTTGCCCGTCGCTGTCGAGCAACTCGATGCGTACCTTATGCTTGCGGTTTGCGGCTTCCCATGGAACCTCGAACTTGATAGCGAGCGCGGACGGCGTCGGAGCAGGACCGGTCATCGACCATCCTCCGCCCAGCACGTACAGCTTACCGGCTACCGCCTGCGCGCTGTCCGCGAGCATCATGATGATCTTCCAAGAGTTCGGCGAGGTTTCCATCGCGATCAGCTTCCACGCCGTTGGGCGTCCTACATTGTTACTTCTTTGCCAAGCTGAGCGTCGCACCGATCGGATCGGTTTCGCCCGGTATGGTGACGATCGGACTGCCGCCGGAAGGGTAATCGTAGAAAAGCGTATCTTTTCCGTCCTGGTTGGGGGCGATGAGCCGATCGCCATAACGCCGCTTGGCGCCATCGTGGATGCGCGGAATCCAGAACTGAGCCACCTCGTTGGACCCGGTGAGCACCATCGTGTTAACGGTGGTTGCCTGGCTTCCGTTGATCGACATCTGATAAATCGTGCTGGTGAAGTTGTGCTTAACGGCGACTTGATCGCCAACCGCTAAATACTTGCCGTCCCATTGAACGCCGCCCGGTAAGTAGATCGTCTGGTCGATGTTGATGAAGTTCAGCGAGTTACCGCCCTTCGCCAACTCGCCGAGCCCGAAGACGCTGCCCTCCGTCTCTCCGTCGACGAACAGGTTTCCCTTGTCGTCGTATGCGCAGTAATAGTCGTAAAAAATATTCGAATTCGAGTACGACGTCGGCGTACCGGTCGCTTTCTGATAGACGGCGACGTTGCCGATTATTTCGCTTGGCCCCCAGAAGTCCGCGACCGCTAGATTTCCGGTTGTCGGATCGACGGAACATCCGTTCGCACGCCCGTCCGGATCGTTGATCGTGCGGATCGGTGACGTGCTTCCGTGAGCGTACTCGGTGATTTGATACACGCCACGGCTCGTGTCGTTGGTCACGTAAACGTTGCCCGTCTTATCGACGCACAGCCCTTCGGGATTGAAGAATCCCGTCAGCTCTCCGACGAGCTTATAGCCGTGACCGTACGTATAGATGTCGACGACTTGCGCGATTAAGTCGGAGATGTAGAGCAAATCGGACTTTTTTGCCTCGGGAAGAATCCACGATCCGCCGAGGTCGTGATGGGCATTGCCCGCTAACGCCCTAGCAGACGGTATGAGGCTCTGCTGCGGCTGGGTTCCGCTGCCGGTGCAACTTGCAAGCACGGCCCCCAAGGCTAAAACTCCTACGGTGTACCAGAAACGACGCATGGGTTACTCCTCCTCGATGTTGTTGTCGTAGCAAACTGTAGTTCGTGCTCGACGGCATCGGCGAAGTGCCGCCGCGCCGGCTCGTGGACGCCTAGATAGAGTCCGGGTTCGATGAGTTCGACTTCGTTCACGCAGAGGCGATCCTCGTCGTCGCGCAGCAGATCGACTCTCGCATAGAGCGGACGGCCTGGCACGGCCGCGAGGGCTCTAGCCGCGACGTCATGCTCTTCACGATTCGACTCGACCAGCGACGATCGGGTGCCGACAACGAGGACCGTATCGAATGGTTTCTTGCGGACGGCGTGTGAGTATTGTTCGCGAAAAAAGATCAGCGCCCGCTCGCCCCAGTCCACAACGCTGCGCAGATACGGCTGCACGAGCACGTCCTGGGTTTGCAGCAACTGCCCGAACTGCACCTGACCCGCGGCAACCGACGTGGTGCCGCGACGGACGAGCGTCACTTGGTGCGCCGCGGCACCCGTCGCGGGCTTGAGAACCATGTCGTGCCAGCCGCGTGCATCGGCAAGCTCCGCGAGATCGCAGGCCTCGCCGCGCGACACCCAGGCCGTAGGGACGACTGGCACGCCGAGCCGTTCGAGTTCCTTGAGGTATGACTTGTGCGCGTTCCATCGCAATACGTGCGGATCGTTTTTTAAGACCGTGAGCGAAGCCGCGTGCTCGACCCAAGCGATGAACTCGTCGTAGCGCTCGTGATAGTCCCAGGTCGAGCGCAGGATGCACAACCGGCTCGCGCCCCACTGCGCGTCTGGATCGCTCCAGGTCTCAATCGACACCGTCAGGCCGCGCTGTTGAAGCTCGTGCATCAACAAACGGTCGTCGGGATCGAGTTCGGCTACCTTCGCGCAGGTGACCAGCGTGCAGTCGATCACTCTCTAGATTGTAAGGGTGCGAGCGACCGGAGAACACACATAATGCAGCGAAAAAACGGCTCGCTGCCTTGAAATAGGAGGGATCACGGCAAAAAGTCCGCGTTTTTACGCTCTCGACTCGCTCGACTGCTCGATCCTCCGCGTGCTCCAAAAGAGTGCTCGCGATTCCTTTGCGGAGATCGGCAAGGCGGTGGGCCTCTCGGCAACCAGCGTCGCTGAAAGAATTCGGCGATTGGAGCGGGTCGGCGTCATCGAGGGTTATCAGGTACAGCTCTGCGCCGAGAAACTCGGTTTTCCCGTGACCGCCTTTATCTTGGCGCGCCCGAACGGCCCGGACGCGCGTTTCATCAAGGTTGCCGGCGGACGGCCGGAAATTCTCGCCTGCTACCGCGTCACAGGCGAGTTCTCGTTCATCGTCCAAGCAGTAGTTAAAGACGTAGCCCATCTCGAGGAAGTGCTCAACCATCTCGAACCGGCCTCGATCCACATCGTCACGCTCGTCGTGCTTTCTACCTCGATCGAAGCCGCGCCGATTGGTCTGAACGATAGCAGCGCAAAACGCGGCGACAACAAGCTTACAAAGGAACAACGATGAAAGACGACCATTTTCAGCTCGGCAGATACGCATTAAGTCTCTGCGCGGCCCTCGCGATCGTATCGGGATGCGGCGGTTCGCAGCCGGCGACGACGGGCGCAACGACGCCGGACGTTAGCGCACGGCGTGACTCGACTGGAAACATCTACTGGAACAAGAAGAAGCTCAACTTACCCTATCCAACGAAGTCCGCCCAGAAAGCCACGCTTACTTACTGGGCGCCCAACGGGTATTTCACGATGCCTATTTACTGCAAGGCGAGCGGCCAAATTTCAGCAAAGCCCGGCCACCCCTATGGAAACCCTTCGGGATACATGCACGTCGTGTACGGCTTCAAGGCGCTAACGGCCGGCCCCAACCAGTGCGGCTTTAGCGCGGTCTTAGGAAACACCGGCAGTCCGCCAATAGCCGTGATCAAGTTACACGTAGAGCGCTAAGTCGGAGCCGGGCCGTTGGCCGCCTCAAATGAGGCGTAACCGCGTTCTGCACGAAGCATTTCCGCGACCACCTGGTCGAGCGTTTCGAACTCGCACAGACCGGAGAGAAGTGCGGTATCGCCGACCGCGTTGCGAATGAGAAACGTTGGAACGACGGTGACGGGCAGCCGGCGAAACTCCTGCGTGCTCTCGTGAATGGCCGGCTCGACCGTTCGCATCGTGACCTCGAGCTGCGCGGGCGTCACGCCGATGATTTGCGAAACTGCGGCGACTGCGCCGGCGTGCGAGCCCAACGGTTCGCCGCGCAGGAGTATCGCTTCGGCCACCGCGCGACGCACGTCGTGCCCCAAGTGTTGCGTCGCGGCCACCGCGAGGTTTGCATAGAGCGTACGATCGTTGCCCCCAATCCACCTCGACGTAACGGCGATGCCGGTGATGGATTCCGATCGTCGGTACATCCACCCAAGCGACTCCGCCGTATATCCGATCGCTTCGCCGTCCTTTACCATGGCGATCCGCCACTCGACGTCGAGGTCGCTCCGGTATCGGTCGCGCACCCGGTCCAACGTGAGGTCGCCAAAATACGACCACTGAGAACAGACGTCGTAGTAAAAGATCAGCTTCATGCCGCAGCGATTCTCCCCTCCAAGCAGTCGTTCCTCAGCCAGCGCAACGCGTTTCGCCGCCCCGGATTCGCTTAGCGCGACCGAGCATCAATCGCTGCTGATGGCGGCCTGGCAACTGGCCGGACCCGCCGGAGCTCGATCTCCACAGGCTCTTTACGATTACCTCGCTCGGAACCGAGAGCGTCGCGGGGTGCCTACAACGAAAGCCTCTGGATCGACGCGGACAACCTTCCGGTGGTGGCTCGCATCGCATCAGCCGAGCAAACCATCTCGATCCATTATACGAACGACAACGCGCAAGCCCTGATTGCTATGCCGTAGGCGTTGTGACTTCAGGATAGGACGCAGGCCAAATGGTTTTGCCGCGGAAGCCGTGACGCGATGTTTCCGCGGCTAGAACCGTTCACCCCTTACGCGCTCGTCTTCCTTAGGCTGATGGTCGGCCTGGTCTTCGTCGATAGCGGCTACAACGACCTCAAGAATCCCGACGCGCGAAGCACGAGCCTAGGGCTGCCGAAGGGCGTGCTCGTTTTCTTGGGAGTGGCCGAACTGCTCGGCGGCATCGCAGTCATCGTCGGCTTCCTGCCGCAGCTGGCATCGATCGGGTTGATTCTGATCATGCTCGGCGCCCTGCAAAAGAAGATGTTCGTCTGGAAGACCGGCTTCTGGGGCAAAGACGGATTCGGCTGGAACTACGAGCTAATTCTCGTCTCAATGCTGATCGTGATCCTGTGCACGAATGGCGGCCCCTTCGTAGTCTAGACGACGGCGCGGCATCACCCTCCAACCTTAGCCCAAAAGGAGAAAAGCATGTCAATTCTGTCCGACGTCAAGGAAATCCAAGCCAAAGTCCGCGAGGCCATGGAAAACGGCCCGGTCACCCCTTACTACACGCTGCCGCTCGACAAAGTCTATGACGTGCTAAATGCCGCTTTGGCGTCGGAGATCATCTGCGTGCTGCGCTACAAGCAGCACTACTACATGACGACTTCGATTCATCAGGAACAGCTGCAGGGGCTCTTCAAAGAGCATTGGCTCGATGAAGAAAAGCATCTCGAGCTGATCGCCGACCGCATCAAACAGCTCGGCGGCGTCCCGAACCTGGATCCCAACGGCATCAGCAAGCGGGCGTTTTCCACTTTCGAGAGCGGTCACACGCTGGCGGATCTGCTTCGCGAGGATTTGCTCGCCGAACGAGTCGTCATCAAGATCTACGGCGACATCGTCACGTTCTTCGGTGACGCCGATCCGGTGAGCCGGCGAATGTTTGAAGAGATCCTCAAGGACGAAGAAGATCATGCCGACGAGATCGCCGACCTGCTGTATACCGTCGACCCAGAGACCGGCAAGACCGCCGAGCAGTTCACTGGGGATTCGGTCAGCAGGGCCTTCAAGGCCTAAGAGACAGGCGTCCGCGCGTCTTGCTCGTATTCCGGGAGCGTCAGAGCCGTCAGAGGTAACGCACATGAGAACTGCATTACGTGGCTTAGCGATCGTCGCGCTCCTATGGATGGGAGTCGCATGTTCCGGAGGCGGCAACAGCGCGAAAGCGGGGCCGGATTCCGCGGCTCTGCTGCAAGCCGGTTCCGACGACGCCGACTGGATCGTTCCGGGGAAGACGTACGCGGGGAACCGCGTGACGGGTCTGAGCGAGATCTCTCCCTCGAACGTCTCGCAGCTCAAGAAGGCCTGGATTACCGACGTGAAGGACGCCGGCGAGGAAGAGGCCTCCCCGATCGCTTGGGACGGCACCGTCTACGTCTCGACTTCACACGATAACGTGCTCGCACTCGACGGAAAGTCCGGCGCGTTGCGGTGGGCGTTCGGCTACAATCCCGCCTACGAGCTGCAGTATCCGGTCAATCGCGGCGTCGGCCTGGCCAACGGTAAACTCTACATCGTCACCCAGGATTGCCGGCTGATTGCAATCGATGCCGCGACGGGCAAACAGTCGTTCGACGTGCCGGCATGTCACGATACGAGCAACACTTGGTACTCGACCGCTGCCTACGTTTACAAGGACAAGGTGATCGTCGGCACCTCGGGTGGCGACCTCGGCGGCAGCGGGTTAGTTAGTGCCTTTAGCGCGCAAGACGGTTCGCGCTTGTGGGATTGGCACACCGTGGCACAGCCGGGCGAGCCCGGACACAATACGTGGCCGGGCGATTCGTACGTTCACGGCGGGGCCGCCGTGTGGGCCGGCCTCTCGATCGATCAAGAGACCGATACGCTCTACGCTGCACCTGGCAATCCCGGTCCCAATCTCACCGAATACGGGCGCAAGGGCCTAAATCTCTACTCCGATTCGGTCGTAGCGCTCGACATTTCCGGCGCCGCGCCGCGTCTCAAATGGTATTACAAGATCGTTCCCAACGACGTGCACGACAACGATCCGTCGATGCCGCCAGTCCTGTTTTCCGGTAATGTTAATGGAGCCGATCGCCAGCTATTGGCCGTCGGCGATAAGGCCGGTGACTTCGTCATTCTCGATCGCTCGAACGGCAAGCTCGTTAGCCGGCTCGCGGTGAGCAATCAGCAAGGCATCTTCACAACGGTTCCCACGCTCAAGGGAACCTTCGCCTGTCCGAACCACGGTGGTGGAATAGAGTGGAACGGCGGATCGTACGACGATGCGGTCAATTTCTTCTTCATTCCAAGCACGCAAGAGTGCGCGATTTGGAAGGTCGTTTATCCGGCGACGGTGCCCTACGTTCCGGGACAGCCGTACACCGCCGGACCGCTGCCAAAGCGGCGGACCGCGACCGGGGTGCTCACGGCGGTCGACGTCGGAACGGGCAAGCCGGCGTGGGTAAAACCGTTGCCGTATTCGGCGCAAGGCGGCGTGCTCGTGACGCACAACGGCTTGATCTTTACGAGCGACGCGAGCGGTCGCGTGTACGCCTTCGAACCAAAGACCGGCCGCGAACTGTGGCACGATGACGTCGGGGCATCGATCGTCGCGCCGATTTCCGCCTACCAGGGCGCCGACGGCCACGAATACCTCGTTGTGGAAGCGGGCGAAGCGGGAAACCAGCAAACGCCCAACCTGCCAAAATCGCAGGGCGCGCGCGTGGTCACGTACAGCCTGAGCGGGACGCCGACCGTGATGAACGACGCGACCGGACAGCCTGCCGCAACGGTTGCCGGCGCCGCAAACTCAGAGAGCGGCTCGGCGGCTCCGTCGTCTGCGACGGTTAGCGCTCCCTATACTTCCGCGCAAGCGTCGGCCGGATCGAAGATCTATTTGAAGCAGTGTCTATCATGTCATGGTGCGCATTTGCAGGGCGTCTCCGGACCGGCGCTTAGCGGTCCGGGCTTCGCGCATTCCAGTCTGAGCATCGCGCAGCTCTATGGGATCGTGTCGACGCAAATGCCGCTCACCGCACCGGGGTCGCTGTCGAAGACCGACGATGCGGCCGTCACGGCATACATTCTTTCCTACGATTGCGTGAAGTCTACCGGCACCGCGCCGCTCTCCGTCTCGATCGCCGCCGGGCTCTCCGCCGTCAAACCCGGTGCCGCAAGTTGCCCACCGAAGTAACTCTCTCGGTGTCATCCTGAGCGCAGTCGAAGGAGGACCAAGCGGCGAGGTCGGCTCTCCCGGTGTCATCCTTTGCTGCGACGATGTCCTTATTGCTGAGCTAGACTCACAACGGTTCCGAACAGCTCGGCATTGTCGAACTCGGAGCCGCTGATACTCTTTCTTATGCGGCCGCCCGTCGGATACTTCCAAAGGTCTACTTCGTAGGGACTGGATCTCGTCGCGTACGGTGCGACGATGGTTCCTCCTTGAATCCAAAACTGCCCTTCGATGCCCGAGCCCGGCCCATTGAGGAGAGTCGTCCCAACGACGGTGCCCCTCGAGTCCTTCACCGTAACGTGATAGATAACGGAGCTGCTGTCGGCGAGTGCGATATATTTACCCGCCCACTGGAGGTTGAGCGGAGACGAGGGGGCCTGCGGGATCCTGATGCTTTTGAAGTTGCCACTGCCCTTGGGCAGCTCGCCAAGCGCAAACGTCCCCTGATGGTCGTGTTGACCGTCAACGAACAGATTGCCCTTATCGTCGTATCCGCAGAAGGCAATGTAATAGATTTTTGGGTCGACGTAATCGGTCGCGTCGCCTTTCGCATCGACGTAGATGGCGACGATGCCCGTGTCGCCGTACTTCCCCGACTCGTTCGTCACCGCAAGATTACCCGTCGTCGGATCGATCGAACACGCCTGCGGATAGTAGCCGGGGTCGCTTAGCGTGGCGATCGGGTTCGTCCCGCCGTGCGCGTACTCGACGATGCCGGCGGTTCCGCTCTCACCGCCGTAGTCGACCACGAACACGTCGCCCGACTTGTCGACGCACTCGCCAAGCGGCGCGTTCGAGTCCGCCAGCTCGCCGACCAGCGTGCCGCCCGGATAGCTGAAAACGCAGATGCCGCCGCATGCTCCGGTAACATAAAGCAGGTCTTGCGAGCTCGTGAGGGGCGCCATCCAGGAGAGACCGTCATGTCGTGCCGTCGCGGAAACCGTTGCGAGCATTCTGCTCGAGCTGCTGCCCCCACCGCAGCCTGCCAACATCGCAGTGACCGCTAGACTCAAAGCAACCCGAGTACCAATTGCTATTTTCATATCGCTACCAACTGATGACGACGAGGCCGTTGCCGACCGCGTTGTTCCAGCCTCGCCAGACGTGCGAATGCGTCGCGCGCTTGCCGACATATGCCGAGCCTCCGCCTCCGCCGCCGCCTCCACCGCCGACGTAGTACGAGCTATAGCCTGAAGAACCACCTTCGCCACCACCACCGCCATAAAAGCCGCCGCCTCCGCCGCCACCCCCGCCGGCGTTGTACGGCGCGCCGCCGGATCCGCCGCCACCAACGCCTCCCCCATCGCCACCACCGCCGCAGTCACTGCCCCTGCCGCCCGAGCCGCCGCTGCTTTGCGACCCGCCGCCGCCGCCGCTACCCGCGCAGCTGCTGCCGCTCGATCCAGCACCGGCGTGGCCGCTACCGCCGGTGCTGCCGCCTCCGCCTCCGCCCGCGCCACCTAAGTATTTGCCGTTGTAGCTGCCGCCGCCACCGCCACCACCGCCGGCCACGATCACGCGATCGCCCAACGTGCCGCCCCCGAGGCGAATGTCGGATGCGCCGCCGCCACCGTAGCCGCCGCAGCTCGAACAGTAGCTATTGGGGCCGCCATCAGCGCCACCGTTATAGCCGCCCTCGGTTAGGTTTCCAGTGCCGCCCACGTAGACGATGAGTTCCCTGTCGACTGAGGCCGGGATGAGTGCGTAAACACGGCCGCCGCGTGACACATCATTGGACGTGCCGGCGCCGCCGGCGCCGCGCACCACAACCTGCAGCCACTGCACGTGCGGCACTTTGAAACGCTGCGGTTTACCGGTGAACCTAAAGGTTTGATGGTGCGAAAACGTCGCACTAACCGCGTTCATCGTCGGAATCGTAGCGCCGGCGTGGTCGCCGCACGCAGTTAGCAGCATCGCCAACGCAGCCGTAGTGCTAAAACAACGCAATGCCGAGCTCACGACTTTGGCGCCTTGCTCACGGTGATGCCGTAGGGATTGCTCAATCCGTCGATGATGCTGGCAAACGCCTTGCCGCCGGCGGGATACTGGAAAAACTCAACCTCATATGGATCGTCCTCGGTGACGACGATCTGATTTCCGCGTCCGCTCCCACCCCCAACCGACGCAATCCAAAACTGCATGATCGAGCTCGTTGGTGAGAAAACCGTATAGCCCTCGAGCTGCCCCTTGTTGCCGGTGATTTTGAACCAGTCCAGCGTCCCCGCACCAACCACCCAAAACTGGCCGTCCCACTGCACGAAGGTCGGCGGCGTCCACTGCAGCGTCTTCGAGAGCACCACCTGCCTCAGATGCGTCGTGCCGAACGGAAGCTGCGCAAACGCAACTAGTTTGCTGTTGTCGTAACTGCCGCCGTCAACGAGAAGGTCGCCGTGCCCGCCATAACCGAGCGCGTAATCTCCGTAAACCTCCCCGCCGCTGTAATGGGTCGGTGATCCGCTTGCACCGGGATAAACGGCAACGTTATCAGTATTCAGCACGGCGAGATTGCCAGTCGTCTTATCTACCGAGCACGCAGACGGTTTTTCTTTTCCGTCATCGAGCGTCTGAATCGGCCGCGTGCCGGCGTGCGCATATTCGATCACATCGTGCTTGCCCTCGTTGGTTATCCAAACATCGCCGGCCGTATCGGCGCACAAACCGGCCGGGCTGGAAAACCCATCCAGCGTGCCGACGAGTTTGCGACTCTGGTACCCGTAGACGGTGACGGTATCGTTGCCCGGGTTCGAGACGTAGACGAGATCGCCGCTCTGCGCCTCTGCTCGCATCCACGAACTCACGCTTGGCGCTGTCGCGCCCGGCGCCCCGACTGGTTGTGACCCGCCGCAACCTGCCAGCAATGCGACCGCAACGCCTCCACGCAGGGCGTACGCGCCAAGACCAAAGCTCTTCATGCTCCCCGCTCCCCGATCCACATAACGGATCGACGGCTCAGAGCCTTCGGGACGCCGGCCGCTATTCCATCGCAGTAACGGAACAAGGACCTATTGTGCCAAAGTCAGTGACGCTTTGAACTTCAGTCGTCCCGCAATCGTTAAAGTGCGTCGGGCGCGTCCGGACGACGCCGAGGCAATCGCCGCGCTTATGATCCAGTTGGGGTACGACGTGCCGGCCCCGGCCGTCACCGCACGCCTGCAGCATCTAGGAGAACGGCGCGACGTTTTCGTGGCGATCGGTGGCGAGCGTGTCGTTGGATGGGCGGCCCTTGCGATCGACGAGGCGTTCGTCGACGGCTTCGGCGCGTACCTCGAAGGGCTCGTCGTCGACGAGGCCGCTCGCAGCCGCGGTATCGGGGTTGCGCTTCTGGAAGCGGTTGAGGCCCGGGCGCGCGAACGCGGCTGTGCAACGATCCGGGTGCAGTCCAACGTTCTGCGCGAGCGCGCGCATTCGTTCTACGAGCGCAACGGTTACTTGAAGGTCAAGGCGCAGTATCAGCTGCGAAAGGCGCTGTCACAGCGAAACCACAATTGAAGCTAAAGCGTGTAGGGGGCACATGAAAACTGCAGTTTTAACGGCCTTAATTCTTGGGCTCGTTCCGATCGCGGCCACGGCGGCTCCGGTGGCGCCGGAAGACCTCTTCAAGATGACGTTCTTGAGCAGCGCCTTGATCTCACCGGACGGCACTCACGTTCTCGTAGAGTCTTCGCGAATGAACGGGCCGAAGGATACGTACGATCGCACGATCGACCTCGTCGACGTCGCGACCGGAACGCTGATGCATAACGTGACCAAACACTTGGGCGACGCCGACTACGATTGGATGCCCGATGGCCGCAGCTTCGTCTTCGTTCGGAGGCTCGAAAAGCAGAAACCGCAGCTCTATCGCTATACGCTGGCCGGCGGGAGCATCGTCCAGTTGACCCACATCAAGAACGGCGTCTCGGGGCCGGTGGTCTCGCATGGCGGCGATCGCATCGCGCTCACGGTTACCGACACCGACCCGGCTCACGATGCCTACATCGATTTCAGCAAAGCCGGCTTTACGCCGGCGAGCTCGCAAAAGAAAAGCGACGTGCACCTCATCGACGAGCTTTTCTTTCAAGCGAACGGTGCGGGGTATACTTATCAGGACCATCAGCATATCTGGACGATCGACGCCGACGGCTCGCATCCGAAAGCGTTGACTTCCGGCAGATACTCTGAAGGGTTCGACGCGTGGTCGCCAGACGACAAGACGATACTCTTTGACTCCTTGCGCTACGAGACCGTCGATAGCGGACCAAGCGACGTCTACGTGATCCCCTCGACCGGGGGAGCGATGCAGAAGCTCGCCTCGCCCCTGCCGGCAAATAACGGGGCGTTCTTTGGAGCCGACGGGCACCGCGTCTACTATTTGAGCGGGGATGTGAAAGACGCTGCGGAGCGGCCCGCGCTGGTGTCGGCGAACGGCGACGGCTCCGATGCGCGGGTCATCGTCGCGCACAACACGGTTCCTTGGGGCGATTCGCTCTTGGCCGATATGAAAGAGGGCGGCGGGTTTTGCGGGTGGCCGTTGCCGTCGGGAAATCTAGCGCTGCTCAACATCGACGGCCCGGGCTACGCCAACCTGCGCACGCTCGATCTTAACACCGGCGCGCTCCGGGACATCACGCCACCTCGGGGTGAAGCGTGGTCGTGCTCGGTATCGCGCAACGGCGAGCGCGTCGCCTACCTCTACAGCGATTTTACACATCCGGCCGACGTCTATGTTGCGAACGTAAGCGGAGGTGCGCCGCGCCAGCTCACGCACGTCAACGCAGCGTACCTCGCGTCGGTGACGCTTTCGCAGCCGCAGGAGTTCACCGTCAAGGATTCAGCCGGTTTTGCGGTGCAGGCCTGGTTCATGCCGGCGGTGGGCGGCGCCGCGGGAACGAAGCATCCGACGCTGCTCGATATTCACGGCGGGCCGGAGACGCAGTTCGGCGACACGTATTTCCACGAGTTTCAGCTCTATGCGTCCCTGGGCTATAACGTCGTCTTTTCCGATCCCGCGGGCAGCACAGGTCACGGGTACGCTTTCGAAGAGGCGCTCGAAAATGACTACGGCGATGCAATGTTCCGCGACGTCCAAGCGGTGATGGATGCGGCCGTGCAACGGCCGGACGTTGACGCCTCACGTTTAGCGGTGCTCGGCGGCTCGTATGGAGGATATGCAACCCTTTGGGTGATCTCCCATACCAATCGCTACAAGGCGGCCGTTGCCGAACGCGCAGTCAGCAACCTGCAGAGCGAAAACCTCGCGGCCGATTTCGCCGGCAAGAACGGTTTAGGCGGCGGTTACTACAACTGGGGTCCGCCATGGGACCCGGCAAGCACCGACTATGCGAAGTTCTCGCCGCTAACGTACGTCGCCAACGTCCAAACGCCGCTGCTGATTCTTCATGCCGAGAACGATACGCGCGCACCCATCGACCAAACGCTGCAGGAGTTCACGTCGTTGAAGATCTTGGGACGACCCGTAGAATACGTGGCGTTTCCCAACGAAAATCACGACCTGTCCCGCACCGGCTCGCCGATCCACCGAGTCGAACGTCTGCACCTTATCATAGACTGGCTGAAGAAGTATCTCTAGTCTCATGCCGCCCAATATCGGAGAGCTCGCAACCAGGGCGCTGACGCCGGCGATCGGCGCGACCGTCGAAGGCATCGACCTTAGCGCGCCGCTAACTGAAGATGCGGTAACGCAAATTCGTCGCGCTCTCGACGAGCATCTCGTGCTGTTCTTCGAGGGACAGTCGTTAACGCCGGTTCAACAACGCGATTTCGCGGCGCGTTTCGGACCGCTCTACGTTCATCCGTTCTATCCCGGTCACGAAGCGGCGGCGGAGGTGATGGTGCTCGAGCACGACGCGACGCACCGCGCCAACAGCGATCGGTGGCACAACGACGTTACGTACCTTAAAACGCCGCCACAGGCGGCCGTTCTGTACTCTGAAGAAATTCCCGAGATCGGCGGCGATACGCTTTGGGCTAATATGTATCTCGCGTACGAGGCGCTCTCCGAGCCGCTTCGTCAGTTCGTCACGCAACTGCGCGCCGTGCATTCGTTCGCGCAGAATTTCACGCCGGAGCGATTTAAGACGCTCGGGATGGACGGTGAGCGTGAGCGGATCTATGCGGAGCACCCGCCGGTTTCACATCCCGTCGCTCGCACGAATCCCGCGACGGGCCGCAAGGCGCTCTTCGTCAATCAAGACTTCACTTCGCACATCGAAGGGCTCTCGCGCAGCGAGAGCGATGCGCTGCTGCGTCTGCTCTTCGAGCATATGGCGAGGCCCGAGTTTCAGGTTCGCTGGCGCTGGCGGGTAGGCACCGTGGCATTCTGGGATAACCGGTGGACGCAGCACTGCGCGCTGGCGGACTATTTTCCGAATCGCCGCCGCGTCCGGCGCGCCACCATCCTCGGCGAACGGCCCGTGTGACGTCGGCGCTCGCGCGGCGGCTCGGCGTTTCCGACGTCGTGCTCATCGTGATGGGCAGCGTCATCGGCTCGGGAGTTTTCCGCACGCCGTCGGTTGTAGCGCAGAGAATACATATACCCGGATTGATTCTCCTTGCCTGGGGGTGTGGCGGAATCGTCGCGCTTTTTGGAGCCTTCGTGCTCGGCGAGCTGGCCGCGCGCCGCCCGGCGGGATGCGGTGCCTACGCCTATTTGCGCGATGCATTCCATCCGGTCGTTGCGTTCGCGTACGGCTGGTCGTCGCTGTTGGCTTCATTTACCGGCGGCATCGCGGCGGCCGCGGTGCTCTTCGCCGGTTACTTCATCTCGTTAACCGGTCTGGGGATCCCCCCTGGCGTCCTTGCGATCGTTACGCTTGCCGCGCTCGCGCTGGTGAACTGTTTCGGCGTTCGCTTTGGCAGTAACGTGCAAAGCACGCTGACCGTGCTGAAGATTGCCGCGCTCGTCGCACTAATCGTTGCGGGCGTCGTCGCGCATCCGGCCCAGGGTCACCAGACCGCTGCGCTTTCGAGTTCTACGCTTGGTACGCTCGGTACGCTCGGCGCGTTTAGCGTTGCGATGATTCCCGTGCTCTTTGCATACAACGGGGCGATGGTTGCCAACTTCATGGCACCCGAAGCAAAAAACGTTACCTTCACGTTGCCGCTCGGCCTCTGGTTAGGGATATCCGGCGCCGCCGTGCTTTACCTCTTGGTGAATGTCGCGTGCCTTCGCGTGCTCGGCGTCGGCGGCTTAGCGAGCACGCCCGTCCCCGCAGCGGCCGTGCTGCGCGCTGCGGCGGGCTCTGCGGGAGCGCAAGTCGCGTCGCTTGCAGTTGCCGTTTCGACCCTCGGATTTATCGGCAATCGAATGCTCACGATACCGCGGCTCTATCACGCGATGGCCGAAGACGGACTGTTCTTCCGCGCGGTGGCATGGGTCGATCCACGGACGCGCGTGCCCGTCGTTGCGATCGCGCTGCAAGCAGTTTTCGCGATGCTCCTAGCCCTCTCGGGAAGCTACGAGCACATCCTCAACTACGTCGTCTCGACGTTCTATGTCTTCAACGGGTTGCTGGCCCTCGCACTCTTCATCATTCGCGCTCGCGACCGGCGAGCGGGCATCGCACAAGCGGTGCGCTTTCACGTACCCGGGCATCCGTTCTCGACCGCGCTCTACCTGTTGGTCTCTTGGGGCGTCGCGATCGCGACGTACGTCGCCTATCCGGGTGATGCAATCGTTGGGATCGCAATTCTGCTCAGCGCCGTGCCGGTGTACTTCATCTGGACCCGCGCTTGATGCCGTCTAATGGCGGTTCGACGGGAGGTAACGAGCGGGCCGTCGCAAGGAGGTAGGTCATGATGGGCCATCCTCGCATTCCGGCGTGGGCGCTCTCCGCGGTTCTTTTTGTTGCCCTGACCGACTGTGCTGGAATCGGAAAGGCGAGTCCAAGTTCCGCGCCTCCGGCCGGAGCAGCCGCTACCACAGGTTCGATGTCGTCGGCCGCGAGTTCCGAACGGCGGGTGCGTAAACGTTCGTCCCAAACCACCGACTGGGATTCCTTCGGCTTCGACCTGCAGCGCACTGGCTACAATCCGGTCGAGTCGACGGTCGGCGTGAACAATGTCGGTACCCTGCAAAAGCTATGGAGCGTCAACGTGAGCTACGGCATGGTGCACGAGCCGGCCTTGGCGTACGGCGTATCCGTGAGTGGGGAGTCGACTAACGTTCTGTACGCGGGTTCCGCGAATGGATCGGCGATGGACGCAATCAATGCGGACACGGGGGCGGTCCTGTGGAAGGTCGCCGTCGCGCATTCGAGTTACCGTTGCTTCGGCCAAAAACTGGAATTCTCGATCGGCGAAACGCCGGCGATCGACCGTGGGAAAAACCTGCTCTACTTTAGCGACGGACATAACAGCGTACATGCAGTCGACTTGAGCACGGGAAAGGAGGCCTCTGGCTGGCCGTTGACGATCGCGGATTACCTGCACGACCACAATTTCATGCACGGTGGACTCACCTACAATCCCTCGAACGGTCTGCTCTATGCCGTAACCGGGTCAACGTGCGACATTTCACCGTGGTATGGGCGCATCGTTGCCATCGCTACGGGTGGGCCGAGCGTGGCGGGCACCTTCTATCCGTTAAGCGGCACGTCAGCGCGGGGCTCAAGCGGCGGCGGCATCTGGGGGCCTGGCGGCGCATCGATCGATCCTAGTACGAACAACGTATTCGTTGCGACCGGTAACGCGGATACCAGTATGGGGGCGGAGCAAAACGCCGGATACGCGGAGCAGATCGTCGAATTATCTGCTACGCTCAACGCGGTTATTGCGAGCAACTATCCGCCAAACATTCCGGAAATTAGCGGCGAGACGGACTTCGATTTCGGCGCGACGCCGCTGCTCTTCCAGCCGTACGGATGCCCTCCGATGATCGCCGCCGTCAACAAGTCTGGGATGTTCGAGCTTTACGACGTGGGATCGGTTAGCTACGGCCCCATTCAATATCTCGCCATGTCCATCCCAACGGACAAGGGAGACTTTGTCGGCGTGCCCGCCTTCGATCCGGTTACGGGTTACGTTTACGTCGGGCTGCCGGCGACCGAGGGAATCTATCACCCGGGTCTGGCAGCCTTTAGCATCCAATCGAACTGCACGTTAAATCCCACACCAGTTTGGAACGCCAAGTTCGGACCCGACGGTGCTCGTTTGACCGGAGCGCAGACGCCTCGCTCGCCGATCTCGATCGCGAACGGCGTCGTTTACGTCAGCAACTATTCACTCAAGACGGAGTTTGCGTTCGATGCGGCAACGGGCGCCAAATTATGGAGCGTCGGGCTCTCGGACTATGGAAACGTCGGCACGATAATTGCTAACGGTGTCGTCTACGTCGGTGCCAGAGACGGCACGATCACGGCATGGGCGCCCCCCGGGAGCAAACGACGTCGAGAAAACCTCGGTCACGTGCCATAGTATCTGATTCCTTCAGGCTATAGGAGAAACGGGATGACGATTTCAGTTATTAACCGGTACGCGCTGCGTAGTTGTGCGGCTGCGGCGGTGCTGGCTGGCTGCAGCTACCCGAACGCGAACACGGCGCCGCCGGTGAACGCCGCGAGCGAGTCGCTTCCGCACCACAAAACCTTCGATTATACGGGTGCAAGACAGTCGTTCGTCGTTCCGGCCGGTGTGACGAAGATTACGATCGTTGCCGTCGGCGCCCGCGGAGGCGGTGTCGACTACGAGGATCGCGATATTCAGGCCATCGGTGGGCGAGTGCGGGCGATCATCCCGATTACGCCTGGAGAAAAGTTAGCGGTCTTTGTCGGCGGCCAAGGATCGCGATCGAGCGGCGGTTTCAACGGCGGAGGCAGCGGCGCTGGGGCGCCCTCGTGCTGTGAAGCGTACGGAGGCGGCGGCGCCTCCGACGTACGACAGGGCGGAGATCGGCTCAAGGATCGCGTGCTCGTCGCCGCGGGTGGCGGCGGCGAAGAATCGTTTGGCTCCCCAGAGTATGGCGGTCTCGGCGGTAAAGGCGGCGGTAGCGTCGGCGGCGCCGGAGCCGATGGCAGCGGCGGTAGTGCGGGCTCTGCCGGATACGGCGGCGGCGGCGGCATGCAAAGCCGCGGCGGTGCCGGCGGCAACGGCGGGAGCGGCTCCTACCCGGGACAGCCAGGAACCGCCGGCAGCCTCGCCGTTGGTGGCAGCGGTGGGCAGGGCGGCGGCGTCTCTAGCTACGCAGGGGGCGGAGGCGGCGGAGGTGGCGGCGGCTACTACGGTGGCGGCGGCGGTGGCGGTGGTGTCTTTTACGCTGGTGGCGGTGGTGGCGGCGGATCGTCATACATCGAGTCGAGCGCGTACGCGGGCCGGACTTGGGAAGGCTGGAGAATCCACACCGCCGACGGCCTCGTCGTCTTCGACTGGTAGCAGACCAAGGCGCTCGCGCGAACCGGTCGGCGCACTCGTGATTTCGCACTTGGAATGTTCGCGCGATGCGACGCATCGCAGCTCGCCGCACGCGCTCGCAACCGTCTGTCCGGACGACGGCGCGCCGCTGCTCGTCCGCTACAGCGGCGCTGCGCTTCGTCGAGACGTTGTACTGGCGCGACCGTGGAGCATGTGGCGCTACCGCGAGATCTTACCGATTGCCGGCGACGAGGAGCCGGTCTCGCTCGGGGAAGGCGCAACGCCGCTCATTCCGCTTGCAAACGGTGCCTACGTCAAAGACGAAGCTCAGAATCCCACCGGTTCGTTCAAGTCGCGCGGGATGTCCGTCGCCGTAACGGTTGCAAAGCGCTTCGGCGTGCCGGCGTTGGTCGCACCGAGTGCTGGAAACGCTGGTGGTGCGCTTGCCGCGTATGGCGCGAGGGCCGGCCTGCACGTGCGCGTTTACGTTCCGCGCGATACGCCGGGCCTGCTCGTTGAGGAGATGCGCAGCTACGGAGCCGACGTCGTTCTCGTCGACGGCTTAATCGACGATGCGGGGCGCATCGCGGCCGAGTATGCGCGCGAAAGCGGCGCCTTCAACGTTGCGACCTTCCGCGAGCCCTACCGAGTCGAGGGAAAGAAGACGATGGGCTACGAGTTGGTCGAACAGCTCGGCGGCATTCCCGGAACGATCGTGTACCCGACCGGCGGCGGAACGGGCCTCGTCGCGATGTGGAAGGCCTTCGACGAGCTCGAGCAGCTGGGCTGGATCGATTCGAAGCGCCCCGTGATGGTGGCCGTCCAAGCCGAGGGTTGTGCGCCGATCATCCGCGCCTTCGATCGGGGCGAAGAGTCCGCCGAACGCGTCGAGGGTGGATCGACGAAGATGTGGGGCCTACGCGTTCCAGGGGGAATCGGCGATCGTCTCACGTTGCGCGCTCTGCGTGAATCGCACGGGCATGCCGTCGCCGTCTCCGATGCCGCGGCCGATGAAGCGATGCACGACCTGCATAAGTACGAGGGCATCGACGCGACGGAAGAAGGCGGCGCCACCCTCGCAGCTCTTCGCTTGCTGCTTTCCACGGGCGCCACGCTTCCCGCTCCGATCGTTCTGTTCAATACCGCTACATCGTTGAAATACGCACCGCGCGCGTAGGTGCTAGCTCGCCATCGCGTGCTCGAGGTGAGGTGCCGAGAGGTCGGCGTTTTCTGCGATAAAGCCACGCAGTTCGAGTAGGGCGGCGGAGGCGCTCATCCTCGGGAAGGCGTCGCAATACTCGAGGAATGCTTGCAGGCTTGTGAGTGCGACGGTCCAGCGCGGATCGTCTGGAATGCCCGAAGCGTGGTGAAAGGCGGCGGCGACATTTTGCGTCGCACAGGCTGCGGCATACGCGGCCCCCGATGTCGGCGGTCGCATCTCGAGCAGCGAGGTTGTAATGGCGTCGCGGATTCGGTTACAGGCAACTTCAAATTGCATTTTGGCTTACTCCTATGAATGTTTGCGTGCTAAGAGCAGCACGCCGGGTGTGACGACGAGAGCGAGGACGCCCGTCACGAGGAACGCGTCCGCGTAGGAAAGCGCCGCGGCTTGGCCGGCAATCGTGGCTGCGAGCTGCGCGGGCGTGCCGTGCTGCAAGAATTGCGCGACCGGCAGCCGGGAAAGCGTCGCTTGCGCGGCGAGGATCGTTTGGTGAAACTGGAGACGCTGGTCCAAGAAGGCCACGATCGACGCCGACGAGACCGAGCCGCCCAACTGAAAGAAAAGCACGATGAACGATGCCGCCTTCGCGCCGGCTTCGGGCGCAACGGCGCGCATCGTCGCGACGAGCAGCGGTGAGTAAACGAACGCGGCGCCGACACCAACCAGCAAGAGCGGGGGGATAAACGTGCCGAGATCGCTGGTTGTCGTGACGCAACTCGACAGCCAGAGCGAGCCGAGGCCCGCAACGGCGATGCCGCCGCCGATCGACCAGCGCAGGTCGAATCGAGGCAAGCTCGCGAGCCGCGCGACGGGGATCGTGAGAAGAAGCACCGGCAGCGCTCGGACGCCGATCAGAATACCCGCAAGCGTACTCGTGAAGCCCAGATTGTCGATCGTAAACTGCGGCAACAGCAGGAGGCTCGGAAAGATGACTGCCGCATAAGCCCCGGCAATCGCCAACGCCGCGGCGACGGCCGGCTGGCGCATCACGCGCAGGTCGACGATGGGCTCGGCAATGCGCAACTCCCACCAAACGAAGGCAGAGGTCGCGAGAAGCGCGAGCAGAGAGCAAACCTGGATCGATTGATCTGAAAACCAGTCGTCGCGCTGTCCTTGGTCGAGGACGTACTGCATGCAGCTGACGGCAACGATCAGCAGCCCGATGCCGGCGACGTCGACGCGCGCCGGTTGGGGCTTCGTGTGATCGCGCATGTAGCGCAACAAGATAACGAATGCGAGAATTCCCGGAACGAGGTTGACGTCGAAGACCCACGGCCAAGAAAGATTGTCGACGAGAATTCCGCCCAGCGTCGGTCCTACCGACGGACCGAGAATGGTTCCGAGTGCAAAGATCGATTGGCTCATTCCCAACTGCTGTCGCGGAAACGTATCGCGCAGCACGACCTGTGCCGTGGCCAGCAATCCGCCGCCGAACGCGCCCTGTAAGACGCGGAAGAGAATCAGTCCGGTCAACGACGTCGCCATGCCGCACAGCATCGATGCAAGGGTAAACCCGGCAATCGAGGCGAGAAAGTAGTTCTTGCGTCCGAAACGCAGTTGCAGCCACGGCGCGAGCGGGATCACGACGACGTTGGCGATGACGTAAGCCGTGACGACCCACGTGCCGTCATCGACCGTTGCTCCCAGATTGCCCTGAATGGTCGGCAGCGCGACGTTGACGATGGTGAGGTCGACCGTTTGCAACAGGGCGGCCAGCATGACGCCGCCCACGACGAGATAGCGACGGAGGCCATACTCGGCCAAGCTCCCGCCGTCGCCCTGCGGTTCTTTAGGTTGTTCGGGAGGGCGCAGGGGAACAATTCCCCGTAATCCGGGGATCCGTTCGGCAACCGTCATAGCTTGTGGAGTGCTCTTAGGAGAGGTGGTTGATCTCAGGGTACAGCTTATGCCATACTATGACTAGAACCTAGCCTATCCTAGCACTAGAATGGATACCTTCACCGTGAACCTAATGATCGAACGCCGTCCGGAACTCAGTGATTTTCTGCGGACGCGCCGGGCGAAGATCGTCCCGTCGGATGTTGGTTTGGCCGATGGTGCGCGCCGGCGAACCCCGGGATTGCGGCGCGAAGAGGTCGCGCTGCTCGCGAATATCGGCACCACCTGGTACACGCGGCTCGAACAGGGGCTGCCCATCAATGTGTCGGCCGATGTCCTCGACGGGATCTCACGTGCGCTGCGTCTGACCTCGGACGAGCGCCGGCACCTTCATCTCTTGGCCGGACTCACCAACGTGGCACCCGCGCAAGAAGAAGAGCACGTCAGCGATCTCGTGCGACGCGTTCTTACCGCGCTCGAACCCTCGCCCGCGTACGTTCGAGGACGCCGCTTTGACCTGCTTGCGTGGAACCGCAGCGCCGACGCGCTCTCCGATTTCTCCAGCGCGACGGGGCCCGCGCGCAATATGGTGTGGCGGCTCTTTCGCGATCCCAACTCGAAGTGCCGGCTTGGCGATCCCGAGTGTTCGATGCGTCGCGTCGTCGGCCAGTTTCGCGCAGTCGCTGCGAAGTATCCGCACGATCCCGCTTTCACCGAGCTGATCGAAGATCTGCGCGAGAACTCGCCGGAGTTCAGAAGCCTCTGGGCGCAGCACGACGTGCTCGGATCCGCCGAAGGCCTCAAGCGCTACGTGCACCCGGAGCTCGGCGAACTGATCCTGGATTATACGCAGTTCGACGTGCCCGGAGACGGCGACATGCGCCTGATCGTTTTAACGGCGGCTCCCGGCTCCGAGAGCGAACGCAAGCTGCGACAGTTGAGCCCACTTGCGGCTCACGCGTAGCGCGTGAGTCAATGAGCGACGCGCCCGGCGTCGACATCGGAAAGCGAGCGGCCGGATATGCCGCCGTTGACCAGTTCGTGCAAGACGGCACGTGCATCGGCCTGGGCACGGGGACGACGACCTATTGGGCCATCGAGCGTGTCGCGCAGCGTGTCGCGGCGGGCGAACGGATCACCGCCGTACCAACGTCGGAAGAGACTGCAAGCCTTTGCCGGGAGTGGAACGTTCCACTCGCCGGGTTGCTCGAGCGCGAGATGCCCGTTGCAATCGACGGCGCCGACGAAGTTGCCCCGGACTGGGCGTTGATCAAAGGCGGCGGCGGCGCGCTCTTCAGAGAGAAGGCCGTCGCCCTCGTGGCCGAGCGGTTCGTGGTCGTCGTCACCCCGCCAAAGTTAGTCTCGGTGCTCGGAGCGTTTCCGCTCCCGGTTGAGATCGTGCCGTTTGCCGAACCCTACGTCGTTCGTGAAATTTCCCGTTTGAATCCGAACGTGGAGATCGCGCGGCGGGGCGGTGAGATGCCGTTTGTGAGCGACAACGGAAACTGGATACTGGACTGTCATTTCGGCCGGATCGACGAACCCGGTGCGCTCGATGTTGCGCTGCGGACGATCCACGGTGTTGTCGCGACCGGCATCTTTATCTCTCTCGCCAACGTCGTGATGGTCGGAGACGAGAACGGCGAAGTCCGAACCTTGCCAAAAAACCAATAACGCACACTTAAGGGTTCTTATAACAGGTCCGTCATCGCGGCGCCAGAAGTTAGCCTCATCTTCTCGGAGGGATGAAAATGTTCAGACGCATGTTAACGCCGGTTCTGCTCCTTTTGGCTGGAGCACTCGTTGGTTGCAGTAGTGCGAGCGCTTCGGCCCCCGCTCAACCGTTGACGCAGAATTCGCAGAACGCCACATCGATTACCACGAAGTACGTGCAGCTGGTGATCTTTGAAAATGAGTCGTACGACGACGTGATCGGCAGCCCGCAGGCTCCCTATATTACCGGCCTCTCGAAAACGTGGGCGAACATGACGCAAAGCTTTGCGATCACCCACCCGAGCGAACCCAACTACCTGGCTCTCTTCAGCGGATCGACGCAGGGCGTTAGCTCGGACCAATGCCCGGTCTCGTTTGGCGTGCAGAGCCTCGGCAGCGAGTTGCTCAAGGCCGGCGTCACGTTTACCGGCTATGCCGAAAGCATGCCGTACAACGGCTACACCGGCTGCATGGCGGTTCCCGATACCCTTCCGAGTGGCTGGCTCTACATGCGCAAGCACGTTCCGTGGCCGGATTTCACCAAGATTCCCGGCTCGGTGAGCATCGTGTATCCGGGACCGCTCAAGAAGCCGCCCTCGCAGTTCACCTGGATCACACCGAACATGTGCAACGACATGCACGATTGCGCGATCAGCGTCGGCGATACGTGGGCGAAGAAGAACTTGCCGAAACTCATCGCGTGGGACAAGGCGAATGACGGCCTCCTGATCCTGACCTTCGACGAGAACGACGGAAGCCCGGGAAACCAGATTCCCACGATTCTCATCGGCAACGTGAACCCGGGACAGTATAGCCAAACGATCAATCACTACAGTGTCCTGCGAACCATCGAGGATATCTTCGGCCTCAAGCATCTCGGCGAAAGCGGTTCGGCGACTCCCATCAAGGGTGTCGTTAAGTAACGTTTCCGAGAACGCTCGTTGCCGCGAGTCTCCTCGCTTGCGGTATCGCCGGGTGCGTGGCGCACCCGGCTCCGCGCGAGGCCCTGTCGACGAGCGTTCGACACGTCGTCACGTATGACGGCACGTCGCTCTCGATCGATGGGCGGCAAACACCGATCTGGGTGGCGCAGTTCCATTATTGGCGGCTTCCGGCTCCAAATCTCTGGCGCGACGCATTTCGTAAAGTAAAGGCAGCGGGCTATAATGCGGTCGCGCTCGACTTTTTCTGGGGCTACCATTCTCCGCGCCCAGGCGCGTACGACTTCACCGGAGTGCGCGACGTCGATGCGCTGCTCGACATTGCGGCGCAAGAGAGACTCTACGTCGTCGCGCAGCCCGGCCCGTATATTGACGACGGCGCGGAAGGCGGGGGCCTTCCCGACTGGATCTTTACGCGAAACGCCGCCACGAAGACGGCGAGTTCACGTTATGAAGGCGAACTGCGGCAATGGCTTGTCGCGATCGATGCGCGGCTCGCACGGCACCAACTAACCGGCGGCCGCGGCAGCGTCATCCTCTACGGAGCGCAGGACGATCCCACGGCACGCGTGCAGGCAGAGCGCCAACGCGAGGCGCGCGCGGACGGCATCAACGTGCCGTTCATCTCGCAGGTCTTTGCCGCCGCGTACGACGGCATCAACTGGGGCTGGACGGGTGACCCGCTGGGTGCCTATCACACGCACGACGGTGAGCTGCTCGCGGAGACTCACGCGATCGCGTTCCCGGAAATTACCGGATGGCGCTCGCGTCGGGACGACGCGGAGAGCGATCGCGTCTTCGACGATCAGGCATGGCCGCCGCTGCTGACCGCGCTCCCGCGAGACGTCGACGACGCTCCCCAGCGAGCGCCGCGGTCGCCAAGCGAACGCAACTCGCGCAGAGAGTTTCTGAGCGTCGACGACTACGGGTTCCATCACGGGGTCGTGTGGTACCGCGGACACTTCAAGGCAAGCGGCGCCGAACGCAAATTTGTGTTTGCGGGCGTGACCGGCCGAGGAGGCGCCGCCGCCGTTTGGCTCAACGGCGACTATCTTGGCAGCGCACGAGCGCAAGACGACGGCACGATCTCGGCAAGAATGAGAATCGTGCCGTCCGCGCTGCGCGTTAACGCCGGCAACGTGATCTCGGTTCTCTTCGAAAACATGGGCCACAACGAGAATCTCAGCCGCGATCCAAGCCGCGCTCAATCGCGCGGCATGCTGCGTGCCGCGCTTTCCGACGGGGCCCGCAATATCGCCTGGCACATTCTCGGTAACGGTGAGTACAATACCGATCCGGTTCGCGGACCGCTCAACGCGGGCGGTCTCGGCGGCGAGATCGCCGGTTGGCAGAACCCGGAGTTTTCGGACGTGTCGTGGACGCCGGCGACCCTGCCTGCAACCGCTGCTCGCGCGGGCGTCGCCTGGTATCGCGCGCACGTCGCGCTGCACGTTGCCCTGGCGCCGGAGACCTTTGCTGCGTTGCGCGTGGATGATGCCGGGCGGCCGGATTATCGTGCCTTCATTTACGTCAACGGGTGGCTCGTGGGACAATATCGCAGCGGTCCCGGATTTCCGCGCGTCTTTCCGGTGCCGGCGGGCATCCTTAACGAAGACGGTGACAACACTATCGCGATTGCTGCGTGGAGCCTCGATCGAAGGAGCGCGCTGGGTCGCGTTTCCTTCACCACCGTCGACGCGCTGCCCGACGCGCATCGTGCGCTAGCGAATATTCCGGAAATTCGCGCGATCGGCGGCGTCGCGCGATTGAGCCTCGACGTCGCCGCCGAGGGCACAGCTGGTAGGCCTCATTTCGTTTACGGCGGTCGCGACGTAGCGCCGACGATTCGAGTTCGTCCCGGCGATACGATCGATATCACGCTGCACAATCGCTTACCAATCGCAAGCGACACGGCCAATGCGGTGAACCTTCACTTTCACGGCCTCGACGTCGCGCCCGTGAAGCCCGGGGACGAGGTGCTGATGACGTTGGCTCGCCCGCGCGAGTCGCTCCACTACATCGTGCACGTATTGAGAAGCCAACAGCCGGGAATGTACTGGTATCATCCTCACGCGCATGGTGAGACATACTGGCAAATCACCAGCGGCATGGCGGGAGTAATTATCGTCGAGGGCCTGCCGGAGCGAGTACCAAGCCTTGCGGCGATGCGCGATCGTATCATCGTCGTTCGTGACGTTCAAGAGACGCCGAACATCCTGGCGATTCCCTGGTACGCGCGCAAAATGACGCCGCGATCGTACACGCTCGACGCCGACGACAACGTGGGGCCGAACCGGCCGTGCCTGCCGGAGGTTGGCCTGCACTTGAATGTCAACGGCTCCGAGCAGCCGGCAATCGATATCGAGCCGGGCGAGCAGCAACTTTTTCGGGTTCTCAATGCGTCGGCGAGCCGAGTTCTCGATCTTGCAATCGACAACGAACGCCTGGGTATCGTGGCGATCGACGGCTACCCGGTCGGCGCCTATCCGCACAATCGCGCGGTCCTTTGGGGCGATCACGTCGTCGTTCCCCCGGCCGGCCGCGCGGAGTTCGTCGCGACGGGGCAACCGGGCCCAACGCTCCTTCGATCGCGCTGCTACGACAGCGGTTCGGGCGGTGATCGCGATCCGCAGGCCGTGCTTGCGATTCTTGCGCCAAGCAACCCACCGCAGGGAGCGATCGCCGTCTCGCCGAGTGCTTCGCCGTTATTGGGCGCCGGTGACGGGGTGATTTCTCCGGGGACGCCCGCCGCTCGGCGTACGGTCACCCTTACGGAGGACTCAACCGCGTTCTACATCGACGGCCGCGCCTTTTCGATGGGCGCGCAGCCCGCGATCGTCGCTCGTTCGGGAACGCTCGAAGAGTGGACGTTCCGCAACGCCACCGACGAGGTGCACGACTTTCACATCCACCAAGTGCACTTTGTGGTCGAGTCTGTCGATGGCGCGCAAGTCCATCCGCGGACGTGGCGCGATACGGTGCTCGTACCCGCGCAACGCCGCCGCGGTTCGCGCAGCACTCCCGGAACCGCGAGAATCCTCGTGGACTTTCGAAATCCCGCAATTCGCGGAACCTTCGTCTTCCATTGCCACATGCTCGACCACGAAGACGGCGGCATGATGGCAACGATCAAGGTGATCTAGGAGCGGCCAACCGAGCCGTTCGCCGCGCATCTTGCGTAAGGAAGTTGAAACATTTGGACTGGGACGATGGTCTAATTGAGCATGTCAAACAAAAATAACATCGTGAAGTCCTTGGCGTGGCGCCTGCCTTTGGCCGCGCTCGCGCTTCTTCTGGCCCTCATGAGTTACCCGAGCTTAGCAATGGCAGACGACCTCGGCGGCATCGCCGGCATCATCACCGACGCGAGCACCGGGGCTCCGATTCCGGGCGTCCAAGTGAAAATCGAGGCACCCTCTCAAGCGGCAACCGCGACGACGGATGCCAAGGGACACTATGTCGTCCTTTCGTTGCCGCCCGACAACTACACGCTGACCCTCGTAAAGCCGGGTTACGATACGCAAGCTGTCTCAGGGCAATCCGTCTTTGCAGACCAAACGCAACAGTACGACTTCCAACTCACGAAGTCTGCGGGCACGTCTTCCGGGTCGCCCTAAGCGACCTCGCTAGATCCCGTAGAATTTCAAACGCGGCCAGAGCTGCGGCAGCGGCGGGTGCATGCCGCGACAGAGAACGATCGGACGCTCGCGTTCTCGCGGCATCACGTACGGTGACGTACCGTAGCTTCCGACGACCCGCGCAGAATCGCACCACTGCGACCACTGCGCGGGATCGACGTTGACTGCAATCACAACCGATCCGTCGAAGCCACGCGGCCCCCAGAGATAGTACTGATTGTTACCGCTCAACGCCGGCGGGAGGTTCTGGCCCAACACGTCGATCGCGGCGGCTTCGCCGTAGCGCGTCGCGAAGATTGCAGTCTTTGCGCGATCGGT
>Ga0070762_10000052_pt1 | contig 33080 bp, 28 predicted proteins | sample HubBroMetageREF2_FD_66726 | JGI IMG/M metagenome (GOLD analysis project Ga0070762, IMG submission 66726) | Reference soil microbial communities from the Hubbard Brook experimental Forest, New Hampshire, USA - Hubbard Brook CCASE Soil... | ecosystem: Environmental > Terrestrial > Soil >...
CTGTTTGTGCCCGAAGCGAAAGGTTGCGCCCACCAGCACGGCGCGCGCGCTCATGGTGTCCACCAGATATTTTTTCACAAAATCTTCCGCGCTCTCCTGCGCCAAATCCGCGTCGAACTTCAGCACCAAAGTCGCGCCAATACCCATCGCCGCGAAATCCGCCAGGCGCAGCGGAACAGTCTCGAGAAGGGAAGGGGCCTGTTGCGGCCGCAGCACGCGCGCAGGATGCGGATAAAAGGTCAGCACCGCCGGCAGCAGTTCCTTCCCCGCGCCGTGCGAATCCGCCGCGGCCGCTGCGGCACGCTCCACCACCTCGCGCAGAATTTTTTGATGTCCCACGTGCACGCCGTCGAAATTGCCGATCGTCAACACCGTCTCGGACCGGCTTTCTCCCAAACGATCCACCCACTCGTCCGCCGAACTGAAGACGAGAATCTCCGAGCGTGCGGCGTTGTGCGCCGGCAAATCGGTCAGAAATTTCAGCGTGTCCTTCGTCGCGTCGAGCAACATTAAATCTGCGCCTCGAATTTCAAACCGTCATAGGCCAGCTGCACTCCCTGCGGCAATTTGGCGTTGGCCTGCACGTGCCCCAGATCATGGCAAATGTGCGTGAACCACGCGCGCTTGGGCCGCAGTTCCCGCACCAGCGCCAGCGATTGTTCCACGTTCGAATGCATCGGGTGCGGAGTGTAGCGCAAGGCATCGAGAATGAAATCGTCCAGCCCACGCAGCAACTGTTTGGAACTTTCCGGCACCGCGCTGAAATCCGTCAGATACGCCGCCATGCCAAAACGAAAACCGAGCACCGGCTGCGGCCCGTGCTGCGCCGCCACCGGCGTAATCCTGAGTCCAAATAAATCGAACGGCCCGTTAATCGTGTGCATCTCGACTTCCGGAACAGAACTTTCCGTCGCCACATTGTCGAAAACGTACGCGAACTGCCGCCGCAGCGTTACCTGCGTAACCTCTGCCGCGTAAAGCGGCACCACGCTGCGCTGTTTCAGATTGTAAGGGCGGATGTCGTCGAGTCCCAGTATGTGGTCAGCGTGCGGGTGCGTGTACAGCACCGCGTCCAGCCGGTCAATCTTTTCGCGCATAGCCTGAAAACGAAAATCCGGCGCCGTATCAATCACCACGTTGCGGCCGTTGTATGCCAGTAGAATCGAAGGCCGCGTGCGCTTGTCGCGCGGGTCCGCGGAATCGCACACCGCGCAATGGCATCCGAGCGTGGGCACGCCCATGGACGTGCCCGAACCCAGGACCGTTAATTGCAGGGAAGCCATGGTCGGGTGGGATGATGCAAACTTTTCTCTCGATTCATCCGGGGAAGCCGGCGGCCGCGCTACACCGTACCGCCTGGCGACGTGAAATCACATATCACATATCACTAATCACGCACGCGCACGCCCGCGCCCAGCTACTTCGCTTTCGCCTTCTTAGCCATTTGCTCGGCGGCCACTTTGGAAATTTCCATGAACGTGAGCTTCAGGCTGCCGATTACTTCAATCAGCAAATTGTCGTCGTCCTTGGACAAATTCCCGCGCGTCTTTTCTCGCAGCGCGTCCAGCATGTCAATCACTTCGCGCGCGCCTTCCAGGTCCACGAAGGCTTGTCCGGTGCGCGGATCTGCCATGCCGCCGAGCATCGCCGCGGCATTGCGCGTCAGAAAATCAATGAGCATCTGAAAGCTGCGCGAAGTGGGATTGATATCGCCGCTGTCCTGCGCTTCGGCTGCAGCGTCCTCGGGCGTCACGGCCGCGAGACTCGAGCCATTTCCCGCCGCGCCTTGCGCATCCGCGTTCGCGGCGAACGGACTGGGGGCCTGCGCGGGCGCGGGTTTGGCAGCGGCAGCCGCAGTCGCCGCCTTAGCCTTGGCTTCCGCTTGCGCCGCGGCTTTCTTTTCTGCCGCCTCTTCGTTGCGCCGCTCCTGCTCCACAACGTCCTGGCGCAGTTCGCCATCTTCGCCAAACAACCGGCGATCCACTACCTTGAATGTCTCTTCGTTTTTCGAGTCCGCCACGGCAGGTATCCTTAGAAGGAGCTCCTGAAAGTTACAAACAAGTCTAACATCCGCTTCCGTCCGGCGACAAGCCGCGTGCCAGTACCGCGAACCGGGCAGCGATGCGCCTCGTTTTTTATTGTTGACACGGTTCCAGCCGTCTGTTACAAGTTGTAGCGCTACAATGACGCACGCACACAACGCGCGCCCCCGCAACCTCGGTGAAGTCGAGCAGATGGTCATGGACTACGTCTGGTCGCACGGCCCGGTTTCCTCCGAAGCTTGCCGCGAAGCGCTCGCCGCGCGCCGCCCCATGAAGGAATCGACGATCCGCACTGTGCTGCGCCGCCTGGAAGTGAAGGGCTACGTCGCGCACGAAGTCAGCGGCCGCACCTATATCTACCGCGCCGCAGAACCGCGCCAAAATGTGGCAGTGCGCGCCGTGAAACATATCATCGATCGCTTCTGCGGCGGCTCCGCCGAACAACTGGTCATCGGCATGGTGGACAACGCTGTGCTCGATCGCCGCCAGCTTGAGCGCCTGACCCAAAAAATCGCCGAAGGCAAGACTGCTCAGCGCAAGGAGGGGAAATCATGATCCTCAGCCCCGTTCTCGACGCCTCCGCGAATTTCGCCGCACATGTTTTGCAGTCCGCCGCGCGCTCTCTCGCCTTCGCGTGTGTTGCTGGACTCGTCCTCGCAGCGTTTCGCGCGCGCAGTGTCGCTCTACGCCTGGCCATCTGGCGCACAGTTCTTGTTGTGGCGCTGGCGATGCCGTTGCTCGGTCTGCTGCTTCCCCCGCTTCCGGTATTTGTGCCGCTGGCCGCGAAATTTGTTCGCGAGCAGCCTGCCGCTGAAATCGCGCCGCCCGAATTTCATTCCCGCGCCATCAGCGTTAACCAGATAGCGCATTCGAGCTCGACGAGACTCGGCGCCTTCACATACACCGGCCGTGCGCCGGACACGATAGCCGCAACGGATGCGACCGGCATAACGGCTGCAACGACCACGCCGGAATCCGCGGATTGGCCAGCCGCTAGCGCGCAACCCCGCCGCCCGATTCCGTGGCTCGCAGCCTCCGCCGCAATCTATCTCGCGGTCGCGCTCTTCATGCTCATGCGCCTGGCGCTCGGAGTAATCCTGGGCCGCCGCCTCGAAAGGGAATTGCAGCTAATTGAAGACCCGCGCGCCTTCGCGCGCCTGCAATTCATCGCGCAAGCGTCGGGCCTGCGCGGATCGCCGCCACGCCTCGCGGAATCCGAGCTGCTCTCCGTGCCCGTGACGTTCGGCGTGCGCCGCCCTGCGATCCTGCTTCCCGCCGGCTGGCGCGAGTGGGAACCCTCGGAACTCGATGCCGTCCTCGCGCACGAAATTTCGCACGTCTCCCGCCGCGACGCGCTCGCCGAGCTTCTCTCTCTGCTGCATCGCGCGATTTTCTGGTTCAGCCCGCTGAGTTGGTGGCTCGCGCGTCATCTGGCGGATCTCGCCGAAGAAGCCAGCGACGATGCCGCTCTCGCCGCCGGCGCCGACCGCGCCCGTTACGCCGAAACTCTGCTGGGATTTTTCGCGGCTCTAGAGGCTGCGCCCGGACGCGTGTGGTGGCAGGGCGTTTCCATGGCCACCGCAGGGCAAGCCGAAAAACGCTTAGATCGAATTCTCGAATGGAAAGGGAGTGTCGCCATGCGCCTGAAGAAGCCCGTCGTGATCGCCTACATGCTCTGCGCAATTCCAGTCGTATGCCTCATCGCCGCGTTCCGCCCGACGATTATCAACCTCCGTTCCGACGCGTCGCAGCAAACAGCGCCGCATACGACCGAGCCTCCTGCGCTTCCTGCGCAACAATCGGCGCAATCGCCAGCCGCGCCCGCTCCGGTTGCAGCGCCCGCAAACGCTCCGCAGCCAAGCGCCTCACCTAGCGCCGCTCCGCCCGCTGCTCCCAGCGTGGCGCCTGAAGCCGCGCCGCTTGCGCCTCTGGCTCCGGAAGTGCGAGTCCGCGCTGTCGTCACACCGATGGTCTCAGTAGATCCTGTTGTGTCCTTGCACACAGTCGTTACACCGCTCGTCATGACCAACGTCAAGCCCCTGGTCATGCCCGACGTCAAGGCTATGGTATCCGTTGCTCCAATGGTGACCGTGCGGCCATTTGTGCAAACCACGACCACCACCAACCACACCATCATCGGCGACAATGATGGCGAGCAATTCACCATCGTCTCAGGCAATTCGGCGGTCAGCGTCGCGTCGAATGGTCTCACCATTAGCTCCGACGGGAATTCCGATGTCGCGAATTCGTTGCGCCGCAGTTTCTCCGGCGATTTCATCTGGTTTATCCACGACGGGAAGGCCTACATCATTCGCGACCCGGCCACCGTCAAGCAGGCCATTGATTTCTTCGCGCCAACGCAGGAGCTTGGCCGCCAACAGGAAGCATTAGGCAGGCAGCAGGAAGCCTTGGGCGTGCAGCAGGAAGCGCTCGGCGCGAAACAAGAAGCGTTGGGCGAGCAGATGGAAAAAGTGCGTGTGAAAATTCCGGACCTCACCGCCGAACTCCAGAAGCTTCAGGCGGATCTGAAAAAGCTGGGTGCCGACGGCACGCAAGACGATCTGGGCCGCATCCAGGAAAAAATCGGCGAAATTCAAAGCCGCATCGGGGACTTGCAATCGAAGGCTGGCGAAGCACAGGCCAAACTTGGCGATAAGCAAGGCGCCCTCGGAGAAGAGCAGGGAAAACTAGGTGAACAGCAAGGCAAGCTGGGCGAAATGCAGGGCAAACTAGGCGAGCAGCAGGCAGCAACCTCCCGCAAAGCCTCGCGCGAAGTGAAAAAGCTCCTCGAGCAAGCAATCGCCAGCGGCCTGGCCAAGCCCGCATAACGACACCACTGAAAGTTGTCTAGCGCTTGCCGTTGAATTTGTAGCGGCCGCCTGCTTGTGCTTGTGAGGCGGGCGGTTTTGCCTCAATTTTTCTCTCTGCCCTCTGTGTCAAATCTTTTGCCTTGCGCTTTCTCCCTGGATTCTGCGCTCCCGCCTCCCCACCCTCTGCGGTAAATTTTTTGTAACAAGAATCACGCCCACTCGCAAAATCCCGCAACGTGCGCTAGTCTGTTGCATCGAACTACTATAATCAGCCAGTCACCAAGGATTCACATGCCGCACGCCAAAACAGCAAGTCGCAAAGCAGCCACGGTGCGCACCAAGCCAAAAGTGCATTCGCGCAAATCGGCAAAACTAACCAAACCCATCGCGATCTACCACGAGCACCCCCGCTGGTTCGTCCCAGTCTTCGCCGAACTAGACCGCCGCGCCATCCCTTACGTCCGTCTGGACGCCGCGCACCACCATTTCGACATCTCGCCGAACGGCCACCAGCAGTTCGGCCTGGTTTTCAATCGCATGAGCCCCTCCGCCTGGACCCGCGGCAACGCCCACGCGATTTTCTACACGCTGAGCTACCTGGCGCATCTGGAAAAGCAAGGCACGCGCGTAGTGAACGGCAGCCACGCATTTCGCGTCGAAACCTCCAAAGCGCTGCAGCTTTCTCTGCTCGAATCGCTCGGCCTGCCGCATCCGCGTTCGGTGGTGATCAACCATCCCTCGCAAGCCGTCGCCGCGGCAAAAAATCTGCGTTACCCCATCGTCGTTAAGCCCAACATCGGCGGCAGCGGCGTCGGCATCGTGCGCTTCGATTCGCCCGAGCAGCTGGCATCCGCGGTGCAGAATGGCGCGATCCAGCTGGGCCTCGATTCCACCGGTATCGTGCAGGAATTCATTCCCGCGCGCGGCGGGCACATCACCCGCGTGGAAACGCTCGGCTACAAGTATCTCTACGGCATAAAGGTTTTTACGTCGGGCGAAACTTTCGACCTCTGCCCTATGGACATCTGCAAGACCACCGACGGCGCCGAAATAAAAAACGCCTGCGTTGTGGAAGGCGCAAAAACTGGCCTGCGCCTCGAGGGCTTTACGCCGCCGAAGAAGGTAATCGCGGACACCGAAAAGATCTTCCGCGCCGCGCAAATCGACGTCGGCGGCCTGGAATACATCATTGATGACCGCGACGGGAAGCTCTACTACTACGACGTCAACGCGCTCTCGAATTTCGTTTCGGACGGCCCGCGCATCGTCGGCTTCGATCCCTTCGCGCGCCTGGTGGATTACCTGGTGAAGGAGGCGCGCTGATGCGTTACGGCTACTGGCTTCCCGTATTCGGCGGCTGGCTGCGCAATGTGGCCGACGAGCAGATGCCGCCCACGTGGGATTACGTCTCGCGCCTCGCCCGCCGTAGCGAAAAAATTGGCTACAGCCTCACGCTCATAGCCGAACTGAATCTGAACGATATCAAAGGTGTGGACGCTCCGTCGCTCGACGCCTGGTCCACCGCCGCGGCCCTCGCTGCCGTCACCGATTCTTTGGAATTGATGGTCGCGGTGCGGCCCACTTTTCATCTTCCGGCCCTGCTCGCAAAACAATCCGCCAACATTGATCGCATCAGCAACGGCCGGCTCTCGCTGAACGTGGTTTCCTCCTGGTGGGCCGAAGAAGCCAAAAAATACGGCGTGCAATTCGATCAGCATGACGACCGCTACGCGCGCACCTCGGAATGGCTCGACATCGTTGACGCCGCCTGGAAGCAGGATCATTTCTCTTACCTGGGGAAATATCATTCGGTGCAGGATCTGGTGCTGCAGCCGAAGCCCGTCGCGAAACCGCGTCCAGTCATCTATGCGGGCGGGGAATCGGAAGCCGCGAAAGAATTGATATCGCAGAAGTGTGACGCTTTTGTGATGCACGGCGATTCACCGGAGCGCGTCGCCGCGAAAATCCGCGATATGTCCGAACGCCGCGAGCGCAAGAATCTGCCGCGCATGCAATTCGGTATCGCCGCCTACGCCATCGTCCGCGACTCCGAAGCGGAAGCCCAGCAGGAGCAAGCCCGCATCACAGACGTGCAGCAGAACGCCGCCGGTTATCAGAATTATCAGCAATGGCTCGCGAATACGCAGCTGGAACAGCGCGTATCGCTCGAAGAATACTCCGTCTCAAATCGCGGCCTCCGCTCCGGCCTGGTCGGCACCGCGCAACAAGTCGCCGACCGCATCGGCGAATTCGAACGCGCCGGCGTGGACCTCCTCCTGCTGCAATTCAGTCCCCAAGCTGAAGAAATGGACCGCTTCTCCGAAACCGTAATCCGCCCGGCCACAGCCCACGTCGCCACGCACTAGGTATTGCGTTATTTCGCCGACTCTTTGAACCCGCACGAGTAGCCGGACGCGGCGTCTGGTGCGAATTTCAGATGTCCGGTTCGGGCAGTGTTAATCAAGGATGTGGACGCGGTCACGCCGGCGTGGTTGATTTATACTTCGACATTATGCCGTTCTGGGTTTTTATAGCTCACCACATGGCCGGGCATACATCAGCACGTGTCAAGCGCTACAAGCTTCAGGATTTCGCGTGTGATGGACGGCGCGCCAAGGAGCTAACCGGTGAAAAATCTCTTTGAAACGGAGACGGTGGACGAGGTGAAGGAACGAATAGCACGGCTGAGGCCGGATAGCGAGCGGCTGTGGGGCAAAATGAATCCGGCGCAGACGCTGGCGCATTGCTCCGCGGCAATGGAGATGGCGGTGGGCGAGAGAACTCCGCCACGGATATTGATTGGGCGCGTGCTGGGGCGGTTCGCGAAGAAATCTATGATCGTGAATGAGAAACCGATGCCCCGCGATGTGGGGACGGACAAGAGCCTGGTGGTGAGTGATGAACGGGACTTCGTGGTGGAGAGGCAACGGCTATGCGCATTCATTGACCGCTTTGCGGCGGGTGGGCCTGGGGCGTGCACGAGGCATCCGCACTTCTTTTTCGGGCCGCTGACGCCGGAGGAATGGGCGGCGTTGATGTATCAGCATCTGGACCATCATCTGCGGCAGTTTCGGGCTTAGAGCATGTGCGCTCCGTGTGAGGACGCAACTCCTGTGCAATCGCGTTACCGGAGATTTGGATTCAGCTGTCCGCTCACCGGAAACTGACCCACCTTGCGACACGCGCGTCCTTGTCTCGAGTCCATCTTCCCTGTAAATTGTGATATCGCTCATGAAGAAGCGCACTCCACGTAGAATCGTGAAGCGCCCGCGCCAGCGAGGGGCCACCTCGCCGCGCATCCCGCTGAACCGCCGTGACAAGCTCGCCGGGGAGTGGTTCGCGAAACTCGTCGCGCTGCAAGCACGGCTGCGTGCGCCGAACGGCTGTCCCTGGGATCGCGAACAAACGCATGCGTCATTGCGCAAATTCCTGATTGAAGAGACCTACGAAGTTCTGGACGCGATGGAATCGTCGAACCCGCACGAATTCGCGTCGGAACTCGGCGATTTGCTGCTGCAAATCACGTTTCACTCGATCCTTGCCGAAGAAGCCGGCGCGTTTACCGTTTCCGACGTCATCGAATCCATCCATTCGAAGATGGTTCGCCGCCACCCGCACGTTTTCGGTGACGCGAAAGCAAAAGACTCCGCCGCAGTACTGAAAAATTGGGAACAAATCAAGGCTGCGGAACGCGCGAACGCCAACGGCAAGGAAGGGAAGGCAGGAACGGCGGGGAAGTCGGGGAACGCAACCGATGCGATCACGGCGCCCGAATCCATTCTCTCCGGCGTGCCGCGCTCGCTTCCGGGGGTGCTCGAAGCCTACCAACTCACGCGTCGCGCAGCGCACATCGGCTTCGACTGGGACAATCTTTCCGGCATCTTCGAAAAACTCGACGAAGAGAAGCGCGAAATCCTGGCGTCGCTTCAAACCGACGCCGCACCGCCGTCAGCACCAGCCGCACGCCGCGGGACGCCTCCTACCGTACAGCAGTCCGCGGCTGCCGAGGCAACCGTAGGGGCACGGGATGCCGTGCCCGCTCCAGCGCACCTCGAAGAAGAAGTCGGTGATCTGCTCTTTGCCGCCGTAAACGTCGCGCGCTTCCTGGGCGCCGATCCTGAAATTGCGCTCAAGAAAGCCAATCGCAAATTCCAAACCCGTTTCCAGTGGATGGAAGCAGTCGCGCTCGCCTCGGGCCGCCCGCTGGCCGAACTGCCGCGCCAACGCATGGAAGAATTGTGGAATCTCTCAAAATTGCAACCACCGCACGAGGCAGCGCACACCAAATGAACGCATTCGCCGAAACACCGTCAGCCGCAGAGCGTGAAATCGAAATCCGCCACTGCGAATCGCTCGCCGAGTACGAAAACTGCGTCCGCCTGGAAAAACAAACCTGGGGCGAGCACATCGCCGTGCCTTCAGCCATCTTCGTAGTCGCACATCACACCGGCGGCCAGATCCTCGGCGCATTCGATGGCGAGAAAATGATCGGCATGACGCTCGCGCTAGCCGGAACGCGCGCCGGAAAACCATTCCTGCACTCGCACATGACCGCCGTGCTGCCCGAATATCAAAATCTCGGCGTCGGCCGCCGCTTGAAATTCTTCCAGCGCCAGGACGCGCTCAAGCGCGACATCCGCCTGATCGAGTGGACGTTCGATCCCCTCGAACTGAAAAATGCATACTTCAATTTCGTCCGCCTCGGCGCCATCGCCCGCCGCTACATCTCCAATTGCTACGGCGTCACCGAAAGCCCGCTGCACGTAGGGCTGCCCACCGACCGCCTGGTCGCGGAATGGTGGCTAGATTCCGATCGCGTAATAAACATCCTGGCCGAGAGTCCGCTCCCAACCGCAGCCGCCACACAAACCATTTCCCTTCCGGCGAATCTCGGTGACCTGAGGGCCCAAGACCGCGAATCCGCCGCGCGCGTGCAGTCTCAAGCCCGCCACCAGTTCCGCAACGTGCTGCATCAGGGATACATCGCAACGTCCGTCGAGCGCCGCGGCGAAACGGTGGACTATATTCTGGAACCCGCCGCTTCCATCGCGGGCTTGCGTCTGCCAGAATACCGCCCGGAAGAATTCGAAGACTAAACTCCAAAGGCCCCCATCCCACATGCGCCTGCGTAAAATCACTCTGCGCGAAATCCATATGCCGCTCGTCGCGCCGTTTCAAACCAGCTTCGGCGAAACTTCGCTGCGGCGAATTCTGCTGACTGAAGTGGACGCCGGTGGCACCGCAGGCTGGGGCGAGTGTACCGCCGGCGAGGACCCGTACTACTCCTACGAAACGGTAGAAACCGCCTGGCACATCCTCCGCGATTTTCTCTGGCCCATCGTCCAATACAAAGAATTCGATTCCGCCGCTGAAGTTTTCGATATGCTCGCGCGTGTCCGCGGCCACAACATGGCCAAAGCCGGCCTGGAAACCGCCGTCTGGGACGCGGAAGCGAAACAAAAAAGTCTCCCGCTCGCAAAATTACTCGGCGGCGCGCGCGACGAAATTTCCTCCGGCGTTTCCATCGGCATCCAGCCAGACATCCCAACCCTCCTCGCCAAAGTAGAAAAAGAATTAGCCGCGGGCTACCAGCGCATCAAAATAAAAATCAAACCCGGCCACGACATCGAACCAGCCCGCGCCCTCCGCGAAAAATTCCCGCGCATTCGATTGATGGTGGACGCCAACTCCGCCTATCACCTGGAAGATGCTCCGCACCTGAAGTGGCTCGATGCCTTTTACCTGATCATGATCGAGCAGCCGCTAGGCCACGACGACATCTACTCCCACGCCGCGCTGCAGCGCCAGCTCGAAACGCCCATCTGCCTCGACGAGTGCATTCACGATATCGAGCACGCTCGCGCCGCCATCGAAATTGGCGCCTGCAAAATCATCAATATGAAACTGGGCCGCGTCGGAGGCCACACCGCAGCCCGCCGCATCCACGATCTCTGCCAGCAGAAATCCATTCCCGTCTGGTGCGGAGGGATGTTGGAATCCGGCATCGGCCGCGCGCACAACATCGCCATGTCCGCGCTGCCAAATTTCACCCTTCCCGGCGACGTTTCCGCCAGCCGCCGCTACTGGACTGAAGACATCATCGAGCCGGAAGTGGAAGTCACGCCGAGCGGCACAATAAAAGTTCCCACCGTGCCCGGCATCGGCTACGCCCCGCGTCTGGACCGCATCGAAGCTCTCACCAAGCGCCGCGAGGTGCTCGATTGACAGCGAAAGCCCGAGCTCGCAATTGAACTCACCCCTGGCCTCGCAAGCCAACCCGCCCGCAGCCACTGGCGCCTCGCCGAATCCCGAACAGTCACCGCGCCCCAGCAAAATCGCGCTCGCGTTCTGGCTGTTCATGATGCTCGTGCTGTGGTCTGGCAACTACGTCGCGGGAAAAATCGCCCTGCGAACTCTCGATCCGATCACGCTCACTTGCCTGCGCCTGCAACTTGCGGCGTTCATCATGCTTGCGATCTATTTCACCCGCCGCGAACGCCAGCCGCTGAAGCTGAGCGACGCCTGGCCATTCCTCTATCTCGGCTTCCTCGGAGTCGTAGTCAACCAGGGCCTTTTCACCGTCGGCCTGAACTACACTACCTCGAACCACTCCGCCGTGCTTATCGCCATCGGCCCCATCATCATTCTGCTGCTCGCGCGCGCCCTGAAACTCGAAATGCTCACCGCCGCGAAAGTAGCCGGCATGGCCATCTCGTTCGTCGGCGTGTACCTGCTCGAAACCGAGCAAGGCTCGCCCGCAAATTCGCCGCTGCTGATGGGCGACATCATCACGCTCGGCGGCGTGATCGGCTTCTCCGCCTACGCGGTCCTCGGCAAAAGAATCGTCGCGCAATACGACGCCATCGCCATGAACACTTTCAATTGCGTCGCGGCCGCGCTGCTACTCTTGCCGCTGACGATTCGGCAGTGCCTTCATCTCAACTGGCACAGCGTCGCGCTGAGCGGCTGGCTCGGCATGGCGTACATGTCCATCGGCAGCTCCGTCGCCGCCTACACAATCTTCTACTGGGTCCTGCGTTACATGACGGCGTCGCGCGTCGGGGCGGTCAGCTACTTCCAGCCCGTAGTCGTAATTCTGCTCTCCATGGCCTTCCTGGGCGAACGCCCCTCCCGCATGCTCCTTGAAGGCACGGCGCTGGTCCTGTTAGGCGTCTTCCTGGCCGAACGCGGCAGATCCTAGCTTCCACGGCCTCCTGCGCAACCACCTCCAAATTCGCGCGAAACTTTTTCGAAACACCTGTGTTACACCCCACGAGGGCAGGCGTGCGGAGATTCGCCGGATGCATGGTTCACTCAAGCTACACGACTTAACCAGTTTGCAACCAAGCATGCACCAAGCGAGTCTAATTGGTATAGAATGGCTTTGGCGATCTAGCCGCCCGCACGGTAGGCGAAGTTGTTGGGTGGAGGTTACAAACATGAATAGGTCCGCTAGTCTCAAGATTATCTTCACGGTGTTCGCTGCGTTGGCGCTGTTTTGCGCGCCCGCCGCATTCGCGCAGCGTGGCGGTGGGGGTCACGGTGGTGGTGGAGGCGGCGGTGGCTTCCACGGTGGCGGTGGTGGCGGTGGTTTCCACGGCGGAGGTGGCGGCAGCTTTCATGGCAGCGCTCCTTCTGGCGGCGCCCGCGCCGGCGGCGGAATGTACGGCGGCGCTCGCGGCAGCGCAAACCATTATTCCAGCTCCCCCAATCGCTATTCTGGTTCTGCGTCCGGCCGGCCCTACAGTGCAATCGGCGGCCGCACCGGCAATAGCTATAGCGCCGGCAACCGCGCGGGCGTAGCGCCTCCTTCGAGCGCGCATTTTGGCGCTTCGGGCGCGAATTCGGCGCGCGGATTCAACAACGGTTCTTCGGCCTCAGCGGCCAATCGCGGCTCCTCCGCCTCTTCGAACTTCGGGCGCAGCGGCTCGACGAATTCAGCCACCACAGCGCGTGGCAGCACGAATTCCAGCACGTTCGCGAATTCCCGCGGCAGCGCACCTGCGACGAATTCCAACGGTGGGCGCGGCTCCACGTCGCTCTCAGCTGCCACTAGCAACCGCAGCACTAGCAGCTCGATGTCAGCGTCATCACGTGGCTCATCTAGCGTTTCCACCAGCCGCGCGGTTTCGAACATCGAAAATTCTCATTTCGGCGGCTCGATGGCGTCCAACAGCTCACACTCCTCGTTCGGCGCCCGTTCCTCCACGTCTCATTTCAGCAACGCCACTCTCTCCAGCTCGCACTTCGGCTCAGCCGGCTCGATGAGCGCTCCGCGTCTTGGCGGTGCACTCAACGTCCACGGCTCCTCGGGCTTTGCGGGTGGCCGGTCGTTCGCCGGCGGTTCCGCGGGATTCCGCGGTGGTAACTTCGGCGGCGGCTTCCACGGCAACAACTTCGGAATCAACAACGGTTTCGGCCGCGGTGGTTTCGGGCGCGGTGGTTTCGGCTTTCGCAACGGCTTCGGCTTCCGCGGCGGCTTCGGATGCTGGGGCTGCGGCTTTGGTTGGGGCTGGGGCTTCGGTTGGGGATGGGGTTGGGGCGGCTTCTGGGGTCCGTGGGGATGGGGCTGGGGAGGACCGTACTGGCCTGGATACAGCCTAGGCTACTATCCGTATTGGCCGGGTTACTACGATGATCCTGGCTACAGCATCAACTACGGCAACAATCCAGATTACTCGAGTTCCAATAATGGCCCGGTGGATGACAACTCCGGCAGTTACAATGCCGGCTCCGCGGCTCCTGACAATTCGGGCGCAATCGCCGAACCGCAAGGTTCGCCAAACGATAACCCGGACTCGGGCAACGTCGCGTCTTCCCGGCCGACCGTCCTGCTCTATCTGAAGGACGGCACCACCTACGCAGCCAGCGATTATTGGCTGCAGGACGGGGAACTGCACTACATCGTGAACTATGGCGGCGAGAGCACGCTGAACATGGACGAGTTGGATCTGCAACGAACCGTGAATGAAAACGCGCGTCGCGGCGTCAACTTCTCGCTCCATCCGAATCCATCGACCGTGAACCCGCAGCCCAGCTCGAACGGGTATCCGGCGGCGGGATCGTCCACCGATCAGACCAATCGCTATCACGCGCCGCAATACGGCAACGGCAATAGCCACGGCAATGGCGACGTCGCCACGCCAGCCACCGCTCCAAGCCCGGCGCCCGCACTCCGAGCGCCACAGACGCAAACCGCGTCGCAGACGCTCTAACCACGATCCGGCTTTTCAGGGCCGCGGCAGGCCAACACTTTGATCCTGCCGCGGCTTTTTTTATTTTCCGCCGTCATATGCCGCACGCTTTTTGAGTGTTTTTTTGAATCTGTAGGGGCGGGTCCCGCACCTGCGGGAGCCGCCTCTACGTCACCACGTCGGGACATTCGATCTGCGACGTTGCCTGAAATAAAAACGGCGCCGCAACCTTTCGGTCACAGCGCCATTTCCATTTCTGCCCGCTCCGCCACGGCCTGTCTAGGCTATCCGTCTGCGGCCGGGGTAGGGAATTTGATTTACGAGTTGCCGCCGACGCCCGCTCCCACCGGCTCCAGTTCCGCCGATGCATGCTTCTGCGACTTGCCGCGCTCGATCTCGATTTGTCCCTTCAAGTACGCGCCGTCTTCGATCAGCACCCGGCCGCCGGTAATATTCCCGACCACCGAGCCATCCTTTTTCACCTCCACGCGATCTTCCGCGTGCAGATTGCCGCGCACTTTGCCATACACGATGACTTCGCGTGCGTGCACATCCGAAACTATCTCGCCGTTCTGGCCCACGGTGAGGCGCTGGCCCTTCAGCGAAATCGGGCCCTCGACCTTGCCGTCAATCTGCAAATCTTCCTCGCCCGAGATCTGGCCCTTCACCGTCAGTCCCGGTCCCAAGATCGCCAGGTTGCGCGCCGTTGGAGCGCTGGAGCGAAACGACTGCGACGCTGCCGGAGCCGGACTCGAGTTAAAGTTGGCCGAAGACTGCGGTGGTTGATACGCCGCCGGCTGAGCCGCGGCTGGGTTCGGAGAATCGCCTTGCTTGTTGTTGCTCCACATATTCCCTCCGGGTTATGGTTCCAAGTCGTCGCTAGGTGCTGCCAGACGCTGAAATCAATGTATGCGGCGGCTGCAACGCGAGCAACCGCAATCGAAGCGCGAGTTGTTTGCCATGAAACTGTACGCACGGACAGGGAGAACACCGCGCGGCGCGAGCGTCCGATTACGCGCGGCGCTTCCCAACTCCGGACATCGCGCTTCGAGCTCGAATCTTGCGCAGCCGGAGCGTTCCGTAGCATTCATATCGGTCAGGGTGGGGTAGAACTTCAGCCCCGGCGTCAAGATTCGCAAAGGAGAGCCTTTAGCTTTCTCGGCAGGTCTCCTAGATCGTCCGCAGCGAGCTCGACGCGTATACTGAATCGCCGCAAAAGCTGCTGGCGCTTGGCGTGGTGATTGCACTGTGTAAGGTCAGTCGCTCTCGGAGGATTTGATGGGTGCTCTCTGGCAAGATGTCCGCTACGCACTGCGCGTGCTGCTGAAATCGCCGGGCTTCACCGCCACGACGATCCTCACGCTGGCCCTGGGCATCGGCGCTAACAGCACCATCTTCAGTTGGATCAATTCCACCCTGCTGAATCCGATTCCCGGCGCTGCGAACACCGGCAACATTCTTGCCTTCACCTCCGGCGGCAGTTCTCGCAATCCCATCCCACTCTCCTATCCGGACTTTTTGGATTTGCGCGAGCGCACCAAGAGTTTCTCCGCGCTAACGGGATTCTCCATCGAACCCATGAATCTGACGGGGAAGGCCAAGCCCGAGCGCACGTGGGGCACACTGGTCTCCGCCAACTACTTCGAGTTTCTAGGCGTGCGCCCCATTCTCGGCCGCGGATTTTTGCACTCCGAAGATAATGCGCCGGGCGGCGCGCCCGTCGTCGTCATCAGCTATCGCATGTGGCAGCTGCGCTACTCCGGGGATCGCTCGGTGGTTGGCCGCACCCTGCAAATCAATGAGCATCCCTACAGCATCGTCGGCGTTGCCCCGCCCGTCTTTCAGGGCTCGCAGACTGGGCTGCGCAGCGAACTCTGGCTCCCGATTGTGATGGCGCCACAAATCATGTCTAACTCGGACAGGTTGCATGAGCGCGACAACACTTGGGTAGTGACGCTGGGCCGCGTGGTGCCCGGCGTCGTGCCCAATCAGGCGCAGACGGAAATGAATCTGCTGATGAAGGAGCTTGTCGCGCAATACCCCAAAGAACATCGGGGCGAAAATATGGTCACACTCTATCCGCTGTGGCGGGCTCCCTTTGGAGCCAATGGCTATCTTTACGTGCTGCTACCGATGCTGATGGCCATCGCCGGAGCGGTGCTATTGCTGGCTTGCGCCAACGTCGCGAATTTGCTGCTGGTACGCTCCGTCGCGCGACGCCGCGAAATCGCCATTCGGCTCTCCATCGGAGCCAGCCGCTGGCGCCTGATTCGCCAGCTCCTGATCGAAAGCCTGATCCTCGCGCTCGCGGGCGGCGGCGTGGCGGTGCTCATCACCATATGGACTGCCGGAACATTTTCGCAATTCATTCCGCCCACAAATATTCCCGTCGCGATGGATATCCATGCTGATCAGCGCGTGCTGCTGGCCACCATGCTGCTTTCTCTTTTCACCGGGATTATTTTCGGCGTGCTGCCAGCATGGCGCGCCTCGGACCTGGCGCCCATTGCCGTCCTGAAGGAGGATTCGGGCAGCGTTTCCGGCGGGCTGCATCGCGCGCGGCTGGCAAGCATCCTAGTTGTCGCGCAAATTTCGCTGTCGCTCTTCTTGCTGGTTTGCGCCGGACTCTTCATTCGCAGTTTTCGCGCCGCGCAAACTGTGAATCCCGGATTCAACCCGGATCACGTGCTGGTCGCTTCCTACAGCCTTTTTCCGTCGGGCTATAGCCGCGAATCCGGCATGCAATTCCATCGTCAGCTGCTGGATAAGATAGCAGCGCTGCCCGGCGTGCAATCCGTTACCATCGCGGACTGGGTACCCCTCGGCTACAGCTGGGACGTCGTCACTACAAATCCCGAAGGCTACGTTCCTCAGCCCCATGAATCCATGAATATTGCCACCGCCGCAATTGGTCCGAATTACGTGCGCACGTTGCAGATCCCACTCGTCGCGGGGCGCGATTTTACGGAGCAGGACACGTCAACCTCGCAGCCCGTGGCCATCGTCAACCAGGCTTTCGTGCATCGCTACTGGCCCAATGAAGCCGGAATCGGAAAGCGCGTGGACGCGCGAGGCGGTTGGCGCACGATTGTCGGCGTGACGCGCACCGGAAGCTACTACACTCTGCGCGAAAATTCGGTGCCGTTCATCTATCTGCCCGTGCTACAGGATTATTCCGACGAGGTGGTCATTCACGCGCGCGTTGCCGGCGATCCGCTCGCCTACACGGCCGCGGTGGAAAAAGCGGTGCATGAACTGAACGCGAATCTGCCGGTGTACGACGAATCCACGCTGGCATCACGCGTGCAAGTCGCCAGCACGGGCCAGCGCATTGCTGGCACGTTCGTCGGCGCGTTTGGCTTGCTCGCGCTGGTTCTCGCAGCGGTGGGAATTTACGGAGTGATCGCCTACACTACGCGCCAGCGCACCCACGAAATCGGCTTACGCATGGCTCTGGGTGCGCAGTCCACTGATGTGTTCCGCATGGTGCTGGGCAACGGCCTGCGCTTGATAATCACGGGCTTGGCCTGCGGCCTGTTGCTCTCACTCGCGCTGACGCGCTTTCTGCGCACCATACTTTTCGGCGTCGGCGCCACCGACTTCATCACCTTCGCCGCCGTCAGCCTGCTGCTAAGCGCCGTCGCCCTGCTAGCGTGCTTCATTCCCGCGCGCCGCGCCATGCGCGTGGATCCCATGGTCGCCTTGCGCTACGAGTGAAACGGCGGAAAAAACTCCGACCTGTGATTTTTGGCATTGAATTTGTAGCGGCCGCCTGCTTTTGGTTTTTAGGCGGGCGCCTTTGACTTTGATTTCGTTTTTGAATTTGTGGCGGCACGCTTCAGTGCGCCGTCGGTGTTCCGCTGCTACGAAGTGCGCTTTCCAATTTTGATGTGAGTGGCGCCCGGAGAAGGCGTGTGGCCTTTGAGTTCATACCCCAGAGCAGGCAGATCCAGGTCCTGAAACAAACGTTCCCCTGAACCGATCAGCGCGGGCGAGATGACGAAGTGCATATCGTCCACCAGCCCCGCGCGCAAATACTGCCTCATCGTGGAGACGCCCCCGCCGAGGCGCACATCCTTCTCGCCAGCAGCCTCCCTCGCCCGAGCAAGAGCGGCGTGAATCCCGTCCGTGACGAAGTGGAAAGTCGTGCCTCCCTGCATGACGATGGGAGCGCGCGCATGATGAGTGAGCACAAACACAGGAGTGTGATAGACCGGGTTGTCGCCCCACCATCCCTTCCAACTGTCGTCCGGCCAGGGGCCGCGGACCGGGCCAAACATGTTGCGGCCTAGAATCCACGCGCCGACGTTTTCGAAGCCGTTACGCACCATGTCATCATCCAGGCCCGTCGCTCCGCCCTCGCCCCCGTGCATCTGCTGATGGGAGCGGGTTGCGAATTGCCAGCCGAACACGGCGACGCCTCCTACACCAAGCGGATTGGCAAGATCCTGGTTGGGGCCGGCACTATAGCCATCCAGCGATACCGAAAAGCAGTGGACTCGAAGCCTAGACATCACGACCCCATCGTCAGCACCGCGCGAAAGCGCACTTTGCCGTTCATCATCACGTCGTACGCGTCGTTCACTTTTTCCAGCGGGAAAACTTGCGTCATCGGACGCACGCCCGTCAGCGCGCTGAATCGCAATGTGTCCTGCGAATCAATCGAGGCGCCCGAATACCATCCGCGCAACCCGGCGCGGCTGAAGATCGCCGTCAGAGCATTCACTTGGATAGGAGTATCCGGCACGCCCAGCACCATCAGCTTGCCGTCAATTCCCAAGCCGCCGAACGCCGTAGTCATCGCGTCTCCGCCCGTGACCGTCGCCAGAATCGTTTTCGCGCCACCCAGTTTCAGCAGCTCTGCCGCAACGTCCTGCTTGTCGCTATCAATGAAAACGTGCGCGCCGAGCTTCTTCGCCAGCTCCGCTTTGTCCGCACCGCGCGCGATTGCTACGGTCTTGCAGCCGCATTTTGCCGCGAACTGCACCCCCAGATGTCCCAGCCCACCGATGCCGTACACGGCGACCACCTCACCCGGCCCGACGCCGGAATTCCGCAGGGAATTGAACGTGGTAACTCCCGCACACATCAGCGGCCCGGCGTCCACCGGTGTGACGTCGTCCGGGATCAGCGCCAGCGCCGCGGCGTGCGCAATCATGTGTTCGGCGTAACCGCCGTCGCTTGAAATGCCGGTGACCTGGCGGTCAACCAGGCACAGCCCGAAATATCCGCGGCGGCAGGAATCGCAATAGCCGCAATGCCCGGCGTACCAGCCGACACCGACGCGATCGCCCACCTTCCAGCCCTTCACGCCGTCACCAATTGCATCCAGAACGCCGGCAACTTCGTGCCCCGGGATGCGTGGATACGTGATGTTCGGAAGCAAGCCCTCTTTGGTGATCGAATCGCTGTGACAGACGCCGCAGGCTTGCACCTTGATCCGCACGTCTGCCGGCCCGGGCTGCGGAATTTCGCGTTCCACAATTTCAAATGGTCCCTTAGCTTTCGAAACTTGCACTGCGCGCATTTTTGCCATGATTCCTCCGTGCGATTTAAGATTTCGACCACGCTGATTGTAGCGCAGTGGCTTATTTCGATGCTCTAGCGCGGCGCGACGCTTCGGAAATATTCCGGCGGCGCGTGCGGCTGCTTGCGTTGACAGCACCGTACCCGCATGTTAGTTTGCGCGACGGCATGAATTCAACAAATTCCTCCGGCGCGCGCAAGCGCGTCGCCGTGATTCCCGGCGACGGCATCGGCAAAGAAGTAATCCCTGAAGCTGTAAAAGTTCTGCACGCCGCCGCGGCTGCCGGCGGCAGGGAAGTGGCGCTCACGGAATTCGACTGGGGCGCCGATCGCTATCTGCGCGACGGCACCACGCTGCCCGCGGACGCGGTCGCGATGCTGCACCGCGACTTCGATGCGATTCTGCTGGGCGCGATGGGCGATCCCCGGGTTCCCACGAATATTCACGCCGCGGAAATTCTGCTGGGTCTGCGTTTCAAGCTCGATCTCTACGTCAACGCGCGGCCCTGCGTGCTTTTCGACAAGCGCTTCACCCCGCTGAAAGACCGCGCCGAAAAAGACGTCAACTTCATGGTGTTCCGCGAAAATACCGAAGGCCTCTATGTGGGCATGGGCGGAAATTTCAAGAAGGGAACCGCCGACGAAATCGCGATTCAAGAGGACGTGAACACGCGCAAAGGCGTCGAGCGCATTATTCGCTACGCTTACGAGTATGCCAAGCGACGCGGACTGCAGCGCGTGTGCATGTCGGATAAGTCCAACGCTCTGACCTTCGGCCACGACCTGTGGCAGCGCGTCTTCAAAGAAGTCCGCGCGGAGTATCCCGGCATCGAATCCAACCACCAGTACATTGATAACCTGCTGATGCAAATGGTGCGCGACCCCTCGCAATTTCAGGTGATCGTCACCTCGAATCTGTTCGGCGATATCGCGAGCGACCTGGGCGCGCAACTGGCGGGCGGTCTGGGCCTCGCGCCTTCCGGCAACGTTCATCCGGGGCAGGTCTCGCTGTTCGAGCCGGTGCATGGCTCGGCGCCGAACATCGCGGGTAAAGGCATCGCCAATCCCATGGGCGCGATTCTTACGGTCGGGATGATGTTAGAATTCCTGGGCTGGCAGGCGGAGGCTCAAGCGATTGACAAGGCGGTGCGAGGCGCACTGAAGGAAGGGAAGACCCCGGCGGAGCTTGGCGGCACACTCTCGACGCGCGAGGTTGGCGACTGGTTGGCGAACAGCATCGCTAAATCTGGCGTTGCAGGTTAGTGCGAAAGATCAAAACCTTAGAACGGAATGCACAGAGAAAAGTTCGAGGTAAATCTCAGAAACCAAAATTGTGACTACTTCTTTCGTTTTCCTCCTCCGACTGATTCTTAATGTGTATCTTTAACTTACGATTCGCGAGTTTTCCAACGGATTTGCGCCTGCCTGAACGAGCTTGCGTGAACTTCAAGGACTGTATTAATTATTCTTCACGGCAGGATCCGCCTGCTGGACGGTTCCCGGAGCCAGATCGGTCTTCACTGTGATTTTCTGTTTCGCTAGCAGCGTCACGTCGGTTTCGAAGGGCTGGTAGCCGACCAGGTCAATCTTGATATGATGGTTTCCGGGTGCTACGAGCATGCCACGACCGGCGCCGCGGAACTGGTTCACAGTGCCGGCGAAATGACCGTCGACGAATACGGCTGCCCTCTCCGGAGTAACCACGAGTTTGATCTCGCCGTTCACTGCCGAGAACTGTGCTTGTGGGTTTCGCTCCAGCTTGACTGTCAGAACGGTCGTCTTGCCCGGCTCGGCGGTTATGGTCTGTGTCTGATCAAGGTAGCCGGTCTGGCGTACGGAGACTTCGTGCGATCCCGGCAGCAGCAGAACCTTTTTATCGCCCTTTAGCTCTTTCACGAAACCGACGTACTGGCCGTCCACCCAGACGCCCGCGGTTTTATCGGGCTTGGTCGAGGCGGCGAAACTGAGCGTGCCCATGATCTGATTGCCCACTGGTGGTCGTTGCGGGGCATCCTGCGCGGACAGTGCACGTTGCGCGAGCGGTACCAGCGGCAAAAGCGGGAAGAAAAATATACCGATCAGAATTGCCGCGACCATAGGCAATCCACGCCGTGCGCATCGATCGAAACCGAAACTAATATTGCCAGTCGCCATCGCGAGCCTCCCTCGCTGAAGCGTATGAAATCACTTACAACCCCAAAACCGGGCCGGGGGCAGACCCTATTCTAATCTCGTTCGCACAGCTGGGAACAAAATTGTGCATAAAGAAAATACGCGGGAAAAATGAAGGATTCACTTTACGTGCTTCGGTAAGCGGCGTGCCTCGACCAATGCTCGAGTTGTCGGCGCACCGACGCCAATAGGCGCGCACACTTCAACCGACAGTTACAGTTCGCGCAGTGCCACTGCGATGGGCCGTCGAGCCGCGCTGATAGCGGGGAGCAAGCCTCCGATCAAGCCCATCGCCAGTGCGAAGACCAAACCGCTCAGCAGCAACCCGGGCGTGATCTTGAACGCGAAAGCCAAATTCGAAAACGTCTGCCAGTTAATCGTGCTAGTAGTCAGGCCGTTCAGCCGCAGCACGGCCACGCACCCAATCACGCCGCCGACGAAAGCGATCAGCAGAGCCTCAATGAGAAAAGAGAACACCACGGCTGGCCCGCCGAATCCCAGCGCGCGCATCGTGGCAATTTCCCGGCCGCGCTCCGAGACCGCGGAATACATGGTATTAAGCGCGCCGAAAATCGCGCCGATAGCCATCACGAACGCCACCAGGCCGCCGAGCACGGTGATCAACCGAGTCATCGCGGTGGATTGCTTCGCGTAATAATCCACTTCGCGGAACACATCCAGATTCAGGCGCGGGTCGGCGCTCACGGAATCCTTTAGCCCCTGCAAAGCCGCGGGAGAAGTTAGGTGTACGGTGGCGGATTGATAGATGTTGGTCGGCCGCTTGTACACATCATCGAGCACGCGCGCATCGGCCCACACTTCGGAGTCGAAAGCGCTGCCACCCGCGTCAAACACGCCCACGACGCGCCAGTGGCCGCCGCCGAAATCCACAGTATTGCCAACCGTCAAGCCGGCATAGGTTTTATTGGCGTTCGAACCGACAATTAATTCAGAAAGGCCCGGCTGAAACATTCGTCCCTGAATGATCTTCACGTTCCGGCGGATAGTCAGCACATTCCCCGATACTCCGCGGACCTGCACGTTGGCATTGGTTCCGGTGGCACGCAGCGGGAAGGGAGCTACGACCACGACTTCGGAAGTGATCATCGGACCGGAGCCGTCGCGTGCAACACCGGGATCGTCTTGAACAATTTTGATGCTCTCGAGCGTGATGCCGCTCATCATTTCCGCGGTCGCGCCCGCGCGCATCAGAATGGCATTATCCTGTGATCCAGATGCGACCAGTGTGGCGCGAAACCCGTTCGCCAGGGAAAGCATAGCGACGAATACTCCCACGGTGCCCGCGATTCCGAGCACGGCGACGATCGCCGATACCCAGCGCGCCCGCACGCTGCGCAGATTGTAGATTACGGGGATCGCCATCTCACACCCTCCGCAGCGCGTTGATAACGCGCATCCGCATCGCGCCGACACCAGGCAAAATTCCGCCCGCCGCGCCGATCAGCAGCGCCGTTGCAAGTCCCAGCGAAAGAATTTGCGGAGACAGGACGAGCTCGGGCAGCAAGCCATTCAGCGCATTGCCCAGCACCGGCACCGCCAAAATTGCGAGTCCCAGGCCGAGAATGCCGCCGAGCAGCGCGATCAGCAGCGCCTCCGCCAGCACCAGCACCAGAATGGAAAAATCGCTGAAGCCGATGGCTTTCAAAACTGCAAGCTCGCCTACGCGCTCGCGCACCGCAATGGCCATGGTATTTCCAGTGATCAGCAGCAGCGTAAAGAACACCACGATGCCGATGGAGAGAATCAGGAATTCGATGTTGCCAAACTGTTTTACCCAACCTGCCGCAAAGGCCGACTCAGTTTCCGTTTTCGTTTCGTACGACGAGTTGGTGAAAGTGTCGTCAATGGCTTTGGCAACGCGCGGCGCATCATCCGGGTTATCAAGCCGCAGCACGTACCAGCCAGTGTTTCCCTTAAAGCGCTCCGGCACGCGCTCTTCGAAATAATCCCACTGAAACCAGAACTGCGTTTCGTCGCCGCCGGTGTGCGCGCTGTGATAAATGCCATCAATATTGAATTCCCATGTGCCGCTGGTGCCGTAGCTGACGTTCTTGATGGGCACGCGGTCGCCAATTTTCCACCCGAAGCGCTGCGCGGTTCGGGCCCCCACCACCGCGCCCTCCCGGTCCGCCACGAATTTCTGCCACTGGTCATCCGGAACCACCAGTTCAGACATAACCTGGCGCTGATTTTCCGGGTCGATCACAAATTGCGGGAAAAAGTTCTTCTCGTCCTGATAGACGCCGCCGAACCAGTTATTGTGCGTGATGGACTTCACGCCCGGAATGCGCTGAATCTGGTCGCGGTAAGAGAGGGGAAGCGGCTGGATGATTGAGATGCGGTTGATGATCACCAAACGATCCGCGCCCGCGATATCCGCGCCGCGCCCGAACGCGCCCTTCACCACAGCCAGGAACGCGAAGAGAAACAGCGCCACCGCAAACGAGCCCACCGTGAGAATCGTGCGCAATTTCTTGCGCCTTAAATTCGCCAGTATTAGATGAAGAAATTTCATGCCATGCTCCCCACACGTCCGCCTTCCACCAACACACCTTTGTTAAGGTGAAGTGTTGCTTGAGCTCTTTCGGCGGCCATCGGATCGTGCGTCACCATCAGGATGGTCTTGTTGTGTTCCTTGGAGAAGCGTTGCAATAGTTCAAGTATTTCATCAGCACTCTTGCGGTCCAGATCGCCGGTCGGCTCGTCGCACAGCAAGAAGGTTGGATCGGCTACGATCGCGCGTGCGATAGCCACGCGCTGTTCTTGTCCGCCGGAGAGTTGCCTCGGGTAATGGTTGATGCGGTCGCTGAGGCCAACGACCCCGAGCGCGGTCTCCACATGCGTGCGCCGCTCGGACTTCGAGAGATTGGTGAGCAGCAGCGGCAGCTCCACGTTCTGGAAAGCCGTGAGCACCGGAATCAGGTTATACATCTGAAAGATGAAGCCCACGTGCCGCGCACGCCATTGCGTCAGCTTGCCGCTCGACATGTGCGTGATCTCATCGCCCGCCACGGTGATGCTGCCGTGCGACGGCACGTCGAGCCCGCCAAGCAAATTGAGCAAGGTGGTCTTGCCCGAGCCGCTGGGGCCCATGAAGGCGACGAATTCGCCCTGGTCCACGTCCAGATTCAAGCCCTGCAGGACGTCAATTTCCTCGCCGCCGCGTTTGTACTTCTTGTCGAGTCCGCGGATTTTGATCAGGCTATTTGCGCTGCCACTGCCGTCCACTCGCACCATTTTGCGCGCTCCTATTTCTTGATCTGAATCGCTTCACCATCATGCAAATCCGCGGGCCCTTTTACCACCACCGTGTCACCCGCCGCCAGGCCTGCCAAAATCTCCGCGTCGCTGCCGCGCGTGTTGCCGATGGTCACGGCGCGGCGCTCCAGTTGATCAGCCTTAACCAGGAACACGATCTTGCGCCCGCTTTCGTCACGCACCGCGCCGGAAGGAACCAACGCCGCCGGCGTAACGCCCGCTTGCTTGTCTGGCTCACTTCCTAGAAACGAGACCTTTACACCCATGTCCGGTAAAATCCTCGGGTCCAGCTTTAAGAATGAAATGCGAACTTTTACTGTAGCTTTTTGGCGATCGGCCGTTGGAATCACTGTGCGCACTTTCGAGGGGATCTGCCAGTCGGGGTAAGCGTCCAGAATCGCCGTTACCGGCTGACCCGGCTCTACGCGCGCGATGTAGGCCTCATTCACATCCACTTCAATTTCGTTCGAGTTCATGTCCACGATCGTGGCAACACCTGTCCGAGTGAATCCTCCGCCCGCGGAGACCGGCGAAATCATTTCACCCACTTGCGCGTCTTTGGAAACTGCCACGCCATCGAACGGTGCGCGAATCACGCAATTGTTCACCGCCTGCTCCGCTTCCGCAATGCGTGCTTCCGCCCCATCCACTTGCACTTTGGTCAGCGCGATCTTGGCTTTCAGGCTATCCACGGTCGTGGTCGCGTTGTCCAGCGTCTCCTGGCTTTGCACCCCGGCAGCTTGCAACGAACGCGCGCGATTTAATTCAATCTCGGCGTTCTTGAGTTGCACTTCCAGGTCGGTGATCTGCGCGCGCGTGGAATTGCGGTCGGCGACTGCGGACTCCAAAGCGCGCTTCACGTCGGAATCATCCAGCGTCGCGAGAATCTGGCCCTCTTTGACGTGCACGCCCTCGTCGAAAAATACGCCGGTGACGCGCCCGGTGATTTTCGCAGCCACCGTTGCGCGGCGCCGCGGCGTAACGTAGCCGCTCGCGTTCAGCAGAGCAGGGCGGCCCGTGGCGGCTTTTTGCGCGACGGCCACTTCCACCACCGGCTTCTGATCGCGCAAAGCCCAAGCGGCACCGGCGATTAACGCGACAACCACCAGCACAACGACGACGGTTCCCCAACGCTTCCCGCCTTTGCCGGCGTCGCGCTGGGCTCGGTCAATGCGCAGCGAACTGAGGTCGGGCTTTGCTGTCTCCGACGGCATGGGCATGTACGGCTGGTGCTCCTTCGCTTGAACTTGTGGCCTACAAACTTACTACGCGCGGCCGGATGTAGAAGTAACGCCAGCGGCGCGGGACTGAATTCGCGGATACATTGTAGCTTGGGTCCGCTCCGCAGGGGAGCTAGTTTCACCGGGGCAAGATAAGGATGCTGATGCGGCCATTGCGATACAGCGCGTGCATGTCCGCATTCATCCGCGTGCATCGGCGCACAACGGAAGCATTACTTGAATAGCCCAACAGATCTAAAACGGCAGCGGACGCGGAAGGTTACACCGATTTTTTATGTTGCGGTCGAGCTTGAGGTGCTACGTGACAGCGGTCGTCATTAAAGTAAAAACTGAGGCGCATTCACCATCGTTTGAGTGCATTGGAAGCCTCGAGATTTCTGATGTGCAGCTTGAATGCGTCACCGTGAGGAGCTCAACGATTGCTGGAGTTGTCGGCTGGGCGACGAATCAGTAGCGTGCGACACTTCGAGTACTAAGTGACATTATAAAAGCGATCAGCATTCCCAGCAGAAATCCGCCCACGTGCGCCCACCAGGCAACTCCACCCGATGCCGCAGCGCCCGTCGTCCCCAGCGAACCGATGCCACTGACGAACTGCATCACAAACCACAAGCCGATAAAGACCATCGCGGGGACTCGCGCGCGGAACCAGATGATCAATAGTGTAACCAATGCGGAAATCTGCGATCCGGGGAAAAAGACGATGTAGGCGCCAAGTACGCCGGCGATAGCGCCGCTCGCGCCGAGCGAAGGTATATGCGAGCCCCAGGAAAATAATGTCTGCGCGATACTCGAACCGATTCCGCAGACCAGGTAGAACAGCAAGTAGGCAACGGGGCCCATGCGGTCTTCCACGTTCGCGCCGAAAATCCACAGGAACCACATGTTGCCAATGATGTGCAGCCAGCCGCCGTGCAGGAACATGCAGGTGAATAGCGGAAGAAGAGCCTCCTGCAGCGTGTAGTGATGGCCGGCAAGTGCCATCTGAATCTTGTAGGGCACCACGCCATACGTCATGATGAAAGCGTCCGCGGCGTGCGGCGGCAGCGAAATCTGATACAGGAATACGAGGGTGTTTGCCAGGATGAGCAGTAGCGTCACCGTGGGGAACGAACGCCGCGGCGTTAAATCCTGAAGGGGGATCACTGATTGCTTTCCGGACGCTTCGCCATTTTTCGCTGTGCGGTGCAGAGCATCGTCTAAATGACTGTATCTAACGTTGCGGCATTTTCAAGAGGCAAAGATGGTGCGCGCGGCCGTTCGGACGTAGAAATTTGCCGCTGCGGCCCGTGCCAAGAGCGCTTTGCGATTGCGCCAGATGCCGCGCTGTGATAAAAATTTTTGTTTCGCATGTGCGCGGCTGGGAACCGAGCAGTGTCGTCCTGATCGTCAGAGGACGATCCGCTTCCTTGCACTGCGGCGCGCCGGCACCCTGATGCCAGTTCACGAATCCGAGGCCATCATCCTGCAGAGTTATCCGCTAGGCGAAGCCGACCGATTGGTCAGCTTTCTTTCGCGCTCGATGGGCCGCGTTCGCGGCGTGGCTTCGGGCGCGCGCCGCACCAAAAGCCGTTTCGGCTCGACGCTCGAGCGGCTCTCGCACGTGCACATCTGGTTTTACGAAAAGCAAAATCGCGAGTTGGTGCGGATTAATCAGTGCGATTTGGTTGAATCGTTTCTGGACGCGTTCCGCGATTACGGTTCGGGCGTGGCGCTGGCGATCTTGAGTGAAGTCACGGAAACCGTTCTGCCGGATCACGAGCCTTCCGACGCGAATTTCCGCTTGCTGCTGCTCGTCGCGCAGACCATTAAGAAGACCGGCAAGCCGGAACTGCCGCTGGCTTATTTCGCGCTCTGGACCGTGAAACTGGGCGGCTGGCTGCCGATGCTGGATGCCTGCGCGCGTTGCGGCCGTAAGCTGGACCCAAAAGAAGCTTCCTATTTTTCACCCAGCGCTTCCGCAATCTCCTGCAGCAAGTGCCGCCGGCCGGGAATGCGCGCGCTTTCGCCCGCGGTTCTGGCCGCTGCACGCAAGATGCTGGGCGAGAGGCTCGATAAATTGCCCGAAGAAATGATTTCACAGCGAGCCGCGCGGGACCTGAGCGATGTTATGCTCGACGTCATCGAGCAGCAAATTGACCGCAAGCTGAAATCGCGGGAACTTCTGGAGTCCCTGGCGTGAACAAGCACTTGAAGAAAGTTGCAGAAGCGAAAGTCGCCGCGAAACCTCCGGCCAAACTTAAGGGACTGAGTTTTCAGGATCTTCTACTAAGACTTGAAGAATACTGGACGCGTCGCGATTGCATTCTTCAACAACCATACGACATTGAAGTGGGTGCCGGCACGATGCATCCGGAAACTTTTCTGCGCGTCCTCGGGCCGCAACCTTATCGAGTAGTTTACGCGCAACCAAGCCGCCGCCCTGCGGACGGACGTTACGGCGAAAATCCCAACCGACTCTACAAGCACACGCAACTTCAAGTGATACTGAAACCAGCTCCGGCGGATGTTCAGGATCTATATCTTGAAAGCCTGGCTGCTGTTGGAATCAACTTGAAGGAACACGACATTAGGTTTGAAGAAGACAATTGGGAATCTCCGACGCTCGGCGCGTGGGGCATCGGCTGGCAAGTGCTGCTCGACGGGCAGGAGATTACGCAATTCACTTATTTTCAACAGAGCGGCGGACAGAGCCTGGATCCGATCTCAGTAGAGCTGACGTATGGCCTCGACCGGATCGCTTCGTACTTGCAAGGCGTGGACAATGTCTTCGACGTGCGTTGGTCGGAAACGGTCACTTATCGGCAGGTGCGGCTCGCGGAAGAGCAGCAATTTTCGGCGTACAGCTTCGATTACGCGGACGCGGCATCCACGCGCAAGCAGTTTGACCTAGCGGAAGCGGAGTCGGCGCGTTTGCTCGCGGCTTACGCCAGTCTGAAGGTGCCACAGAAGAAGGGCTTCCCGATCTTGCAGGCCTACGATCTGTGCCTGAAATGTTCGCACCTCTTTAATTTGCTGGACGCGCGCGGCGCGATTTCGGTGACGGAGCGCGCGGCGATGATCGCGCGAGTGCGCAAACTTGCGATTCGCGTGGCCGCTGCCTGGCTGGAACAAACTTCCGGCGCGGTGACCGATGCGGCGAAGGTGGTCGCATGAAGGTGAGGCCGGCGACAGCACCGGTGGGCGAAAGATCGCGCGGAGATTTTCTTTTTGAAATTGGCTGTGAAGAAATCCCCGCGGGGATGATTCTGAAAGCTTCGCGCGAGCTTAAAGCATTACTTCAGAAACATTTTCTCTCGAATGGACTGCTCCAAGAAAAATCAGCGGAAGCTTCAATTGAAACTTTCGGTGCGCCGCGTCGCCTAGTGGCAATCGCGCGCGGCGTGCGCATGCGTCAGGAAGATGTGACGCGCGAAATTACCGGACCGCCGAAGTCGGTGGCATACGACCAGGTCGGCGAGCCGACACGCGCGGCGATGAGTTTCGCCGAGAAGCAAGGAATTCCCGTTTCGAAATTGAATATCGTGAATACTCCGAAGGGCGAATATCTCTGCGCGAAGCAACTGGTGATCGGCCGGCCGGCGGTGCCGATCCTCGGTGAAGTGCTGCCTCAGGTGATTCGAGAAATTTCCTGGCCGCGCTCGATGTATTGGACCGGCGCGCACGGCCCGCGCTTTATTCGCCCGATTCGCTGGATCGTCGCGCTGCTGGAAGGCAAAGTCATCCCGTTTTCGTTCGCGGGAGTGCAGACCGGAAATCACACCGACGGACACCGCTTCCTGGGCAAGAAACACATCCCAGTTAACAGTCCGGCGGACTACGAAGCAAAGTTGAAGAAAAACTTTGTATTGTGCCGGCCCGCAGAACGTGAAGCTAAAATCGCGACGGAGATTCGCGCGCTCACCAGCCGCGGTGGGCTGCGGACGCATGAAGATGCCGAGCTACTTGAACTTGTTGCATACCTCAACGAATACCCGAGCGTTATCGTAGGAGATTTTGATGCAGCCTATCTCGCGCTGCCCGACGAAATACTGCTGACGGTCATGCGGGATCACCAAAAGTACTTCGGCTTGGAATCGCGCAACGGAGAACTAGCGCCACATTTCCTCGCGGTCATCAATCTACCGAAGGATCCCAAGGGGCTGGTGCGGGCCGGACACGAACGAGTGCTGCGCGCGCGATTTGCAGACGCGCAATTTTTCTGGCAGACAGACCAGAAGATCAAGCTGGGAGATTATTTGCCGAAGCTCTCGGCAGTCACATACGAATCACGCCTGGGAAGTTACGGCGATAAAGTCGCGCGGATGCGTGCGCTCGCGCGTTGGCTGGCGGAGCAGTGGTTCAGCGGGGGAGTGTCGCAGGCGGACGTGGCCGGCTCAGATCGCGCGGCGGAGCTGGCGAAGTGCGACTTAGTCACGGGTATGGTGGGAGAATTCCCGGAATTGCAGGGCGTCGTGGGTGGCCTGTATGCGCGCGCGCAGGGCGAACCGGACGACATCGCGTGGGCTGTGTACGATCATTACAAGCCGCTGGGCCTGGACGATCCGCTGCCACGAAATCTAACCGGTTGCGCCGTGGCGCTCGCGGACAAGCTCGATTCGCTGGTCGCGTGCTTCGCCGTGGGTGCTGTGCCAACTGGCTCGAGTGATCCTTTTGCGTTGCGGCGCGCGGCTCAGGGCATCGTGAAAATTATTCTGGAGCGCAAGCTGCCGCTGTCTCTTTCTGCGGCAATTTCTGCAGCGACCAAAGCGCTGAAAGAGAATGCGCCGCGCGTGGAAGCGTCCGAAGCGGTGCAGAAGCAGGTCCTCGACTTCTTGCTGGAGCGCTCGCGCCATATCCTGCGTGAGCAGCGCGGTTTCGCCTACGACGAGATTAATGCCGCGTTTGCGGCGGGTGCAGACGACCTGGTGGATGCGGTGGATCGCGTGGCCGCGGTGAAAGCGATTCGTAACATGAAAAACTTCGTGCCGCTCGCGGCTGCGTTCAAGCGCATTCGCAACATCCTGGAGAAGTCCGCCGCGGGAATTGATAAATCGAAACTCGTAGTGCAAGCCGACCTGTTGTGGGAGCCGGCCGAGCGTGGGCTCTACAACGCGGCGCAACAAATCGGCGGGGAAGCGAGCATCAAGAAAAGGGCGAAGAAATATCGCGAGGCGCTTGAAGCGATTTCCGGGCTGCGCCCAGCCGTGGATTTATTTTTCGACAAGGTTCTAGTGATGGTTGAGGACCAGAACGTGCGGCGTAACCGCGTAGCGTTGCTCGCGGGGCTACTTAAAGAATTTTCTACGATTGCGGATTTCTCAGAACTGGGCGGCGAGGAAGCGAAGTAATTTCTGAAGCCGCACGGCGCGCGTTGAAGTGGCGGATGAGTTGTCGGAGCGCCGACGATTTTTATTCAAGTGTTTACTGAGAGATGTGCCTCGGCGCCTCTCTCACACATCTTCTCGCAACCTTAAAGCGAACCTTGAGGCTAAAAATGAAATACGTTTATTTTTTCGGAGCAGGCAAGGCGGACGGCACCGGCGATATGCGCGATCTCCTCGGCGGCAAGGGCGCGGGTCTCGCAGAGATGACGCGCATCGGCCTACCAGTGCCCGCGGGGTTCACCATCACCACGGAAACCTGCGATTATTTTCTAACCCACGGCCGAAAATATCCCAGCGAGCTTCGCGGCGAAGTGGCCAAGAGCATCACCCGCTTGGAAAAGCTAACGGGCAAAAAGCTCGGCGACGCGAAAGACCCGCTGCTGGTCAGTGTGCGATCCGGTTCGGCGCGGTCCATGCCCGGGATGATGGAAACGATTCTGAATCTTGGCCTGACCGATCGCGCGGTGCAAGGCCTGGCGCACGCCACCAAAAATGAGCGCTTCGCCTACGACGCCTATCGCCGCTTCGTGCAGATGTATTCCTCTGTAGTCATCGGTCTGCCCAAGGAAGATCTCGAACATCGCCTACGCGCGCTCAAACAGTCGCTCGGCGTAAAGGACGATACCGAAGTCAGCGCCGAAGGCTGGAAGAGGCTCGTCGGTGAGTATAAGGCCTATTACAAAGAGAAAACCGGCAAGGACTTCCCAGACGATCCGCAAGAGCAGCTCTGGGGTGCGATCGGCGCAGTGTTCGATTCCTGGAACGGTGAGAAGGCGGTCACTTACCGGCGCGTGGAAAAAATCACGGGCCTGCTGGGGACAGCGGTAAACGTAGTGCAGATGGTCTTCGGCAACACCGGCGACAGTTCTGGCACCGGAGTCTGCTTCACGCGCGACCCTTCCACCGGCGAGAAAACTTTCTTTGGCGATTTTCTACTGAACGCGCAGGGCGAAGACGTCGTCGCCGGAATCCGGACGCCCATGCACTTGAAAGAAATGGCCAAGCGTATGCCCAAGGTCTATCCGCAACTCGAAAAAGTGCGCCAGACGCTCGAGAAGCATTACCGCGACATGCAGGATCTGGAATTCACCGTCGAGAATGGCAAGCTCTACATGCTGCAAACGCGCACCGGCAAGCGCTCGCCATCGGCTGCATTTCAAATTGCCGTCGACATGGTCAACGAGAAGCTGATCAAAGTTGAAGAAGCACTTGAACGCATCAAGCCCGAAGACGTTGAGCGGCTTTTCTACCCGGTGATTGACCCGAAAATGTCGCGCACGGAATTATCCAGCCGTTTGCTCGTCACTGGAAATAATGCGGTGCCTGGAGCGGCGGTGGGCAAGGCTGTTTTCACGGCGCAGGCTGCGGAAGAGTGGGCGGCGCGCGGTGAGAAAGTAATTTTGGTGCGGCACGAAACCAGCCCCGAAGATGTGGGCGGCATGTTCGTCGC
>Ga0070762_10000054_pt1 | contig 33029 bp, 30 predicted proteins | sample HubBroMetageREF2_FD_66726 | JGI IMG/M metagenome (GOLD analysis project Ga0070762, IMG submission 66726) | Reference soil microbial communities from the Hubbard Brook experimental Forest, New Hampshire, USA - Hubbard Brook CCASE Soil... | ecosystem: Environmental > Terrestrial > Soil >...
AGATAGCCCTTCGAGCACTCCGGGCGGTTGTAAGGCGGGTCGGGCTCCCGCCCGACGAGCACGATCTCCCCGTCGGCGCCCTCCTCGCGCAGCCATCGCGCGCAGTTCGCCGAGGCCAGTCCGCCGCCGATCAGCAGGTAGTCGACCTTTCTGGCTGACATGCTCGGCACCTTACAGCCCCAGCGGACGACTCCTCAGAGCGGCGCCTCACAGCCCCGGCGGATGGCGCACAGACCAGTTAGCCCAGGTGGGAATGTGGTCGAGGATGCGCCAGCGAGGTCCGTTTTCAAAGCGGTTTGGTCCGACGTCGGTGCCGTTGTGGCTCGTATCCAGCCTCAAACCCGCGATCACGATGAAGACATGCGGAGTTGGGCTGGCACTCGCGTAGATCGTCACCCATCGCCCCGGACCGGGTGCCCCCCAGTCGACATAGTCCTGGGCCAGTGGGTTCTCCCGCACGATTTCGGCCAGCGGGCGCACGCCCGAGCGGTAGAGCACGTAGTTGACGGTGCTCGAGCAATCCTCTTCCAGTGCCCCCAGCGGGTTGGGATGCCCGCCTGGGCCATACGGCAGATCTTGGAGCTCATTACCAGCCACGATCATCGCCTGGACGGTCGCGGGCACCGCGGCGGGAACCAACGCGAGATGCCCGTCACCCGGCGCCAGCTCGGCATGTTCGCCGGCGATGAAGCGAACCGGCGTGGGGCTCTTGCCCTCCAAGCTGAGGTCAGCGCCTTCGGGGCCTTCCGCGCCTTCCCCGGCTTGCGCGCCAAGCAGCGTTTCCTGCTCGCCCGATGACGCCGCGGATGCGCTCGAGCTCGAGTACCGCGTGGCCCAGCCCTCGACCTCCTTGACATACCAGGTGGCGTGGTTGTACGCGAAAATCGCCTGCCCGTAGTCGCCGGGGGCCCCCGCTGCGCGCAGGTAGTTGGCTGCGGAGTAGATCGCATCTGCCGGGTCCCAGCGGTCGGCGTGGCCGTCGCCGTCGCCATCGACCCCGTACGTAGCCCACGTAGATGCGATGAACTGCATCGGGCCGCCTGCGCCGGCCGAGTTGACCACGCCCTCCTGCGTGCACGATGGCGCGGGATCGCGTCCGTGGTCGCACTCCACCTTGCCGATGCCGGCGAGGATCGCCCAGTCCAGGCCATAACGTTCACCAGCCTGCTCATACAGGCGCAGGTACAGCGGTGGAATTTCCCCCAGCGCAAGGGCCGAGGGATCATCGTCCTGCCTGCCCGACGCGGATGCGTCGGAGCTTCCCAGTGACGCGCCGCCGAGCGCTGCGAGTGCCGCCACGAGCAAGAACGCCACCGCCACACACCCCGCCGCGCCCACGGCGATCAAGCCGGCACCTCTGCCACTGCCTCGAGTGGGAGCTACCGCCGAGCGCGCGTTCAAGGTCTGTCCCTGCCGAGCTGGCGTTTGCGTCGCGCTGCTACCTCGCGCGCGTCGCGCATGACACTCGAGCGATCGGAGCTCGAGCCGCGATCGCTGCCAAGCCCTTGTGGAGCACGGCCCTCCTCGCGCCACACCTCGAGCGCAGTGCGCCTGCTGCGTGACGCGGGCATGTTGTGCCCGCTCTCGCGCATCCGCTTCTGCAGCGCACCGTCGAATTCTCTGTCCGCCTTGCGACGCTCGCGCCGACCCGAGCCGGAGCTATCGGCGCCGAAACCCTGTGCGGTGTTGGTCAGCTCCTTGCGCAACGCCAACTCGCGGTCGATCTCCAGTCGCGCCACTCGCCGGCCGCGCGGGTCCAGGCGCTGGTACTCCTCGCGCTTATAGCCAGCGAGACCCGACAGCCCCGCATAGTCACGTCGCTTATCTGTCCCGCGTGCCTGGGCAGCACTCGGTAGCGCCGCCTGCTGATCCAGGAAGCGGGCCCGCTCCCGCAGACGCTCCCGCGAGTAATGCTCCCCTCCCGCCCGCCCGGCTTCCTTGGCCATTCGCCGCGAGCTGTTCAGCGTCCGCTGCTCGAGCTCGATCTCGCCGGCGACGCGCTTTGCACGTTGCTCCAGCTCTGCCGCCCGCCTCCTGTCGCCGTCCGCGAGCGCCGAGCTGCGCTCGCCGCTCAGTCGCTCCAGCTGCGAGCGCTTGGCGGACAGCCGGCGGTTGATCTGTGGAGCTTCCTGAGCTCGTGCGCTGGCGTCACGATGCTCGCTCTCCAATGTGCGGCGCACCTGCTCGTCCGCGCCGGCCTGCGCCTGCCGATGCCCGGCCAGGACCTGCTGGCGGCGCTGTTCGACGGCCGGCGCGGGCTTCGCGTGCTTGCCTTTCGCCCAGCGCGCCGCGGCGATCAACTGGTTGCTACCCGCCACCTCGCGCATGCGCCGTTGGAGTGAATGGCGAGGCGTGTGCCCGCTCCCCGAGCTCTGCTGCGTAAGCGCACCTTCGGCCACGCCGACTAGCTGGTTGCGGTGGGCATAGGCGCCCCACCAGAACGCCGCCATCAACAGCCACTGCGTCCACCATCCCAGCGCTTCCAGTTCGGCCAGGACCGATATGACCGCCAGCAAGATCCCCAGCAGGAACGAGAAGACCAGCTTGGAGACAACCGCGCCGAGCAGGCGCGCCGCCCACTTGCGAAACAGCGCTCGCCCGGTCTCCCCAAAAGCCGGTGCGAGCACCATCGCGGGTGCCAGCAGGAGATACAGCAGGCTGAACACCGCGGCGCTCAGCAAATGCACGGCCATGAACCCGAGCAACAACAACATGCCGAGCACGCCCGCCGCGATCAGCAGCACACCGCCGATTCGCCAAAGCGTCCCGCTGGCGGTCCGGAACTCAGCCTGCGTAGCGGTCGGGCCGTGACAGTTCGTGGCTTCGCTGCTCTGGCAGAGCGTGCGCAGCAGCGAGCCTTCTTCGTTGATCGAGTTGCGCGCCGCGTCGTTGGCGGGCAGGGCGAGGAACAGCGCTCCGTTGCTGTGTGCGGCGCGAAGCAGCTCGGAGCTGTGCTCGAGGGCACTTGCCTGGGCGCCGGTGACTTTCGCGCACGGGATCAGCGCTGTGCTGCTCGGCTCGCACGAGCGCAAGGCAAGCTCCTCCGCGGCGATTCTCAGGCCGGCTGCTCGCAGGCGGGGATCCAGGCGCGAGGGATCTCGACACCAGCCGACGTCCCCAAACTCCAGGTAGCACCACGGCACTTCGATGGTTGCTACGAACACCGTCTCCAAGCTGTTCCCGAGCGCCCGTCCCGGCGCCGAAGGAGTACCCCGCGAGGCTACCGCGAGCGTGCCGAGGCTCGCCTGGTTGGCCCACTGCCCGAGCGCACCGACGGTCCCCGTGGGGTCGGTGATGATCCAGATCCCGCCAACCATCATCGCCGTCATCAGCAGCGCCTCCCCGAGCGTCTCAGCGACCCGACGGCGGATCAGGCCGTGGTAGAGCGCCATCACCGACGCGATCGACAGCACCACCGGGAGCCAAGGTTCGGTGAACGCTGCCTGCATCTGCCGCAAGCCTCTGCCGATGCCGGCAGCCGCGGAGCTGTCGAGCAGGTCGAGCGAGAAGCACCACTCGAGCATCACCACCAGCGCGTGCACCGCCCATACCAGCCCCATCCACAGGGGCGTGATGAACAGATCCTGCGCGATGCTCGACCCCCACGATCCGGTATTCAGCAGGCCACCGTCGATGTGCACGTCGATGCCGTAGTCGCCAGTAGGCGCCGGCGCGGCCGCGAACCCCGAGGTTTCGCAGTCGCGTCTGTCCGTCGCCGAGAGTTCGCTCGAGAATGCGCCCTGACACGCGGGGCTGCCAAGGCCGTTGCTCACGAGCGGATCCGCTTCAGCCTGCGGCGCCGCCGCTTCTTCGAAGTCGCCGCCGGCGCCCGAGCTCGCTTGGCCTGAGGCGAGAGGCGGACTGCTTGGCGCCCTGCCCCCGGATTCAGTGGTGGGCACAGGCGAGTCGGGTACGACAGGCGCATGCCTGGAATCGATCCGGCTGGCGTGTGCGACGGCTGCCGCGCTCGCAGGGCGGACGTCCGCACCGATGCCACCACCGGCGGCGAGAAGCGTCGCCAGTGCGAGCCTGCGCGCCTTCACTCAGCCCATCGGCGTGGTCGAGAACGCCCGCAGCAACGAGGGCACGACGACGTCCACCTGGATCGCCTCGACGCGCCCGCTGTGGTCACGAAACAAACACCGACCGGCTTCCAGCTCCAAGAGGCGCTGGCACATCCGCTTGTCCTCGGGGTCGAGCCCAAGCAGGGACAGCGCGCGAGCTGCCTCCGTCGGCGAGCGCATCCCGAAGACGAACGTTGCACCGATCAGGTTCTCCAGCGACTCTCGCTCCCCTACGAGCGCGTCGGTGACGAGCTGGGTGCTGATGATCGGCACGGCCAGCTCGGAACGTCCCATGCGCTGCAGGGAGCCCAGCAACGTGCGCCCGACCGGATCCCCCAGCAGCCGCCAGCCCTCATCGAAGGAGAACAGCTTGAGCCGATCTCGCTCGGCGCCCATCAGCTGCATTGCGAACATCGCGATCAGGCGTACGACCTGCTCGCCGACCCGCTCCGCCTGCGAGTACTCCGAGCGCGCCATGCCAGGCGGTGGCGCAGGCAGATCGCGGATCGGCAGGTAGGTGACCTGGCGATGCCCCACCGGCGGCAGCTTCACGGCGGGGTCCGCGAAACCGAGCTGCGTCAGCCCGGAGCGGGCGTAGACATCGAGGGCCTTGCCCACCAGCGCATCGATCTCGTCTCCCTGCTCGAGCGCTCTGATCACCTCACGGCAAGTTGGATTTCCCGAGCGGGTGAGCACGCGATCGACCGCGCCCACGATCGCCGTCTCCCAAGCCGGCTCCGCGCGGGCTGGCAGCAGATCTCGCAGGAACGACACCGCCACGTCCTGGCGCAGATGCGACGGCGCAACCCGCAGCGGGTCTAGCATTCCTCGCAGCGCCGGATCGGGACGCAGCGTCACGCACTCCACATGCGGCGAGACGTCCGGCAGTAGATGGAAGCGATGGTCGCCCTTGGGGTCGCAGTCGATCACCCTGGCGCCCTGCAGGAAACCCTCGTACTTCAGCTTCTGAGCCAGCGTCGTCTTGCCCGAGCCGAGCGCGCCGACGCTGAGGATCGTCGCGTTGCCGTCGCTGTCGGAGCCCTCTCTCAGATTGAACCTGACCGGCTGCTTGGACGCTGAGAGGGTGTGCCCGAGGTAGAAGCCTCGGCTCGATCCAGCCGCGTGCGTGGCGGTCGGCATCATCGCCGCGATCTGCTCCGCCGTCAGCGTGTCGTCATAGCCCGTCAACCTGGTGCGCTGCCCGGGCAGATGTTGAAGGAACAGCTGCAGCTGATCGCCCAGCGGTCGGTGCAGGCGAATCTCTCCGTATGCACGCCTGCACATCTCCACGCGCTCCTCCAGCACCTCCTCACCCGGCGCGCCAACCGCAATTGCGAGCGTCGCACGCAGCAGCGGCGGTTTGCTCGACGCCTGCAAGTAGGCGAGCAGGTCGCGCGCCTCTTGCGTGCGCTCATAGCCCAGATCGGAGACTCCCTGCTCACCGCTCGACTCCGCCCGCACGATCTGGTCGGCATCTTGGATCCGTCGCCGCGCCACCCTCAACGCCAGCTCGTTCGGCAGAAAGCGCGCATTTAGCGAGAGGTCGATCCCAAACGGAAGGCTTTCCACTGGCTCGAACATCAGCTCAGCGCGCGCGCCAGGGAACTGCACACGCTCGGGGAGCGCCCCCATCACCAGCTGCGCCTGCCAGCTCGTGCCAACCTCTGACTCGATCCGCAGCGCTCTGCCGCGATGCTCCACCAAGGCGTCCATCCAGCGCATGACGTCACCCTCCAGCGGAGCCAGCACCGCCTCGCCGTTGCGCTCGAACACGAGTGCGCGGGGCTCATGCAGAGCGTCGATCACCGGTTCCCCCACTTCTCTGCAGAACGCTCTGCGCACCAGCCACTGCAACTCCACCCCACGCGCCTGGCGCACCGGCAGGAAGTCGGCCAACCGTGCGTGGACTTGATCGGCTCGTACCCGTGCCCGCTCGAGCTCGCTCGCCCTCAGCAGGCGCTTGTCGCGCATCGCCAGCGTGCGCTTGAGCCCCTCCCACCACTCCCGCGGATGCTGAGCTGCCGCGCGCGACACATACGAGGCGACATCGCGCTCCGGCTCGCGCAAGCTCACCAGCAGGAACACCACCGGCTGTGCGACGCCGATGTCGCCCAGCCGTCGCACGTGCTCGTCGATGTAGCGGGCGCGTGAGCGGGTGTGCGCACGCCCGGCGACCGACCCAGGGTCGCTCTCCTCATGCAGCGCTGCCGCGTAGCGCCGCAGCTCCCAGCGCCGGCAGACACGCAGTATCTGCACATCCGCCTCGATCGCCTCCAGTGCCCCGAGCAACGCCAAAAAGCGCGCGCGCTTGCCTTCCTCGCTGAGCCACGCATAAGAGGAGCTCCGCACCGCAAATGCCGCCCATGCGTCGTCGGCGCCTCGCGCGAAGACGCAGTTGCCGTACACAAACGCGATTGGCGGCCCCACCGCGTCAGCTGCTCTGCTCGACGCTCGAGCTCACGTGCAACCGTGCTCCAGGCCCGAGCGAGATCACCTGGCCCTCCTTCAGAGCCCGAGCATTGGCCTTCTGGCGCAAGCTCAGCACCGGCCGCAGCCCGACCCGTGCCATGCCACTCGCGCCGTGCTCTCTCGCGCGCCCGTGACGCTCGTGCTCGACCGCAACGAGCACCGCACCAGGTCCCGTGTAGCGCATGCGGCGCATGCGAGCATCAGAGCCGTCCGGGAGCATCACGAGCGCTTGTGGACGCCACAGCTGTCCCACTGACTCGCAGCGACGGGTGCCCGCCAGACAGCGAGGACCGGCCCAGTAGCGCACCAGCGACTGGGCCGACAGATGAAACACCCGACCCTCGATGCGAATCACGCTCAGGACTGTCGCGGCCGCGCCAGGCAGCGCGACGTCACGCACGAACCACGGAAGCGCATCGACGATCTGCCCCATCAGCGGCAGCCCCCCGGCGACCAGACCAGCTATGAGCAGCACCAGGAAGTACACGACGCCCCGCACGGAGACACCACCAGGGTTCAGCCGTAGCCGATCGACGCTGTAGATGCGCCGCTCGAGATCGAACACCCGGCGGTAGGAGCGGATCTCGATCACTGAGCGCCAAACAGCGATGTGACGGTGTCACGAAGCAGACTCACACCGGCAGGCGTCGCCAGCAGTACCGAGACGATCCCGACCGCGAACACACCTGCCGCCTCCTTGAAGTCGCGGCGAAACGCCAGCACCGTCGCCGCCACCGCAAACGCCAGGCCGATCAGGCTCATCGCAACCGCACGTCCCGTGTCGCTCGCCTTGGCGGCTGCCGCTTCCAGCGAGCTGCCGCCGCTTTCAGGGGCAGCGCTTTGCGGTTCGGATGCAGAGCTCGTACCCGTCGTCACATCGGCACGAGCTGGCGCCGGCGCCCAACACATGCAAGCAACCGCGCACACAAGCAGCACGGCAACCGGCAGACAGCAGCTGCTCTTGCTCATGGGGTCTCCTTTCGTCGAGGTCTACGCATCGGGGTCCGTCTGCACGGCTGAGACCTCCCAGCGGCCCTGCTTGCGGACCACATCCAGTTCGTAGGTGAGCGTGTACTGGACACCACGTCGATCCTGTGCCTGCACCGTTGCCAGCACCGAGCCCTCACCGGGTGCCCAGTCGAGGTGTTGCATCGACACGAGACTCAACGGCACTCCGGGTAGCGACACGCGAGCGCCGTCGGCCAGGTCCGCTTCCAGCTCACTCGAGGACGCCGCCAAGTAGTTGCGCAGGACGCGCTCTACCACCGTCGCGAGCGCCGGATCATCGACTTCGCGTAGGTGTCCAGCGGTCTGCGCCGGACCCGCGGCCGGGGCGCCAACGAATGCGGGATAACCGCCAAGCGCCAGGCTGCCCTCGACCGTACGCAAGACAGGCACGGTCACATACAGCAGACCTGAGGTGTCCGTCTGTGCAGCGACCGTATAGACGTGCTCGCCTGCCACTGGTTCGCGGGCCTGCACGACTTCCACCCATTCCACATGCTGCTGCCCGCTTGCCGGGAGCTCCAGACCGGCGTCCGGTTCGACCCCCGGTCCGAGAAACAGTTCGAGCGCATGCAGATCGGCCAGTGGTTCAGCGGCGTTCCAAGTCAGGTAACGACGCACGAACAGCGCCGCGTAGGATTCCGCCGCCTGATCTGCCGATGCGGCCTGGCGCACCGGCGCCGCAGCCACGTCAGCTCGCACCGGTGCGATCACGAACCGCACGCTCGCGGCCAAACCCGACAGCGCCATCGCGCACAGCAGGTAGCGGGGGAGTTCGCGCAGCAAGCGGATTCGCCATAGCGCACGGCTTGTGATCGTCACGGTCGCTCGCGCCTGCTTGCCAGCCACGGCCCGCTGCTCAGCGCTCGAATCCGAACTCAACCTGCACCAGCTGCCGTCGGACCACCGTCGCGCTCGCCGTCGCCTCTGGCACATCCGGCCGCAGAGGAACCTGCGCCGGGCTCGCGGCGCCCGCAGGCCCCTCGACCGCAACTCGGGCACCTCGACGGCGCGGCGGGTATGCAATCCCTCGCTCGCGCATACCCGCACTCGATGCGCTGCGAGCAGGCCCGATCGCTCGCTCCCGTGCACTCTGCACGCCCGGGCTCCTCCGCGCTCGCCACACGTCAGGACGCGTTGCCAGCGCCGATCCGCCTGCCACCGCCAAGCGGACACCGCCGCGACGGCGGCCGCCCGCGACCGAGGCGACACCGGTGACGGCAATCAGACCACCCACCGCACCCAGGGCCGCGAGCAGCAGCGTCGCGCCCGCGAGCCGCTGCAATTGGCTCCCACCCGGGCCTGGAGGTAGCGTGCCGATGTGCTCCTCGGGAGGCGTAGACGCGAAGAACTCCTGCTCGTCAAACAGGCGATAGACCTCCCGTGGCGCTCGTCGCAACAGGGTCATCGCGCCGCCACCGAGCCATGCACGCCTGCGGCCGGAAGCCAGAGCGGGGAGCTCGCCGACCCCCGGCCGCTTGCGTGCGGAGCGGAATCGCCGCGCGGTCGTCCGTTCAACCGACCGCCGGCGTTCCAGAGACGTCTATGAGTGGGGGGATGATGGTTCATAGTGCGTCCCTATCTCCCCCTCCGACGAGCGCCCTGAAGGTGGGACAGCCGTCTCCTCAGCCATCAAGCACCGGAGGCGTGCACGAGCCCGCTGCGCCACCTTGCGGTACTTCTCCTCGGACCATCCAAAGCGTCGGCAAAACTCGCTGCGCTCCATTTGCAAGCCGATCTGACACGCCAAGACCAGCTGCTGATCGGGGCTCAGCTCCCGTGCCCTGGCCTGCACGAGACCCAGCTCGTGACGCAGCATTGCCAGCTGCTCAGGGTCAACTCGCAGATCCACGATCTCGATCTGTGCCTCCTCGAGGCTGCCCAGCGACACCGCGGCCTCGAGCGCGGCCTGCATCGGGCTGCGCCCGGCGAGCGCGCGACGGCGATCATGAACGCGGGAAAGAAAGCGCTGCTCGATTACATTCGCCAGATGCAAACGACTGGAAAACTTGGCTCCGCTGCGAGCGTACGTGACCAGCTCCACCGTCGCCTGGCTGTAGCAGTCCTCGAGATCCTCCTTGCGCAGCCGGTGACGGTGTACTCGCAGCAGCAACTCACGCTTGGCACGCGCGACCAGCGCCACCTCCTCCGCCGGGTCTGCGCCACGCGTCCGACGTGCACCGACAGTCCAGCGAGCGTCCGGGCCTCCTGTTTGCGGCTGAAATCGGGTAGACACATCGACATGTCGCGCCGCGCCAGGGACAGACCCCCCCACCAATCTCTGCGAGCCGTCATCCGGCCATGCGAACGTGGCGCGATCGGAGTCACGCCATGAGCATCATCGCGCGCCTGCACGAGCTCGACCGCCGCCAGCAGCAGAGCTCGCGGCTCAGCTTCCTGGCGGCCGTCATCAAGAAGTTCGGCGACGACCAGGCAGGACAGCTCGCCGCACTGATCGCCTATTACGGCTTCGTCTCGCTGTTCCCACTCCTGCTCGTGCTGGTCACCGTGCTCGGCTTCGTCCTGCAGGGCGACCCCAGCGAGCAACACCGGATCGTCAACGGCGCACTCGGACAGTTCCCGATCATCCGCGACCAGCTCAAACTGGAATCTCTCACCGGTTCCGGCGTCGGCCTGGCAATCGGCGTCGTCGGCTCGCTGCTCGCCGGCATGGGCATCACCGGCGCCACCCAGAGCGCCTTCAACCGCATCTGGAGCGTGCCTTTCAAGCATCGGCCCAACTTCCTGCACTCGCGCTTGCGCGGCCTGGGCATGCTCGCGATCCTCGGCACGCTCTCGATCGTCTCCACGACCGCCGCCGGGTTCGTCGGCTCCTCCAGCCACGCTGCACTCGACGTCGCCGCCGGGATCGTCGTTGCGTTCGCGTTCAACCTCGCGCTGTTCATGACCGCCTTCAAACTGCTCACCGCCGTCGATGTCTCGTGGCGCGAGCTGCTCCCCGGCGTGATCGTCGCCGCGATCTTCTGGCAGCTGCTACAGCACCTAGGCGGCTTCTACGTCGACCACGAGCTCAAGAGAACCGGCCCCCTTTATGGCATCTTCGCGCTCGTGCTCGGGCTGCTCGCGTGGCTGTACCTAGGCGCCCAGCTAACCATCTTCGCCGCCGAGATCAACGTCGTCCGCCACCGCCGTCTATGGCCACGCAGCTTCTTCTCCGATCCGCTGCTCGAGGCCGACATGCGCGCCCTCACATCCTCTGCCGAGGTCGAGGAGCGCGTGCACGAGGAGAACGTCGAGGTCAGCTTCGACGAACCCGCGTAGGGCCTGCCTGGCCTCGATCCAGCCCGCAAGGCTGCCGGCGACACTCGCCTCAATTCGGGGCTACAAGCGCAATTGCATCCCAAAGATATGGGCCAATTTTGGCTCTACGACGCCATTTCCGGAATGACATCCAAAGTACTTGTGTGCGCAACCACCCCGCGCTATACTAACTACACTTTCGTAAGCTCATATGGAGCGACTATCTAATGGCACCTTCCTCATCATCCTCAGATAAGCCCACCGTCCAGCCCTCCGTGCCCACCCCACGCCTGCGGCTGATTCCGCTCGACGACACCGTCGTGTTCCCCAACATGGGCATCACGCTCACCATCGACGTCGGCGACGACGATCGCGTCGTACTCGTCCCTCGTCACGACAACGAGTTCCTCGAGGTCGGCACCATCGCCGAGGTCTCCGAGCAGATCCGTCTGCCCGGCGGCGGCCGTGCAGTCGCCATCTCCGGCGAGCACCGCGCACTGATCGGTGCCGCGCAGACCGGCCCCAGCGGCGAGCTACGCGTCGAGGTGGACGAGCGCCCGGACGCCGTGCCCACCGACAAACGCACTCGCGAGCTCGAGCGCGAGTACCGCGCAACCGTCGAGGAGATCCTGGAGCTGCGTGGCGACGACGGGCGCATCTCCGCGTTCCTGCGTGCTATCGCCGAGCCCGGCGCGCTCGCCGACTCCGCCGGTTACTCCCCCAACATCTCCTACGAGCAAAAGGTCGAGCTGCTGCGCACGATCGACGTCACCGAGCGGCTCGAGCTCGCCGTCAAGCTGCAGCGCGACAGCCTCGCCGAGCTGCAGGTCCGCAGGCGCATCCGCGAGGACGTGCAGGAGGGCGCCGAGAAGCAGCAACGCGAGTACTTCCTACGCAAGCAAATGGACTCCATCCGCAAGGAGCTCGGCGAGGACGACGCCTCCGTCGCCGACGAGTACCGCACCAAGATCGAGGACGCCGACATGCCCGAGGAGGTCAAGGAGCAGGCGCTCAAGGAGCTCGCGCGCCTCGAGCGCATGGGCGAGCAGACGGGCGAGTCCAGCATGATCCGTACCTACCTCGACTGGCTGATCGCCGTGCCCTGGGGCAAGCGCTCCGAGGAGCACCTCGATCCGGTCGCCGCACGTGCGGTATTGGACGCCGATCACGCGGGCCTCGAGGACGTCAAGGACCGCGTCACCGAGTACCTCGCCGTGCGCAAGCTGCGCCAGGACCGCGGCATCGAGGCCGACGGGCGGGCGGGCAGGCGATCCGGGGCGATCCTCACGCTGATCGGGCCACCCGGTACCGGCAAGACATCCATCGGCGAGTCCATCGCCCGCGCCACCGGACGCGAGTTCGTGCGCATGTCGCTCGGCGGCGTGCGCGACGAGGCCGAGATCCGCGGGCACCGGCGCACCTACATCGGCGCGCTCCCCGGCCGTCTGGTCAGGGCGCTCCGGGACGCCGGCACGATGAACCCCGTGATCCTGCTCGACGAGGTCGACAAGGTCGGCGCCGACTGGCGTGGAGACCCCTCCGCGGCGCTGCTCGAGGTCCTCGACCCCGCGCAGAACCACTCGTTCCGCGACCACTACCTCGACGTGGAGCTCGACCTCTCACAGGTCATGTTCCTCGCCACCGCCAACGTCGCCGACACGATCCCCGGGCCGCTGCTCGACCGCATGGAGGTAATCCACTTCGACGGCTACACCTCCGAGGAGAAGCTCGCCATCGCCAAGGGCTACCTATGGCCGCGCCAGCGCGACCGCAACGGCCTGCGCGAGGACGAGGTGGAGATCTCCGACGAGGTGTTGCGCACGATCATCTCCGAGTACACACGCGAGGCCGGCGTACGCAGCCTCGAGCGCAACCTCGGCACCGTGCTGCGCAAGACCGCCACCAAGATCGCCTCCAGCCAAACCAAGAAGACCGCCAAGGCCAAGGCTGCCTCGAAGACGCCCGTGAAGATAGAGCTGGAGACGGTGCGCGACGCGCTCGGCCGCCAGAAGTTCTTCCAGGAGTCCGCCGCGCGTACCGCCACGCCAGGAGTCGCAACCGGACTCGCCGTCACCGGCGCCGGCGGCGACGTGCTGTTCGTCGAGGCCACCGCCATGAAGGGCGGTAGCTCCGGTGGCAACAGCCTGGTGTTGACCGGCCAGCTCGGTGACGTCATGAAGGAGTCAGCCAAGATCGCGCTCTCCTACGTGCGCGGCCACGCTGACGAGCTCGGCATCGACGAGAGCGCCTTCGAGAACCGCGAGTTCCACGTCCACGTACCTGCCGGCGCGATCCCCAAGGATGGACCCAGCGCCGGTGTCACGATGGTCACCGCACTCGCCTCGTTGCTGTCGGGACGGCCCGTCAAGCACACCGTAGGCATGACCGGCGAGGTCACGCTCCAAGGCCGCGTGCTACCGATCGGTGGCTTCAAGCAGAAGGCGCTTGCCGCCCATGCCGCCGGCCTAACCGACGTGATCCTGCCCGAGCGAAACCGCGGCGATCTCGACGACATCCCCGAGGAGGTGCGTGACCAGATGACCTTCCACCCGGTCATGACCGTCCAGGAGGTCCTCGACCGCGCGTTGGAGCCCGCACGCGATGTCGCGCATCTCTCGTAGATGTGAGCCTGTCCCCGTGGAGGTCCGCGGTCTCGCGGACCTCCTCGAGCGGCGCTGGCAGCTATCCATCATCTACGCCGCCCTCACCGGCGCCCTGCGCTTCAACGAGTTCGCCGACGCCGTCGCCGGCATCTCACCGCGCATGCTCTCCGAGCGCCTGCGCGACCTCGAGGCCGCCGGGCTCGTGCAGCGCAACGTCATTCCGTCCAGCCCCCCCACTGTCGAGTATCGGCTGACCGAGCGCGGGCGCAAGCTCGGTCCCATCATCGAGGCCATGCGCGAGTATTCGCGTGCCTAGCTAGGACAGACGTTCGGCGGGCTATCACGCGGCACCAGCACCGGAGCCGAGTATGTGCGGGCCGTAGGGCTCCGGGTTGATGCCGACCAGCTGCCCGCCCGCACACTCGGCCGCGCTGACATCCTTGCTTGGGTTGCGGATCCCGACCACACCTACGAGCCCACCGATCGCCACCAGCGCAGCCGCGATCGCCAAGCCGAGGTGAAAGCTGTGTAGTGATGCCGCTTCCGCCGCCCGACCGAGAGCTCGTGCCTGCACGGGCGCCAGGGCGTGCACATTCGGGCGCCCGAGCGGCAGATGCTTGGCCACGCTGAGAGCCGTGCGCGCCGCCGGCCCGAGCTTGGTGCCCGCCAGCCGCCGATCGAGCGTCGAGGCGAACGACCCCGCCACCGCCGCACCGACGGCCGCCGTGCCCAGCAGTCCAGCGACGCGCGCGACAGCGTTGTTGACCCCGGAGGCGATGCCGGCCTGATGCTCGGCCCCGGCGAGCACCGCCGCCGTCAACGGCGCGACCGTCATCGACAACCCCAGCGCGAACACCAGCAGCCCCGGCAACACCTCTGAGACGTAGTCCACGCGGACGCCAATAAGCTGGAACAAAAGCAGCCCGCACGCCGCCACCAATGGTCCGATCCCCATGAACAGACGCGGACCGTAACGGTCGGCCAGCTTCCCGAACCGGCGCGATAGCACGAACATGATCAGCGTCACCGGCAGTGTCGCCAGCCCGCTCTGAAGCGGCGTGTAGCCACCGATCTGCTGCAGGAACAGCACCAGGAAGAAGAACAGGATCGCCAGACCCGCGTACATCGAGAAGGTCTCGATGTTGCCCGCCGCGAAGTTGCGCCGGCGGAACAGCCCCAGCGGCAACATCGGGTCGCGTGCACGCGCCTCCAACAGCGCGAACGCGACCAGCAGCGACACGCCCACAGCCAGCGGGGCAATGACCTCGGGGCTCGACCAGCCGAGCCGCGGCTGCTCGATCAGCGCGAACACGGGGCCGCCGAGACCGCACGCGCACAACACCGCGCCAGGCAGGTCAACCCGACGGGCGCCATCCTCGCGCGGCGCCGCGCGCGGGATCGCCAGCATGATCAGCGCCACGCACGCCACCACGAATGGCAGGTTCATCAGGAAGATCCAACGCCACGACGCGATCGCCAGCAGCTCGCCGCCCGCCAGTGGCCCCAATACCGCCGCGATCGCACCCCAGGCAGTCCAGCTACCGATCGCGCCACCGCGCTCCTCTTCGGGGAACGTATTGACGATCACCGCAAGCGAGCTCGGCACGAGCAGCGCCCCTGCGACCCCCTGCACTGCACGCGCCGCCACAAGCGCCCCGATCGACGGCGCCAGCGCGCACGCCAGCGACGCCACCCCGAACCCGGACACGCCAAGCGCGAACACCCGCCGCTCGCCGAACAGGTCGCCCAGCGAGCCACCGATCAAGATCAGCGAGCCGAGCGTCAGCAGATAGCCGTTCACCACCCACTGCTGCGCCGCCAGCCCGCCGCCGAGCGCCCGCTGGATCGTGGGCAGCGCGACATTCACCACCGTCCCGTCGAGCGTCACGATGCCAGAGCCCATGATGCACGCGATCAGCGTCAGGCGCTTGGCGCTGTTCACCGCCCCACCCGAGCCTCAGCCGAGGCTGTGCTCGGACACGTGCGTCAGCGCGCCCCGACCGACCTGCGAGATCCGCGTGTAGCCACTGAGCGCGAGCGTGAGATCGAACTCCGCCAGCAGGCAGCGCAGCACATGCTCGACGCCGGCCTGGCCGTCAAGCGCCAGACCCCACACGTACGGGCGCCCAAGGCACACCGCGTTGGCGCCCAAGGCAAGCGCCTTGAAGATGTCGGCTCCGGTGCGGATGCCGCTGTCGAACAGGACGGGAAAGTCTCTGCCAACCGCCTCGCGCACGGCGGGCAGCGCGTCGAGCGCAGCGACCGAGCCGTCCACCTGACGCCCACCGTGGTTGGAGACGATCAGCCCGTCAACGCCGGCGTCGAGCGCGCGCCTGGCATCGTCGGCGCGGACGATGCCCTTGAGCACGATCGGCAGCTGCGTCTGCTCGCGCAGCCATGCCAGGTCGCTCCAGGTAACGGTCGGGTTGGCGAACTGGTAGGCCCAATGGCCGATCGCCGGTCCGGGGTCCTCCTCGGGAGTCCGCTCGAGCGCGGCACGGAAGACAGGGTCGGAGAAGTAGTTGGCGACACCCTCCCCTTTGAGGAAAGGCAGATAGCCGTTCTGCAGGTCGCGCGGACGCCAGCCCAGCATCCACGTGTCGAGCGTGACGACGATCGCTTCATAGCCGCAGTCGGCGGCGCGCGCGACGAAGCTGTGAGCGAGGTCGCGATCCCTGGGCCAGTACAGCTGATACCAGCGGCTGGCCGGACCGACCGCTTCGGCGACGTCCTCCATGGAGTGTGACGCGGCGGTGCTGAGGATGAACGGGAGCCCGCGCGCGGCGGCCGCTCGACCGACGGCCAGCTCAGCTTCTGGATGGACGATCGACTGCACGCCGATGGGTGCAAGCATCACAGGTGCCGGCATCGCGGTGCCGAGCAAGGAGATGCTCAGATCGCGCTGGGAGACGTCGCGCAACATGCGCGGCAGGATCTCCCAGCGCTCGAACGCCCGCAGGTTGGCTGCCATCGTCAGCTCGGCGCCGGCGCCGCCGGCGACGTAGCCGAATGCCTCCGGGCTCAAGCCCTCCCGCGCCCGCTCCTCGAGCGCTGCTGCCAGCAGCGGCAGCGTGGGGGTCTCGCCGGCGAGACCCCCCGCGTAGATCTCGTACTGGAAGTTCCCGAAGGGCTGCTCCTGCAGCGCTGAGTCGATGTCGGTCATGTCTCAGACCCTAGCCATGATCCACAGTGGAGGTGTTCGTATGCATAGCTCAAGCCTCCGCGGGCAGTTCTTCACTGAGCTTGACATGAGCTTGAGAGGCTGTTTAGCAGACGTTTCTCGCCGTGTGCATTCCTGAGGAGTAGAGATGGCTAAAGCCAATCGCACCATGACCCGCAGACAGCTGCTCCGCTCGGCCGGGGTCGGAGCAGCCGGATTGACCCTCACGGGAGCCATCGGCGAGCTCGTTTCCGGCGCGTTGGCATCCTCGCGGAGCACCGCACCGCCGCGGCCCCCGCACTGGCACAGCCGGCCGGATCTGCGAATCCCATCGCTGACGGTCACGCACAGCGAGTCCGGGACCTCTACGGAGCCGATCTTGATTGCCCCGTACAACGCACCGAACGCACAGGCAGGCGCAGTGATCACGGATAGCAGCGGCGAACCGATCTGGGAGAATCCGCTGGCGGGAAAGGTGACGACGAACTTCCGCGTGCAGAGCTACCGCGGCAGCCCAGTGCTGACGTGGTGGGAGGGAGACATCGAACTGGGACACGGCGTGGGCGAATACGTGATCGCCGACAGCAGCTACCAGACGGTCCGCCGGGTGCAGGCGGCAAACGGCTTGCGCGGCGATCTGCACGAGTTCGTGCTCACTCCACGCAACACCGCACTGCTGACGAGCTACGTCGTCGGGAAAGCAGACCTCTCCGCGGTCGGCGGCTCGCGAACGGGCACGATCCAGGATGCGATCTTCCAGGAGATCGACCTCGCGAACGGCGAGCTGCTGCTGGAATGGCATAGCCTCGAGCACATCCCGCTGGGGGAGTCCTACTCCCCAGTCGGCGCTGACTGGGACTTCTTTCACGTCAACTCGGTGGACATCGATGGCGATGGCAACCTGCTGGTCTCCGGACGCAGCACACACACTGTCTACAAGATCGACAGAAAAGGAAACATCCTGTGGCGCTTGGGGGGCAAGCGCAGCGACTTCGACATGGGCTCGGGTAGCAACTTCGCCTGGCAGCACGACGCCCGCCGCCAGCCAGACGGGACCTTGACGGTGTTCGACAACGGAGCTACGCCAGCCGTTGAGAAGCTCTCTCGCGGGCTGATCCTGGACCTCGACGAGCAGGCCATGACAGCCACGCTTCTGCGCCAGTACATCCATCCACGAATCCTCGCCGGTAGCCAGGGCAGCGTGCAGCTGCTGCCAAACGGGAACGTGTTCATCGGCTGGGGAGAAGTGCCGCGTGTGACGGAGTTCGACCACACTGGGCGCATTGTCTTCGACGCGGTGCTGGGCAAGACCTACGAGTGCTACAGGGCCTTTCGCCTCCCCTGGACGGGCCGTCCCGCGGAAGCCCCCGCGATCGCACTGGCAGGTACCGGCCGCGGGCTGACCGCCTACGCGAGCTGGAATGGCGCGACAGAGGTACGCAGCTGGCAGCTACTGACGGGCAGCCAGGAAGCCGACCTCAGGCCCGTAGACAGCACACGCGCACACGGCTTTGAGAGCTCCCTACATGCCAGCTCGGCGGGGCCGTACTTCGCCGCGCGGGCGCTGGACCAATGGGGCAGGACGCTCGGCCAGTCCAGCGTCGTGACGCTCAGTAGCTGACGGTCGCTCAGCCGAGCACGAGCTCGGCGGCGTCCCGCAGCGTGGCGACGTCGCCGGAGATGAGCAACGTTGTGACGACCGACTCACGCCACTTGTGAAGGTCGTCACGAATCTTCTCGCGCGGACCGATCAACGACAGCGCTTCGATCAGCGCGGTCGGGATCTTCGCGCCGGCCTCGTCCTTCTTACCGCTCAGGTACAGCTCCTGGATTTCTTCGACCTCGCGCTCGTAGCCCATCCGGATCGGCACGTTGGCGTGGAAGTTGGCGCCTTTGGCACCCATGCCGCCGAAGTACAGGGCGTAGAACGGGCGCAGCGCGTCGGCGGCGGCCTCGATGTCGTCGGTGACGATCAACGGGACGGTGGCGCAAACCTCGAAGTCAGCCGCGTTCCGGCGCGCACCCGCGCGCGCCCAGCCCTCCTCCAGCGAGGGCTTGTAGAGCTGGTCGTAGACGGCCGGCGAGAACAGCATCGCCAGCCAGCCATCGCACAACTCTGCGCACAGCGCGATGTTCTTTGGCCCCTCGGCACCAAGATAGATGGGGATGTCCTCGCGCAGCGGGTGGATGGAGGACTTCAGCGCCTTCGCCAGGCCGGTGCCGTCGGGCAGCGGCAGCGGGTAGTGCGGCCCGGGCGCTTCCAGGCGACCCTTGCGCGCCCATATATCGCGCAGGATCGCGATGTACTCGCGGGTACGCGCGAGCGGCTTGGCGAACGGCATGCCGTACCAGCCCTCGACGACCTGCGGACCGGAGACGCCGAGCCCGAGGATGAAGCGCCCGCCTGACAAGTGGTCCATCGTCATCGCGGCCATGGCGGTGGCGGCCGGCTGGCGCGCTGACATCTGCACGATCGCCGTGCCGAGCTTGATGCGCTCGGTGGAGGCACCCCACCAGGCGAGCGGTGTCAGGCAGTCCGAGCCGTAGGCCTCGGCGGTCCAGATCGAGTCGAACCCCAGGCGCTCTGCCTCCGCGACTGCCTCGACAGCGCCGGGCGGAGGTCCGCCGGCCCAATAGCCGGTGTTCAACCCGAGCTTTAGCTCCCCGCCCACACAGGTGAGATTATCGGCTCATCAGCGCGAGCGGCAGCGTTAGTCCCGCCGAGCGGCGCACGCTGGCGATGCGACGCCCGGGCTGAACCGCTGGGCGCACGTCGCTGACACTCCCGGCGAGCTGCTCGGCACAGCGATCGAGATCCTCGACGAGCAGCGCCAGGCCCCAGAAGCGCACCGGCCGATCGGTGCCGCCCGCGCGCTCCACCACGTCGGCGGGCTCCTGGATCAGCTCGAGGATCTCATGGCCGAGGCGGAAGAACGCCTGGCGCGGAGCCCCGGCCGGTGTGGGCTCCTCGCGCACGCGGCGCAAGTCCATACCGGCCGCCTGCAGCGCAGCGACGCTACGGTCGAGCTCCGGCGAGGCCGCGACGATGTGGTCGATCGCGACTACGCCGTTGGGGTGCTCTGGAGCAGCCTGAGGGATTGGTTTATGGGAGATCGTCGTGGCCAACCCGTCGAGGTTGGCACTCGTGAGGTCGCGCAGCGACCAGGCGCGGATTCCGGGTGGGCCGGGTCTTGCCTCGGCACCGATGAAGCCCAGCACCACGGTCCCGATCTGGCAATGCCCGTCCTCGACGTCGAAGCCGAGGGCCGCCCAGCGCGCTGGGTCATCGGCGATGGTGAGTTGATCGATAGTAGGTACTGGCATGGATGAGGCCTCGTGCGGCTTGCTCGCGTGCCACGCCCGGGAACGGGCGCCGAGCGCGATAAAACGAGCAGGCGTGAACGCTACACCTGAACCAAACGCTCGCCGCAGCGCAGCGAGCGGAGGTGAGCTCGAGCTGAGCGATCGCCGCAGGACGGCGATCCTGGCGATCTGCTGCATGAGCCTGTTGATCGTGGCCATGGACAACACGATCGTCAACGTGGCGCTGCCTTCGATCCGCCGCGATCTGCACGCGTCGCTGTCTGGGTTGCAGTGGACGATCGACGCATATGTGATCGTGATCGCAAGCCTGCTGCTGCTGTCGGGCTCGACGGCCGATCGCCTGGGACGCAAGCGAACGTTCCAGGTCGGCCTGTCGCTGTTCGTGCTGGGGTCGCTGTTGTGCAGCCTGGCCCCCGGCCTGGGCTGGCTGATCGCGGCACGGGCGCTTCAGGGTGTGGGCGGCTCGATGCTCAACCCGGTGGCGATGTCGATCATCACGAACGTGTTCACCGACCCGCGCGAACGCGCACGCGCGATCGGCGCATGGGGCGCGGTGGTGGGTATCAGCCTGGCGTTGGGGCCGATCGTCGGTGGCGCGCTGACGGAGAGCGTGGGCTGGCGCGCGATCTTTTGGATCAACGTGCCGATCGGGCTGGCGGCGATAGTCCTGACGGCACTGTATGTGCCCGAGTCGCGGGCACTGCGGGCGCGGCGCATCGACCCGGTGGGCCAGGCGCTGGTGATCGTGACGCTGGCGTCGCTTACGTACGCGATCATCGAAGGACCCGACGCGGGCTGGTTCTCGGCGCAGAGCATCGGCACGTTCGCACTGGCACTCGTGGCACTGGTGAGCTTCGTGCTGTACGAGCCGCGGCGAGCGGACCCGCTGATCGATCTGCGCTTCTTCCGCAGTGCGCCGTTCTCGGGCGCGACGGTGATCGCCGTGAGCGCGTTTGCGGCGTTCAGCGGCTTTTTGCTCGTGAACACCCTGTACCTGCAGGACGTGCGGGGCTACTCGGCACTGGACGCGGGGCTGTGCACGCTGCCACTGGCGGCGTCGGCGCTCGTGTGCAGCCCGCTTTCGGCGCGCCTCTTGAACAGCCGCGGGCCGCGCCTGCCGTTGTTCATCGCCGGCGGCTGCATGGTGGCGAGTGGGCTGGTGATGACGACGCTCACGCGATCGACGCCGCTGGCGCTGCTGCTGGCTGTCTACGCGGTATTCGGCATAGGCTTCGGCTTCGTCAACCCACCAATCACTTACACGGCGGTGTCTGGCATGCCCAACAACCAGGCCGGCGTGGCGGCAGCGGTGGCATCCACCAGCCGCCAGATCGGCCAGGCGCTGGGCGTGGCGGTGATGGGCTCGATCCTCGGTGCCGCGGTGGGCGGTGAGATCGGCGTGCACCTGGCGAGCGCAAGCCATCCTGCGTGGTGGGTGGTGGCGGGCTGCGGCGTGAGCGTGTTCGCGATGGGAGCCGCCTCAACGGGCAGCTGGGCACAGCGCACGGCGCGCCGTTGCGCGGAGCAGTTGGCGCAGGAACAAAAGGAGACCGCGCAGCTGCAGCCGGCATGAGAGCCGCTGCTCGAGCGTCGATCGTCCTAGGCTGTAGGAGAGATGACCGACCCAAGCCAATCGCGGGCGCCCACGTGGCTGCTGACGGGCATTCGCTACGCGCTGCCCGCGGTGGTGACGCTCTGCGGCGTCGTGATCATGGCGTTCGGCAGCGAAACCGATCTGGAGGGCGGCGCGAGCATCGTCAGCGCCGGCCTGGCGATCTATTTCGTGAACTGGCTGTACCGCATCGGCGTGACCGGGGATCGCGAACGCGACAGCGAGGAAGCTGCCCGCGAGTACTTCAGCGAGCACGGCCGTTGGCCCAGTTGAGCTCGCGCACACGCAGCGGGAGCGCGTCCAGACGACTGTGACAGGTGAACACCGGCACGAGCAGCGGTTTCTCCAACCGTCGAAGGCGATCGCGCATCGAGCGCGGGAGAATTCCGAGGTGAGCTCTGGGGTGCAGACACCGCCGGCCGACGCATATCGCCCACGGGCGCCGTTCCTGGACGAGCTGTTCGAAGCCGACGGGACGCCGCGGCCGACAGCGCGCGCGCTGGTCGAGGAGCTCAGGCGCCTCGGGCCTGAGGGGTTGATCGAGGCGGGGCGTCGCCGCGATGCGATCTTCATGCAGCAGGGGATCACGTTCGAGACCAGCGGTGGCGGCGGGGTGGGTGGGAGCTCAAAAGAACGGCCGTTTCCCCTGGATCTGGTGCCACGGGTGCTGAGCGGCGAGGAATGGCGTGACATCAAGCGCGGCCTGGCGCAGCGCATACGGGCGCTGAACCACTTCGTCGACGACGTCTATCACGCCCGTGAGATCGTGCGCGAGGGCATCGTGCCGTGGCGTCTCGTGGCCTCCTGCTCGCACTTCGCCCGCGCCGTACACGGCATCCGCCCGCCTGGCGGCGTGTACACGCACGTGGCCGGCTGTGACCTGGTACGCCACAGCGACGGTACGTGGAAGGTGATCGAGGACAACGTGCGCATTCCCTCGGGTATTTCCTATGTGTTGGAGAACCGCGCGGCGATGGCGCGCCTGGTGCCCGAGCTGTTCGCCTCCTACCGCGTGCGCCCGGTCGATCACTACCCGCAGCTGTTGCTACACGCGCTGCGCTCGGTGGCGCCGTCGGCGGAGAGCGAGGCAACGGTCGTCGTGTGGACACCAGGCCCGGCCAACCCCGCATATTTCGAGCACGCGTTCCTCGCCCGCCAGATGGGCGTCGAGCTGGTGGAGGCATCGGATCTGGTCGTGCGCGACGACGTTCTGTACATGCGCACCACTCGCGGCCTGGAGCGCGCGCACGCGGTGTATCGCCGGCTTGACGATGACTTCGTGGACCCACTGGAGTTCCGCGCTGACTCCCTGTTGGGCGTGCCGGGGCTCGTGCGGGCCTACCGCGCGGGCAGCGTGGCGATCGCCAATGCGTTCGGCACCGGCGTCGCAGACGACAAGGCGATCTACTGCTTCGTGCCGGAGATGATCCGCTTCTACCTGGGAGAGGAGCCGATCCTCGAAAACGTCAAGACCTACCTGCTGTCGGACCCGGAGATGCGTGAGTACGTGCTCGATCACCTGGACGAGCTGGTCGTCAAGCCGACGGGCGAGTCGGGCGGACGCGGCGTGATGATCGGCCCGCATGCGGACGAGATCGAAATCCAGAAGATGCGACGGGTCATCAGCACGCACCCGGAACGCTGGATCGCCCAGGACGTGGTGCGCCTGTCGACGGTGCCGACCGTCGGGCCCGATGCGGTCCTGCAGCCGCGGCACGTCGACCTGCGTCCGTTCGCGGTGTTCGGCGAGCGCATCGACATCGTCCCCGGGGGACTGACCCGCGTGGCCCTGGAGGACGGCTCGCTGATCGTCAACTCCTCGCGCGGCGGAGGTTCCAAGGACACGTGGGTGCTCGAGGACGGCGACGATGCCGACCGCGCTGGACCGCCGATCGCCGACACCCAGCCACCGGCGCTACCTGACCTGCGCTACGGCGCATGGACCGGCCAGCAACAGCAGCAGCAACAACAGGCAACCAACCAGCCGCCCGAACGATCCCGTCATCCCACGGGCTGATGCTGGCGCGCATCGCACACGAGCTTTACTGGCTGGGGCGCAACCTGGCACGCGCGGAGTTCACGGCGCGCGCGGTCGAGGCGGTCTTCCAGGCGGAGCTGCAGGGAACCTCCGAGACCAGGCCGGGCGTCAGCTTCGGCTCGGGTGGCCTGCTTGCGATGTTGGGCGACGTCAGCGAGGACCCTGGCCAGCGGCGCAGCAGCCACGCGCTCGGGCAACTGACACTGGACGCCGAGCGCCCCGGGTCGATGCTGGCGAGCATCGAGCGCGCTCGCGAGGGTGCTCGCACGGTGCGCGATGTGATCAGCGCGGAGATGTGGGAGGCGATCAACACGACAGCGCTCGGACTACGGGGCGGCGGCCAGCCGGGCTGGGCGGCACCGGCAGGACCGTATCTGGCATCTCAATACGTCAAGGAGCGCACCGCGCTGATCTGGGGTGTGGCCAACCGCTCGATGCTGCGCGATGAGGCCAAGTGCTTCCTGGACGCGGGCGGGTTGATCGAGATCTCAGACATGGTGCTGCGCATGCTGCACGTGGCAATGCCGACCTCCGCCTCCGGCGGCGATGCCCGCGACGCGGCGCCGGCGGACGGCACCGCGCTGATCTTGCTGCAGGCAGTGGGCGGCTTCCACGCTTATCTACGCGCGGTCACAGCACCGCCGAACGCACATCCGGTCGCGCGCTTTCTGCTGTTCGAGCGTGGCTACCCGGACAGCGTGGCAGCGTGCGTGGACTCGCTGCACGAGGTCTTCACGACCGCGGACGCAGGGCCCCGTAACTCCAAGCCGGTGCTGCGGGTGAGCCGACTGGCGGCGGACCTAGACTTCCAGCGCCGCGCGCTCCCAGACGGAGCGGAGCTGACAGGCATATGCAAACAAACCCAGCAGGAGCTCAGCCGCATCGACCAGGACGTCGCCGACCGCTACTTCGCGGGAGCGGGCGCGGCCGGCTTGAGGAGGTGAGCGAGCCGTGCACTTCGCGATCCGCTTCCTGACGGAGTACCGCTACGACGTAGCGGTCACCGACAACCTCAACGCATTGCGCGTCAGACCCGCAACCACCTCCACCCAGCGCTGCGACGAGTTCCACACGCGCATCGAGCCCGAGGCGCGGGTCAGCCGCCACCTGGACTATTTCGGCACAGAGGTGCTCGAGTTCGGCATCCCGACGAGCCATGAGCAGCTGACAATCGACGTACGCGCACGGGTCGTCACCTCCCCACCCCCCGACCCCCCGGAAGGCTCGTGGGAGAGCCTGCTCGCTCGCTCCTATGTCGACGCGGCGGGCGAGTTCGCGCTGCCGTGGCAGGACCAGCCCGCGCTGACGGGCCTGGAGGACTTGGACGAAGCACTCGAGACCGACAACCCGCTGGAGACGCTGGAACGGCTGTGCGAGCTGATTCCCGAACGTTTCGAGTACCGCCCGGGCGCGACATACGTGGGTTCGAGCGTGCGCGACCTACTCGAGCTGGGCGCGGGCGTATGCCAGGACTTCGTGCACCTGTCGCTGGTGTTGCTACGCAGGCGCGGTATCGCCGCACGCTATGTCTCCGGCTACCTGTGGGCGGCACCAGAGGAGCATGGCACGGACTCCGTGGAGGTCGACACGCACGCGTGGCTGGAGGCGCTGCTGCCCGGTACCGACGGCCATGGCGAGCCGGTGTGGGTGAGCGCCGACCCGACCAACCGCCGCTTGGCAGATGAGACGAACGTGAAGATCGGCCACGGGCGCTTCTACTCCGATGTACCACCCGTCAAGGGCCTTTACATGGGCGGGGCGCACTCTGAGCTGACCGCCGCAGTGACGATGTCGCGGCTCGATCCGCAGACAAGCGCCCGCGCCTGAGCCACCCGCTCGACGGCATACTTCGCACATCGCTAGAGCGCACCAGCGACCGTGCGCGGGGGCGCAGTCGGCTAGGACAGGCAACGCGAGTTGATGCTCAGCGACCGGCGAGTGGCGCTACGTAGCGCAGGAACGGCTCGATCTCGAGGCCACGTCCGGTGGCGTGCTCGAGCAGCGGGAGCGTGTCCAGACGTCGTCCGTGGCGGTGCACGTGTTCGGCAAGCCAGCGTTGGATGGGGATCACTTCGCCTAGACGTAGATCCTCGTCGCGCGGTCCGAGCTCCGCTTGGAGCGCCTCCCACAACTGCGCAGCGATCAGACATCCGAGCGCATAACTGGGAAAGTAGCCAAAGCTGCCGGCGCCCCAGTGCACGTCCTGCAGGCAGCCGAGCGCGTCGCAGGCAACCTCGACGCCGAGCAGGCGGCGCATGGCGTCATTCCATGCGGCGGGCAGGTCGGGGACGGCGAGCTCGCCGTTGATGAGCGCGAGCTCGAGCTCGAAGCGCAAGATGATGTGCAGCGGGTAGGTGAGCGGATCGGCGGAGACACGGATGGCCGATGGTTGGACACCGACGAGCGCGGCGTGTAGCTCGGCTGGATCGATCGCAAAGCCGCCGGCACCGAGCTCGGCGGCGAGCAACTCAGCGAAGGCGGGATTGCGCGCGACATGGTTCTCCCACAGCTTGCTCTGGGACTCGTGTACGGACATCGACGTTCCCGTGCCGAGGTTGGTGCGCTCGAGCGCTGGATCGGTCTGACGCTCATAGAGTGCGTGGCCGTACTCGTGCAGCGAGCTGAGCAGCGACTCGACGTTGCCGTCGTTGTAGCGCGTCGTCAGACGCGTATCGCGGCGGCCGATCCAGGCGGTGAACGGGTGCGCTGAGACATCCACCCGCCAGCTCTGATCCTCGACTCCGAGCCGCCGCAGGATGCCGGCCACCGCGGTCTGCTGCGCGCTGGCCGGCACCTCGAGCGTGCGCCGTGGCGAATGCACCTGCGCGTCGGCCACGAGCGGCGCGAGCGCGTCAGCCAGCTCCCGGAACACCCGGCGTAGCTCGCCGGTACGCAGGCCGAAGTCGTAGTCGCCTAGCAGCCCGTCATATGGGCTCTCCTCCGCCTCAGCGAGCACCTCTCCGTAGGCTCGGGCGAGCTCGACATTGCGTTGCAGCGCAGGCGCAAAGGTGCTGAAATCGTCATTCTCGCGCGCTATACGCCAGCTTTCCTGCCCATCAGCGCTCGCACGAGCGAGCTCGGCGGCGAGCTCCTCTGGGACACGGCGCGCGCGCTCCCAGTCACGACGTGCCAGACGCACTATGTCGCGATCCAACTCGTCGAGAGTCTCTCCGTCGAGCTCGCTCAGCCAGCCTCCTATGTCGGCGGCGCTCGCGCGCTCGTGCGTGAGGCGGGCGAGCGTGCCCTGCTGCTCGGCCCGTCCAACGGCGCCTTCCTGCGGCATCGTCACGAGCTGATCCCAGCCAAGCAGCATCTCGAGATGGGTGAGGTCCGCCAGCTCGGCCATGCGACGGCGCAACTTCTCGAGGGCGTGCACAGACTAGACGCTAACTGGAGATGCCCTTCGGCGCCTATCCACCGTCACGGGGAGCGTTGCGCGTTCACGCGGCGCTCGCGAGCGCGGGCGAGGAAACGAAGCGCTTTGACTACCGTCTCTGCGATGAGCGATAACGCGTTTGTTCCCGCCGCTGGGCGGCGCGCGGCGACACGCCCTAGCGCTGGCTGTCCGACTCCCCGTCCAAGCTGCGCAGCGCGTTGCGCAGCTGTAGCTCTCGCCTGCGCTGCCGTGTCACATCCTCCATCACCACGACCGCCCCGCGCCGGCGACCCTTCTCATCGTTGACCGGGCTGGCACGGGTGCTCAGCAGCACGTCGTTGCCTTGGATGGTGACGAGCACATCGACGCCGCGGACCATTTCGCCTTCCAGGGCACGGACGGGCGGTAGGTCCTCACGCGCCAAGGGGAGTCCTGAGGGAGTACGCGGGCGGAGCGCTGTGATCCAGGACTCTGGAGGCGTACCGAGCGGACAGTCGACACGCAGCAGCTCACATGCCGAGCGGTTGGCGTGGGTCAGCGTTCCGTTGGCCGCACAGGCGAGGACCGGCACACCGACGATCTTGAGCAGCGCGTCGAGTAGATCCCGATCGTCACGTAGGCGCTGGCGCGCGCGACGAAGCCGGCCGAGAGGAGGCGCAAATGGCACGGCGGAATGCTCGGTGGCGAGCGCGCCGAGCGCAATACCGCGTATGAGGGATTTCTAGCTGCTAGTCCTGCAGGCTTGGCAGGTGGACGGCGTGCTCGCTACAGAGAACGAGCGCTACCAGCTGTGCGCGCGTCCGTGCTCCGAGCTTGGACATGGCGTTGCGAACGTGGGTCCGTACCGTCTCCGGCGAGATATGCAGCTCTTCGGCGATCTGCGTGGTCTCGCGTCCGAGCGCGATCAATGTGACCACCTGGCGCTCACGATTCGTCAACGGCAACCCACCAGCCGCGGCGGTGGGCCGTGAAGCCGACGGATCCTCGTCGACCATCGCCACGTAGGCGGCCAGACGGCGTCCGGCGAGGCACTCGAGCCGCGCAGCGAACTCTATCTGCACCTCAGACCCGTCAGCTCGTACGAGGGCGCGTTTCCCCGAGTATTCGCCGGATCCGAGGAACGCCTGCCACTCGCGCGTCGCCGCCGGCCGCTCGTCCGGCCTGATGTTCTCGATCATCGATGTGCCGATGACCTCCGCACGGTCACGTCCGAATAGCGACAGGGCAGCGTCGTTGACATCGACGATTCGCCGTTGTTCGTCGAGCAGCACAACAGGATTGGATGTCCGTTTGAAAACGAGCCAAAACAGCCGCTCCCAACCCGCTCCCGCCCCAGCCTCCCGCATTGGCGCAGCGTACAGGCCGCGGACTGCCCTTAGAGCACGCGTGCGGCGTCGAGGACGTGGAATCCTGGTTCGCCGTCGAAGGCAGCAACTTCACCCCCAAAACGCCTCGGTCGCCTCCGGGTGCCGCTCCCGTGCGGCAATCAACCATGTCGAGCGTCACAAGCTGCCTGCGTTGACGATGTAGTGGTTGTGAGCGTTGATGACGATCGTGCTGATGAGGCGCTGCTCGTGGCGGGGAGGCGCGATGCCGAGGCGTTCGGAATCTTCTACCGCCGGCGGGTGGACGCCGTCCTTGCCTTTTTCCTTCGCCGCACAGGCGACCGCGAGCTGGCGGCTGACCTAACGGCGGAGACCTTCGCGGCGGCGCTCGCGTCGCTTCCTCGCTACCGGCCACAGCGCAGCACCGCGCTTGCGTGGTTGTTCACGATCGCCCACCACAAGATGGTGGACTCGCTCCGTCGCGGCCAGGTTGAGGATCGGGCGCGCAGGCGCCTGGGCCTCGAACCGCTGACGTTCAGCGACGAGGAGATCGAGCTGGTCGAGCAGAGGGCCGCATCGGCGGCTGGCGACTCGGCACTGCTGACGCTGGAGCGACTGTCCGCCGAGCAGCGGGCGGCTGTCAGGGGACGGGTGCTGGAGGAGGCGGAGTACGAGGAGCTGGCCGGGCGCCTGAAGTGTTCGGAGGCCGTCGTTCGCAAGCGTGTGAGCCGAGGGCTAGCTGAGATACGCACGAGGATGAAGGAGGCCTAGAGATGGACGCTATGGACAGGTTCGGCGAAGCGCTGGTCCGGGCGGGGCAACCTCGTGGCCGCCGCCGCTGGCCGCTGCGAGCGATCCCGTCGGCTGGACGACGGTCCACGCTACGGCCGCCCAGCTCGCTCGTTCGCCTGCGCGTTGTCCTGGTCGCACTCGCGCTGCTCCTCGCCACCACGGCGATCGCCCTCGCGGCAACAGGAGTGATTCTTACGGGCTCGCCGGTGCGCACGATCAGCCAACCGATCGCGACTGCTGGCGAAGGCATCCCAGTAGAGGGCGGCAGCCGGCTCCTGCCGCTGCGAGCCGCTGATCCGGCCGGCGGCCTGCCGTGGGGCATGCGCGTCGTCCACACCACGCGCGGCCTGCTCTGTGTTCAGGTCGGCCGGGTCTACGATGGCCAGCTCGGCCAGCTCGGCATCGACGGAGCGTTCGGTGACGATGGGCGCTTCCATGCCCTTCCGCCAGACGCTCTGCCCGATGTCGTCCGGGGTTTCGAAGGGTTCAGCTTCGAGCATTGCGCAGCGCCGGAAGACACGTACGCCGGAGACATAGTCGGATTGCTGGCCAGTGCCGCGAGCAACCCGCGCGCAGGAGTAGGCGTGGCTGCGGACCGCCGCGAGATCTCCTTTGGGCTGCTCGGCCAGCACGCAGTGAGCATCACCTACCGCTCGGGGTCCGAGACTCGCACCCGACCGATCCTGCCTGGTCTCGGCGCGTATCTCATCGTGCAGCGATACACCAGTGGCAGGCAGCTGGGAAGCGTCAGCGAGACCGACGGCAGCGACCAGCCCTATCCGTACAGCGGCCCGACCAGCCCCAATGGGGCGCTGACCGCGATCACTTACCGCTACGCGGGCAAGCTATGCACCGACACCGGAAAAGGACTCGCCCGTCGCTCGTGCGGCCTAGCGGAGAGCCCCCCACCAAGCCCCGCGACGCCGCCGGTCGTCCACGAGCCTCTGCGGGTTCACCTACAGATCCACGGCCGCGTGATCTCCGCCGTCGAGATCGCCTTCCACGCGCCCTACCCCATCACCAACGCCAGCCAGCGCTATGACGCGTCCGTGTCCGCTCGCGGCTGTCACCAAATCGGTGGCCGGCTAGGAGCCGACCGCAACCTGACACGCGGTACGGCTTTGTCGATATCAGCGCCGATCTACTCGTCTGGCAGCTGCTCTGCCGTGCTCACGATCGAAGTCAGCTATGACAGCTTCCTCGACAACAACATCCAGCACACGACGATCGGCACCGCGACCATCCGCGAGCCCCCCGGTATCCACCCGGCGCCGCCGCCACGGCGACCCCGCTGAACTCTAGTACGCCGCTACGCTCGCATCGTGACGCCGGAGGAGCTCGCCAACCTCGCGCATCTGCGCCGCGCCCGCGATCTGATGGACCGCGAGTATGCGCGCACGCTCAACGTCGCGGAGCTCGCCCGCGCTGCGTTGATGTCGAGCGCACACTTCTCGCGGCAGTTCCGGGCGACATACGGGGAGACGCCCTACGCCTACCTGATGACGCGACGAATCGAGCGGGCGAAGGCACTGCTGCGCCTCGGCGACCTATCGGTCACCGAGGTCTGTCTGGCGGTCGGATGTACGTCGCTCGGCTCGTTCAGCGCACGCTTCACCCTGCTTGTCGGCGCGACGCCGACGGCCTACAGGGCCCGTGACCACGGCGCGCTCGCCAGCGTGCCGGGCTGCGTCGCTAAGGAGCTCACCCGTCCGAGCCGCAGGCCGAGCAGGATCGGAGAAGCGCAGGGGGCGCCGGCTCCCTAGTGTTGGGGGCATGAATCTCACTCTTTCCACATGCTTCGTCCTTGTCCACGACCCGGACCTCGCGCTTGCCTTCTACCGCGACACGCTCGGCCTGGAGCTGCGCAACGACGTCGCCCGCGAAGACTTCCGCTGGATCACCGTCGGCGCCGCCTCCCAGCCTGGCGTCGCGATCGTCCTCACCAACTACCTGAACGGGAGCCCCGCTGACGGCGACGCGCTCGCCGCGCTCCTCGCCAAGGGCGCCCTCAACGGCGTCCACTTCCACACCGATGATCTCGACGCCACCTTCGAGCAGCTGCGCACCTCGGGCACTGAGATCGTGCAGGAGCCGACCGATCAGCCGTGGGGCACGCGGGACTGTGCCGTGCGTGACCCGTCCGGCAATCTGGTACGCATCGACCAGCCGCCCGCCGCGTAGTCCTGACGCCGCCGGCAGTTCGACCAGCCGCTTCAGCCTCAGGCTGTCTGCCCGGCTGACTGCTCGCTGATGAGCTGACCGACCCACTCCCCGGATACCTGCCTGGTGATGGCGTTGACGCGGTTCCAAGCATTGATCCCGGCGATCGCGATTACGAGCGCGGCGAGTTGAGGCTCGTCGTAGTGTCGCGCGGCATCCTCCCAGGCATCGTCCGGGACGGGATCGGGCCGGTCGGCGAGCCGGGTGCCGGCCTCGGCCAGTGCGAGCGCGGCGCGCTCGGCATCGGTGTAGTAGGGCGCCTCCCGCCATGCCGCGACGCCGAAGATCCGCTCGTCTGGCTCTCCCGCCGCCTTGAGCTCGCGGGAGTGCATGTCAATGCAGACGCTGCAGCCGTTGATCTGGCTCGTGCGGAGCTCGATGAGGTAGAGCGTCGTGTCGGGCACGTCGGCGTGCTTGATGGCCGCTCCCAGCTTCTGCAGCGCAGGCATGGCGCCGGGAACGGTGAGGGCTGGATTCTCAATTCGTGCTTGCATGATTGCTGTGCTCCTGAGGTGGTTGGTTTTCGCTGCCCACCCACGTCCACCCGTGCGCGATCACTTCCTGATGCTGAGGGTTTCGCGGGTCTAGTTCGTAGACCCGATGCGACGGCGGAATGTGACAAGGGATCGACGCGAATGGCGTGCTTCCCCGGTGGACGGACGACCTAACCGCCGGGAATCGTCACATCTAGTCGGCGCAGCCGCTCGGGGTCAACGAGGATGTCCATCTCGGCGATCCGCCCGCCTGTGATCCTGAGTCCCATGACGGAGAACAGCTCTCCATCGCGTGTGGCGAGCAGTCCGGCAGTCCCGTTGACCAGCACGTGGCGGATGGTCAGATCGACCCGTCTGAACATCAACGCCCGGCCGGCGACGCTCTCGGCACCCTGGACGCGGTGCGATAGGCCCGGCACGGCGCCGCCGTCGGCTCTGAGCACGACGTCGGGGTGGAGCACGGCGACGAGCGCATCGAAGTCGCCGTCGCGGGAAGCGGCGAGGAACGCCTCGACGACCGCTCGCTGTACGCCGAGGTCGGCATCCGGGGCGGGGACAGCGCCACGCACGCGACGGCGGGCGCGACTGGCGAGCTGCCGCGCTGCCTCAGGGGAGCGCTCCAAGATCGTCGCGATCTCCTCGAACGGCACCGCGAACATGTCGTGCAGCACGAACGCGAGCCGCTCTGGCGGGGCAAGCGTCTCGAGCACGACCAGCAACGCCAAGCCCACCGAGTCCGCGAGCAGCGCCTCGTTCTCGGGATCCGTGCCGTCCGCACAGTCGATGATCGGGTCGGGAACATGCACGTCCAGCGACAGCTCGCGTCGCGTGTTTCGTGAGCGCAACATGTTGAGCGCGACGCGAGCGACAACGGTCGTCAGCCATCCGCCGAGGCTCTCCACCTCGCTGGTGTCGGCGCGGCTGAGCCGCAGCCACGCATCCTGCACGGCGTCGTCAGCCTCGCTGAGCGATCCCAGGATCCGGTACGCCACCGCCCTTAGATGCGGACGGTGCTGCTCGAACTCGCCGGCGAGCCATCCCTGCTGAGCCATGTCACGTTCCTCCTTCGAGTCGTGTCATGAAGATCAGACCCGCAAGACGTAAGGAGTGTGACAAGACTCTTGTCGAGCCAGCGAGCGGCGTGGGCATCGACCACACTACACGTACTCGCCTAATCCGACGCTGCGCCTTGCGCCCGTACCAACGCCAGAGGGGACGATAGTCACCCACGCCCCTTTCCACTTTCAATTTATACCGCACAGGGGGGCTTGTTACAAGCCCCGGTC
>Ga0070762_10000058_pt1 | contig 32565 bp, 26 predicted proteins | sample HubBroMetageREF2_FD_66726 | JGI IMG/M metagenome (GOLD analysis project Ga0070762, IMG submission 66726) | Reference soil microbial communities from the Hubbard Brook experimental Forest, New Hampshire, USA - Hubbard Brook CCASE Soil... | ecosystem: Environmental > Terrestrial > Soil >...
GGGCACGCGAAAGCCGAGCTCGTACGAATTATAAACCGCCGGCGCGACGTGGTCGTACCAACCGCCCCAGTCGTCCCACGTTAGGAAGATTGCGGTGTTGTCCCAATAGGGGCTCTTGCCGACAGCGTTAACGACCGAGGCGACCCAGGACGGCCCCGAACCGTTGGTAATAAACGCGTGATCGGAGGCCTTTGCCGTCGGCGTAACCCACACAACGGTGGGCAAATTGCCACTTGAGATATCGGCGAGCACCTTCGACGGCGGTCCCACGACCTCGGTCGAGAACTGAGAGCCTTCCTGGAGATGGAGGATTGCGTCGGGCGCGTTCCAGAGACCCGGGCCGGTTCTCCACTCGTAGTAGCGCCACGTCAGTCCTTTAGCCGTTACCAAATCCATCAGCGTCGGGCGATCGTAGCACGGATAGGTTTCCTGGAGTTCTTGGCCGTTCTGGTCGATGAGCAGCGCCAAGGATCCCTTCGGAGAGTCGCAGCCGCCGGTGAACTTTTGGTCAGCCGTGAGTGGGTTCTCGGCAGCACGCAGCGTAGAGCCTTGGCTGATCGTGGAGGTGCCGCTTATCAGGTACTGGTGTGCGGGGAAACTCGGCCCTTCATTGGTCTCGAACATGCGATCTGCAAACGCGTATTGCCGCGCCATGTCGAAATAGGGCTCGACCTCCGTCCGGGGTACGTAACCGTAGGCGGCGAGATCCGCCGCCGGGCACCCCGTTCTGACTTTGCAACTCGAATCGTGCTCCATACTGAAGCCGTCCATCTTGCCGCTGTCGCTCTCGATTGCGTACGCGTCATGCGTGTGCGAGAGATCGTACGGGGCGGTTAAAGGCTCGGGGGTCAAGTTGACGCGCGCCCCAGCCGAGTTGGTACCGTACGATTGCGTATCCGCACCCTTTAATCCGTGGAAAAGATCGTCGGTCGTGCGATTCTCCTGAATAATAATTACGACGTGACTGATCTTGCCGTTCGTAAAAGCGCGCCGGCTGAGCATCGCTTGAAGCGCCGGCGCCGCGGCCTCAAAGGCTCGCGAGCTCTGAGAAGGGGGCGACGCGACGTTGCATCCCGCCGCCGCGACGAGAAGCGGTACTAGCAAGAACCGCACGATTATCCTCTTCCTACGAGTCCACGTGAAATCACGAGCCGCTGTATCTGCTGAGTGCCTTCGTAGATCTGCGTTATTTTAGCATCGCGCATCATGCGTTCGACCGGATACTCCGAGGAATACCCGAAGCCGCCGAGCACCTGAACGGCGTCGGTCGTGACCGACATCGCAACGTCGCCGCATTTGAGCTTCGCCATCGCCGCCCAGAGCGTGACGTCGGGGCCTCCGGCGTCGCAACGGCGCGCGGCCTCGTAAAGCATCAGGCGTGCCGACTCCACTTCGGTCTTCATGTCGGCGAGCATGAAGCCGACGCCCTGATGCTGGCCGATCGGCTTTCCGAACGCGACGCGCTCCTTGGCATAGCCGGTCGCGTACTCGAGTGCGCCCGCGGCAATTCCCAACGCTTGCGCTGCGATGCCGGGACGCGACTTGTCGAGCACCTTCATCGCGATCTTGAAGCCTTCGCCTTCTTCGCCAAGCCGATTCGTTGCCGGCACTTCACAATCGGAAAAGATGAGCTCGACGGTCGGCGATCCACGAATGCCCATCTTTTTTTCGAGCTTGCCAACGGAGAAGCCCGGCATTCCCTTCTCGAGCACGAAGGCTGAGACACCGCGTGACCCCGCCTCGGGATTGGTAACCGCGAAGACGCAGACGATGTCGGCAACGCTCCCGTTGGTGATCCAAATCTTTTGACCGTCGAGCACGTAGTTATCGCCCCGTCTAACGGCTCGCGTTTTCATCGAGCCCAGCGCGTCCGAGCCGCTGGAGACTTCGGTCAGCGCGTACGCCACGATATGTTCGCCCGAAGCGATCTTCGGAAGAAAGCGCCGCTTCTGTTCCTCGTTGCCGCCGATCATGATCGGCAGCATGCCCAGCTCTTGCACGGCGACGATGAGCGCGCTCGACGCGCAGGCCTTTGCGATCTCTTCGACCACCTTCACATAGGTCGCAAAGGTGCCTCCGAGGCCGCCATACTCTGACGGAATGGGAATGCCGAGCAGGTCGTTCTGCGCGAAGAGTTCTTTGACGTCCCAGGGGAACTCGCCGGTAGCATCGATCTCAGCGGCGCGCGGAGCGATCTTTTCAGCGACCAGCTCGCGCACCATCTCCAGAATCATGCTCTCTTCGTCGTTGCTTGCAATTTCGGTTGGTGCCGTTGTCATAGTCGTGCTCTCTTCCACGAAGGCAGGGCCCGTTCCGTCGGCGCATTAGGCGGCATGGAGAAGGTCTATGCGTCCTGCCCCGAGGCGGTGGCCGACATTCCCAGTGGCAGCTCCATCGCCGTGGGCGGGTTTGGACTCAACGGGATTCCGCACAATCTCATCCAGGCATTGCTCGAACAAGGAGCGTCCGGCCTCGTAACGGTCTCGAACAACTGCGGCGTCGACGGCTGGGGACTCGGGGTCCTGCTGGACAACCGCCGGATTGCGCGCACGACGGGATCGTACGTTGGTGAAAATCGCGAGTTCGAACGCCAATACCTCACCGGCGAACTCGAAGTCGAGCTCGTGCCGCAGGGAACCTTGGCCGAACGGCTGCGCGCGGGCGGCTGCGGCATTCCAGCCTTCTACACGCCCGCTGGCGACGGCACGCTCATTGCCGACGGTGGCTTGCCCTGGCGCTATCGCGCCGACGGCAGCGTAGCGGTCGCTTCGCCAAAGAAAGAGACGCGCGTATTTAACGGACGCGAGTATGTGATGGAAACCGGAATCGTCTGCGAATACGCACTGGTTCGCGCGTCAATCGGCGATCGTTCGGGAAATCTCGTCTTTCACAAGGCGACGCGTAACTTCAACCCGCTGTGCGCGATGGCGGGGAGGATCACGATCGCTGAAGTAGAGGAGCTCGTGGAGCCGGGGGCGATCGACCCGGAGAACGTGCATCTTCCCGGCGTATTCGTGCAGCGCATCGTCCACGTCGGGCCACAAGGTAAGCGCGTCGAACGCGTCACCACAAGAAAACTCCCGGTGTCCTAGTATGGCATTAACGCGAACGCAACTCGCCGCCCGCGTCGCGCAGGAACTGCGCGACGGACAGTACGTCAATCTCGGCATTGGGTTACCGACGCTGGTGCCAAACTACGTGCCACCGGACGTCACTGTGACGTTGCAGAGCGAGAACGGCATACTGGGAATGGGCCCGTACCCGTTTGAAGGTGAAGAAGACGCCGATTTGATCAACGCCGGGAAAGAGACGGTGACGGTGCTTGCGGGCGCATCGTTCTTCGACTCGGCGCTTTCGTTCGGCATGATTCGAGGGGGACACATCGATCTGGCCGTCCTCGGCGCGATGCAAGTCTCAGAGCGCGGCGATCTGGCGAACTGGATGATTCCCGGCAAGATGGTCAAAGGCATGGGCGGCGCGATGGACCTCGTGCACGGTGCAAAGCGCGTAATCGTGATGATGGAACACGTTGCCAAAGGCAACGTTCACAAGATCGTTCGGACCTGTTCGCTGCCGCTAACCGGCAGGCGTGTCGTGAACCGGATCATTACCGACCTCGGAATGATGGACGTCGGTGCCAACGGCCTGATTCTGCGTGAACTGGCTCCCGGCGTCAGCGTCGACGAGATCCAAGCGGCGACCGAACCGCAGTTGGAAGTTCCGGTCGCGCCGATGATCATGGAGATCCCGCCGGCTTAGGACGAAACTACGCCGATAATCCGGCGAACTGGGTTCGATAGAGTCGAGAATAAAGGCCGCCGCGCGCAAGCAGTGTTGCGTGCCGCCCGGACTCTACGATTCGGCCACGGTCTACCACGAAGATGACGTCGGCAGTCAAGACCGTGGAAAGCCGATGTGCGATGACGAGGCTCGTGCGGCCCCGCAGGACGACGTCGAGCGCCTTTTGGATCGCCGCTTCGTTCTCGTAGTCCAGCGAGCTGGTCGCTTCGTCGAGAATCAGAATCCGCGGGTCCTTAAGCAGGACGCGCGCGATTGCCAAGCGCTGGCGCTCCCCACCCGATAGCTTGTGGCCGCGCTCGCCGACGACCGTCTGGTAGCCATCCGGTAGCGCGGCGATGAAGTCGGCGATGTTTGCGGCACGAACGGAAGCGTCGAGCTCGGCATCGGTCGCATCGGGCTTGCCGTAGCGAAGATTGTTTGCGATCGTGTCGTGGAAGAGATACGTCTCCTGCGTAACGATTCCGATGTCGCGCCGCAGCGAGTCGAGCGTCACTTCGCGCAGATCGTACCCGTCGATCAGCACGCGGCCGCTTTGGGGATCGTAGAAGCGTGGAACGAGCTGGGTGATCGTCGTCTTACCGGCGCCGGACGGCCCAACGAACGCCGCAACTTCTCCCGGCCGCACGTGGAAGGAGACGTCGTTAAGCACCTCGCGCGTCCCGTCGTAAGAGAACACGACGTTCTCGAAGGCGATCTCGCCGGTAACCTCGGGCAGGGCGATCGCTCCCGGCGGATCGTACTCCTCCGTCGTCATGTCCAGATACTCGAAGATGCGCTCGAAGACCGCGAGCGCGCTGACGATTTGTATTTGAATTCCCGCAAGCGCGGCGGCGGGACCATAAAGCCGGCCTTGAATAAATGAGACGAACGCGACGATCACGCCGACTTGCAGCCCCGCCGCGATCGAGAGCCAGCCTCCACCGAACCAGACCAGTGCCGGCCCAACCACGACCATTGCGGTAACCGACGCAATGAACCAGCGGCCGACCATCGCAAGGTCGATCTCGAGCTGCATCAGCCGCGTGCCGACGGTATAAAAGCGAGCGCGCTCGAACGCCTCGCGCGCGAAGGATTTGATCAGCGTGATGCCCGAGATCGAGAGCGTCTCTTGCGTGATGGATTCGATCTCGTCGCGCTTCTCGCGCGTTTTCTTGCGAATGGCATACATCCGCCGCCCAACCGGCCCCAGCGGAAGGATCATCAGCGGAACGATGATGATGGAGATCAGGCCCAGCCGCCAGTTCCAGAGGAACATCGCGACGAGCGTCGTTGCGATCGTCACGATGTTCGTTACGATCGTCGTCAGCGTACCGGTCACGACGTTGTCGACGTTGTCGACGTCGTTGCTGACGCGGTTCATGATTTCGCCGGTCTTCGTGCCGGTAAAGAAGTGCAGCGGCATGCGGTGCAGATGCCCGACGAGGCTCGTGCGTATGTCGCGCATGATGCCTTCGCCGACGACCGAGTTTAGATAGCCCTGCAAGACGCCGATCCCGGCCGCGATCAGCGCGGAAGCGAGGATGATCCCGACGTCGACCGCCAGCTCGACGACGTTGCGGTGCGGAATCGCCGCATCGATAATGTGTGCGATGATGAAGCCGGGCACGAGGCCAAGCGTCGAAACCGCTACGATGCAGGCGAGCACCAAGGCTTGCTGACGCCAATAGGGAGCGAAGAGCGCGCCCATTCGCTTCCAATTGACGCGCCGCTTCACTCGTGGTGTCTCGGGCTGATAGATGTTCGACCACATCAGCCCGTGGCCGGCCATCATCTTATGGGTTCAGGATGACAAAAACTAATGTGGGACCGTAACCTGGTGGAGGGAGACTTTGTTGCCCTCAGGATCGTCGAACGACGCAATCTTACAGACCGGCGTCGCGTAAGGGTCGTCGATTTGCACGCCTTTGCCGCGAAGATCCGCCACCGTCTTATCGATATCGTCCACTTCGAACACGACGCCCGATGCGCTTCCCGGATCGCGCTCGATCCACTCGTGCGTCATTACGCTGAAGTAACCGCCGCCGATGTTTGCCTCGTTATACTTTTCGACACCTTCCTCGACGTACGGCGCGCCGAACTTTAGTCCAAGCGTGTCTTCGTACCATTTGCGCAGCTTGGCGACATCGGCCGCCGGATAGGCAGTAAATGCAATCTCTTTAATCATGTGCCTCTAAACCGTCCGGCGTCGCCGGGGGTTGCCGCCGAGCCGTTGCCGTCTGCTCTAAGAAGAGCTGTCGCCGTTCCTGAGCGCCGCGAGCTCCTTGAAAAGCTTTTTCTCCTTATCGCTCAAATTCTGCGGAAGCTGCCCGATCAAACGCACGTATTGGTCGCCGCTGCCTTTGCTTTTCACCTTTGGAATTCCACGCCCGGCAAGGCGCAGGAGTCGATTGTTCTGCGTGCCGGCGGGAATCGTCATCGCGACCTGCCCGCTGAGCGTCGGAACGTTGACGTCGCCACCCAGCAGCAGATCGTAGATGCTCACCGGAAGGTCGACGTAAAGGTCGTCGCCTTTACGTTTGTAGGTGGGATCGTCTTGAAGCTGGACGATGAGGTACAGGTCGCCGTTTGGTCCGCCGTTGATGCCGGCGCCGCCTTGTCCGGCGAGACGAATGCGCTGCCCATTGCCGATGCCACGCGGAATCGTAACGTCGAACCGTTTGTTGAGTAGAACGCGCCCGGTGCCATGACATTGGGGACAAAGGTGTCCGTTTTCGGTACCGGTGCCTTGACAGCGCGGGCAAAGGTCCTCGATTTGCAGCGAGACGGCTTTCGTTCCGCCTTCGTAGATATCGCGAAGCGTCAGCTCGATCGTGGTCTCCAAGTCTTGACCGCGTCGCGCCCGGCCCGGGCCGCGCGGAGCCTGGGCGGCTTGGCGACGCCCGATTCCGGAGAAGAACGTTTCGAAGAAGTCGGAGAATCCACTCGGGGCGCCCTCGCCGCCGAGATCGAACTCGAACTCTTCCCCGTTGATGTTGGTGCGATAACGGCGTTGCTGCTCCGCCTGCTGTGCGGCTTGCTGCCAGTTCGGGCCGAGAACGTCGTATTTCTTGCGCTTCTCGGGGTCGCCCAAAACTTCGTATGCCTCGGAGATCTCCTTGAACTTCTCCTCGGCCTCTTTAGGGCTCTTGAGATTTGCGTCAGGGTGCCATTTTCGCGCGAGCTTCCGATAGGCGGACTTGATATCTTTCTCGGCCGCATTCTTAGGCACGCCCAAGACCGAGTAGTAGTCCTTAAAGTTCATTCGTCGGAGGTTTTGGCGACGATCACCTTCGCGGGCCGCAGCAACTCGTCGCCCAGGGTGTAGCCCTTCTCGGCGACGGCGACGACGGTATCGTCGGCTTCGCCGCCAGAGGCCGAGGTGCCGATAGCCTCAGCGACGCGCGGATCGAACGGCTTGCCCTTGACCTCGACGGCTTTTACGCCTTCTCCTGCGAGCAACGCCTCGAAGCCGCGTAGAGTCTGTTCGATTCCGCCGCGCAGCGTGTCGCCGTCGGCGTTGGATTGCAAGGCGCGCTCGAGATTATCGAGCACCGGAAGAAAGCGTTCGAGCAGCATGCGCCGGCGCGAGGAAACAAGCGAGTCGAAGTCGCGCTGCATGCGTTTCTTGTAGTTATCGAAGTCGGCCACGGCCAACAGGAACTTGGCATAGTTCTCGTCGGCGCGAGCGTTGGCCGCGGCGACCACTCCTTCGAGAGACGGTTGCTGCGGCGCTTGCTCGTCGATCGTGGCCTCTCCGGCCTCGGTGTTTAGGACCGACGGATCGTCAAACATGGTTCATTCAACGATGCGACGCCTACTGCGCTTCCTTGAACTCGGCGTCGATGACGTCGTCGCCGGCCGGCCCAGCTGTGGCGCCGTTGGAAGTCGTTGCGCCGTCGCTCCCACCCGGCTGCTCGCCTTGCGGCGCCGCGGCCTTGTAGAGCACTTCGGCCATTTTGTAGCTGGCCTGCTGCAACGCTTCGATTGCCGGCTTGATCTGTTCGACGGTACCGTTTTCACTGACGCGCTTGAGCTCTTCGAGCGCTTGCTCGACCTCGCCGCGCGGGCCCGCTTCGAGCTTCTCGCCGACTTCTTTGAGCGATTTCTCCGTCGAATAGATGAGGCTCGATGCGTTGTTGCGCACCTCGGCCTCTTCGCGTTTGGCTTTGTCGGCGGCCGACTGCAGTTCGGCATCACGGACCATGCGATCGACCTCGTCTTTGTTGAGGTTGGTCGAAGCAGTGATCGTAATCGCCTGCTCTTTACCGGTTCCCAGATCTTTCGCGCTGACGTTCACGATGCCGTTGGCATCGATGTTGAACGCCACCTCGATTTGCGGCACGCCGCGCGGTGCCGCCGGAATGCCTTCCAGCCGGAAGCGCCCGAGCGTCTTATTATCCTGCGCCATGGGGCGTTCGCCTTGCAGCACGTGGATGTCGACCGAGGTCTGGCCGTCTTCGGCCGTCGTAAAGATTTGCGATTTCTTCGTCGGAATCGTCGTATTCCGGTCGATCAGCTTGGTCATCACGCCGCCGAGCGTTTCGAGTCCCAGCGAGAGCGGGGTCACGTCGAGCAATACGACGTCGCGCACTTCGCCGGAGAGCACGCCGGCCTGGATGGCCGCGCCGACCGCCACGACTTCATCGGGGTTGACGGTGAGATTCGGTTCCTTGCCCGTGAGTTTGCGAACGAGCTCCTGAATGACCGGCATGCGCGTCGCGCCGCCGACCATGATCACTTCGTCGATCTTCGAGACGTCGAGCTTCGCATCGGCGATCGCGTTGTGGAACGGTCCGACGCAACGATCGGTGAGATCGCCGGTCAGCTCTTCGAACTTCGCGCGGGTGAGCGTGTAGTCGAGGTGCTTGGGTCCCTCTTGATCAGCCGTGACGAAGGGCAGATTGATGCTCGTCTGCACGACCGAAGAAAGCTCGATCTTGGCCTTCTCAGCGGCTTCGGTGAGCCGCTGCATCGCCTGCTTATCTTTGCTGAGATCGATTCCCTGATCGCGACGGAACTGCTCGACGAGCCACTCGACCACGCGATGGTCGTAGTCGTCGCCGCCGAGGTGCGTGTCGCCGTTGGTCGCTTTGACTTCGAAAACGCCGTCGCCGACCTCGAGGATCGAAACGTCGTACGTGCCGCCGCCAAGGTCCCAGACGAGGATCGTCTCGTTACCTTTTTTCTCCAGGCCATACGCGAGTGCCGCGGCCGTCGGCTCGTTGATGATGCGCAGCACGTCGAGCCCGGCAATTTTGCCGGCGTCTTTGGTCGCTTGGCGCTGCGAGTCGTTGAAATAGGCGGGCACGGTGATGACCGCTTTGGTCACGCGCTCGCCGAGATAGTTGCTCGCGTCGTTAACGAGTTTCTGCAGGATCATCGCCGAAATTTCTTGGGGCGTGTAATCCTTGCCGTCAATCTTGACGTGGTAATCCGCCTCACCCATGTGCCGCTTGATCGAACTGATCGTGCGATCGGGATTGGTAATTGCCTGACGTTTTGCGAGTTGTCCGACGAGACGCTCGCCGGTCTTTGTAAATGCCACCACCGAAGGCGTCGTACGCGAGCCTTCTGCGTTGGGGATAACGGTGGGTTGTGTTCCCTCCATTACGGCGACGACCGAATTGGTCGTGCCTAGGTCGATGCCGACCGTCTTAGCCATGAAACTTCTACCTCGTTTTTATGAATTTCCGACCCGCCTGGACCAGCTAAACCGGCAACTGCGCTCGCGGCCGAGGTTAAGAGCCCTGCGCGCTGCCGGCGGCGCCTTGCCGCTTACGGACAGTTCGGATTGGAACTACCGCACCATGATACACGATGCGGTAGTAAAGTTGTTTCGCTATTTTCGACCCGCCCCGGGGACCAAAAGTTGCAGGTCCCCCCTTGTCATCCTGAGCGCAGTCGAAGGGGCCTGTTACGGTTGCTGCTCTTCCTCGGGCTGCTGTTGCTGTGGCTGCGGCTGGGCGGCGGGGGTTTCGCTCAGCTTGATCGCCACCAACTTCTTGAGGCCTCGCGACCAAACGTTCAGTCGAATGGTATCGCCCGGCTTCTTTGAGGAGATGTAGTTATGGAGATCCTTGATATTGTCGAAGTCCTTACCGTCCGCCTGAAGGATGACGTCGCCTGGTTGGATGCCCGACTGGTCGGCAGGCGATCCGGAGAAGACCTGTTGCACGGCGACGCCGCCGCCGCCGGTGTAGCCGATCTGGTTCTTGACGCCGGCGGTCAGGTCGGCCATGTAGATTCCCAAGAAGCCGGTATCGGTGCCCTGATGAGCGCCGGGATTTTTCTCCAGCGCCGCCACGACGTTGCGCACGGTGTTCGACGGAATCGCGAAACCAATTCCCTGTGCGTACGCCGACTTGACGGTAGATTGGTTCATTCCGATCACTTGGCCGTCGATGTCGAGGAGCGGGCCACCCGAGTTACCGGGATTGATCGGGGCCGACGTCTGCAGCAAGCCTTTGAAGTCGATCTCGGAGCCGTTTTCGGTCGGGATCGGTTCGGAGCGATCGAACGCCGAGACAACGCCGACCGTCACCGTTTGCTGGAGCTGAAGCGGCTCGCCAATCGCGATCGCCCATTGGCCCGCCTCGAGCCGGCTAGAATCGGCGAGTTCCAGCGGCGGAGGAAGCTTGGAGTAGTTATCCACGCGCAGAATGCCCACATCCGCCGCGAGGTTGTAGGCGACGACGTGCGCCGGCATGTGATCGCCGTTGGCAAAGACGACCGTGAGTTTGGTGATCTTTCCGCCGGAGGGCGGCTGCAGCACGTGTGCGTTGGTCACGATGTCGCCTCGCGAGTCGATCACGAAGCCGGAGCCCGAGGCTTCACCGTGATAGGGTTGGACGATGCCGGGGCCGCCTTGGCCACCGCCAAAAAACTGTTGGAAGAACGGGTCGGCCGGAATGACTTGCTGCCCGTTTACCTCTTCGGTGATCGCGACCACCGACGACTTGGTCCGCTTAACCGCACTTACGATGCGGTCTTGATCGCTGACTCCGCTTAACGGAACGGCCGCGATGGCCGGCGGCGTGCGATCCGGACCCGTCGCACCGCCGAAATGGCTGCTTGCATAAAGCATCATAAGGAAGCTGCCGATAACGGCGCCCACGAGCCCAACAATGAGCGTGGGTAAAACGCGATTCTTCATGGAGCCATCTACCCGATCTTCGAGAAAAAGTTACCAATTGAGCCGGACGTCTTCGCATCGTGCGAGGGCCGTGCGTGCGTTCGGGATTCCGGCGACGGCGTCGGCTCCTCGGGCCAAAGTGAATCGGGCAGTTGGCGCCGCAGCGCGGCGCGGATGCATTCCAAGCGTTCTTCATGGAATTGCAGCACCCGCATTTGGATCAGGAGCCGCGCTCGCCTGAGTGCCCGGCGCGAGAAGAGTTCCTCGGGCAGCTGGGCGGGGGAAGGTCGCGCCGTGGCGCGGCTTTGCGCAACCGGGCTCGGCGCCGGCGCCGTCGAGGCGAGCAGGAGCGAGATAAGAAGGAAAAGTCGCATCATTAAATTACCTCCGCGGGTCAATTCACGGCCAGCGCGCGGGGGAGCAAGGACGGGGGGCAAAAGCACCGCTCGTGACCTCAAACACTTTGACCCTGGCCCAACCGCCCTCTGAGCCCTACCTTCGGATCGTTCCACTGGGGGGCTGCGGCGAGATCGGGCGCAACATGACCGTGATCGAGACCAACGACGACCTCGTCGTCGTCGATTGCGGCTTGATGTTTCCCGACGACGAGATGTACGGCGTCGATATCGTTATCAACGATTTCACCTACGTGCGCGAGCGCGCTCACAAGTTGCGTGGGCTCCTCGTTACTCACGGCCACGAAGATCACATCGGCGGAATTCCCTACTTCGTGCGTGAGTTTCCGCAGATACCGATTGCTGCGACCGCGCTGACGATCGCATTGATCAAAGCGAAGTCGCGCGAGCAGAAGCTCGGGGAGGTCGAGTTCACACAGGTCAAGCCGGGCAGCCGCGTCCGTCACGGCTCGATCGAGACCGAGTTCGTTCACGTGAACCATTCGGTCGCGGGAGCCTGCGCGCTCGCGCTGCGGACGCCGGTCGGAACGATCTTCCATACCGGCGACTTCAAATTCGACCAGACGCCGATCGACGGCAAGCCGGCCGATTTCTCCCGAATCGCGGCGATCGGCGACGAGGGCGTGCTCTGCATGCTCTCCGACTCCACCAATGCCGAGCGCCCGGGCCATACGCGCTCCGAACGTGCGGTCGGCGAGGCCTTCACGTCAATCTTTTCGCACGCCAAAGGTCGCATCGTCGTCGCTTCATTTGCATCGAACGTCCCGCGCATCCAGCAGACCGTCGATCACGCCGTACGCTTCAACCGGAAGGTGGCGTTCTTAGGGCGCTCGATGCGCAACGTCGTTCATTTTGCCACCGAGCTCGGCTATCTGCGCGTGCCCGCCGAGACGATGGTCCGCAGCGAAGACATCGACGGATATCCGCCCGAGCGCGTCGTTGTGATGACGACCGGTTCGCAGGGTGAGCCGATGAGCGGGCTCGCGCGCATGTCGGTGCGCGATTACAAACACTTTCGCATCGTCCCGGGCGACACGGTGGTAATCAGCGCGACGCCGATTCCGGGCAACGAGAAGAGCGTGCACAAGACGATCAACAATCTCTCCAAGCTCGGCGCGATCGTGATTCACGGCACCGACGGGCGCTCGCACGTGTCGGGTCACGCTTCCCAAGAAGAGCTGCTGCTGATGCTCAACCTGGTGCGCCCGGAGTTCTTCGTTCCGGTGCACGGCGAATACCGGATGCTGGCCGCGCACGCACAGCTCGCGATTCAAACGGGCGTCGAGGCCGGGAACGCGTTCATCGTGGAGAACGGCGACGTCCTCGAGTTCACGCACGAGTATGGCGATAAGGTCGGCAGAACGTACGGCGGCAACGTATTCGTCGACGGCTCGGGCATCGGGGACATCGGAGAAGCGGTGCTGCGCGACCGCAAGGCGCTATCGAATGACGGAATCATCATGGTCGTCGTTGCGATCGACAGCGAGGAAGCGCGCGTGATCGGCGGCCCGGATCTGATTTCGAAGGGCGTTTTCTATCTACCAGAAGCCGGCGGCGTGCTCGACGAACTGCGCGCCGAGCTAAAGACCGTGCTCGAAGGAATCTCGGTGGATGCGATGCGCGACGTTACCGCCGTCAAAGAGCACATCCGCAGCGAGTTAGCCGGCGCCGTCTGGACGCGCACCAAACGCCGCCCCGTAGTGATCCCCGTAGTAATGGAAGTCTAGCTCCCATTGTCATCGTGACCCCTCCCAATGTCATGCTTCGACAGGCTCAGGATGACAAAGCGAGCGATACGCGGGAGATGACTGCGTCGGTGAACTCCGTCGTCGTCGCGCTGCCTCCCAGATCCGCCGTAGCGATTCCCGCCGCGACGGCATCGAGCGCCGCCGCGTAGATCGCTTCGGAAGCCGAGCGCGCGAGGGGGTCGTCGATGTACGAGAGCACCGCGGCGCCGGCGAGGATCATCGCGAGGGGATTGGCGACGTTCTTTCCTTCTAATCGCGGCGCGGTGCCGTGCGGCGCCTCCGCCATCACCGCTGACGGGTGTAGCCTCTCATCGAATGCGAGCAAGATCGATTCGGCGCCGGCGATCGAGCCGAAAAGCTGCATCACGAGATCTGAGAGGCAGTCGCCGTCGCGATTGAGCGACGGGATGACCAGCGGCTTGTCGCCTGCGGCGGAGAGCAGCAGCGCGTACGTGGCGTCGATGAGCTGCGGATCGTACGGAATGTTGGGATGACGCTGCGCCGCCGCGTCCATCTCTTCTTTGAGCATGCCTTCGTAAACCGGGCTCACCGTGAATTTCGGTCCGCCGAAGACCGTCGCGCCCATTTTGCCCGCATGAACGAAGGCGTACTCGGAAACGTACCGGCAGACGCGGCGCGAGATCTGTTCGGTACGAAACGCAACTTCGTCCACGCCGACGCCTTCACGCCATTCCTTTGCACCGTACGCATCGCCGACGGCCATCCGAACGACGGAGATCGGCGCGTGAATGCCGCCTACGGGTCGCACGCGCGGCAGTTTGCGCCCGGTGCGAACGATCACGCTGCCGCCGATCGCTTCACGCAGGATGCGGTTTGGCGAACCGACGTCGCCTTGGCCTTCGGGAGTAATCGTCGCAGCTTTGAGACCGAGATGCCGGTGTTTTATTGCTGCCGCCGCGTCGAGCACGACGCGATTCGCGGTCGCGCGGCGATTTAATAGCGACAGGTCGAACCGTTCGAACGTTAGCTCGACGCCGGTAACGCTCGGATCGAGCACGCGAAGAGCTTCGAGCAGTAACTCCTGCCCGGTTTGGTCGCCTTCGAGAACGACGAGCGTCGGCACGGGCAGCCCTTTTGGTGGTGCGGCCGCATTTTTCCCGTGGCCGCCGGCGTGTCGTTGAGGAGGTGCGGCCCGCTGCGCGTAACTCTCCGCACGGGAGGGACCGCCATGAAGCTCATCTTTGCGCGAATTGTTGCCGCATGCGCCTTTAGCGCAGTCTTTGCAGCCTGCGCCGCTCGTTCTGGGGCGCCGCTGCCCGCAGTTCCGGCGCCCGACGTGGCTCCGTCCGACGTGGAGAGCGCGGCGACCGCTCGAGTTCTTTCATACCACCTTATGCCGCTGCGTTCGCGCGGGCCGCTGACGGGGGTGGAAGGCGACCGAAGAATACGATATCCCGCCGATTTGGTGCGCCGGAAGGGCCCGATCATGTCCGCGGCGGCATCGTTCAATATCTACGTAAACTGCAGCAGCGGCGGAGAAAGCTGCTGGGGCGATCCGGAGGGCTTCGAAAAGAATCTCACGGGAAGCAGCTTTGCCGCGCTGCTGAAGCAGTACACGCAATCACCGCCCAGCGCTTATACGTTCGGCGGCGCTTTCAACGTGAAGTATCACACGTTCACGAAGCTGTTCTATCGAAACGACCTCTTGGCCGTTCTTCACGCGGCTTTGGTGAGGAACGGAAAGAAGGCCGGGTACTCGAACATGTACCACATCTTCCTGCCCAAGGGTACCGACACGTGTTTCGATCGCACACGCTCCTGCTACTCGCCCAACCATCCGTCTACGGATAAGTTTTGTGCCTATCACGAAAGCGTCAAATTCGACGACGTTCCCGATACGGTGATCGCGTCGGTCGAGCCCTATCAAAAGGAAGGTTTCTGCGCGTCGCGCGCCTCGTCGGGAGCCAGCGCTCTCACCAACTCGACCGCGTCGACCTTGGCTCACGAAATGTTCGAATCGATCACGGACCCAGGCCCGGCCTTCGCATGGTTCAACTTCACGTTCGACTCCGAGGTGGCGGACCTGTGCGAGACGTTTCAGTGGAAGATCTCGGTCGGCGGCACCGCTTATAGCCTGCAACCGATGTACTCCAACAAGTATCACGCTTGCGCGGCCGGCCCCTGACCGCCGGCGCACAAATGAACTAAGGTCGTGACGAAGAAGAGGTAGCGTCCATGGCACGCAGCCGTCGGCGCGCGAATGCGAGGACTCGGCTCAACCTCGAGATCGTTGGAATCGCCGCGATCGCACTCGCGCTTCTCTGCGGTATCGCGTTGGCGTTCCCGCACTATGCCGGCAGCATCGGCGGCTGGACTGCTCGGGAGCTTCGCAACCTCTTTGGAGATGCGGCGCCGCTTTTTCCCGTGCTCGTCGCTTTAATCGGCGGGATCATCTTTCTGGAAATTAACGTTCCGCGCATGATTGCCGGACTCGGCAGCAGCGCGCTTGCGTATTTCTTGATTCTCGACGCGCTCTTCGGCGCCCGCGGCTGGAAGCACGGCGGCATCGTCGGAATGAACATCTGGTGGGCGCTGCGCGCACTCGTCGGCGGCGCCGGCGCGACGATCGTCCTCCTCGTTGCGGCGCTCTCCTTGACCCTTTGGCTGACCAACGCAAGTTTGAAGAAGGTGATCGGACGCGCGGTTGTTTTCCTGGGGAGGCTTCGCCCGCCGCCGCGCCCGAGGAGCGAGGCCATTTCGGAAACGGCTTCACGAAAGCTCCCGCCGATTGTGCCGGAAGAAGCTGCGCCCCTCGCGCTTATTGAGGAAGAAGAGCCGAGCGAAGTTCCGGTCCCTATCGTCATCACAAAACCGGTCGTCCTTCGACAACCTCAGGCTGACAGGGCGCGACCGGCGACGGAACCGCAAGTGTCCTCGAGCAGCCGCGCGTATCGCCTTCCGGATCTCGCGCTCTTCGACGCCCCGCCGAAGTCGCCGGTTGACGAATCCAGCCGCGCACACGTCCTCGAAGATACGCTGGCAAGCTTTGGGGTCGGCGCGAAGGTGTCGCACATCGAGCGAGGCCCCTCGGTCACGCGTTACGAGCTCAAACCCGAGCGCGGCGTCAAGATTTCACGGATCGCTTCGCTGGCCGACGATCTCGCCCTCGCGCTGGCCGCGACCAGCGTGCGCATCGAGGCGCCGATTCCGGGAAAATCCGCGATCGGAATCGAGGTGCCGAATAAGACGGTCTCCATCGTCGCGATTCGCGAGATCCTCGACGCGCTTCCAGATCGCGGCCAAGTCCCACCATTGTGGATGGCGCTGGGCAAAGACATCACCGGCCGGCCGGTCTTCGGCGATCTCTGCAAGATGCCGCATCTCTTGATCGCCGGCGCGACCGGCGCCGGCAAATCGGTTTGTTTGAACACAATCGTCGCATCGCTGCTGGTGTGCGCGACGCCCGATCAGGTACAGCTGCTGATGATCGACCCCAAGCGCGTCGAGCTGACCGTCTACAACGGCATCCCGCATCTCATAAAAGACGTGATCGCCGACCCGAGGCTCGCCGCGGGAGCGCTCTTCGAGATGACCAAAGAGATGGAGTCGCGCTACGAGCGGTTTGCCAAAGCCGGCGTTCGAAAGATCGAAGAGTACAACGCAAAATATCCCGACGAGCGATTGCCCTACGTCGTCATCGCCATTGACGAACTCGCCGATCTGATGCTCGTCGCTCCCAGCAAAGTCGAAACGACGATCATGCGGCTCGCGCAACTCGCGCGCGCGACCGGCATCCATCTCGTGGTCGCAACGCAACGTCCTTCGGTCGACGTCATCACCGGCCTCATTAAAGCGAACGTGCCCTCACGGATCGCTTTTGCGGTGAGCTCGCAAACGGACTCGCGCGTTATTCTCGACATGAACGGCGCGGAGCGGCTGCTCGGCCGCGGCGACATGCTCTACCTGCCGATCGATGCGCCAAAACCGATTCGCGCTCAGGGCGCGCTCATCACCGGCGCCGAGGTCAACCGGCTCGTGGAGTTTTGGGCCCGGCAATCGCGCCCGGACAACTTGCTCGACGTCGACGTCGTGCCCCTCAGCGACGACGAAGCCGCGCGAAAAGAGACCGATCCGCTCTGCTACGACGCCGCGAAGTTCCTGATCGAAACCAACTATGCGTCGACGGCCGCGCTGCAATCGCGCTTTTCGATCGGGCATCCGCGCGCGATGCGATTAATGAAGCAGCTCGAGGATTTCAAAGTCGTCGGCCAGCACGAGGGGACGAAGCCTCGCAAGATCCTCCTTGGGCTTGCCGATCTCGAAGTCGTCGCACCGCGATTGGGCAAGACGGAAGAAGCGCAGCAAGACCTCTTTGCGAGCAGCGAATAGCGTGAGTCGCCATTTGACCGTCGCGCTCTGCTTCGCGCTCGCGCTCATTACGTTCGGTGCGTTCGTCGCGCTGGGTAACTCCGTGGTGGCGCACGGGGAGCCAGGTGTTTTCGTTCCGTGGGAGCGCTCGTTGTTCGACCATTCGACTCTTGTCGCATGGTGGCTTACTTGGGCGTGTTACCCTGCTGTCCTGATACCCGTCAGCATCGCCGTCTTCGCCCTGGCATGGCGCTTTTCGGAATGGAGAGTGCGCCTGATCCTCAGCGTCGCTTCATTGCTGATCTCGTGGCGGGGCGCGGATTACTTTCAGCATGTCTTCGAACGCGCTCGGCCGGTCGACTGGGTCGTGAAGCACGAAACGACGTTCTCCTATCCGAGTTCGCACGCCGCGATCGCAACGGGGTTCTATGCGCTTTTGGCGCTGATGATCCTCACTTCGGATTTGCCGAAGACGACTCGTAACGTCGCCGGCTCCCTGCTCGTGCTCCTGGCGCTCGCGATCTGCTGGTCGCGACTCGCGCTCGGCGCGCACTACATCACCGATCTGGCCGGCGGCGCGCTGCTCGGCATGGTGGTCGCATGTCTCGTGCTCGGCGTCCTGGCTGGGGGCGTTCTCGGTGGCGTTGGGGGTCGCGTCTCCAGCGCGGCAGAATAGGGCCTCGATGGCATTCGCCGACCCGATAATGGTTGAAATCGAGCGCAAGCTCGATGCCGGCATTCCGCTCTCGATGGACGACGGGCTCGCGCTCTATCGCACCTGGGACATTCACACGCTTGGGCGGCTCGCCCGCAAGCAGAAGGAGCGCAAGAGCGGCAAGAAAGTTTTTTACGTTCTCAACCGCTACATCAACTCAACCAACGTCTGCTTCGCCGGATGCACGTTCTGCTCGTTTGCCGCCGACGAGTTCAAGGAGGCGCAGCGCGTCTTCCGGATGACCGCCGATCAGGTCTTCGCCAAGGCTGTCGAGACCGGCACGAACTTCAACCAAATCCACATTGTCGGCGGCCACGACCCGCGTCAGCTCTCGCTCGACTATTGGCTTCCTTTGATGCGCCGCTTCAAGGCTGCGCTGCCGCACGTTCAGCTCTCGCTCTTTACCGCTGCCGAGATCGAATACATGGCCAAGCGTCATCGAATGTCGTTCCCGCAGATCGTCACGGAGCTCAAGAATGCCGGGCTCGATAACGTCAACGGCGGCGCCGCGGAGATCTTCGCCGAAGCGACCCGCGCCAAGATTTGTCCGAACAAAGTCTCGGCAGCGAACTGGCTGCTGCTACACGAGGAGCTTCATCGCCAAGGCATTGCCAGCAACGCAACGATGCTTTACGGACACATCGAGTCGATCGAAGACCGCGTCGACCATCTGATTCGATTGCGCGAATCGCAAGAGCGTTCGCCCGGATTCAACGCCTTCATTCCGCTCGCGTTTCATCCCGACGGCAACGAGCTTTCGTACTGCGGCTGGACCACCGGCCTCGACGATATTCGCACGTTTGCCGTCGCGCGACTCATGCTGAACAACTTCGATCACATCAAAGCCTACTGGATGATTCAAGGCCTGAAGGTCTGCCAGGTCGCGCTCGAGTTTGGCGCCGACGACATGGACGGCACGCACGGATCGACCGATGAAGAGATGATCTATCATTCGGCCGGAACGCAGTCGGGGCAGTACGTGGACGACCGTGAGTTTCGGCGCTTGATCGAAGAGGCCGGGTACATTCCGGTCCGCCGGAACTCAACCTACGACGAGTTCTCCTGGGACTGGGCGCCCCCCGCGCATGCCGAACCCGTGGAAGCATGACGCTGCGCTGCGGCCGGATCAAGTACACCAACGACCTCCCGATCTACGCCGCATTTGACGCGGGCGTGATCGAGTATCCGGGAACGCTGCACGCCGACGTTCCGGCGCGCTTAAACGCGATGCTGTTGCATGACGAGCTCGACTTGAGCCCGATCAGCGCCTTCGCGTGGGCCGAGAACTGGGAACGTCTCGTGCTCCTGCCCGACCTCTGCATCGGTGCGCGCGACGAGGTGGTCTCCGTCGTTCTCATCTCGGCGGTGCCCCCGCAACAGCTCGACCGCAAGCCCGTCTACTTTTCCGAAGAATCCGCGAGCGGCCGCTACCTGCTGCGCGTAATCCTGGAACGCCGTTACGGCCTGCGGCCGCGCTATTTCCCCGAACCCGAGCCATTGCAGCGGGCGCGTTTCGGCGAGCCGACGCTGCTCATCGGCGACTCCGCGATCGATGCGATCGAGCGATTTCCCGCGGAGCACGTGTACGATCTCGGAAAGCTTTGGCACGAATGGACGGGATTGCAGACGGTCTTTGCGGTCTGGGGCGCCCGCCGCGACGTCTACGAGCGCGATCCCGCCGCCGTCGCCGCCTGCATGCACGCGCTGACCGACTCCTACACCTGGTCGCGCGCCCACCAGCGCGACGTCGTCGCGCGCGCGCAGGCGGTTATCGCGCGTCCGGCGGGCTTCTACGAGAACTACTACGGCAAATTGAACTTCTCGTTTCACGTCGCTGCGCAGAACGGCCTCGCCTCATTCTGTCGCGAGCTGTTAGAAATCGGCGCGATTCCGACGCTTCCCGAGACGTTTGCAGAGACGGCCTATGTCTCTCGCTAGTCTCCTCGATCGCGCTGCGGCCGGCGGACGTCTCTCGTTCGACGAGGGCGTACGCCTTTATAATGAAGCCGACATTCACGAGCTCGGCGCGGCCGCGCATGCGCGACGCATGGGGATGCACCCGCGCGATGTCGTGACCTACGTCGTCGATACCACGATCAACTACACTAACGTCTGCAACGTTCACTGCACGTTTTGCGCCTTCTTTAGGCCCGAACAGCACAAAGAAGGCTACACGATGTCCCACGACGTGGTGCTCGAGCGCGTGAAGTTTGCGGCAGACCAAGGCGCGACGCAGATCATGATTCAGGGCGGGGTCAATCCGGAGCTAGGGATCGAGTGGTTTGAAACGCTTTTCGACCGCGTGCGACGCGAATATCCGCACGTGGATATCCATTCGCTCTCGGTCTCCGAGATCGTCGGACTTGCGCACGTCGAAGGCATTTCGACGCAAGACGTGCTGTCGCGCCTCAAAGAGGCCGGCATGAAATCGCTTCCGGGCGCCGGCGCCGAAATTCTCGTAGAACGCGTGCGCAAGCGGATCTCCGCGCGCAAGGTGAAGCCGGACGAATGGCTTGGCGTCATGCGTGAAGCGCAGCAGTTGGGCATGCCGACGACCGCGACCATGATGTTCGGGTCGATCGAAACTCACGAAGAGCGCATCGAACATATGCACGTGCTGCGTGAGTTGCAAGACGAGACGGGCGGCTTCACGGCTTTTATTCCCTGGTATTACGTACCGTTTAAAACGCCGTTGCGCGGAAAAGAATCGACCGGCCTGGAGTACTTGCGCGTGCTCGCGATCTCGCGGCTCTATCTCGACAACTTCGCGCATTTGCAAGCCTCGTGGCTCACGCCCGGGTTGAAGATGGGCCAGCTTGCGCTCTTTTACGGCTGCGACGATATGGGCGGAACGATCCTCGAAGAGCGCGTCGTTCACGATGCCGGAAGCACCAATGAAGCCACGCGCGGCGATCTGGAAAACCTGATCGTGTCAGCCGGCTTCAAACCAGTCGTACGCGACACGTACTGGAACCCGGTCCCACCGCCGGCTCTCGCAACTCTGTCATCCTAGAGGGTTCAGCTGATTGCATCGAGCAATTGCGACTGCTCTCGGCTAGCCCGGCGCGCCGATTCGGCGCGCTTCCTTTTGGAGGTGCCTCATGCGATCTCGGCTCGTTTTACTCGTCGTCCCCTTCGTAGCAGCCTGCGCGTCTCAGTCGGCGACGACGCCTCCGCAAGCGCCACAGAGCGCGACCGTTCAGTCGGTCCGAGCGGACGTCCGCTTCGGCCTGACTCCGAAACAGATCGAGTCGGCCGATGCGCAACGCGGCAATGGATACTTTCCTCGCGCCAAACGCAAGGCGACCCTGTTCATTTCGGACATCGACGCCGACGCCATCCGCCTCTTCCCTGCGAACAAGAAGAATCCGAAGCAAAACGGCACCATTACCAGCGGCATCAATTTGCCGGTCAACGTCGCAGTGGATCTCCACGGCACGCTCTACGTCGCCAATAACGGGAACAGCACCGTTACCGAGTATCCTTTCGGTAAGACGAGCGCGAGCGTGACGCTGAGCGGAGGGCAGCTCGTCTATCCCAACGGCATCGCTGTCGACAACAAGGGTACGGTGTACGTGACGAGCGGCGCGACCGCCGGGTCGTGCTACGTACTGGTCTATCCGAAAGGCGCCTCGACGCCGAGCGAGCAGATCAATGGATTCGATCTCCCGGTTGGCCTGGCGATCGACAAGAGCGGTAATCTCTATGTCGGCGACGCGCTACAGAATGCCGTTTGGGAAGTTCCAAGCGGTTCGACGACGCCGAGTAAGCTGAGCCTGGACGGCTTAGACGATCCGGTCGGCCTCGCCATCGATCCAAGCAATGATCTCTGGGTAGCGAACAACGCGAACAACAGCGTGCTCGGCTTCCATCTCGGCGACAGCTCGGCGTTTACCACGATCACGAGCGGGCTCTCTGGCCCCTACTCGATCGCCTTCGAGAAAACCGGAACGCTCTTCGTGGGCAACAGCCTCCACTATCCAGGAGATGTCGAGGGCTACAAGAGCGGCTCGACGTCACCGTTCGAATCGATCAGCGTCGGTAACCCAGCCGGCCTAGCGATATACCCCAAACCCAAAGACTAGCGCTCCCACTATAGTCGCCGCCCAATGTCGTCCTTCGACTGCGCTCAGGATGACATTGGGCGGTCAGGATGACAAAGTGGCGAGGGTGATCGTGGCGGCGCCGAGGACTTCGTCGCTTGTCGGGTCGAGCAGCGCGACCAGTTGACCCGGCGAGACGGCGCGCTGCGGCTCGTCGAAGCGTAAGCGAAGCCGGCCATCGGTAGCAATTGTCGCGACAGCGGCCGTAGGCGCCGCACGATAGCGGATCATCGCGCACACCGGCACGTCGTCGCTTTCAAAACGTTCGGGCCGGATTAAGTTGACCTCATCGCCAAACAGCTCGTTTGAAAGCAGCTCGTCTTCGCGGCCGATGACGATCGTGTTGGTCGCAGCGTGAATGCGCGTGACGAATCGCGCTCCGTCGCCGCTCGCCGGAAGGCGCGCGCGTTGACCGATCGTGTAGTTGACCACGCCATCGTGCTCGCCCACAACTTCGCCGCTCGCGGTGACGACCATACCGGTGGCTTTGACCTCGGGTCGCAACCGTCCAACGATTTCGCGGTAATCGCCGCCCTCCACGAAGCAGATGTCCTGCGACTCGGTTTTGTCGTGCACCGGAAGCCCGAGACGCAGCGCATGAGAACGAGTGGTCGCTTTATCGAAGTCACTCAGCGGCAGCATCAACCGGTTCAACTGCTCGGGTGCGAGCTGTGCCAGTGCGTATGCCTGATCCTTTGCGTGACGGCTTCGGAAGAGATGCGGCCCGTCATCGCGCCGCTCGACGCGCGCGTAATGACCGGTTGCGATAAAGCGGGCGCCCAATCTGTCGGCGTATTGCGCGAGCGTTCCAAGCTTCACGAAATTATTGCACGCGACGCACGGGTTGGGAGTTCGTCCGGCTACGTAATCGTCCACGAAGCGCTCGACGACGTTACGGCGAAACGTTTCCTGGAAATCCAGCACGTAGTGCGGAACTCCCAGCGTGGCGGCGCTCCGGCGGGCATCGTCAAAGTCGCTGCTGCCGCAACAGCTCTTGGCGTGGGCTGGACGTGATGGCGCATACATTTTCATGGTGATACCGACGACGTCGTAGCCGCTTTCGACCAATAACCCGGCGGCTACGGCGGAATCCACTCCCCCGCTCATTGCCGCAATTACGCGTTCCCTTGCCATCTAATCGAACAGGATAACATTAAGACGGGGCCAACTCAAACCTGACCGATGAGCGACGCTGGGCCTCGACCACTGGGTGAACGGTTACGTGCCGCCCGCGAAGCCCGAGGCGCCTCGCTCTCCGATGTGGCCGACCAGATACGCATTCGCTCGGTTTATCTCACCGCGATGGAGCAAGAGAACTGGGATGCAATCGGCGCGCCGGTCTATGTTCGTGGTTTTCTGCGCACCTACGCCCGCTATCTCAAGCTCGACCCTGAGCAGGCGGTCGCCGAATTCAACGCGACGCTGCCCGAACCACCCGCTCCCAAGAGCGTCGAGCGGGAGCGCAGCCCCGCATCGCGGCGCTCGGGCCTTCTGCTGATTTGGACCGCCGGGACGATCGCCGTGCTGCTGGTCGCCTTCGTCTTCTATAACGAGCTGACGCTGCGCAGCGAGCGGAGCGCCGTAGCAACCACCACCGCGACGCCCGCGCCCCTTTCGCCGGTGTCGCCGACGCCGCCGGCCCTGGCGCCGTCGCCCACCCCAGGCGCCGGCGGCCCGAGCTCGCTGGCCTTGGTTTTCTCGGCGCCTTCGTGGCTGCGGGTCACGGTTGACGGAAATGTTAGCATGGAGGGTACGTTTCCGGCCGGCACTTCAAGGACGTTTCACGGAAAGAACGCCTTGGTGCGCATCGGTAACGCCGGCGGCGTGGAAATCTACGTCGACGGCAAGGACCGAGGAAAGCTCGGCAAGGCGGGAGACGTCGCCGAGCAAGCCTTCACGCTTTGAGAGGAGTAACGATTGGCGAGCGATTCTTCGTTCGACGTGGTCTCGCGCGTAGATCCGCAAGAACTCGACAACGCGCTCAATCAGACGCGTAAAGAGATCGAGAACCGTTTCGACTTCAAACATAGCAAGACGAGTATCGAATACGACGGCAAGAAGATTACCCTCATTTCCGACGACGAGCTGAAGATGCGCAACGTCGTGGATATGTTTCAGGCCAAGGCCGTCCGACGCAGCATCGATCTCAAAGCCTTCGAGTATGGCGAAGTGGAACCGGCCGCCAGTGGAACGGTCAGGCAGATCGTCACTCCGCGCAGCGGCATCTCGAAAGATCAGAGCAGAGCGCTGATGCTACACATCAAGAACCTCAAGCTAAAAGTCACCGCACAGTTTCAAGACGAGCAGATTCGCATCTCCGGCAAGAACAGGGACGATCTGCAAAAGGTGATCGCGTCACTGAAGGCGATGGAGTTCGAGCTGCCGTTGCAGTTCGTCAACTACCGTTAGCGAGACGTTGCCTATGCGAAGCGTTGCATTCATCAGCCTAGGCTGCGCGAAGAATCTCGTGGATACCGAGGTGATGATCGCCAAACTCTCGAGCGCCGGCTGGCGCCTGGAGTCGGAAGCCGGACGCGCGGATACGGTCGTGATCAACACGTGCGCTTTCATCGATCCGGCGAAGGAAGAATCCACCGAAGTCATCCTCGAGCATGCCTCCCGAAAGCGACGCGGTCAGCAGTTGATCGTCGCCGGTTGCCTCGCGCAACGATACGGTGCCCAGTTGCAGAGTCTGGTTCCGGAGATCGACGGCGTGGTCGGGACGGGAGCTTACGCCGGTATCGTCGAGCTGCTCGAAGACGTCGAGGCGGGCCGAAAGCCCGTCCGGCTTCATTTGGAAGCCGAGCCCGAGCACGATTTCCTCCCCCGTCTGGTCACGACGCCGCGCGCGACCGCCTATCTGAAGATCGCCGAAGGGTGCGATCACCCATGCACGTTTTGCATCATTCCGGCGCTCCGCGGGAAGTTCAGGAGCCGCAGCCAGGAGTCGATTCTTCTCGAGGCCGAAGCGCTCGTAAACGGCGGAGCCAAAGAGCTGATCTTGATCGCGCAGGACACTTCGATGTGGGGGCGCGACCGCGGGTTGCGCCGCGGAGGCCTGGCGCAGCTGCTCGAGCAGTTGCATGCGATCGACGGCCTTGCGTGGATTCGCTTGCTCTACTTATATCCGGCGACGATCGATCGGGAACTCATCACCGCCATCGCCGAGCTTCCCAAAGTCTGCAAATACATGGATATGCCGTTGCAACACGCGCATCCGGAAGTGTTACGAGCGATGCGCAGGCCCAGCAACGGCGAGCGATATCTCGAGATCCTCGACGATTTTCGTTCCCGTATTCCGGGAATCACGATGCGCTCGACCTTTATCGTCGGTTTTCCCGGCGAGACCGACGAGCACGTGGAGTACCTCGAACGCTGGATCGAACGCGCGCAGCTCGATCGCGTCGGATTCTTCGAATACAGCGCGGAAGAGGGAACGCCGGCCGCTGAGTTATCCGCCCGCGTCGGCATTGCACGACGGCGGCGGCGGCTCATCCGATTGCGCGAGGCGCAACGAGTTGCCTCGGAGCGCGCGCGCGTCGCGCGTTGCGGCACGACGGTACGCGTCCTCGCAGAAGAGTTTCTTAATGCAAAACGAGCATGGTTCGGACGCTCCGAAGGTGAAGCGCCCGGTGTCGATGGTGGCATTTACTTCACAGGAAACGCTCAGGTTGGCGAGTTCGTCGACGTACGTTTGGAAGAGCACGGACCGTTCGATTTCTTCGGCCACGCTCTATCGCCGGAGCCCTGCGCAATTTGATTAAAAGCAAAGTCGCGATGATTCTCGTAATCGTCGCACTCGGCATCGCCTCCGCGGCCGCCGGTTATATCGTCGTCGAACGCAGAAATCCGGTAACCGCGTTTACGCAAATGTTCGTGCCGTCGCCGCAGCAGATCTTCGGAAAGTCGAACCTGCTGGTGCTCGTCGAGGGCTTGGACTACGATTATAACGAGAAGGACGAAGAGTTTTCGACCAATTCGCGCAGCGACGTGATCTGGGCGGTCAATCTCGATTTTGCCAACAAGCGCATTTACCAGCTGTCGATCCCCCGCGACATGGTCGCCACAATGCCCAACGGCACTCAGGCCAAGATCAATCAGGCGCAATCCGACGGAGGCGTCAAAGAAGCGAAGAGCGTCATCGCTCGATGGCTCGGCATCCCTCCATTTAATCGATATGTGGTCCTGCGCATTGACGCCACGAAAGAGTTTATTAACGCAATCGGCGGCGTGAGCGTAGACGTAAAATCGTCGAATTGCTTGCAATATAAAACCGGCTGCACCGCCGACACCCTCGATTACGACGACACGTGGGGCCACCTCCACATTCATTTGAAGGAAGGCTTGCAGCATCTCGACGGAGAGCACGCCGTCGCGTACATGCGATTTCGCCACGATTGGTGCAGCGATCCGTGCCGGATCATGCGCCAGCAGCAAGTCTTGCAAGCCGTAGCTACGAAGATCAAGGGCGACCGCATCAACACGCTAATTCACCTGGGCGATCTTTTGGCCGTCTTCCGCAAATACGTGCAGACCGATTTCACGGACCAAGAGCTGTTTTCCATCGCTACGTATTTTCAGGGCGTGCCGAATTTCGCGATCGTGAGCAAACAAGTGCCCTTCACCGCCGACGTCGATTTGCCGGGCTATGGTGATTCGCTCGTGCCCGACACGCAAGCACGAGCGCAGTTGGTTGCGTCGATGCTGGTCGCGCCTCCGGTTCCGGTGCCGTCTCCGGACGCGTTGGCGCTTGCGGCGATTCCCGCCGCGACGTTGCGCGTCGACATCGAGAACGGCAGTACCGTTGCCGGTGCGGCGCACCGCGTCGCCGCCGAACTCAAGCACGCGGGATTCAATATCGGGGCAGTCGGCAACGCGGATCGGTCCGATTACACCGCTACTGAGATTCACGAGCATTCGAGCGTAACGTTTGCCGGAGCCAAAGTACGCGCGGCGCTTGCGGGCGGGCGGGCCGCGATCGTCGTCCCCGATCCGGCGCCCAGCCCTTCTCCGACGCAAGCGAACGTTACGGCAAGCGACGTAACGGTCATCGTCGGAAACGATCTCGCGAGTAACCAGGCGCCGAATTTGTGACGGCTAAGAGCGTCATCGCCGTCGTTGCGGCAGCGGTACTCATGCTCGCCGGCGGTTGGCGCGTGATCGTGCACAAGAGCAACCTCACGCCGGCGCTCGTAACGCCCGCGACAAACGTGCATCTGGAGATCTCCGACGACCTACCGGCCCGCGTGTATCGCGCGACGCACGAGCTGCCAACCGAAGATCGCTCCGGGCGCCCGCGCTTGATCGCGCTCACGTTCGACGATGGACCCTACCCGATCTATACGCCGATGCTCCTCGACGTGCTGCACGATCTGCACGTACCGGCGACGTTCTTCTTGATCGGACAGGATGCGCGGCAGTGGCCGGAACTCACGCAACGCATCGAAGCCGACGGCAACGAGATCGGCGATCACACCTACACGCATCCGAACCTCGATCAAGAGAGCGCGGATCAAGTCCGCAAGGAAATTCTCGAAGGACGTGACGCGCTTTGGCAGCTCAGTCACGATCCGGCGGTGCGGGTGCTGATGCGTCCGCCCCACGGTCGTTTCACCGAAGCAACGTTGCGCGTCGCTCAAGCCCTCGGTTATTCCGTCGTCCTCTGGACCGATGACGGTGGCGATTGGCGCACGGTGACGGTTGCGGCCCTCCAGCATCATCTGCTGGAGCATGCGACCGCGCCGGAGATCGTGCTGCTCCATAGCGGCAAGCTCGCTACGATCGAGGCGCTCCCATACGTCGTCGACCGGTTCAAGAGGGCGGGCTACCGATTCGTCACCGTCGGCGAGCTGCTCAAGCTCGTCCAGACCGGCGAGTTGAACCATCCCTTGCGGCGAGCGGTCTAGGCGTTGCCCCGCCAAATTATTGACGTCGATTCAGGGCGTCCGGCCTATCAGCGGCGGCGCATCCGCCGTTTCATCCTGCTTTTTCTGGTCATTGTGATATTTGTAGCCGCCGTCTGGCTCCTTGCCAACCGAGCCCGTGGCGAGGAAAGTCACGCCTCTGCGGGAACCCTTGGGAAAGCATGCTGTCTAAGCTTACCGTAGGTTTTCTCTTGCTCGCCACGACTGCCGCGATCGTCGCGTGCAGCAATCTTGGCATGACCACCGGCGTGAACGTCGGTCCGAACTTTCCGTCCAAGACGCTCTATGCGACCAACACCAATCAGAATGCCATAAGCGTCTATTCGAACGGTACGACGGAGTCGAAGATTGGCGGCGGCCCGACCTACCAAATCGGCGGCGCCAGCACGACGCTCAACGGCCCTCAGTATCTTGCCTTCGATCGACGGCAAGATCTGTGGGTGACGAACTACAACTTCAGCACGCACCAAGCGCTCTTGATTGAGTTCGCAGCACTGGCGACCGGGAATGTTGATCCGCTCAACTCTGCTGCGCTGCCGGGCCGTCCCCGCGGCATCGCGTTTACGCCACGAGGTCCGAGCCCCGTCCCGTCGAGCTCCGTATCGCCCGCGCCGGCGATCATGGTAATCTCCGATGTCGATTCGACGGACATCTATCCGAGCCGAATCTTGCTCTACGTCTCGGGTGCTACGTCGCCGTATCAGTCCATCGGCGGTCCCAAGCCCCATTTGAGTCTGCCCGCCGGGCTCGCGGTCGACCGCAGCGGTCACGTTTACGTCGCCAACATTCAAGGCGGGACGGTTGAGCAGTTCGCTCTGCCGACGCCGACGTCGAGTCCCAAGCCGACGCCGACTCCCAAGCCGACGCCAACGCCCAAACCAACGCCGACGCCATCGAGCTCACCCAGCCCCTCGCCGACGCCGTCGCCCACGCCCACGCCCGTGAACATCTCGCCGCGATTTACGATCGACGCGAAGAACGGCATGATCACGCCTACCGGCGTTGCGCTCGATTCCTCCGGTAACATTTATATCGTCGACCAAGGGCGGCGCGGCGTAAGCTGTAGCTCCCCGCAGGCGCCCGCGATCCTCGTCTTCCCGCCGTACAACAAGCGGATTCCGTACACCAAGCCGATTCGCGAAATCCAAGGCTGTAAGACATTGCTGAACCAGCCGACGGACATCAAGCTCAACTCGGCCGGGGTTACGTACGTCGCCGATTCGACGACCGGCGGAAAGGGCGTCATCTACATCTTCCCAGCCGGGGCGAACGGCAACGTTGTGCCGACGAATTACACCTCGCCGGGCGCCGTCACCGGGATAGGCATCGTTCCGTAGGGCCTCTCGGCGTATGTCATTTCTCAAAACATTAGTTGACGGTAACGAACGGGACGTGGTGCGCTTGCGGCGCACCGCGCGAGCCGTCAATGAGTTCGATGCCGCGTTTTCCGCGTTACCGGATGCGGAGCTGCAAGCCAAGACGGCTGAGTTCAAGAATCGCCTCGAGCAAGGAGAATCGCTCGACGCGATGTTGCCGGAGATCTTCGCCGTGGTGCGCGAGGCCGGCAAACGCACGCTGGGAATGCGTCACTTCGACGTGCAGATCATGGGCGGTCAGGTCCTCTTCGAAGGACGGATCGCCGAGATGAAGACCGGCGAGGGGAAGACGCTCGTTGCAACGCTGCCGGTCTACGCGCGCGCGTTGGAAGGCCGCGGCGTGCACGTCGTCACCGTCAACGATTATCTCGCTCGCCGCGACGCCGATTGGATGTCGCCGATCTATCAATACCTCGGCCTCAGCGTCGGCGTCATCCAGCACGGGCTCGATCCGGCCGAACGCCGCGCGGCCTACAACTGCGACGTCACGTACGTCACCAACAACGAAGTCGGCTTCGATTATCTGCGCGACAACATGGCGTGGCAGGTCGAAGACTTGGTCCAGCGCGAGCTGTACTTCGCGCTCGTCGATGAAGTCGACTCGATCCTCGTTGACGAAGCGCGGACGCCGCTCATCATCAGCGGGCCGTCTCAAGAGGCCACCGAGCTTTACGAGAAGTTCGCGCAGATCATTCCGCGACTGAAGAAGGGCGAGGATTACACGGTCGATGAGAAGGCGCACGCGGTGCCGATCACCGAAGCCGGCGTCGCTCGCGTCGAGAAGATGCTGGGCGTCGGGAATTTGTACGAGCAGCGCAATATCGAGCTGACGCACCAGCTCAATGCCGCGCTCAAGGCCTGGAATCTCTTTCATCGCGACCAGCAGTACATCGAAAAAGACGGCGAGATCGTGATCGTCGACGAGTTCACCGGACGATTGATGTACGGCCGGCGCTACTCCGACGGCATCCATCAAGCGATCGAAGCGAAGGAAGGCATCAAAGTTCGCGGTGAGGATCAGACGCTCGCCACGATTACCTTCCAAAATCTTTTCCGGCTCTACGAACACCTGGCCGGCATGACGGGCACTGCGAAGACCGAGGAGCGCGAGTTTCGCGACATCTACGGATTGGACGTCGTCGTCGTGCCGACGAACATGCCGATGGTCCGGAAAGACAGCTCCGATATCGTTTATAAGTCGGAGCGGGCGAAGTTCGAAGCCGTCGTTGACGAGATCATCGCCGAGCACCAGAAAGGGCGTCCGGTGCTCGTTGGTACGCGCTCTATAGAGAAAAGCGAGACGCTGGCGGCGATGCTGCGCCGGCGGGGCGTGGAGTGCAACGTTCTCAACGCGAAGTATCACGAGCAAGAAGCCGAGATCATTAAGGATGCCGGCCAAGACGGCCAAGTCACGATCGCCACGAACATGGCAGGTCGCGGTACCGACATCAAGCTCGGAGAGAACGTCGCTCGCAACGGTGGTCTGCACATCATCGGAACCGAGCGTCACGAGTCGCGGCGCATCGATAACCAGCTGCGGGGACGCTCGGGCCGCCAAGGCGATCCGGGTTCGTCGCGCTTCTACATTTCGCTCGAAGATGAAGTGATGCGGCTGTTCGGCGGCGACCGCATGACGTCGATTATGGAGCGCGTTGGCTTTACCGATGAACAGCCGATCGAGTCGGGATTAGTGAGCAAGTCGATCCAACGGGCGCAAAGTAAGGTCGAGGCTCACAACTACGAGATTCGCAAGCACGTGCTCGAATACGATGACGTGATGAACAAGCAGCGATCGGTTATTTATGCCGACCGCCGCGCAAATTTGGAGGGGAAGTTCGATTCGCGCACCTTCATGCTTCAGACACTCGAGGCGAAGGTTGATGAAGCCGTCGAAGAAAACGCGCCGGAGAACGCGCATCCCAGCGAGTGGGATCTCGAGGAGATCCTCAACGCACTCGAACTCGTGTTTCCGATCAAGCGTAGCCTGACGGTTGCGGACTTAGGAGCGAAGGATCGCGAAGAGATCCGGCGGCTGCTTCAAGCCAAAGCGATCGAGGCCTACGAGACCAAAGAGAAAGAAGTTACGCCGGAGATTCTGCGTGTCGTCGAGCAGCGCTATCTCTTGCTGCCGATCATCGACCGCCAGTGGGTCGATCACTTATACGTGATGGATCACCTCAAGACCGGCATCGGCTTGCGCGGCTACGGCCAAAAAGATCCCCGCGTGGAGTACGAGAAGGAAGCGTTCGAAATTTTCGAATCGCTCAAGAACAACATCTCGGACGAAGCGATCAAGGGCGTCTTCCGAGTCGTAATCGAGCAGGGTCCACCGCAGCAGGAAATGATGCCGTATCCCACTGGCCCTCAGTTTGAGCCCATTCCGTCCGGCGAGCTCGTTCCGCAACCTGTCGCGGCGGGTGGCCGCGTTCCCGCTCAGCAAGTGGAGCAGCTCCTCGGTCCGATGCCCGGCACAGGCCGCAGCGTCCAACAATTCCACACGAACAAAGACGACGAGGAACCGGCAAAGCCGATCCATCGCGACCAACCAAAAGTTGGAAGAAACGAGCTATGCCCGTGCGGCAGCGGCAAGAAATTCAAACGCTGCCACGGAGCCGCAGCATAGGGGGATAGGGGCTAAGGGCTTTCAAAACGAGGCCCCCCGGGCTGGGCGTGGTGATCCAGGCGCGTGAGATCTAGGCGTGGATTAAGCGTTCATCCTAATAGCCCGAGCATTCTACTCCTCTAACCGAGTTGGTATCTCGTACAGCCTTGGCATGTAGAAGTCGCTCGGCAAGATAGTACCGTTATATCCCAGCGCCTTGGTTGATTCTTCGCGATCTCTATAATCTACGGTGGATAGTCGAGGGTCAAACGCTACTGAATCGAATAGCTCGTTTGGCTCAAAAGATATCGAAAACAGCGGGGGCGCCGGATCGGGAATCGGAAGAGCGATAAAGCATCTGATCTCTGACTCATGCTCGAATGCTTTCCGCTTATGCAGCAGTAAAGCTACTGTTTCCCTCGCCTTAACAAAGGCTGCCG